>Ga0075522_10000103_pt1 | contig 53025 bp, 46 predicted proteins | sample NGEPerA_FD_74796 | JGI IMG/M metagenome (GOLD analysis project Ga0075522, IMG submission 74796) | Arctic peat soil microbial communities from the Barrow Environmental Observatory site, Barrow, Alaska, USA - NGEE PermafrostL2-A | ecosystem: Environmental > Terrestrial > Soil > Wetlands > Peat ... | reverse complement strand
CAGCACGGCCATCCCGTGTCTCCGTAAATCACCGGCTTAGCGGTCCATCCTTGAATCGCCGTGTACAGCAGGAAACCTTCACGCAAGGACGGGTGCACCAGCACCAAATCGGAAGGACCGACGTTCTTACGCAGATAACGAACCGCTCCAGACACGTCCTCTTCCGGCTGGAATCGGCCTTCGTGGAACTGCTTGCGCACACCCACAAACATCACGACGGCCGCCGCCAGGATGACCACGGCATCCACCGGCCTCCGTCTCCATTTCATAAATGTGACGAGATCCTCCGCGTTCATCGCCAGCAGCAGCAAGAAGCACGGCCGCACGAACAATTGGGTCCGGGGACTCGCCGGATACCAGCCGAGCACTTCGCTGGCGAATAGCAGCACGCAGGGAGAGAGCAGAAGGATCGCGATCCAATTGCGAGGGCGCGACAGCGCGCGCACCCCTGCGATTATGCAGAAAATGACTGCGGCGATCATGCCCGGCGCAAGCCAGGTCTGCGGATCCGTCATCCAGTAGGCGCGCAGCGCCGGCGTGTAATTCGGTCGAACAAAAAACCAGTACAAGACAGCCAGCACGGCGCCCGGGATTCCCGCCAGCACGATCCCTCGGCGCCGGGCGCGATAAGCCACCGCCACGATCAAGCCCGGCAGCAGAAACACCGTCGGGTACGATAACGTCACCGCCGCGACCGTCACACCCAGCAGCACGTAGAAGCGCCTCCGCCCCGGCTCTTGCAAATATGCGACTGCCGCCCACAGAACCGCGCCCGTCGCTGCGACTTCGCCGCCATATTGTTTGAACGAGCGGAAGTATTCGACCACGGTCGGATGAAACGCGAGTGCCGCGGTCGCCAGCACCGCAAACGACGGCGAGACTACTCTTCGCGCCGCGCCCAGCATCGCCGCGACCGCCACCAGCGAGAGCAGCACCGGAACGCTCCGCAGCGCGATTGTCGACAAGCCGAAGGTATGGATTACGGCCCGGGCCAGGAGAAGAAACAGCGGGGGACTGGTCTGTAACCAGTTGGGATAGTAGAACATCCCGCCCAACGTGGGTGCGTTTACGGAATTCGCCACCCAGGCCTCGTCCAGCCATAGGCTCCGCTCGATGCCGTATAAACCCAGCACCAGTGTGAGCGCCAGCAGCGCTACGGTCGCAAACCTCCCTGTCAACACTTCTGCAAGTATGCCGCAAGGCGTGTTTAAATGGTAAAAAGTCCAAATGCCAGCTTTAGGGTTTAAGTTGCTGCGGAGCGCCCGGTCGTTCGCCCTCCGATTGCGGGAGTTGCGGATGATCGCCTGGGGGGCCATGTCCACCCGCCATCCCATCATGGCGCACATCATCCCCATCCGCAGGTGCAACCTATCCTGCACCTACTGCAACGAATACGACGATTTCTCGAAGCCCGTCGCTACGGAAACCGTCGTTGCCCGGATCAATCACCTGGCGGACCTCGGTACCGTGATCGTCACGCTCTCCGGCGGCGAACCTCTATTGCATCCCGAGCTCGACGATATCATCCGCGGAATGCGGCGCCGCGGGCTCATTGCCGGAATGATTACGAATGGCTACCTGCTGACGCCCGATCGCGTGCAGCGCCTGAACCGGGCCGGCCTCGATTGGATGCAGATTTCGATCGACAACGTCATGCCCGACGATGTCTCGAAGAAGAGCCTCAAGGTGCTCGACAAGAAGCTGCAGGTGCTGGCCGAGCACGCTTTATTCCGCGTCAATATCAACTCAGTGGTGGGCGGCGGGATTCATAATCCGGAAGACGCCCTGGTGGTGGGCCGCCGCGCCGTGGAACTGGGGTTCCAGTCGACGGTTGGAATCATCCACGATGGCGATGGCCAGCTTCGCCCGCTGAGCGATCGCGAGCGGGGCGTGTATCACGAGATGAAGGCCATGGAGAACCGGGGCTTCGCCCGGTTCAGTTATTTCCAGGACGCCATCGCGCAGGGGAAGCCTAACGATTGGAAGTGCCGTGCAGGATCGCGCTACATGTACATTTGCGAGGACGGGCTGGTGCACTATTGCTCGCAGCAGCGCGGCTATCCGGCGAAACCGCTGGACCAGTACAGCCAGGCTGATCTGGACCGCGAATATCTCACCGAAAAGTCCTGCGCACCCTACTGTACGGTAAGCTGTGTGCACTACGTCTCGTACTTCGATTTCTGGCGCGGCAAGCAGACGCTGAAGTCGCCGGTGTCCGCTGAAACCAGCCAGCCCCTGGTGAAGATCCAGGGCGCCTCGGATTAATCCCCTACAACGGCCTAAGGCTATTATTTCGTTACGTTTTGGCCCCCTCGCGCATCGACTCAATATGAGCACAAGATTTAGAGCTGCATGGATCGTAACGGCCATTGCGGTGTCTCTCGCGGGGTGCAGCAAGACCGCGGAGCAATCGGCTGCGACGGATTCTACACCAGCTTCCGATGCCGCACCCGCAAAGGCGGATTTCCCGCTCTCGCAGAAGCCGCCATCGGTGACCATCGCCGCGGGTACGCCCATCAGGATTCGAACGCAAACCACGCTTTCGACCAAGAGCACGCAGAGCGGCGACAGGTTCACCGGAACTTTGGCCGAGCCCATTGTGATCGAAGGCATGACTCTCGCGCCCCGCGGGTCCCAGGTGGAAGGGCTTGTGGTCGAATCCGATCCTGGCGGCCGCGTGAAGGGCGTCGCGACCATTTCCCTCCGGCTGACCAAGCTTCGCATCGGCGACCGTAACGTCGAGATCCAGACCCGCACGATCGCACGTCAGGCTCACGCCACCAAGCGTAAAGACGCTGCCAAGGTCGGCATAGGAGCTGGAATCGGGGCCGCGATCGGAGCCATTGCGGGCGGGGGAGAAGGTGCAGCCATCGGTGCTGGGGCTGGCGGCGCCGCGGGCACCGGGCTCGTCCTGGCTACCCACGGCGATCCCGCGGTCATCGGGGCGGAAAGCGTGCTTACCTTCAGGCTGACCGAGCCAGTTACAGTCGAACCGAGCTAGAACGCCTACCGTTTCTGGTAGGATTATCTCCCGAAATCCATAGAAGTCGGGGCGTTATCTGCTAAAGCCCTAGTAACATCAGTACGATCCACGCTATTCTTAGATTGGAAGGTGGCGTGCACTCCACTGCGGTGGAGAAGTGTTCCTCGGGCTATGCGGGAACTGCGGCAACAGCTAACGAACGCTCTGCTGATGATCGTCACCGTGGCGGTGGTGGTCGCTGCGGCGATCAATTTCCAGCAGCAGAGCAAGTTCCACATGCCCGACGACGGTGTCACTTGGGTGGACCGCCAGTCCGGGGATCTGACGGTTCCAGTCGCCACTTACATCGCGCCCGGAAGCCCGGCGGAAAAGGCCGGGATCCACGAAGGCGACATTCTGGTCTCGATCGACGGCCTGAGGATCGATCGAGCGGAAGAAGCCGCGCAGGTTCTGGCGCGCCTGGGCAGTTGGCACAAGGCCGAGTACAAGGTCCTGCAAGAGGGCACGGAAGTGCCCGCGCCGGTGATTGTCGGAGAGGTCACCCACGATTCCACGCTCTACTATCAGTACGCCGTGGGCGTGCTGTATCTGGGAATCGGCTTGTTCGTATACTTCCGCCGCGGCAGCGCGCCGCGTGCCTTGCATTTTTTCCTGCTGTGCCTGGCCTCGTTTGTTCTGTCGACGTTCCACTACACCGGAAAGCTGAACAACTTCGACAAGGCCATCTATCTCGGGAACGTGATGGCCTGGTTCCTGGCGCCCACACTGTTCCTGCATTTCTGTTTCTCTTTCCCCGACCAGCAATCCTGGATCCGGCGGCGCGGCGCGGCGATTCTGGTGTACTTGCCGGGCCTGGCGTTGTTGACGGTCCAGTCGGGGTTCATCTTCGGATGGCTGCGGACGGCAACTCCTTTGATCGAGATGCGCTGGCTGCTGGACCGGCTGTGGCTGGGATTCCTGGTCTCGATGTATCTGGCGGGGGGCGCGGTGCTCGCGTTCCAGATGCGCCGGGCATCGGATCCTATTGTTCGCCGCCAGCTCACCTGGCTGCGCAACGGCGCGCTGCTGGGCATCATTCCGTTCGCTCTGATCTATGCCGTGCCCTACATGTTCGGCGTGGCTCCGAATCAGGCCATGAACCTGGCGGTGCTCTCGCTGCCTCTGATTCCGCTGACCTGGGCCTACGCGATTCTGCGCTACCGGCTGATGGACGTGGATGTCATCTTCCAGCAAGGCTACGCCTATACGCTGGCCACGTTCTGCGTGCTGGCCATCTTCTACGGCATGATCTTTTCGGTGAGCGGAGCCGGAGACCTGAACGGCATGGAGATGGTGGCGATGATCCTGATCGCCGCGTTCGTGTTCCAGCCGATTCGAAAATGGGTCCAGGAGCAGCTCGACCGCTATTTCTATAAAGACCGTTACGACTATCGCCGCACCCTGATCGAGTTCGCGCGCGAGCTGGGATCGCCCACCGACTTGCACGTGATGCTCGAGAGCGTGTCCGACCGGCTGATCCGCACGCTGGGGATCCGGTATGTGGCGTTTTTCATCTGGGATGATGCGGAGGGCCGCTTTGAGCTCGAACTGGCCAGCAATCGCGACGGGAAGCAAACCGACCAGATCCCCTACGGTCTGGATTTGAGCTTCCTGAGCCCCCATCCCAAGAAGCCGTATCTGTTCTTCGAGCGCACGCGCAATTTGCTCGACGTAGTCTCGCATGAGTGGCCGGCCGGCGTCCGGCGCTCCATCGCCGAACTGGAGCTGACCTACTATTTGCCCTGCTCGGCGCGCGGCCGGACCATTGCGTACCTGGGCGTGAGCCGCACCGAATCGCACGATTTCCTGTCGAGCGAAGATGTCCAATTGCTGATGACCCTCTCGGGTTATGTGGGCATCGCGATCGACAACGCCACGCTGTATCAATCCTTGCAGCGCAAGGCCGACGAGTACGAACGGCTCAAGGAGTTTTCCGAAAACATTGTCGAGTCCATTCACGTCGGCATTCTGGCGGCCGACCTGGAAGATCGGGTCGAAAGCTGGAATTCGCAGGTGGAGAAGCTGACCGGCATCCTGCGCCAGGACGCCGTCGGGCGAAAGTTGCGGGAACTTTTGCCGGAAGACCTGTGCGACCAGCTGGAAATTTCACGCGGCGACGCCGGCGTTCAGAATATCTATCAGTACCGGATGCGGGAGCGCGACGCTTCTCTAACCAACGCTACGCTGAATATCGCCGTGGCGCCGCTGGTTTCGCGCGAAGGCGAGCGCATCGGCCGCCTGATCATCCTCGATGACGTGACCGATCGCGCTGAGCTCGAGCGCCGGCTGATGCAAGCCGACAAGCTCAGCTCTATCGGCTTACTCGCCGCGGGCGTCGCGCATGAAGTCAACACGCCGCTGGCGGTGATTTCGACCTACGCCCAGATGCTGGCGAAACAGATTTCGGGCGACGCGGAGAAAGCTCCGCTGCTCGAGAAGATCACGCGGCAGACGTTCCGCGCGAGCGAGATCGTCAATTCGCTGCTCAATTTCTCCCGCACTTCGCCCACCGAATTTGTCCGGCTGGACCTGAACAAGGTGCTGCGGGAAACGCTGACGCTGGTGGAACACCAGTTCGCGAAAAGCTCCGTCAAGGTCGATCTGGCGCTGGACGAGAGTATCACTCTCATCAAGGGCAGTCCCGGCAAGCTACAGCAGGTGTTTCTGAATCTATTCCTGAATGCGCGCGATGCGATTGAATCCGCTGGGGTATCCAGTGGGGCGTCCGGCGGCTCGCTGACCATCGAGACCGATCGATGGAATGGAGCGGTGCGCGTCAAGGTTCGCGATACGGGCGCCGGCATCGCGCCCGAGAATCTGGCGCGAATCTTCGATCCATTTTTCACCACCAAGGGAGCGCTCAAGGGCACTGGCCTGGGGCTTTCGGTAAGTTACGGAATTGTGCGCGAGCATGGCGGCGATATCGAGGTGCAAAGCCAGCCCGGCAACGGAACGCAATTCTTGCTGACGTTCCCCATAAGTTCCGCTGGACGATTTGTCCCGCCGCAGGCCAAGCGGGAGACTCCCAGCATCGCAGTCCCCGCTGTTTCCGCGCCCGCCGCCGCGATGTCCGCCGCGCCCATGGCCCGCACCGAAACCGCGCCTTCTGTTCCCTCGCCCGTGATCGCACGGTCTGACAGGTTTATCCAGTAATGGCCGATACCGCCGCAAATTTTCCTCCCGACGTGCTGACGGGAGACGCCGCCCGCGGGCGAATCCTGGTCATCGACGACGAACCCGATATCCGCGACAGCCTGGAAGCGCTGCTTTCGAGCGAAAACTATCGCGTGGAGCTGGCGGCCAATGCTACCGAGGGGCTGAAGCGTCTGGAAGGCTCGGCCTACGATCTGGTTCTGCTGGATCTCATGATGCCCGACAAGAGCGGGATGCAGGTGCTCGAAGAAGTCCGGCAGCGCGACCGTGAGACGCCGATTTTCATGATCACGGCCTACGGTTCGGTGGAAGTGGCCGTAGCCGCGCTGAAGCACGGCGCCAACGACTATTTCCCCAAGCCCTGGGACAACGAAAAGCTGCTGATCGAGATCGATCACATGATCGCCGCCCGGCGCCTGGAGCGGGAAAACACCGAGCTCAAGCGCGCGCTCAAGCAGCGTTACAGCTTCCCGAATATCGTCGGCAAGAGCGAACGCATGCTGAAGATTCTGGACCTGGTGGGACAGGTGGCGGCCAGCCGCGCCACCATCCTGATCACCGGGGAAACCGGAACCGGGAAAGAGCTGATCGCCAACGCGATCCATGCGCACTCCGCCCGCTCGGAGCATCCCTTCGTGCCGGTGCATTCCGGCTCGGTTCCGCCGGATCTGCTGGAATCGGCGCTGTTCGGCCACGTGCGGGGCGCATTTACCGGGGCGTTGGCGGCGCGCAAGGGCTACTTCGAAGTAGCCGATCACGGTACTATTTTCTTCGATGAGATCGGGACCATTTCGCTCGAAACTCAGACCAAGCTGCTGCGCGTGATCCAGGAACGCGAGTTCATGCCGCTGGGGTCGGCCGAAACCATCCGCGTGGATGTGCGGATCGTGGCCGCCACCAATGCCGATCTGAAGAAGTTCGTCGAGGAAGGGAAGTTCCGCGAGGATCTGTACTACCGGCTGAACGTGATCAACCTGGCGCTGCCGCCGCTGCGCGACCGCAAGGAAGATATTCCCGCGCTGGTGGACCACTTCTTCAACAAATATTGCCGGGAGAACGAGAAGTATCTGGACGAGCACAACCGTTCCCGCCTGACGTTCGAGCCGGATGCCATGCAAATTCTCATGGACCACGCCTGGCCGGGCAATGTCCGGGAGCTGGAGAACGTCGTCGAGCGCGCAGTGGTGCTGGCGGCGCAGGCCAGCGTGCCCGCGGATGTTCTTCCCGAGCATCTGCTCGAAGCGCGCGGGCTGCGTATCCGGCGCGACGAAAGCGGCGGCCTGCCGGCGGATGCTTCGCTGTTCGAGATCGTCGCGGATTACGAACGCCGCAAGATCCTGGAACAACTGGAAGCTTCCGACTGGAGCCAGACCTCGGCGGCCGAGGCGCTGCGAATTCCTCTTTCGACGCTGAATCAGAAGATCAAGCGCCTGAACATCGAGATCCGCAAACGCACGGCGAGCTAGCCTGGATTCGCTCCAAGCGTGGCGCACGCACTCTTGCGTGCCGTGTCGAGCAGTCTCGCTTCGCGCCTAGCGATTCGTGAACCCGCTTTTCAAGGTGCCATGGACGAATAGAAATGGGTGACTTGACACTGCGATAACCCTAATCCTATCATGGGGTTTGCTGGACCAATCGTTCGTAAACGGGTGCATCGGGGAGAACGGCTTTGATTAAACTGGACATCATCAACGAAGTGGTTAACCGGACCGGGATCACCAAGACCAAGGCCGAGATGGCCGTGGAAACCGTGTTCGAAAGCATGAAGCGCGCTCTGGGCCGCAGCGAACGCATTGAACTGCGAGGCTTCGGGATCTTCAACGTGCGTCCGCGCAAGACTGGGATCGGCCGCAACCCGCGCACCGGCGCCGAAGTCGCGATTCCGCCGGGGAAAGCCGTCCGCTTTAAGCCCGGCAAGGAGCTGCAGACGCTCCAGTAGTCGTCTGCGGGCTCTGTGTCGACTAACGGCCCTCCATATCCGCCACCGTTCCGGATGACGGACTCTTCTCCGGAAGCCGGGCTGTACACATTCGCTCAGGAATTCTATCCTCGGCCTCGTCACCGCTATTGGCTCCATGCATTGCTGCTGGTGCTGACGTTGCTCAGTACCACCATCGTGGGGGCCGGCATGGCGCAGAGCTTCGCCCAGAACCGGCCCATCGATTTCGGGGAAAGCCTCACCGGGTATCTGCGCATGTGGCACGAGCCTTCGTACTTGATCCAGGGCTTGCCATTCTCCCTGACGCTGCTGACGATCCTGCTGGCGCACGAGTTTGGACATTATCTGACCGCCCGATACTATCTGGTGGATGCTACTCTGCCGTTCTTCATTCCGTTCCCCAGTTTGATCGGCACCATGGGCGCGTTCATACGGATCCGTTCGGCGATTCTTTCCAAGCGCATCCTGTTCGACATCGGAATCGCCGGTCCCTTGGCGGGTTTTGTGGCGCTGGTGTCGCCGCTGATTGCCGGTGTGGCGTTGTCGAAAGTGGTGCCGGGAATCGGCCGGAGCGGGGAACTGGTGTTCGGCACGCCGCTCATCTTGAGGCTGATGGAATGGGTGCGATTCCCAGGCGTGCCTCTGCAGAACATTTACCTTCACCCCGTGGCGCGAGCCGCTTGGGTGGGGCTGCTGGCGACCGCGCTGAATCTGCTGCCGATCGGGCAATTGGACGGAGGGCATATCCTCTACGCGATCCTGGGCGAGCGGACCAGGTATCTTTCGCGCGTGTTTATTTTCATCCTGGTGCTGATGGGCCTGTTTATCGCCTATAGCTGGCTGTTCTGGGCAGCGCTCCTGTTCTTCTTCGGGATGCGGCACCCGGCCATTGTCGATCCCCATCCGCTGGGCCGTCTTCGGACGGTGCTGGCCGCGGCCGCGCTGGCGATTCTGATACTCTCCTTCACCATCGCGCCGGTGACGTAAATCTGTTGCCGTGAAAATCTCCGCCACCATCATCACGTTTAACGAAGAGCGCAATCTGCCGCGCGCGATCGAAAGCCTGCGCTGCGCCGACGAGATCCTGGTGGTGGATAGCGGCTCCACCGACCGGACCGTGGAGATCGCCGAAAAGCTGGGAGCCCGGGTGATGGATAGCCCTTGGCCGGGCTACGCCAAGCAGAAAAACGTAGCGGCTGAGAACGCCTCGCACGACTGGATTCTGTCTCTCGACGCCGACGAATCCCTCAGCGAAGCCCTGGAGGGCGAAATCTGGCGTCTCAAGAAAAACAAGCCGGAGTTCGACGCCTATACCATGCCGCGTATGGCGAAGTACCTGGGGCGCTGGATTCACCACTCGGGTTGGTATCCGGATCGAAAGGTGCGGCTCTATAACCGCCGCAAGGCGCGCTGGCAAGGCGAATTCGTGCATGAATCGGTGAAGGTGGACGGCCGGACTGGGCATTTCGAATCGAACCTGTTGCACTTTACCTGCGATTCGCTCTCTGAGCATCTCAAAGTGATGGACCGATACACCACGCTGGCAGCCGAACAGCTCCTGGCCGCCGGCCAAAAGCCCACCTGGGGACGTCTTATCTTTGAACCGCCGTGGACGTTCTTCCAGACTTACGTCCTGAAGGCGGGGTATCTGGACGGCATCGAAGGGCTGGCCATCGCCAACATGGCCGCGCTCTACAACTTCGTGAAATACGCGAAGGCGCGGTTCATGTCGCCAGGAAGGGACCTGTAAGAATGCTCGAAGCAGTGCTGGCTGGCCTCTTCGGGCTGCTGATCGGGAGCTTCCTGAACGTGTGCATCTATCGCCTGCCGCGCGACCTCTCCGTGGTGCGGCCGCGGTCGCACTGTCCTGGGTGCGAAAAGCAGATCGCCTGGTACGACAACATCCCGGTGCTGAGCTATTTGCTCCTGCGCGCCCGGTGCCGGCACTGCCACGAGCGGATTCCTCTGCGTTACCCCGTTGTCGAACTGGCGACCGCCGCGGCATCCGCACTCTGCATGGCGATGCTGGGCTTCACCTGGCCCGCGGCAAAATTCGCGGCGTTGAGCGCGATCCTGATTGCGCTGATCGCGACCGACCTGGAAGAGCGGATTCTGCCCGACGAATTCACGCTGGGTGGGACGGTGCTGGGAATTGCGTTGTCGGGCGTGGTCCCGCTGGACCCCGGGATCGCAAGTTTCCTGCTCTATGGACTGGTCGGTCCGCGATGGTTGTCGGCGGTCGAATCGGTGACGGGAGCGGTCCTCGCTTCTGGATTGATCTGGGGGTTCGCATGGCTGTACGGCAAACTCCGTAAGCGCGATGTCCTGGGGCTGGGCGACGTCAAAATGATCGCCATGTTGGGGGCGTTTCTGGGGTTGGAAGAAGCCCTGCTGATTTTGTGCGTGGCAGGCTTTGCGGGTTCCTTGATTGGAGTGATCTACATCGTCGCCGCCAAGAAAGACTGGACCACGTACGAGCTGCCGTACGGGAGCTTCATCGGCGCCGCGGGGCTGGCGCTCGCTCTCTGGTTCCACGTGCTGAAGGCTTAGGGCCGCAGCAGGACCTTGAGGACGCCCTTCTTCGCAGCGGCCGCGAAGGCTTCGGGCGCGCGGTCGAGCGGAAACTCTTCGGAGATCATCGCACCTACTTGAATCTTGCCCGACGAGAGCAGCGGCAAGGCCGCCTCGAATCTCCCGCAGCGCGAGCCGACCAGCGTGATCTCATTGACGATGGCCGGGGCCGTGTCGATCGAGACCAAACCGTGGACCGTGGACTTCATGATCACCGTTCCGCGAGGGACGCACATCGATACTGCGGCCCGCAGGCCTTCCGCTGATCCCGTCGCATCGACTACAAACGGCCACGCGCCCATTGGAAGCTTTTTAGGCGGCAGCTTCTTGGGGACGATCTCGGTCGTCACGCCCGTCGCCTCCACGAGACGCATCTTGTTGCGGTGCCTTCCAAAAAGATGCACTTGCGCGCCCTTCGCCTGAAGCACTTGCGACACCAGCAGTCCGAGCTTGCCATCGCCCAGGACGGCCACTCGCTCGCCTTTGGGGATCTTCACCTGATCCAGGATTTCGCACGCGGCCGCAATCGGCTCGATGAAGACCGCGTGTTCCGTGGGAATCGACGCCGGCACGCGATGCAGGTTGCGGATCGGCAGCGTCAGGAATTCTCGAAACGCGCCCGGATGCTTGACGATGCCCAGCACCGTTCTCGTCGGGCAGTGCCGGCCCAAGCCGCGCTTGCACCAGGTACACGTTCCACAGGCGAGATTGATCTCGCCTGCCACCCGCGCGCCAATCCATCTTTTGTCCGCGGCTTCCGTGACTTCTCCCACGAACTCGTGGCCGGGCGTGCCGGAAAATCCGTAGTATCCCCGCTGAAGCTCCAGGTCGGTTGAACAGATTCCGGCGGCGAGCAGGCGAATTCTTGCAAAACCTTCCGGTACACGCGGCAAAGGAAGGCGGCGGAGCCGTACTCGTCCGGATTCCAGATGAACAGCTAGCATCGTTTAAAGTTAAGAGATATGGCTTCAGCAACGCAAACCGCCTCGGCGGAGCTGGTGTGCTTCAACCAAGCTTGCCGCACGCGGTACGCGATCACGGAGGTGATGTACAACTGTCCGCAGTGTGGCGGGCTTGTTGAGGCCACCTACGGTGACCCTCTTGGCGATCCAGTTCATCTAAAGAAGCTCTTTCGCGACCGGCGCACGAGCAATGCTCCGCTCGATCAGAGCGGCGTCTGGCGCTATCGCGAGCTGTTTCCGTTCCTGGACGACTATCGTCACGTCGTCACCCTGCGGGAAGGGAACACGCCTCTGCTCGATGGGCCGATCGCGGCAAAGTACGGTGGCCTCGACCGGATCACCTTCAAGCACCAGGGATTCAATCCCACCGGATCGTTCAAGGACAACGGGATGACCTGCGGAGCTTCTCAGGCGCGCCGCTTGGGCATGCAACGCGTTGCCTGCGTGTCTACCGGTAACACGTCAGCCTCGATGGCAGCCTACGCGGCAGCCGCCGGCCTCGAAGCTCTGATCTTCCTGCCGCACGGAAACATTTCGTTCGGAAAACTCGCGCAGGCGCTCGAATACGGCGCGAAGACGCTGCAAGTGGAGGCCAACTTCGATCAGATCCTGGCGCTGGTGCGTGTGCTCGCCGAACGTCTGGGGATCTATCTGCTGAACTCGATGAATCCGTTCCGCATCGAAGGGCAGAAAGCCATCATGTTCGAGATGCTCGACCAGCTCGATTGGCGAGTGCCGGATTGGGTGGTGCTGCCGGGCGGCAATCTCGGCAACACGTCCGCCTTCGGCAAAGGTCTGCGTGAAGCCCAAGCCGCGGGACTCATCGACAAACTGCCGCGTCTCGCCGTAATCCAGGCGGAAGGCTCGGCTCCGTTTTACGAACTCTGGACGCGCGAGGTTGGCGGAAAGGATGGAACGTTGTGTCCCGTGACCAAGCCCGAGACGCTGGCGACGGCGATCCGCATCGGCGATCCGGTTTCCTGGCCCAAGGCCTTGCACGAAGTACACACGTCGCACGGCACGGTCGAAAAGGTGACTGAGCAGGAGATCGCGGACGCCAAGGCGCAGATCGGACTCTGCGGGATCGGCTGCGAGCCGGCGTCGGCGACGACGCTGGCAGGCATTCGCAAGCTTACGGCGCGCGGCGTGATCGATCGCGGCGCGGACGTGGTCGCGGTGCTGACGGGCAACTTATTGAAGGACCCGGATTATATTTATCGTTATCACACCGGCCAGCTCGAAGCGCCCGGCGGTGTGAAGATTCAACCGACGTTCGGCAACAAAGCGCTCGTCGTACCCAACGATCCCGATAAGATCGCGGAATTGCTGCGATAACGTCCGCTGCGTGGAGCGAGCTTTAGCTTGCAACGGAGGCTTTAGCCTCCGCGTCGGGGCGGGCGCTGAAGCACCCGTTGCAGGCTGAAGCCTGCTCCACTTTGCTACAGCATCCCGACCTTGTTGTGCCCGATGATCTTCTCCACCAGGAAGGATAGCGTGCGCATGTCAGCCAGATCGGCAGCCTTCGCGTCAAAATGGCTCCCGCCCGGACGCGCGAACGCATGCCCGACCCTCGGGTATTCATAGACCGTCACGCGAGGATCGTCTTTGTAAGTGGCGCGCACTTGCTTAGCCACTTCCGGCGAAGCGTACTGGTCCAGCTCCGCGTAGTGCAGCATCAACGGGCAGGAAAGATTCTTAGCCAGATCCAGCTTCTTGTCAATGCCGACGCCGTAATATCCCACGGCCGCATCCGGCTTGTGACGGACCGCGGTCAGGTACGCGAGAAAGCCTCCCCAGCAGTAGCCCACCACGCCGACACTGCCATTGCTGCACGCCGGATGCTTGCGCAGAAAGTCGATCGCCGATGCAATGTCGTCCGTCACCTGATCGTCGTTCATCTTGCCGCGGAGCGCGCGGCCGCGGTCGAATTCCGATTCTTTCAGCTCCACGTTGGGCTCGGCGCGCCAGAACAGATCGGGGCAGATCGCCGTGAACTGCCGGGCTGCGAGGAAGTCGCAAACCTTGCGCATGCTCTCGTTGACGCCGAAAATTTCCTGCAGCACGACGACTCCGGCGCCTTTCCCCTTCTTGGGGAGCGACATGTATGCGGACATCTCTCCGCCCGCTACGGGGACTCGAATGGTCATAAGGCACCATCATACGGCAAACTGCATGCCGTAGACCAGGGAAGCGCCGGGAATCGCGGCAGGCATGTATAATCGGTGGAGTGAATCGAATCGTGCTGGGGGCGCTGCTCGCATTGTCCTTGCTGCTGGCGGCGTGCGGGCAGAAGAACATCGAGAATAAAGAAGCCGTCCGCCAGGCTGTGGTCGAATACCTGACCTCGCGCCAGGCGCAAACCGGGCTCGATATGTCGACCATGGACGTCAACGTCACGGCCATGACGTTTGAGCGCGATACCGCCCGAGCCACGGTGGAGTTTCGCGTCAAGAATAGCGATGCCGGGATGCAGTTGAACTACACGCTCGGCCGTAAGGACGATAAGTGGGTGGTGCAGCCGCGGCAGGACGGCGGCCAGGGACACGGCGTCGTGCAGCCCCCCGTCGGCGGAGACCCCGGAGTCTCGCCAGGCGGTACGGGCCAGCTCCCTCCCGGTCATCCGTCCATTCCCATACCATCGAGCCCCAAAGAGTCGAGTCCCAAACAATGAAGACGGTTGCAGTTCTCGGAGGGGGCCCGGCGGGGGCATCGGCGGCGGAGCGATTGGCGCGTGCCGGCCTGAACACCATCGTGTTCGATGAAAAGCTCGCGTGGGAAAAGCCCTGCGGGGGCGGCCTCACCTACAAAGCCTACGAACAGTATCCTTACCTGATCGACAACGACACTCCCAAGAAGCTGATTCACGAAACCGTGGTCAACTCTGAGGGCGCCGGCGAAGCCAGGATGAACCTGACCCAGCCTCTGCTCATCTATTCGCGCCTGGATCTGAACCGGATGCTGCTCGAGCGCGCCGAACGTGCCGGGGCGGCCATGGAACAGACGCGCGTGCTGGGAATCGAGCAGAAGGAGAAAGGTTGGCGTCTGCGCACCCGCAACGGTACCGCAGAGGCCGATTTTCTGATCGTGGCCACGGGCGCCCGGAATCCGCTGCGCGAGGTCGGGACGCAGTGGGGCACCGGGGACACCATCACCGCGCTGGGCTATTTCGTCCCGGGTGCGCGCGATCGCATCGATATTCAGTTTCTGCCCAAGTTCGAAGGATACATCTGGGTGTTTCCACGCTGCGGACATCTTTCGGTGGGGATCGCCGGAAGAGGCGAATCCGCGCAAGCCATGCGGGCGCGCCTGGAAACCTACATGGAGCAGCGCAGCATCTCGCGCAAAGACGCGGCATTCTACAGCCACATGCTGCCCTCTCTCGAACCGCCGAGCTGGAGCCGGAATCGCGTATCGGGCCGGGGCTGGATGGCGGTGGGCGACGCGGGCGGCCTGGTGGATCCGATCACCGGCGAGGGTTTGTATTACGCGATTCGCTCCGGCGATCTGGCCAGCCAGGTGGTCTTGAACGACGCGCACGATCTGGCGGGAAAGACGGCGGCTTACCGCGACGCAGTGACGCGCGAATTCGCGCGCGATCTGGAGTACGCCGCGACGCTCGCACGGCGCGTGTTCCTGGGCCGGTACCTGTTCCGCAGCGTCCCGCATATGATGGTGGAATTCATGCGGCGCAGCCCGCGGTTCCGCGACTTGATGCAGGATCTGTTTGCCGGAACGCAACCCTACCTGAGCCTGCGAGACCGCCTGAAAAAGAACCTCAACGGCACGCTGCAGGAAGTCTTCATGCAGTTCTTCCTGGAGCATGTGATTCCCGGGCATTCGCGCGCTTCGTCGTGAACACCATTTCATGAAATCCGAGCGGTCGGCAGCCTGGTTTGCCCGCGCCCAAAAAGTCATTCCGGGCGGCGTGAATTCTCCCGTCCGTGCCTTTCGCGGCGTGGGCGGAATCCCGCGATTCATTGAGCGCGGCCAAGGCTCGCGCATTTTCGACACCGACGGAAATTCTTTCATCGACTATGTGGGCTCGTGGGGACCGCTGCTGCTGGGACATCGGCCGCAGCCGGTTATCGACGCTCTGCGGGAGGTCCTCGAAATCGGAACCAGCTTCGGCGCGCCCACCGAGCGCGAAGTGGAACTGGCCGAACTGATCGCCAAGACCGTTCCCTCCATGGAAATGGTGCGGCTGGTGAACTCCGGTACCGAAGCGACCATGAGCGCCCTTCGGCTCGCCCGCGGTTTCACCGGGCGCGACCTCGTCATCAAGTTCGAAGGCTGCTATCACGGCCATGTCGATTCGCTTCTCGTCAAGGGCGGTTCGGGGATGGCGACGCTCGGCATCGCGGATTCCGCCGGCGTTCCCAAGGCGTTCGCGGAAACCACCATTTCGCTGCCATTCAACTCGATTGCCGCGATGGAGAAAGCGTTCGCCGATCGGGCCGCGCAGATTGCCGCCGTGATTGTCGAGCCCGTGGTCGGCAACATGGGATGCGTTCCGCCCGCGCCCGGATTCCTGGAAGCATTGCGGGAACTGACCGCGCGCCACGGATCGCTTCTGATTTTCGATGAAGTGATGACCGGGTTCCGCGTCGCCCTGGGCGGCGCGCAGCAGCGCTTCGGCATCCAGCCGGATCTCACCACGCTCGGCAAGATCATCGGCGGCGGATTGCCGATGGCCGCGTACGGCGGCCGCGCGGAAATCATGAAACAAGTGGCCCCGCTGGGTCCCGTGTACCAGGCAGGGACGTTATCGGGAAATCCGCTGGCCGTGGCCGCGGGGCTCGCGATGCTGCGGCACTTGATCGCGCACCCGGACGTCTACGACACTCTCGAGGCTCGTGCGGCGCAATTGACGGCGTGGACGCCTCCGGGAGTTACCGTGAACCGCGTAGGCTCCATGTTCACCTTCTTCTTCTCACCGAAGCCGGTTACGGATTGGGAATCGGCCAAAAACTGCGATACGGCCCGGTTTGGAAAGTTCTTCCACTCCCTGCTGGAGCACGGCGTGTATATCGCGCCTTCGCAATTCGAGGCGGGATTCGTGTCGGCGGCGCACAGCGAACAGGATATTCGTTCGACGGTGGCAGGGGCGCGCGAGTTCTTCGAGACCGCGTCCTAACTGTCGCCCTGTTCCTGCACGAAGTTCAGAATGTCGAAATGTTTGATCTGACGATCGGGAAAGAAGCTGTTCACCGCATCCTGGACCTCGATGAACACCTCGAAGACCGTATGCAGCTTGGTCAGCAGCAGCAGTTCGACATTGCGCTTGTTCGGATTCACCAGCTTCAGCGCGCCGCCCAGCTTTTTAAGCGAGGTGAAGCAGATGACCAGGATGCCGAGTCCCGTCGAATCGATATAATCCACGGCGCCGAGATCCACCACCACGTTGTGCTTCCCGGCCGCGGCCAGCTGCGAAATTCGTTCGCGCACCAGGTTCGACTCGCCTAACGTCAACCGTCCCTTCAAAGTCAGGATGACGACTTCTTCGCGCACGCTTTCAGCGATTTCCAGGGCCATGGAACCCTAGTGTAGCAATGTGTTGCCGGTTTACGCGAGGGAGCATTCGATGCTGTTGACTTCCGTCGCGAACACATCGATCAGGGCCTTGTTCCCGATGATTTCGGCTACGGGTGCGGAGATATCCCCCGCGAGCAGTTGCCGGTGACAACCGCAGGTGCCGAAGCCGATGTGCTCCGCCACCACGCATCCAATTTGGACCGCGTCCGCCAGTTTGCCGCCCACGCTCGGCCAGTGATGCAGCGCCGCCGCGTCCTGGATGACTTCGGGCAGCCCCCACGCTTCCAGGATGAGCCCGGCCAGCTCGGCATGATCGGTTCCATACGCTGCCCGCTCGCTTTCCTGCAGATCCAAGCCGCTGGCAACCGAATCGTTCACCAGTTGAACATAGTCCTGCGCCCCGTGCTCGAACAGCGCCAGTTGCCCGACTCCATGAAGCAGGCCGGCGGTGTACGCATGGTCGATCGGCAGCCCGGCGGCCGATTGTTCGCCGATGATCGCCGTCGCCACGCTGTGCCGCCACCACGCTTTCATGAAGGGCGCCGTCCGGTTGGGGATTCCGCGCCACAGTGCCGCCATGACCACCATCTGGGTCAGCCGGCCGAGCCCCACGATGGCGATGGCATGCAATACCGACACGATCTCGTGCCGCCGCGCCAGCAGACCCGAATTGGCCAAGCCCAGAGTCTGGCCGGCGAGCGCCGGATCGAGCGAAATGAGCTTCGCAACTTCCTTAAAAGGAACGTCTTCATCCGCCACCAGAGCCATCAGACGCAGGGCGACCGGTGAAAAAGGAGGAAGCTGTTTCAGCAGCTTGCCGACGGCTGTTCCCGTCGGCTTCGTCAGGGTAGACACGGATCCCACCTTTGCCTTATCGCTAAAACGGAAGCCGATTCTAGGTCTTCTCTAAGGTCCGATGGGGGCTTAGACGCTGCGCCGGATTCGCCGCCCCACCGCCAGCAAGGCCAGTCCGCCCGCACACAGGAAAACGGTCGCCGGCTCGGGCACGGCGGGTGCATCGTAAACCAGGACACTCTCACTCGCGAATGGGGCGAACGAGAAACCGAGGTCGACACTTTCGAACAGCGAGAATTGGAAGTTGACGATGCTGCTTCCGTCGTTCAGCGAGTTGGCGAAGGCGCTGATGTTTATCTGAAACGGAACTCCCAGCGTGAACGGCAGGTCAGCTTGGTGGATCTCACCCTGAGGGGCGCACCCAAAGTCGCTGCAACTGAAGCTGTAACCGCCAATAGTGACGGTGCCACCTCCGGATTCGCTGGTGCCCAATCCCAGTATCTCGATGAAACCGGGTCTCACCGGTCCAAGCGTGATCGCGTTAGCCATCGTACTCGCAGAAATCGAGCTCGGATCAAGACCTGTATCGCCAAAATAAGAAACCGCCGCGGTCCCGGTGACGACGGTCGTGTCAAACCCATTTATTTCAGCACTCGTAACCGTGCTCGCGAACGCGGGCAGCGTTGCGAGGAGCAATATGAAAAGTCTGCGCATGGATTCCCCCATTTCCGGAGACAAAGTATAGCAGTAATGTTTGATGGCATATACCCGCTAAACCAAGTGGCATATGTCTCGCCAATCGCAAGGTATACCCCATGGGGCAAAATAAACGAGAAGAGAAAGCGAATATAAGGGGAATATACCTCAGCAGTGTCGCCGGGGCCGGTGCACGAGGGTATACTGTCGATTCGAAGCAGAGGAGACCATCCGATGAATTGCTATTGCCGGTTCGCGCTCGGCACCTTGCTCGGTGGCGTGTCTGCGTTGTCCGCGCAAACGGTGAACCCGTTGAGCGCGGAAGTGAAGTGGTCCTATGGGAGCATCAAAAACAACCTCGTGAAGCTGGCCGAGAAGATGCCGGCGGAGGACTATAACTTCCGCCCGACTCCTGAGGTCGAAACCTTCGGCCGCCGCGTGGCCCACATCGCCGACGCCAATATGAGTGTTTGCTCCGGACTCGATGGGGAACGCAAGCGTCTCGGCGCGGCTTCCAAGACCACCAAGGAGGAGCTGGTGGCGGCTCTCAAGGAATCCTTCGCCTATTGCGATACCGTGTTCGGCGCGCTCACCGATCGGACCGCCCAGGAGATGGTCAACTCGCGTCTGGGGGGCCCTTTTCCTCCCGATCCCATGCGCTCCAGGCTCGCGACGCTCTATAACCTGGTGCGCCACTCGAATGAAATGTATGGCTACATGGCGCTCTATCTGCGTCTCAAAGGAATCGTCCCGCCGACCAGCGCGCCGGAGTGAGGAGTATGTTTGGTGCGGATAAGTGGACTTGAGCCTCCACTCTCTCGCGAGACTAGCCAATCGCAAAACCCACTCTGGGCTCTCAATTGCACTGATACGGACGAGGGCAACATGATTGAAGCAGTGAAGGGATTTCCGGCGAAGGTTCTGGCCTTCGCCTGCAAGGGACACGTCACGAAAAGCGATTACGAAACGGTGCTGATTCCCGCGGTGGAAGAGGCACTCAAGCGGCCCGGTAAGCTGCGCCTTTATTATCAGATCGATCCAGATTTTTCAGGGATTGAGCCGGGGGCCATGTGGGACGATTTCAAGGTCGGGATGGAGCACGTGCTGCGGTGGGATCGCATCGCCGTGGTTACCGATGTGGAGTGGATCCGGTATACGATCCGCGCCTTCAGTTTCGTGATTCCGGGGGTGGCGAAGGTTTATCCGTGGAGTGAGGCGGCCAAGGCACGGGAGTGGATCTTAGAGGGAATCACGCCGTGACGGCGCTCCCTGTGGGTTTGCGCCATGGCGCGATTTGCCCAGCCGTCTAGCGCGATAACACGCGGCGTTAGGTCCCGAAGTTGCCGACGGTACCCAACTTGCGCAGGAGCGTAAATCTCGAGTGGGTATGCGGGTTTTCGGGCAGACCGCTGATGTTGCGCGCCAGCGCTTCGCAGGCTTTGCCGAAGGCGCTGCTCGAGGAAGCCAGGCGTGTTTCCAGAATCGAGTTGCGGACTTCTTTGTAATCGTTGGGAAGCGTGGCGAATACCTTGCCTTCCAACGCCTTCTCGATGGTTTCCGTCTTCAGTTGAGAGCGCTCCCAACGGTTGACCAGAAACTTTACACTATCCGGAGGAATCTCGCAGCTTTCGATCTCCGTGCGGCGCAGCTTAGCCAGCCTCACGGAAGGCAACTCGGGCTGGCACACGATGAAGGCTGCCCGCGCGTTGCGCACGAATTCGGCGGTCGCCTGGTTGATGACTTCCGGCAGGTCCACCACGATGTAGTCGTACTGCTTCTGTGCAAACAGCAGCAACTGGTAATAGTCGGCCCATGAGGGAAGGCGGCCGCGGCGGGTGGGGTTTGAAAGTAGCAGGTCCAGGTTTTTGATGGACCCTATGACTTGGCGCCATTCCAGAGGACTCAGGAATTCGCCCTGATGTTGCAGAGCCTCGGGGAGCCCCTTTTGATCCTCCATGTCCAGCATGTACGAAAGAGGGCCGGAGCGCTGGTCGCATTCGATCAGGAGGACCTTTTTGTTCAGAGCGGCAAGCGCGGCAGCCACGTGAAGCGTCACGGTGGAGCATCCGCCCCCGGCCTTGGCTGGCACGAACGGCAGGATGTTCTGATGCGTAATCGGATAGCGCCGGTGAATGGCTTCATACGCAGCCGCTTCGATATCCCCGGGCGAGAAAGGCTCGGCCAGAAGGTCCAGGATGCCTGCTTCTTCAAACTGGATCTGCTCGGTTCGATCCCAGCGCGGCCGGAATCCGATCATCACGGTGCGCGGCAGATTGTGATGGATCTCCCTGGCGATGCCCGCGGCTTCGATCCAGTCGCCCAGATCCAGAAGAACAAGGGCAGGGTTTTGCACCGTGAGTGCCCGGATGACCTCCTTGGGATGAGGGACTGGTGTGAGCTTGTAGCAGGGCTGAAATGCTCCCGAGTCCATCGTCAGCATCTCAATGGCATCGGCGGCAACAGGGTTGGGGGTCACTACGGCGAGCCGAAGCATGAGTCTTTCATCGTCATTCTACCCGTTTGTCGTAAGCCATGGAAATTCTAGTACCCAAAACGCTCTTCCTGCCACGGATCGCCGCGCATATGGTAGCCGTTCTCCTCCCAGAAGCCGGGCTTATCGGTTTCGCGGAACTCGATTCCTGCCAACCATTTGGCGCTCTTCCAGGCATATAGGCGCGGGACAATCAACCGGGCCGGCCCCCCGTGCTCGGCAGTGATGGGCTCGCCGTCGTGAGTCAGGGCGACTAAGGCATCCTCAGCCAAGAAATGTTCGGCTGGGAGGTTGGTGGTCCAGCCGTAGTCGTAGCCGTATACCACTACGAACCGGGCGTTGGGCAGGAGGCCTCCGGCCCGATCCACCAGTTCCCGGACAGAGACACCTTCCCAGAGATTGCCGAGCCTGGACCAGCGCGTCACACAGTGGAAATCGGCAAAAACTTTGACCCGTGGAAGAGCCTGGAACTCGTCCCAATTCCAAGAGATGGGCTTGCTCACCAGGCCTTCGATCGAGAATCGCCAGGTGGCGAGGTCGATGGAGGGCGCGCCGGAGGCATCGAGCACGGGCCACTTGAGGGTGCGTGATTGGCGAGGTGGAATGCGATTCTCGCGGCGGGTATCGGGACTAATGATGACGTCTTCGCCCAGGCTTTCCGAGGAAGGAATCTGCTTGCCCTGGGTTTTGGAAGAATCCATGCCGAACATTAGGAAGATCCTTACCTCCAGTGTATTCCGGCGTGAGAATTATGACCTCCTCCCGGGACTTAAGTTCGTATGCGCATGGGTGCTTGCTTGCTACTGGCGCTGGCGGGTTTGATGGAAGCGCAGACCAGCGTGGAATACATCGGGGGGACGGCTCCGATGGAGGCGGGAACGCACGGGTCCATCGCGTTGTCGGACGAGGAGTATCTTGCGTTTTATGCGGGGAAAGCGCAAGTGCGGGTGGCCTATGACCGCGTCAACCTGGTCGAATACGGCCAGCAAGTTGACCGGCGCCTGGCGCTGGCCGTGGTGCTGTCGCCGATTTTCCTGCTCAGCAAGTCGCGCAAGCATTTCCTGACCATTGGCTATAGCGGCGAGGACGGCAAGCAGCAGGCGATGGTGTTTCGCGTGGACAAGAACAGCATTCGGCCGACGCTGGTCACCCTGGAGGCGCGCACCGGCTTGAAAGTGCAGTACCAGGATGAGGAGGCTCGCAAAGCGAGGAATCAATGAAAGGGATTGTTTTAGCTTTATTAGTGCTGGGCGCCGGGCGCGCGGGCGCTCAGGTGGACTTGTCGAAGCAGTTGTTGGGCATCAAGCGCATCTATGTCGACCGGCTGACGGGCGGGGAAACCGCGGCGCAAATGCGGGACCTGATCATCGCCAGCCTCCACGGAGCGAAGCTGTACATTTTGACCGAGAATCCCGAGCGCGCCGACGCCGTTCTGCATGGCGCGGCCGAGGATCTGATCTACACGGACCAATTCGCGTCATCGGACAGCGTGGACCTGCGCACCGGTGTGGGCACGGGCACGCGCTCTTCTTCCAGCAGGACTTCCAGTGGCCTGCGCTCCTTGAGCGTCGGCGTGGGCGATAGAGACTCCACCGACATCCATGAGCGCAAACACGAAGCGCTGGCTACCGTCCGGCTGGTGAATAAAGACGGCGATGTGATCTGGTCGACCACGCAGGAAAGCGATGGCGCGAAGTTTCGCGGGGCGAGCGCGGATGTGGCGGATAAGATCGCGCGGCAACTGACGACGGATGTCGATCGGGTGCGGGGCAACGAGTAAGAAAAAAGGGGACAGACCGCTCTGTCCACTCCCACGTTTGTACGCGTGTGAAAAGGGGACAGGTCCCCCTTCCCGGACGCTTGGACAGGCATTCAGAACTCAGCCCTGTCCCCTTTTCACGTTATCCCGAGTGGCGCTTGAGGATCTGGGGCAGGCTCTGGGAAAACGCGGAACGCGCCAGCACCATATCGCAGCCGGCTTCCTGAGCCTGCTGCTTCAACTCGCCCTGGACGTGTGAAAGATACCCGAGCAGGTTGATGCGCCTGGTGTTCTCGTCGGCCTTCAGCTTGCGGATGAGCGCGAGAGGGTCCACGCCCTGGAAGTTGATATCCATGATGATGAGCGCAGGGTTGAGCTTGGCCTGCTCCAATGCGTCGTGCTCGCTCTTCACGAACGTGATGCTCAAACCGGCGCGTTTCGCGGCTTCATTGATCTTGACGGTGAAGAACAAGTCTTCGAGTACTGCCAGGACTTTCTTGGATTCCATTTAGGAGGGGGATAATCCCAATGCTACCATGCAGAAATGACGGAGATCCGGAATCCTTTTGCGGATCCCCTGCGCTTTGAGCGCCGCGTTCCCGAATGCGCCATCGTGATTTTCGGCGCGGCGGGGGATCTGGCCAAGCGCAAGCTCCTCCCTTCTCTGTACCGGTTGGCCTACGACCGGCGCCTGCCGGCGTCCTTCGCGATCATCGGCAACTCGCGCACTCACATGACCGACGATGAGTATCGCGATCGCGTGCGCGAGGCCGTCACGCAGTTCAGCGAAGACGGCGACTTCAACGAAGACTTGTGGAAGCGTTTCGCGGCCAACCTGCATTACGTGGCGGGCGACGTGAAGGACCCGCAACTGTACCTGGCGCTGAAAGAGAAGGTGACGGAGATTAAACAGGCGAATGTCCTGTTCTATCTCTCTACTCAACCCAGCTACTACACGGCGATCGTGGACGGGATCGGCCACTCGCACCTGGCCGCGGCTCCCGACGGCGGGTGGCGCAGGCTGATCGTCGAAAAACCGTTCGGCCACGACCTGGGGAGCGCGAAAGAACTGAATGCTCGCATCCACGCGGTCTTTCGCGAAGAGGATACCTACCGCATCGATCATTATCTGGGCAAGGAAACGGTCCAAAACATCCTGGCGCTGCGCTTCGGGAACGGAATTTTCGAGCCGCTGTGGAACCGGCGCTACGTCAACCATGTGCAGATCACGGCCGCCGAATCGATCGGCGTCGAGGGACGGGGCGGCTATTACCAGGAAGCCGGTGCGCTGCGCGACATGATCCAGAATCACCTGCTGCAGGTGATGGCGACGGTCGCGATGGAGCCGTCGGCGGTCTTCGAGCCGGATGCGGTGCGCGATGAGCGCGCGAAACTTTTGCGATCCATCAAGATCATGCGGCCGGAGGAAGTGGATCAGTACGCAGTGGCGGGGCAGTACAAGGGGTTCCGGCAGGAGCCGGGCGTGAATCCCGACGCCCAGACCGACACCTACGCCGCGGGCACCTTTTTCGTGGACAATTGGCGGTGGGCGGGCGTGCCGTTTTTCATTCGAACCGGCAAGAAACTTCCCAAGCGGGTCACGGATATAGCCATTCAGTACAACTCGGCGCCTCTGGCGCTGTTCCGCTCGGGGGACGGCGAGCAGAAAACACGACCCAATCTGCTGATCCTGCGCATCCAACCCGAGGAGGGTATTTCGCTGCTGTTCCTGTCCAAAGAGCCCGGCAGCGGGATGCGGCTTCGGCCCGTTTCGATGGACTTCAACTATGGGACGAGCTTTGGGGAGCGATCTCCTTCTGCTTACGAGACTTTGCTGGTGGATGCGATGGTCGGAGATCCGACGCTTTACACGCGCCAGGACATGGTGGAGGCGAGCTGGACGGTGATCCAGCCTATTCTTGAGAACTGGAACAACCGGCGTTTTGATTTTCCGAATTACGATCCCGGCACGTGGGGTCCGTCGGAGTCCGATGCCATGATCGCCAGGCTGGGGCGGCAGTGGCGGAATAGCTGAAGTTATGAGTGCCGTTACGGTTCAGCCTGAACGAATCCTGCGCGACCTGCAACAGTTGTGGGCCCAGATGGCGTCGGATCAGGCCGATTCGGGAGGCGTGCTGCGTGCCTGCGCGATGACGCTGGTGGTGGCGGCCGAGGATGCAGCCGACGGCGATCAGGTGCGCCAGACGGTGGGCGTGCTGATGCACAATCATCCCAGCCGCGCGGTGATTCTCAGGCCCAGCGGAGTCAGCGGCGGTGGCGACGACCTGGACGCCCGGATCTTCGCCGAGTGCTGGAAGCCGTTCGGCAAAGCGCAGCAGATCTGCTCGGAGGGAATTGAGATTACAGCGGGGCAGCACGGGCTTTCCGAAGTCGCGAAGTTTCTGGTGCCGCTGCGGGTTCCGGATCTTCCGGTGGTGCTGTGGTGCCGTGGGGCACATGTATTTACAGCCGCGCTCGAGCCGGGGTCGTTAGAACCGCTGTTCCCCCTGGCCGACAAGATTATCTTCGATTCCGCCGACGTCGCGGACGCGGATAGCGCGCTGCAGTTTCTGCGGCGGCTGCGCGGGCGAGGGAGGCGCGTGGCCGACCTGCACTGGACCCGGCTCACGGGCTGGCGCGAGGTGTTAGCCCACTTGTTCGACGATCAAGCACTGCAGCCGGAGCAGATCAAAACCGCGCAAGTGACGTTTGGCGGTCCGGCGGTGACCACAGGCGCCCGTTACTTCGCGGGCTGGATCCGGACGGCTTTGCCGGGGGCGCGCGTGACACTCGAATCCGGTGAAGGCGCACCAGGGCTTCGTTCCTTGACCCTGACCACTGCGTCCGATCATCTCGCCATCTCGCTCGGCGGCGATCACTGCGTGGAAGTATCGGGCTGCGGACGCCACTACCGGTCGTTGCTGCCATCGGCCTCGGAAGAGGAGCTGATGCAGGAGGAATTGGGCATCCTGGGGCCGGACCCGGTATATGAAAGGGCACTATCCGCTTAGAGGTTCCTTTATGGGCACACTGAGGAACATGGATGTTTTGCGGTACGCCAATTCCTTGGAAGCCGCACAAGCGTGCGGGCAGCGCATCCTGGATCTTCTGGCGAAAGCCATCGCCACCCGGAAACGGGCGACGCTGGCGATTTCCGGAGGGACATCGCCCAAGCCGATGTTCGAGCTGTTCGCGAAGAGTGCGTTCCCGTGGGATCAGGTGCACGTGTTTTGGGTGGACGAGCGGTGTGTTCCGCCCTCGGATCCACAGAGCAATTTCCGCCTCGCGAACGAAACCTGGCTGGTCCCGGCGAAGGTTCCGGCTGGTAATATTCATCGCGTGCTCACGGAGCTTGAGCCGCGCGAGGCTGCGAAACAATACGCGCAGGGGCTGCACGATTTCTTTCACGTCCGGCTGGGGGAACTGCCGCAATTCGACGTGATCCATCGCGGCATGGGGCCGGACGCGCATACCGCGAGCCTGTTTCCGGAGGAGCCGCTGATTGCGGATCACGAAGGTCTCGCCGCCGCCGTGTGGGTGGAGAAGATGCATCAATGGAGGGTCACGCTGCTGCCGGGAGTGCTGGAGGCAGCCTGGCACACGGTGGTGCTCGCCACGGGCGCGGATAAAGCGGCTGCGCTGGAGGCCGTGTTGCACGGTCCCTACGATCCCCTGAAATGGCCGGCCCAGATTGGCGCGCGGGACATCCACGTAACGTGGTTCACGGATCTGCCGAAGGATATGAAATGAGGGCCCGCTGGCTGCTTCCGTTGGTCATCGTCTTTGCGGTCTTTCATCCGTTTTTGCGAACCGCCGAGCACCCGGCGCCGGAGCCTGCGCACACCCGTTTAATTCTGGGCGGCGATGTGATGCTTTCGCGCCATGTGGCCAGGGTCGCCCGAGAGCGGAAGGATCCGGCCTTTCCTTTACGCGACCTTGCTCCGGTTCTGCAAGCAGCCGATATTGCCTTCGTGAATCTGGAATCGCCGTTTTCGGATCGAGGGCCGATGGTCGAGCGCGGAATGATTTTCAAGGCCGAGCCGGAGATGATCGCGGCGTTGGAAGTAGCCGGGATCGATGTGGTCTCGACCGCGAACAACCACGCGCGCGATCAGGGGTCGCACGGCGTGGAGTTTACGCTGGACTGGCTCGAACGGCACCAGATCGCGGTGGCCGGTACGGGAATTTCGGCCGAGGCGGCCCATGCCGGTGCGGTGATCGAGCGTAAGGGAATCAAGTTCGGATTCCTGGCCTATACCTACGACCAGTCCAACGGAAATCATACCGATATGGACGACCGCGTGGCGGTCATGGACGTGGCTCGCATGCGCGAGGACGTCGCGCAACTCAGGACCCGCGCCGACGCGATTATCGTATCGATGCACGCCGGCACGGAATACTCGCCCAAAGCCAATGCGCAGCAGGTGGCGTTCGCGCACGCCGCCATCGATGCGGGCGCCAGCGTGGTGGTGGGGCATCATCCGCACGTTACGCAGCCCTGGGAGAAATACGGCCGGGGCGTGATCTTCTATTCGCTCGGCAACCTGGTGTTCGACCAGTTCCAGCGGGTCGAAACGCAGCACGGCGCATTGGCGGAGATCGTATTCGAAGGGCCGCTGCTGGCGCAGGCCAGCCTGCTTCCGGTGGATATTATCGGCACGGCCCCACGGTTGGCGGTTGCGAAGCCGCTTTCTACGACAATCCGCGCTGGTTCCTCCGGCGAGTCTTCTGGGCAACCAGCGGCAAAGTAATCAATCCGAGTCCGACCAGCAGCATGGTGCGCGGTTCCGGCACGGGATCGGACGCCGCTCCGTACGCTTTAAAGTTCGAGAGCACGATGGTGGGGCTGCCGGTAGCGTAGTGGATGTACAGGGGCGCGCTGACGGGCGCGTCGCTGACGAAGCCGAAGAATTGCACTGCGGGAGAGGTGTTGGGAATGTTGTAGGCGCAAGGTCCTGTGGCGGTCAAGTCAATGCACCAGTTTCCTGTATTGGCGATATGGATTCCGAAGGCGTAGATGCTGGCGGCAGGGAGGGTGACCTTGACCACTTCGCCCGCATTTGTCGCGGTCGGCTTGCCTGAGATCATCGTAAAGCCGAGCGCGCCGCAGCAGGTGAAGTTGGTATCGAATCCCAGAAAATCGATGCCGGTGCCGCTGGCGTTGAGGATACCGACGCCGGGCGACAAGTCGCCGGAGGAAAACGTCAGAGCCGGATCCAGAAGCGTCAGACCCGCCACGGCGGTGGTAAACGAGGTTTCACCAAGCGGGCCAGACGGGCCGATGTAGTAACTGGTGGTCGCCTCGGCGGGCGCCACCAGCAAGATCGCAGTCGTCAAAAGGGGAACAATGGTTCTCAAACTAAACACGTCACCACCTCCGTACCGATTCGAGAGATTTTCATTTCGATACTTGGTAGGAGCAAGGGTCGATTTGTCTCTGGCGTGAGTTATCGGGAGATTCCGTAGTCCCGACCTTGCGGTTATATCCCGCGCGTAAGACGGCACGTTAAAAAGGGGACAGACCAGGTTAGTCGTTGACAAGCGACCCAGACGAGTGGTGGAAACAGGTAGGCAGTCCCCTATTACACCCCTATTAAACCTTGGGTGCGGGAGGCGGAAGGTCGCGGGCAGGGCACACGGACTGGAAGCTGACTTTGCGATGGGACCCGTCGCAGAAGGGTTTGTTTTCCGAGTGGCCGCAGCGGCACAGGCCGATAGCGGAGCGGCCGCCCAGACCGAACGGTTTACCTTCGGCGTCGCTGATCTCGAAGTCGCCTTCGACGCGGATGGAGCCGTTGGGATTGATAATGATTTTCGCTGGCATTCTCTCGATGCTACCAGATGTCATCCGGATCCTCTTAAAACCGTGGCCGATGCCATAATAAATCCGAGTGCGAGCCATCCTGATGTTATTGGTCGCGGCGCCGTTCTGGCCGGCCCAGGGCGCCGATCTTTTGCCTCGCATTCGGGAGAAAATGGTGGGGATTCTGCAGCGCCAGCCGGATTACACCTGCACGGAAACCGTCGAGCGGACGCGTCAGGCGGTGGGGAGCCGTGAGCGAGTGGAAGACACGCTGCGGCTGGAGGTCGCGCTGGTCGACGGCAAGGAAATGTTCGCGTGGCCAGGATCCAAGCAATTCGAAGATCGGGATCTGAGCGACTTGATATCGACGGGCATGTTCGGAAACGGGAACTTCGCGATCTATGCGAGGATTCTATTTCTCACCAATCTGGCCGTCTTCGAAGACCGTGGGGAGACTCAATTGGACGGCCGTCCGGCTTGGCGTTACGATTTTCGAGTATCCCGCTCGAACGGCGGTTCCCGCCTGCGGGTGGACGGGCGCGAGGCGGTCGTCGGACTCCACGGGTCGGTTTACGCCGATCCGATGACGCTGGACGTCCGCCGGATGGAAGTTGACGCGGAAGATATACCCGCTGAGCTGCAGGTCTTGGATGCGGAAACCATCGTCGACTTGGGACGGCTGCGCATCGGCGACGAGGACTTTCTCCTGCCGGTGGAGAGCCAGCTTATGATGGCGATGCCCGACGTGGTGGATCGGAACTCGGTCCGGTTTTCGTCATGCAGAAAATTCACGGGCGAAAGCACGCTGTTATTTAACGATCCGGTACTGGCGGAAGCGTCCGCGCCGGCGGCGCCCAAGGAAGTGGAAATTCCGGCCAAGCTTAGCTTGGAACTGGAAATACCAGACCTGGACCTGACCCAAGCCGCGGTGGGCGATCCGGTCCGGGCGACGCTCCGGGCGGATGTCAAAAACCACGGGAAACTGCTCGCGCCCAAAGGCAGCATCGCGCGCGGGCGGATCGTCCAAATGTACCGGTATTCGGACTATTTCGCGCTCGGGATCAAGTTTCAGGATCTGGACTGGACGGGCGGGCATGCGCGGCTGAAGCTCAGTTTTGACTACGCGGTATTCGCCGCGCGGCTCATGGGGCGTCAGGCGGACGGGACCATGCTGATCTCGCGCCGAGCCGGTTCTAAATTAAGCGGTATCCTCATGTTCTGGAGATCCGAATAGTGATTCATCTTTCAAGCGACACCGGCGAGTTGTTCGAGCAGGCTTACGCGTTTTCGCAAAAACAAGTGCGTAAGCTGATCGAAAAGCACCCCAGTTTTTATCCGCTGCATACGCAGAACGGCAAATGGGAGCTGGAGGGTCCGGCCTGGACTCACTGGGGCGACGGGTTTCTGCCCGGCATGATGTGGATCTTCGGCAAGCATGCGGCGCCGGATTCCGCCGAAGCCAATTATTGGCTGGAGCACGCCATCAAATACACCACGCCGCTGGAGCCGCGCAAGCACGATCACGACGTCCACGACCTCGGATTCCTGTTTCTATCCACCTATTACCGCTGGTGGCGGCTGACGGGGGATCCGGCGCACAAAGAAGTGCTGATCGAGGCGGGCAGGACGCTGGCGCAGCGCTTCCAGGAAAAAGGGCAGTATCTGCGCTCATTTGTCGCGGACAATTCGCTGTTCATCGACATCATGATGAACGTGGGGATCATTTTCTTCGCGGCGAGGGAAACGGGAGACCGGCGGCTGCGCGACATCGCGATGCGCCATTCGCACACCACGCGGCGCGTGCTGGTGCGGGGCGACGGATCCACGGCGCAGGAAGGGATTTTCGACACCGATACCGGCGAATTTTTGCGCCAGACCACGCACCAGGGATTCCGCGGCGATTCGTGCTGGTCGCGCGGGCTTGCCTGGGCGATGTACGGCTTCACCACCTGCTACGAGTACAGCCGCGATCCGCATTTCCTGGACACGGCCGAAGCGTGCGCGGATTACTACATCACGCACTCGGCTCCCGATGGCATTCCAGCATGGGATTTCAACGCGCCGGCCGAAAATCGCACGCTGGCGGACTCGTCCTCGGCCGCGATCTGCGCCGCGGGCATGCTGCGCCTGTGCCGCCTGGTCCCGGATTCGCTCAAGGGACATTTGTACTGGTCCACCGCGGTTCATATTTTGCGTTCGCTGTGCGAGAGGCACCTGGCGAAGTCCGATCCGAAGTGGGAAGGAATTCTCAAGGGCGGGATGTATCACGTCAACAAGAGCCTGGGCGTGGATGAGTCGGTCATGTGGGGCGAATACTTCTTTTGTGAGGCGCTCGAACGTGTGTTATGGTAGCTGACCATCGTCAAATCGTAAAGCGTTTCTATCGGCTATACGCGATCAAGGATATCCGCGCGACCATGGATCTGTTCGATCCTCGAGTGGAGATGCACCCCGCGGAGAACTTCATCTACGCGACCGGGAGCCCGTACGTCGGTCCGGACGCGATCCGGAACAACATTTTCACCCGGGTGGACGCTGACTGGGACGGGTTTACGGCGACGACCGAAGAGATTCTGGGGGCCGGCGAAGTCGTGATCGCGCGCGGGCGGTATCGCGGAACGTTCAAAGCCACGGGCACCGCGATTGACGCGGAATTCGTGCACGTATTTCGATTCAAGGACGGCAAGATCGCGATGTGGCAGAGCTACACGGATACGGCTCAGTTCAAAGAAGCGGTAGGAGGGCAGAGGGCGGGGGCAGGGCAATGAGATACGCCGCCGGGCTCGCGGCCGTGCTCCTGGCACTGCCGGCGATTCAGGCCCAAACTGGAGCATCGACAAGGTTCCCGGGCGAGTGGACCTGGTCCGGTCGGGGAACTCGGTGCAAGCGACGACGAAAGGCGTGACGGCGTTCACGCTGCTGCTATCGCGGGACAACGACCGGACCATGCTTTACGCGGCCGAAGTCACAATCAAACTGAAATAGAAAGTTAGCGACCGGGTGGCGATGGGTGGTCCGTGGGATGTTCCCAGGAGACTTCGTGGTAACGGTGGCACCTGCGGCACTGGTATCGGCCATGGATGGGCAGCATCGGGCTATCGTGCATGCTGCGGCACCACAAATCCGCGAGGCGGTCGAGCAGGCCGGAGGTGCGAGGGCCTTTGGGGGGATCGGAAACAGCAGACTGCGACATCTTCTTTTACAGCCGAAAGCCAGAGCTGGTACGATTCTAGCACCTACCGTAAGATTTTAGAGGGGAGATCGCAGAAAAGGGGTCAGACGACATTTACGCTTCACAAATGTCGTCTGACCCCTTTTCCGATAAACGCGTTCACCACCTCAGGACGTGCCAGAGACTGGCGAAATCGTCGGTCCATAGAATCGGTTTGCGCTGGGGATCGGTCCAGCCGACGTGCGGCGCGTCTTGCGTGATCTTCTCCAATAGCTCCAGATTTTCGGTAAGAATCACCCAGCTCGATCCATCTTCGCCAGTGGCCGGGTTATCGCCGGCCAGAATCTGCGCGGCATTCCAGTTGAGGTGTTGGGCGAGGCCGCGGGTGACGGGTTCCAGGTTGAGCGATCGGTTGGAGATGTGGAAGAGCAGCAGGCCGCCAGGAAGCAGGCGCTTGCGATATATGTCCGCGGCTTCGGCCGTGAGCAGGTGCATGGGAATGGCGTCGCTCGAGAACGCGTCCACGACGATCAGATCGAAAACCTCAACGGGTGCGTTCGACAGCTCGCGCTCCATTTGAATGCGGGCATCGCCAAGCTTAACCTCGGTCTGGGCTTTCGAATCGGACAGGAATGTGAACCAGGTCCTGGCGATGTTTTCTACCAGCGGATTGATTTCGTAGAAACGGATGAGGTCGCCGGGACGGCCCCAGGCGGCCATGGTTCCCGTTCCCAGTCCGATGACTGCGATCTTGCGGGGGCCCTCCGGGAGCGCGTTCAGCGCCAGGCCGACGCCGCTGTGCGGACCGTAGTACGTAGTCGGCTGGTCGCGTTTGGCTTGGTCCAAGTATTGCGAACCGTGCTTGATGCGGCCGTGGGTGAGGTCGCGGATGGCGCCGTTCGGGTCGGGATGGTCCGTGACCCGCAAAATGCCGTAGAAGTTGCGCCACTTGCCGACAATCGGCTGAGCGCCGCTCAGGTTAATGGCGATCACTCCGCCCAGTCCGCCGATCAGAAGGGCCATCAGCGGGATGCGCACGGCGAAGTTGTGTTTCGTCCACATGGCCAATGCGCCGGACCGCAGCCATCCGGCGTATCCGAGCAGGCACGCCGCCGCCAGGCCGATAGGATACTCGTTGAATTCGGTGAACACGCGCGGGGCGATCAGGGCTACGAATATGCCGCCCAGGACGCCGCCCGCCGCGATGGTCAGGTAGAAGGTCGTGAGATGACCGGGCTCAGGCCGGGCGAGCCGGAGTTCTCCGTTGCAAACCATGCAAGTGATAAACAGCGCGCTCAGGTACACGCCGAGTTGGATCGACAAGCTGATTCCCACTCCCGCATTGAGCACTGCGTAGGCCGTGGGCGCCAGAACTCCTGCCGCGATGGCGAACGCCCGCCGCGGATACCAACGGTCACGTTCGAAGGCGAGGACGAAGGTGAGCAGGTAGATCGATAGAGGCGCGATCCATAAGAAGGGGCTGACGGCGATGTCCTGGGTGACGATGTTAGTGGTGGCCAGGAGGAGGGTCGAGCCGGCGGCGGCGAGTCCCAGCCAGAAGAGGATGGTCCAGAGGGTAGGACGCGTTTCGGCGCTCGACTCCGCAGTCGAAATCGCGGGCTTGGAGGCCCACGCCACCACTCCGCACAGGATCGCGAACGCCACGTAGAGTCCGGACCAGACCCAGGCTTGGACTCTCAGGCGGACATAGGGCTCGACCAGAAACGGATAGCTCAGGAGCGCGAGGAAGGATCCGAAGTTCGATAGCGCGTAAAGGCGCCACGGCGATCGTCCTTCCGCGCCCTGGGTAAACCAGCGCTGCAAGAGGGGAGTGGTGGTCGAGAGCAGAAAGTACGGCACGCCGACGGTTACGGCCAGCAGCAGGAGAATTCGCGCGGACGGGGTGTCGGTGATCGCCGGCCGGGTGGGAATCGCCGGAAGAAACGCGAAGGAAGCCGCGAGCAGTGTCAAGTGAATCCAGCGGGTATTTCGCAGCCAGTGGGCGTACGCGTATCCGGCCAGCAGCGCGGCCTCGAAGAACAGGAGGCAGACGCTCCAGACGGCGGGCGTGCCGCCGAACCAGGGCAGGATAAAACGGCCCATGATGGGCTGCACCTGGAATAGCAGGAACGCGCTCAGGAAGATGGTTACGGGGATGAGGACCCGATTCACTTTTATCAGACTCTACCATGCCCGGAACTGGTAAAATAAGGGTTAACCGCCGCACTCGCGGCCAGTCCACTTAGGAGCAACACTTGGCAGATCCTCAGGACCCGACCACTCCGCCTCCGGGCGGGCAGATACCTCTAGGCGGCGACGGTGGGGCGAAGAACATGATCCCCATCAACATCGAAGACGAGATGAAGCGCTCGTACCTCGATTACGCCATGAGCGTGATCGTGGGGCGCGCCCTGCCGGACGTCCGCGATGGCTTGAAGCCCGTGCATCGGCGCATTCTCTACATGATGCACGAAATGGGGCTGCATTATAACCGCCCGACAAAAAAATCCGCGCGCGTGGTTGGCGACGTGATGGGTAAGCTCCACCCGCACGGCGACTCGGCGATTTACGACGCCTTGGTGCGCATGGCGCAGCCGTTTTCGATGCGCTATCCGCTGATCGACGGGCAGGGAAACTACGGGTCCGTGGACGGCGATCCGCCTGCGGCCATGCGGTATACCGAGGCGCGTTTGGCCCGCATCGCGGCCGAGCTCCTGGAAGACATCGACAAAGAGACCGTCGATTTCAAACCCAATTACGACGAGCAGGAAATCGAGCCGGAAGTGCTTCCCACGCGGATTCCGAACCTGCTGATCAACGGCAGCGAAGGCATCGCGGTGGGCATGGCGAGCAAGATCCCGCCGCACAATATCACCGAGATCGTTAACGCGTGTATCGCGCTGGTGCAGAATCCGGGCATCGGTCTTCCCAAGATCGCCGAGTTGGTGAGCGGTCCCGATTTCCCGACTGGCGGCATCATTCTGGGGCGGCAGGGCATTCACGACTACTTCGCCAACGGCCGCGGGACCATCAAACTGCGCGCCCTGGCGAAGACCGAGGACATGGGCAAGGACCGGCAGGCGATCATCGTCCAGGAACTGCCCTATCAGGTCAACAAAGCCCGCCTGATCGAAAACGCGGCGGGTCTGGTCAACGAGAAGCGCCTGGAAGGGATCTCTGAAATTCGCGATGAGAGCGACCGCGACGGCATGCGCATCGTGTTCGAGCTGAAGCGCGGCGAGCAGGCCGAAGTCATCCTGAACAACCTATACAAGCTCACGCAGATGCAGATCACCTTCGGCGTGATCCTGCTGGCGATCGTCAACGGGCAGCCGAAGGAGATGGGGCTGCTGGATGCGCTGAAGCGCTTCATCGATCATCGCCTGGATGTGGTTCGGCGGCGGACCGATTACCTGATGCGCAAGGCGCGGGAGCGTGAGCATATTTTGCTCGGCTTCCAGCGGGCCCTGGACAATCTGGATCAGGTGATCGCGCTGATTCGCGCGGCGAAGAATCCCAAGGACGCGCGCGAAGCGCTGATGGCGTTTATCACGCCGGCCGAGGCGAAAGAGTACGCCAAGCTGGTGGATGCCGACGCGCGCGGACCGCGATTCACCGAGCGCCAGGCCCAGGCCATCATCGAGCTGCAACTCCAGCGCCTGACCGGCATGGAGCAGCAGAAGATTCTGGACGAGCTGGCCGACATCCAGAAGCGCATCGCGGAGTACATGGCAATCCTGGGCTCCGAGCAAGTGTTGCGCGGCGTGGTGGTGAGCGAGTTGAAGGAAGTCCTGAAAGAATTCGGCGACGAGCGCAGGACCCAGATCGTCGAGGACACGGGCGAGATTACGCTCGAAGACCTGGTGCAGGTGGAGGATGTCGCGGTCACGGTTTCGCGCGGCGGATACCTGAAGCGCACGGCCGTCGATACCTATCGCCGCCAAACGCGCGGCGGCAAGGGTCGCATCGGCATGGGGACGCGCGCCGAGGACGTGGTGGAGCACCTGATCATCGCGTCGACGCATGCGTACCTGTTGATTTTCACCAATAAGGGCCGCGTATTCTGGCTGAAGATTTACAACATCCCGGACGCCGGAACGACCGGCAAGGGCAAGCACGCTTCGGGCCTGATGAATTTGCAGCCGGAAGAGGTGGTCACGGCATTCCTGCCTGTAAAGGAATTCGTGGCGGGCAAGTTCATCGTGATGGTGACCAAGCAAGGCGTCATCAAGAAGTGCGAGCTGACGGAGTTCGACAATCCCATGGCGCGGGGCATTATCGCTCTGGGCCTGGATGACGGCGATGAGTTGCTGGCGGCGCGGCTGACTACTGGCTCGGACTACATTTTCCTGGGGTCGCACGAAGGCATGGCCTGCCGCTTCAACGAAGAAGATGTCCGTGCGATGGGCCGGCCGGCTCGCGGCGTTCGGGGCATGGACCTGGAAGAGGGCGATTACCTGGTAGGCGCGGAAGTCATCGGCAAAGAAGGACTGATTTTGTCGATCTCCGAGAACGGCTACGGCAAGCGGACGCCGCTTACGGATTATCGTCTGACGGCTCGCGGACGCAAGGGCGTGATTAATATGAAGACCACGCCGCGCATCGGCAAAGTGGTGGGCATTCTCTCGGTGAAGGAAGATTCCGAGCTGATGATCATCACCAAGCAGGGCCAGATCATCCGCATCGATTCGAGCGAGATCCGGCAAGCGGGCCGTTCGACGCAGGGCGTACGGCTGGTGAACGTCGATCAAGGCGATCAGGTGGCCGCGGCCAGTCTGATTCCGGCGGCGCCGGAAGGCGGCGGGAACGGGCAGAGCGATCTGCCGCTGCAGTAAAGCTGAAAAGGGGACAGGTCCCGCTGTCCGGACTCTCGCCTGGGTATTCAGAACCAGGACCTGTCCCCTTTTCGCAAACCCGCGAGCAGGATGTAATCCTGCCCCACTATACTCAAGGTATGGTTGCAGCGGCGCTCGACACGAAACAGGAAGCTCTGCTAACGTCGTTGCGCGAGCTAGGCAGTGCCATCGTAGCTTATTCCGGAGGCGCCGATTCGGCGTATCTGGCCTGGGCGGCGCACCAGGCTTTGGGCCGCCGGGCCATCGCGATCACAGCCGATTCCGCTTCGTTTCCCGAATCGCACAAGCGCGATGCCGCCGAGTTTGCCCGCGAGTGCGGATTCCGGCACGAATACATCGAAACGCGCGAGTTCGACAATCCGGATTATGTGAAGAACGGCCCGGACCGCTGCTTCCACTGTAAGGACGAGTTATTCGCAAGGCTGGATCAGGTCGCGCGAGAGCGGGGAATCGCGCACGTCGTTTACGGCGTGAATGTCGACGATCTGGGCGACTATCGGCCGGGTCAGAGCGCGGCGAAGATTCACCAGGTGAAAGCGCCATTGGTTGACGCGGGATTGACGAAGGCCGAGATCCGGGAGTTATCGCAACGCGCGGGACTCAAGACGTGGGACCGGCCTGCGTCGGCTTGCCTCAGCTCGCGCATTCCCTATGGGACACCGGTAACGATCGAGAACGTGAAGACCGTCGAACGTGGTGAAGAAGCCATCCAGGCGCTGGGTTTTCGCCAGTTCCGGGTGCGGTTTCACGGCGAACTGGTGCGGATCGAGATCGCGCCGGAAGAGCTGGAGCGGGCACTGGAGCCTGAAATGGCGCGAGCCTTTACTGCGATCTTCAAGCCGCTCGGCTTCCACTACGTGACGCTGGACCTAGAAGGCTACCGGCAAGGCTCGCTGAACGCGGCGCTGCTCCCTCGATAGGATACGGAAACCAGCGAGCCCACCGCGACCGTGACCAGGCATCCGACCACGTTGTACCAGAGAAACGCGTCGGTAAACTGCGCCGTCGCGAAGATAGCGGCCTCGCCGGCGAGGACTCCTATGAACGCTCCCGTAGACGTGCAGCGCTTCACGAAGAATGCCAGGACGAACACGCCCAGCATCCCGCCATAGAACAACGATCCGACCTGATTGACGGCTTCGATCAACGCCCCGAATCCCGTGGCGGTGCTGGCAAAGACCATGGCATAGATGCCCCAAAATACCGTCGCCACACGGGATGCGGCGAGATAGTGGCTATCGGAGCTGTGTTTTTTCAGATGGCGCTTGTAGATGTCGATCACGGTCACGGTGGCGAGCGAGTTGATCTCGCCGGAGATCGCCGACATGGCGGCGGTGAAGATCACGCCGACCACCAGCCCGACAACTCCAATGGGAAGATAGCGGGTCACGAAGGACATAAATATGTAATTTGTGTCGTTGGTGTCACTCAGATGGAGCGCATCGGCACGCGCGGCATCCAGATTGGTTTGTGCCTCGCGAAAGTTCTGAAGCGCACCGGGCGCTGAGGCCATGATCGCGCGGGCGGCGGCCTGGCGCTGGTCGAAGGCCTGCTCGTAACGGCGTTCGAGCGCGGCATATTGGGGCGACGCCTGGACTCGCTCCATCGCCACGGGTTGAAACACCAGCGGCGGCCGCACGAACAGAAACGCTACAAAGACCATCGCGCCGATGAACAGTATGAAAAACTGCATGGGCACTTTCGCGACGGCGGTCAGTATCAGCCCCAGGCGGCTTTGGCCGATGGACTTTCCGGTCAAGTAGCGCTGCACCTGGCTTTGATCGGTACCGAAGTATGCCAGGGCCAGAAACATGCCGCCGATCAACCCGCTCCAGATGTTGTAGCGGTCATTCCAATCGAAAGTGGTGGTGACGGCGTTGAGTTTGCCGGCCGCTCCGGCGAGCTTTAAAGCGTCGAAGAACGACACATCCTTCGGCAGCATTTTGATCGCGACGGCGAACGCCAGCACCAGCGCCAGCATGATCATCCCCATCTGCTGCACGTCGGCCCAAGTGACCGCCTTGATCCCGCCCAGGGTGGTGTAGAGCACCACCAGGCCGCCCATGATGAGAATGGTCACCCGAAACGGCCAGCCGAGAATCACCGACAGCACGATGGCCGGCGCCGAGAGCGCGAGACCGGCTTGCAGGCCTCGCGAGATCAGGAAGACGATGGTCACCAGCAGGCGGGTTTTGGCGTCGAAGCGGTATTCCAGATACTCGTAGGCCGTGTAGACTTTGGCGCGATGAAAAATCGGAACGGCGGTGGCGCAGAGAATCACCATCGCCAGCGGCAGTCCGAAATAGAACTGCACGAAGCGCATGCCGTCGACGTACGCCTGCGCGGTGGTGGAGATGAAGGTGATGGCGCTGGCCTGGGTGGCCATGATCGAAAGTCCCATGGCATACCAGGGCATGGTTTTGTTCGCCAGCATGAATTCCTGGGTGCTGCCGGAACCGCGGCCGCGCCACAGGCCGTAGGACACCAGGAACACCAGCCAGGCGAACATCACCGCCCAGTCCAGCGGCTTCATATTGGGGACGACGGCGCGAAGGCTTTCGTGAACCAGTAGAACAGTCCGATGACGCAGGCCAGATAAACCACGACCAGGATGTAGAGACGCTTCCAGGTGCCGAGAAACGGCGGCGGCTCGTCGGCTACGGTGTGTTGAGGTTCGTTCACTGAGATTTGGCCGCGCTCAGCATGTTGGCGAACATACGGTAGGCGCCCGGAACTCCGGCGGGAAGCTCACGGAACCAGTCGTAGGCGGAGAAGATATACGCGCCCTTGCCGACGGGTGCGTACAACATGCCACCGGGAAGAGGCATTTCGCCGGGATCGTGCGATTCGAGCACGCTTACGTACTTCGGATCCCACTGGTCGGCGAAATAGAGCCCGCGTTCCTGAACCCAGCCGTCGAAATCGGCGCTGGTGATCTGATTGGGCTCGTGCAGCAGGCGAAGCTCGGGATGGGGAAAGGTGATGGGAGCTTCTTCCACCGTGACGCGGTCGTTACGGGCGATGCGGATGGGATAGGGTCCGATGTGGGCCAGCAGTCCGCCATCTCCGGCGGCTGCCACTGCTGGAGCGGGCGCAGGTGCGGCGGGTGCGGGCGCGCCTTTAGCGGCGCCGCCTGGAGCAGGGCCGCCCCGGCCTGGACCGCCTTCGGGCACATTGTACTGGACGATCAGCGTTCCGCCGTTGTTCGCGTAATCGAACAGACGCTGATAGTTCGCGCGCAGGTCCAGACGTGTATTGAAGGCGCGCACGCCGGTGACAATCGCGTCGAAGCGTGAGAGATCGCCATGCGCCAGATCGGCTTCGGTCAGCAGGGTCACTTCGCAGCCGAGCTGCCGGATGGCTTGCGGCACGTCGTCGCCGGCTCCCATCACGTAGCCGACGGTCTTCGAGAGGATGCGGATATCGGCGCGCACCAGCTTGGCTTCCGCCGGGGGCAGCAGCGTCTGGGTGGTGATATGCGGATACTGGATGACCTCGGTACCGGTGGAAACGGTCTGGGTTCCGACTTGGGCGATGGCGCGGATTTTGCCGAGAGAATTGCCGGCCGGCGGCACCAGGTTAAAGAAGACGTTGGTCTGCTCCTCGGCAGCGGCCAGCTCGAAATGACTCGATGCGGGGTCGGCGCTCCAGCCCGCGGGGATATCCAGACGGAGGTCGCCCGCCACTTTGCCGCCGTTGGACCGCACGGCCACTTCAATTTTGCGCGGCTTGGCATCGCCGAAGACGAGAGCCGATTCAGGGAGGCTCACCGCCACCGGAGGGATCACGGTGAACGGACGAACCTGTTCGCCATAAACACGATCCACATAGCGATACTCGACCGGGCGCGTGAGATCGAGTTCGGTGCCGGCAATCTGCACGCGAAAATGCGCGGTCAGGACCGGCGGGTCTTCGGCAAGTCCGATGTCGCGCGGATCGGGGACCGAATAGAGCGGTCCGTCCTTAGGTTGCGCCAGCCAATACGGTTGGGTGTAAGGCTGATTCTGAGGAATGGTGAAGCTCGCGTTGTATCGGCTGGGCTGATTGTTCGCCAGAATGGTGGGCGCCAGATTCACCGTGGGAGCGCCTTCTATGCCGCTCAGGCTGATCCCGGTGAGCGCCACCTGGTTGGGCAAGCGCTGGACCGCGGTGAAGTTCACGCGTAGCGTCGCGCCCGGGCTCACGGCGGTCTTATCGGATTGGGCTTCGAGCGACAAGCCCGAGCACAGGGCCATGGTCTCTTCCAGCTCTTTCAATTTGCGTTCCGCCAGCGGATCTTTGGTGGCGGCGACGATGGCGGCGATCAAGGGACGCGCCTTGGCGAGCTCGGGCAGCAGCGCTTCGGGATGCGCCGGCACGAAGGAATCGAGCGCCTGCTTGACGATCTCGCCTACGGCGGCGCCGCCGGGCAGGCGATTCCAGGTGATGTCGAGATTTTCGAAAAGGTCCTTGGTGGCTTTATCGCCGGAGATGGTTTCCAAGGGGGCCAATTGCGAACCTTTGGGCTCCGCCGAGCCGGTCCCCTGGGTGCGATTCTGGCTGCGGCTGGCCCCGCCGATTTCCGCATAGGAAGCGCCCAGTTCCGGCGAATAGACGCCGACATCCAGATTCAGCCGGTCGGCGGGCGGCGTGTCATCGGCCTTATTCTTGTCTTTGCCCTTGTTTTGACCCCCGCCGGGAAATCCGGCGTTCATCATGAGGCGCTTGGGCGTCCAGGGCTGGACGTAAGGCAGCTGCTCTGGAAACTTGGTGGGATCGCCCGCGAGCGAAAACGCTTCGCGGCCCAGAATCGCGGACGCCTGGTGGTGTCCGTGACCATCGCGAGGGGTGCCGGAGAATACCAGAATCACGACGTCCGGACGGAATCGGCGAATGTTATACACCACGTCGCCCAGGACCTTATTGCGATCCCACTTCTGAAGCGTCTCGGCGGCGGTTTTGGAAAATCCGAAATCGATGGCCCGGGTGAAATACTGCTCGGCCCCATCGATTCGACGGGACGCGAGAAGCTCCTGGCTGCGGATGATTCCCAACTCATCGCCTTGCTCCGGTCCGATCAGGTTTTGGCCGCCTTCGCCGCGGGTGAGCGACAGATACGCGGTTCGTACATGCCGGCCGAGCGCGAGATACGCCAGCACCTGCTCGCGTTCATCGTCGGGATGGGCGCCGATCATCATGACGCTGCCCAAGGTGTTGAGCTTTTCGAGCGCCTGGCGGACTTCGATTTCGCCTGTAACATAGCGCTGGCCGCGGATCGGGATCAGGCCCAGAATCAGTAGCGCACAGACTGCGGCGCGAGGCGCCCAACGGCCGAACTTCACGGTGGAGGTATGAAGGATTCGCATGGGGCAGTTCGATCTATTCTATCAATGCCTTAACGGCCCGAGTCAGGGCAAACAAGGGAAAGGCTGGTATTGGGGTTGGGGGACGAAGAGGCGCCCCTTGATCAACGGTCAATAACAATACAGCCTGACGTCTTCGATAACTGCTTCCGATGGTTGGCTGTCACGGCAGGCGTTTCTCACGATCACAGACCCAATATCTTCGAGGTTATCAATCTCGGCGGAAGCCTGTTCCGGATCGGAGCGTGGATCAAAACGTGTTTCCACGAGGAAGCGCGTGCCGTCCTTGCTAACGATCCCTACACCGATCTCACCCTGCTGAACGGAAGCCTTCACGCAGAGCCGGCCACGCTTGCCGGATGGGGTTCCACTCTCACCATCCGGGAGCGAAATCTGTACGGCATAACTCCAACAAGCTGGTCCCGTTATCAGCCGGAGACCGGCGTCTGCATGCTGCAACGATACGCCGTCCCAAAATGTAACCGCCTGCATGAGGTCGCTACGCGCCCAGAGGACCGCATCGACTGGCAGAAGCTGTGGAACCTTCGATCTCACAAGATCGATACAGTTCATGTCTCCTTGACGATACTCGCAGTAGTACACCAATTCAAATCGAGCCGGCTTCAGTGCATCGATGAGCTTGTCGGCGTCGTACCATTCTGCCCAAGGCGTGCCTTCACCATCCGTTTTTGCGCCCCACTGATCGAAAGGGAGCGACCCTTCCCGTTCCCAACGCGCCTTCGGGTAAGAGTGCATGATGAAACGCCCGCTCTCAGGCTTCAGGCAGGCCGCGAGCGCATCAAACTCAGGCTTCATGACCTCGATGGGAGCGTTCATCAGGGAACCAAATCCCATGACAGCATCGTAATCGCGATCCAGCTTCATTAAGTCGTCGACGTCTCGCATTACCAGAAACGAACAGGTCATCTCGATCCCCTTGAGCTTGCAGATTCGCCGAACCAGGTCAACATTGGTCGCGACGATGTCGATGAATGTCACGCTGGCGCCATTCTCAGCGAAGTGAATGCCATCGATTCCGAGCCCGCAGCCAATGTCAACAATCTTTCGCCCCCGGCACCAGTCTCTATAAAGAAGCTGGTACCACCCGCGCATGTAATTCAGGCGGTGCTCTTCCACGTTGGCTCTGCGGGCCTTTTCCCATTGCAGAAGCAGCTGTGCGTCGTCTAACTCAAGCAGGTCGGATGAGTGCGCGCGATCATCCGCCGTGAAGGGAATCGTCTTCCATTTCTCACGGAGGATCTCCAGGCACGTTTTGGCATCAGTTGGTGACATTGAGAGATCAGCCGGGCCTTGGACTCGAAGGTGCCAACAGTAGGCCGTGAATAGAGCGAAACATTATTATGACATCTTCTGCCGCATTTTACGCCCGAGTCCGAGTTCGCCGGATACTGTAAAATCAGATGAATTGAGTGAATCCAGCGGGCTCGGCGATTTGGATCTGCGGCAGGAAGTGTTGCCGGGCGCATTCGCGCTCGGTGACGCGATCGTCCACAATCAGAGCCTGGTGACCGGTTCCGATCCGATGGACATTACCACACCCGCGGCCCAGTGGGCCTTTGCGGTTTCGTTTCCCTTGCGTTCGGACGCCTGTCGTCGCGTGGAACAAGACCTTTTGTGCGTGACCGTGGAAGCGGAAGTCAAAACTGGCCGTATCGGAATCGGCTGTTTGTCCTCGGACGGCAGCGCATATGTTAGCCGTGAAACCGAGCGGACCGTGAGGGAAGGCAACACCGTTTTCGATATCGTCATCGAACGCCCCGGCGCTGAAGGATGCGGCTCCTTGGTCATTCGAAACACCTCGGAGGGAGGTTCTCCATCGCGAATCATCCTGCGATCTATACGCACCTTTGCAACCGGAGCAAGCCGCATCCCCGATTTGGTTGAAGTCGAAACGCCTAGCATCCCCAACGTCTCGTTCGATACAGCCGGTGGATCTGAGGACCGCGCTTTCGGCGAGGGCAAAACCCTGCGCTTTCAATTCTTCCTGACGCACACCAGCCGCAGCTGGGATTGGACGAGGTCCACTCGGGATTTTATTGCACGACGCGCCGCGGATCCGGACCGTCTCCGGAATCTGCCGCCGTTCGAGGAGTTGCCACCGTGCGAAGACCATCTCTATAGCGGCGGGCTGAGCATTTTGGAAGCGGCTATCGATGAGCGCACCGCGCATGTGACAGCCAGACGCTGTATCGACAGCCGGTTCAAGATTCAGCATGCGAGCCTGGTGGGCCGCCGTCTGGTGTTATGTTTCGAGCATTTTCTCGCGGTATTGCCGACGATCCATGAGCCGGTTGAGAACATTGATTTGCGATCAGGCAGCCAATGGCGTATCGATGACCCTTGGTTCGGGGGCCTCCACACAGTATTTCCAGTGAGTGACGATGTCTGCGTCGTTTCCAGCTCGGGTGCGGATGCGGTGCTGTGGGTGGATCTCCGCGAGCGGAAAGTGATACGGCGTTGGCGGCTACCGGCCGATATCTACGGATTTAACTACGACCTGACTCCTTCTATGTCGGTGGCCGATCACTACATTCATAACGATATCCAGTTGGGTCATCTCAACTGCGCATATCCCGATGGCCAGGGAGGATGCTACATTTCGACTTTGTTCCAGGGAGACATTGGTCACGTGGATGAGAATGGCCGGTATTCCCTGCTGGCGCGCGGTCAGGTTGGTTGCCATGGCGTTCGCCTGGCACAAGACCGTCGGCACCTCTATTTCGCCGATAGCTGCGGCGGGCGCTTGATGCGGGTGGAACCGGGCGGCGGGGCTGTGGAATTGTGGAATGCGGGAAGCCAGTGGTTGCACGACGCCGAGCAAGTGGATGCTGACCTTTACTTGCTATGTCTGGGTGACAAAAATCAGATCGCACTCGCCGATCTAAGTGCCGGTAAGGAGCGGGGCCGATTTGCGCTTGATTGCCGGGGCGTAAACGTGCAATTCGTATGGATCATTCGGAGCGATCCCGCATAGCGGAAAGACAGCAGAGTGCTCCTCTGCCCGAATCTATTCCACGTCGAACGGTGTAACGCGCCGGACGGAGTTACCGGCACTATCCAGAGCCTTCACTTCCAGCAGATAGGAACCCGGCTCGACCTGCGCAAGGGGCATCTCTACACTGACCGGAAGCATTCCGCTTGCGCTGGCCGGCTGGGTGTTCAGCTTCACGACCCCGGTGTCCGTCTTGGGCTGCGAGGTCTGGCGGTCCAGGATTCGAATCTCTACACCAACCTCCGGGCGGTTCTGCGGCGCGGCCGTGGCCAGCAGGGGCTCGTAAATCTCGAAGTAGAAACCCGCGGGATCGGTCTTTTTAAACCGGTTTGAACCAAAGGGAACGATTCGCTTGCCGTTGGCAAGCAGAGGCGTCTGATCGTCGATCAGTAAGGCGTCCGCGTCCAGCCTTAAGTCCGTGGCCGGCTGGGATTGCTTACTAAGGGCAATTCCACTCACGCCGAATTCGTTGGTCTGGTACTCGCCCACGACCAACGGCATTTCGAGTTTGCCGAAGCCGTCGCCGCCCGCGCTGAAGACGATCTTGAGCGTGTAGGCTCCGGAGGCGATGTCGAACTGATTCTCGTAGTGAAGAGGCTTGAGCTTCAGACTATCGACCTCGCGTTGGTCGTCGTAATCCAGTTTGAGGGTGTCGCTAAAACGCGCACCGATCGTCCCGTCGGAAGTGGTGGCGATGCCCAAAATATCTACCGCCGCGTGCAGCTTACCCTTCTCCTTCTTGAACTTCAGCGAGTCGGATGGAATTTCCATGGCGACGTTGACTCGCGCCATATTGGAGGACGTGTAGAAGTAGGGAATCTGCATCGAGGCGCCGATGTTGCCGGACTGCGGGGCGGCTGCGCGGCTCTCCAGAACTTTCTCGACCGGTTTGCCGGAGAGCACGTCGTGGGACTTTGGCGTGCAGTAGCCCGGACGCGCTCGCACCTTGACGCCCCCGCGATCCACTTGGACGCGCAGCTTGTGGCAGCTTTCCTCGTCGTCCGACGCAGGCGGCGTATAGCCGATCAGATAATACTGGTTCTGCTCCTTGCCGATGGTTTCGAGGCCCGCCAGCAGGTCGTTGGTATTTCGCACTTCGAGTCCGCCGGTGCCGCTCACCAGTAACTGGGCGACCTCTTGATTCGGCCGCGCGTTCTGTCCTAAATCCTGATTCAATCCAGGATTGTTGCGGTTGTTTCCGAGCCCGCCATTCTGGTTCGGATTGTTTCCAGGGAAGTTGTTTCCGGGTCCGGTTCCAGGCTGGCCACCGGAGCGTCCTCCGCCCGGACCAGACGGCGCTCCTCCGCCGCCGGGAGCTCCCCCGCCGCCTCCGCGAGCGCCACCGCCGACTCCACCGCCTCCGCCCGCTGCACCGCCTGCGGGCGCGCCACCGCCGCCCCGCGCTTGAGGCAGGAAGGAGTTTGAGAACCCGCCGATATTTTCCCGAGGGTTGTTCACATCGAGACGAAGGCCGGCCAGCATACCGTTGGAGTGTTCGGGAAGAGCCTCTGCGAGATGCCCGATCCCCCGGACATCCACGGTATAGACCGTGACGTTAGCCATATTGCAGGCATTCACGGCCGCGTTCAGCTCCGACATATGGTCTTCACTGATCGCAAGTCCGCCGGTAAACAGGATCAGCGCTTTTCTTCCCGGGAGGGTGCTCAGGTTCCGCGCCAGAATCTTCAGGGCCAGAAGGGCATTGCGAGCGACGAAATCCGAACCGGGGCCACTCGCTCCCGGGCCATTTGCACCTGGGTTATTGCTTGCCGGGTTATTGCCGAAAAGACCACCGCGACCCTGTCCAGGGCCATTGCCGTTCAGGTTAGAAGGAGGGGTTCCCGTGCCCCGGGTTCCGCTGGTCGACATCATGGCTTGCTGGGCGGCCCTTAAAGCCTTCGCCAGCAGTTCCGGATCGGCCGTAAAGTTCTGAGTCAGTTTTAGCGCGCCGCCGAAATCGGCCACTGCCATGATCCGACTGGGCCCGAAGTTCGCCGCGACGAACTGGGCGGCGGCCTGCCGGGCGCTGGTTTGATCGGCGATGCTCATGCTGGTGTCGTCAAAGAAGAACACCGCGTACTGCTTGTCCGTGCCAGGGGCCGGCGAGCCGCCTTCCAGGGAGAAGCTCGTCACCATCTGTTCCTTTTTGTCTTCCCAAACCCGAAAATCCTTGGCGGTGAGATCGCGAACGTAGTTTCCTTTCTTGTCCGTGACGACGGCGTCCACCAGAACCAGTTTGGTTTCCGTTCGGATGATGTTTCCGGAATCGGCGGGAGCAGCGTTCTTGGACGATTGGGCCGGCAGGGTGGCGCCCGCCAGGACGAGCACGGTTCCAAACCGCAGTATGCGTCGAATCTTCACGGTACCTCCTGCGAGCTAAAAACCATCGAACTAAAACGGAATTTCTACCACGCCGTTGCGGGCCGACATGGTTTGCCCTTCTGAATCCCGCACGACCAGCCGCACCAGGTAGCTTCCCGGTGTTATATCCAGAGTGGTCTTGACGGTGATGCCGGAGTTGAGGGAGTCGAGCGTCTGGTCGCGCAGGCGCAAGTCGACAATCCTCTGAATTCCGGTGACGAAGTTCCCATTCCGGTCGAACACGCTGGAGACCACCGTCAGCGTATCGAGATTTCGATCGTCGGCCTTCCGGAAATGGAGCAGCTTCAGATTGATCTTGGCGAGCACATTGAGCTTGACGGCGGTATCGCCGGCTCGGGCATACTGCAGATTCAGATCGACGGGAAGTTCCTGGATTTCATCCCGCGAAAAGACGGCCTCCTGAATCTCCTGCTTGGCCTGTTCCTCGGAGTTGACGGCGTGGTTGGGAGCGTAATACGCGTTGCGCGCCTGCAATTCGAACCCTTTGGGATTTTTGAGAGCAACCTTCAGGCTATGACGAGTGCCGTCCAGCTTGAGATTCTGCGGGGAGAATCCCAAGATGTAGACGTACTCCGGCTGAGTCACCAACTGCCTGAATCCCTCGATCAGGCCGTTATCGTTGTGGAAGAACTGTCCGCCGGTTGCGTTCGCCAGTTCTTCCATCACGTCGGAATCCGCGGACATCGCATTCTGCTTCATCAGCATCATCAAGTTCGTCGCCGAGACGCTAAGGGGTCCGCGTTGGCTCGCGTCGCCACCGGGAATGAGGGTATAAACGCCGCGCACGTCCAGGGAGTTCAGGGTCACGTTGGCACGGATCGCGCGATCCATCAGTTCCGCTTCTTCCTGACGCATCTCGTTTGGGAGGAAAAACCCGGGCGAGGCCAGAATCACGTTGCGGCTTCCTGGCGTCGCGGAAAGGCGGCGGATCACGTCTTTCAATACGCTTAAATCGAGGCGGCTTTCCCGTTCTCCATTGCTCAGAACGCTGATGGCAGCGGCGTGGACTTCCGACGCCGCAAGATCCTGCTGCTGTGCCGTGTACCCGCGGCACGTCATGTCTTCGTCGATCGCAGCGGCCAGAGCCTGTGGGTCGTTCTGGTCAATGATTGCGTTCGCCCAGAAGAAATTGATGTCCAGACAATCCGCCGGATTCCCTAAGGTGGCGAGCGGTTGAATCCGGTTCAGCGTCTCCCGCAGTTTGTCGCGGTCATCCGTGAAGTCGAGTCTGATTTGGCCGGAGGTGGTGAAGATCGCGGCGCGGCTGCCTGGTCCAAGAGACTCGCTCAGATGGCGGTCGGCGGCCGCACGCGCGGTCACTAAATCGGCAGCCTTCAGGTGGATGTCGTCGAACACGTAGGCGATAAAACGGTCGGGCACGGCGGCGGGTGGGGGAGCGCCCGCGGTAGTCTCGTTGCCTTTTTCGTCGAGTGCGGTGGCGACCACCTCGGGGATGAACGGCGCGACTGGTTTCTCCACGGAGAATCGGGTGATGATCTGCAGCTTGCCTTTGTCGAAAAGCTGAAAATCGTCCTGCTTGAGCGTTCCGATGGCGTGGCCCTGGCCATCGCGCACGATGACGGGAACCAGTACCAGGTTGACTCGGCTGCTGAAAGTAACCGGAGCTTCGCGGGAGCTGACCTCGGGGGCCGGCGTCGGGGCTGGGGCCTGCGCGTAACCGAGCGCGGAGATGAACCCCAGCTGTAATATTAGTCGCGTAAATTCGCCGGTTTCCTGCTTTATTGTAGCGAGCTTATTGTAACGCGATTTCTAGCGCTCCAATGGTTAGCCGCCGCGTTAGAATACCAGGATGATACGTCTCATTCTCTTTGTAGTTATCGCGCTGGGAAGCGCTTATGGAGCCTCCTGCGACCGGGCCTGTTTGAAGACCACGCTGGACCAATACCTGAACGCCGTGGTGCAGCACAATCCGGCCGCAGCGCCCCTCTCCGTAGGATTCCGGCAGACGGAAAACGCGATGGTGCGGAGGCGGGGCACGGGACTGTGGGAGAGCACCAAAGGTCTGGGCAAGCTCCAGCTTAGGTTTTTCGATCCCGAGAGCGGGCACGCGGGATACTTCGGAACACTGGAAGAGGCCAGCGGCCCCGCCATCGTGACTCTCAGAATGAAGGTGGAGGATCGCAAAATCACGGAGGCCGAGTGGGTGCTGGCGCGGAAAGGCGATCCGGGCTTGGGTCCGCTAGGGGGAGGGCAGGCGAATGCGGCCTACAACGACGTTGACTATCTGCTGGCGCACGCACCGGGCGAGCGAGTGGCTCCGAAAGCCGGACGAGTTTCTCGCGCGGACCTGATCGCGATCACCAACAGCTATTGGGACGGGCTATCGGCGCACGATGGGAAGCTCATTCTCGCGCACCCCGGCTGCACGCGATTGGAGAACGGGACGCGTACGACGCAACGGCCGCTTCCGGCGGGCGGCGAGACGGACTGCACATCGGAGGGAGCCATGGCCAACATTTTCGCGGTGACGGCCCGGCGGTATCCCATCGTGGATGAAGAAGCCGGAGTGGTGCTTAGCCTGGTGCTCTTTGAGCGCAAGCCCGGCGTGGCGATGCGCCGCAATCTTCTCGCCGAGTGGTTTTTTATCGAGCAGGGTAAGATTCGGTCGATCTACGCGTCGATGTATTATCCCGACGCGGAGGCGATAGCTCCGAACTGGCCGCCTTATGACGGCAACTGGCCGGTGGCGCCGGCGGCTAAGTGAGGGTGCGGGTTGCCTACTCCGGTGGCTCTTCCGGCAGATCGTCGATGCGATTCTCGAAACGAGTGTACTGACCCAGGAAACGCAGCGGCACGGTGCCGATGGGGCCGTTGCGCTGCTTGGCGATGATCAGGTCGGCCAAGCCCTTCACGCTGAGATCGTCCTTCTTATAAATTTCCTCGCGGTGGATGAAGCCGACCAGGTCGGCATCCTGCTCGATCGATCCGGAGTCGCGCAGATCGCTCAAGATCGGCTTATGATCGCCGGGACGCTGCTCCGAAGCGCGGCTCAGCTGCGACAAGACTAAGAAAGGTACTTCCAGATCCTTGGCCATCAGCTTCAGGCCGCGTGAGATGGCCGATACTTCCTGGTTGCGGTTCTCGATCCGGCCCATGCTGCTCATCAATTGGAGATAGTCGATGATCACCAGGCTCAGACCATGCGTGTTCTTCAGCCGCCGTAACTTCGAGTGGATGTCCATCAGGTTGACGCCGGCCGAATCGTCCATGAACAAGGGCGATTCGGTAATCTGCGCCAGCGCGAAATGCAGTTTGCGGCGTTCCTCTTCGTTCAGGTAGCCCGCTCGAAACTTGTGCTGGTCCACGCGGGCGCCCGCACATAGCAAACGCGTCAGCAAACTGGCCGAGGACATTTCGAGCGAGAAGATCGCCACCGGCTTCTGCATCTGCGGATGCGTCGCCACGTGCTGGGCGATGTTCAGCGCCAAAGCCGTTTTGCCCATGGAGGGGCGCGCCGCCAGGATCACCAGCTCGCCCGCGTGGAGGCCGCCGGTCATTTCATCGAACTTCGCAAAGCCGGTGCTGAGGCCGCGGACGCGCTGGCTGGGATCGAGAAAGGCGTTCGCGCCGCCGGGAAAGCTTTCGACGATACTGGCGGGCGAAGATAGTTGCTCGTTGGCGGACGCCTCACCCAGCTTCAGCAGCGATTCTTCCGCCGATGCCAGGATCTTGTCCGGCTGCTCTTCGCCAAGCAGGCAGCGGTCGATGATCCGCTGCGAGCTGAAGATCAGCTTGCGCAGCGTCGCCTTGTCCTTGACGATGCGGACGTAGCTATCGAGGTTGGTGATCTCCGGCAGCCCATCGTCGAGCGAGACGAGGTAGCCCAGGCCGTCCACCGATTCGAGCTGGCCCTGCTTCATCAGCTCTTCGGCCAGGGTGACGCGGTCGATACGCTCGCCGCGGCCGTACAGATCCTTCATGCGGCCGTAAATGCGGCGGTGCTTCTCCAGGCTAAAATCTTCGGACGATAGAGAGCCTGCAACCTGAAGGTAGACCGCATCGTTGAGCAGGATAGAGCCGAGCACCAGCCGCTCGGTGTCTACGCTTGCGGGCAGACCTTTTTCAAACGTCAGATCCGCGGTGGCCATCATTTTGGGGTGCCTCTTACCTTAACCGGTTCGTCACAGTCCGCAACGATATTTTTTGACCGTTCCCTTTCTCACACTTACGACGTGGAAAAACCTGTGGAAGATCGCTTGCGAACCGAGGACGCTAACTTACTGAGTGCAAAGCCGCTGCGGAACGATTTCCACACACTCTCTGGAAATCATTTTATCGCGATTTTGTTTTGGAGGTAGGACAACGCCTATTTCTTGGCGTCGTCCTTTCTGGAATCGGCGCTCTTGGATTCAACGGGCAGCGGTTCGATGACCGCCGTGGTGATCTTGTCGAGCCGCGGGAATCTTTTTTCGAGGAACGCATTCCCCTGGTTCATGATCTCGCCTTGCAGATTCGTGACCTGCTCGTCGTAGCCGGAATAGAGCATGTCGAGGATGTCCAGGCCTTCGATCACTTCGCCAAATGGGGCAAAGCCCATGTTGTCCAGATAGGAATTGTCGCCCTTGCTGATGAAGACCTGCACGCTGCGGCTGTTCTTGTCCCCGGTGGATGCGAACGTAACCATGCCGCGCTTGTTGGACTGAACCGGCCGGTCATCGAACATGGTGTGTTCCATCCAGACGCGCGATAATTCCGGCCGTGCGGGAATGCCGAACTGTGCAAACTGTCTGGTGGAGCGGAAGATGTAGTTGTTGTTGTAGAACCCGGCGCGAACGAGGTTATAGAAGCGGTCGGAGCCGACGGGCGCCCAGAGCTTGGTCACACGAATCACGATGGGTCCCTTGGTGGTGTTCAGCTTCACCAGATACACTGCCGGCGCTTTCGCGTTGAGAGTGGACGGGATGAGCAGGTTTGGTCCACCGGCTTTGGCCTTCTTGGCGGTCCCCGCCTTAGCAGTGGCCTTCGGCGCGGATTTGGTTTGGGCCAGCGCCGCGGAGCACACCGCCAGAGTCAAAATGGCAGACGCGAGTAGAACGTTTTTCATAGGAAGCAATTATTTTAACTCAGATTCCGAGCGGCTCCGTCAGGGTCTTGACCCACTCCATGAAGGCGATCTTTTCGCCCTGGCGGTTATGCCACCAGCCATCGGGCGTGAAACTGGCATCCGGCGCGGCCACGACAACGAATTGCAGATCCGGCGCAGCAGTGCGGAAGATCTTTCCAGCGCGGCGCGTATGGTAGTCGCTGGTGACCAGCAATACTTTGTGCGCGCCCAACTGGCGCAGGCGTGGAATCGCATCGTGCGCTTCCTCCTGGGTAGAACGGGCGTTGTTTTCAAAATGCAGGAAGTAGGACTCGGGATAGCCGGCCTTCACCGCAAAAGGGATCGCGAGGTCGCACTCGTGCTGCCCGTAGACCCCGGAAGGGCCGCTGACCAGTATTTTCGATACGTAACCCTGCCGGGTGAGCTGGGCGGCTTTCAGAATCCGGTTTCCCTCTCCGTCGCCCGCCAGCAC
>Ga0075522_10000102_pt1 | contig 53139 bp, 49 predicted proteins | sample NGEPerA_FD_74796 | JGI IMG/M metagenome (GOLD analysis project Ga0075522, IMG submission 74796) | Arctic peat soil microbial communities from the Barrow Environmental Observatory site, Barrow, Alaska, USA - NGEE PermafrostL2-A | ecosystem: Environmental > Terrestrial > Soil > Wetlands > Peat ... | reverse complement strand
CAACGTGCGGCATTTTCACGAGAAACTGCGCGAGGTGGAAGGCATCCGGCTGAGCTACAGCTGGGTGAAGCAAGCGCTGCAAGGCGCCGGACTGGTGGTGCGCAAAAAGAAGCGCGGGACGCACCGCAGGCGCCGGCCGCGGCGGCCACTACCGGGGATGCTGCTGCACATCGACGGCAGCAAACACCGCTGGTTTCAGGACGACCGGTATTACGATTTGCTGGTGATTCTGGACGACGCCACCAGTCGCATCTATTACGCCCAGTTGGTGGAAGAGGAATCGACGCGCACGGTGATGACGGCGCTGCGCGAAGTGATCGAGCGCGAAGGTCTGTTCTGTGCCCTCTACAGCGATCGCGCGAGCCATTTCTTCGTCACACCGAAGACCGGTGAGCCGGTCGATAAATCACGGCTGACGCAGGTGGGGCGGGCGTTGAAGGAACTGGGTGTGCAGATGATCCCGGCCTACTCGCCGCAAGCGCGCGGGCGTAGCGAACGCAGCTTCGGCACCTGGCAGAGCCGCTTGCCACAAGAACTTCGCTTAGCCGCCATCACCACCGTCGAAGCCGCCAACCAGTTCCTGCGCCAACGCTACCTCGACGAGTTCAACGCTCGCTTCACCGTGAAGGCTGCCGAGCGCGGCACCGCCTTCCGCCGCTGCGGGCGCAGCGATCTGGACTGGATCTTCTCGATCCAAACCGAACGAGTGGTAAGTAAGGACAACACGGTTGCCATCCGGGATCAATGGTGGCAGCTCGACAAGACTCGTTGGCGGCATACACTGGCGGGTCAGACGGTCACCATTCATCAACATCTGGATGGCACCGTCTCGATCCGCTACGGACCTCACGTGGTGGGCCGTGGAAAAGACGCTGCCGTGGAAAACCACACTCCGGTTTCCCACCGCAGCTTGGATCCGAAGCGGACCCACTTTTCCACCGCCTCGACGACGATCAATCCTCTCTCTCCCAAACCAAAGGCGAAAAGGGTAGCATGAAACCAAACCGGACAACTATCGTGTCAATAAAACCGGACAACTACAAAAGCTAACGACAGGTAGTCTATTCTAAAGACCTCAAACAGGAGTTACGCTCATGCTCAAATCGCGAGGACTGCTGGTTGCAGCTCTGATCGCCGCCGTGGTTCCCGCATTTTTTCTCCCCACGGCCTCGGGCCAGGAGAAAGGCGGCAAAGGCCGGGGCGGGAAGCAAGGTCCGCCGCCGCCGATGCCCGCGATCCTGCGGAACTATCAGCCCGTGACGGCCGAGCGCCTGTTGAAACCCGAAGACGGAAACTGGCCCATGATCCGGCGAACCTACGACGGCTGGGGCTACAGCCCGCTCGATCAGATTACGGCGGCTAATGTCGCTCAGCTGAAACTGGTGTGGTCATCCACTACGGGCGAAGGACGCGCGCATGAATCGGCTCCGGTGGTGAACAACGGAGTGCTGTTCATCACCACTCCCATGAATCAGGTGATCGCCTTCGATGGCACCACCGGCACGATCCTGTGGCGCTATCGCAGGCCGCGCCCCGAAGGATCGATCGTTCCGCACGAAGTGAATCGCGGCGTCGCGCTGTACGGCGATAGGGTATACGTGTGCGCAGGTGAAGCGGTCCTGGTCGCGCTGGATGCGAAAACGGGCACAGAAGTATGGAGCACCCCCATCGCCGACAACAAAGCCGGCTACTACACGACGCTTGCTCCTCTGATCGCGGATGGAAAGGTCCTGGTGGGAGCTTCGGGAGGCGAATACGGAATCCGCGGCTTTGTGGCGGCGTTCGATGCCGAGACCGGCAAAGAGGTCTGGCGCACGTTCACGGTTCCAGCTCCGGGGGAGCCCGGAAGTGACACCTGGCCCGGGGGTGGCGAACAATGGAAGACCGGCGGCGCTCCGGTGTGGGTCACTGGGAACTACGATCCCGAGACCAACCTCGCGTACTTCGGCACCGGTAACGGCGGCCCGACTATCGGCGACAATCGTCCCGGCGACAACCTGTACACGGCATCGACCATTGCGTTCGACGTGGCCACAGGCGCCATCAAGGGCTATCACCAATACCATCCGAACGACTCGTGGGATTACGACGAGGTATCGCCGCCCATCCTGGTCGATTACCAGCGCAACGGTCGGACTATCAAGGGGCTGATCGACGTCGCGCGCGACGGCTACCTGTGGTTCCTGGAGCGCAGCGCCGGTCCGATCAAGTTCGTCGAAGGCAAGCCGTACGTCTTTAATAACGTGATCCGCAGCGTCGATCCCGTAACGGGGCGCCCCGACATCGACCCGGCGCACAAGCCCGGCACCAACGCACCGGCCGAATTTTGTCCGGGCGTCCATGGCGGCAAGACCTGGCCGCCGATCTCCTATAGTCCCAAGACGCGCATGATCTACATCCCGGCCAACAACAACATTTGCGGGCACAACGGAGGCGCTCCCAATGTCACCTACACGCCGGGAAGGGCGTTCGTCGGTATCCGCGGCGGCTTTCCTCCGCTGATCGTGCCGGGCGCCGATCACTTCGGCGAAGTGCAGGCGTGGAATGTTGACACCGGTAAGGAGGTCTGGACGCACAACTACGCGCGATCGCCAAACTGGGGCTCGATGCTCGCCACCGGCGGCGGACTGGTGTTCAGTGGAGGGACCGCCGACCGCAAGTTCCATGCGTTCGATGCGGCCACCGGCAAGCTGCTGTGGGAGTTCCCGATGAGCTCGGGAGTCGAGGCGCCGCCGACTTCTTTCTCAGTGAACGGGAAGCAGTACATCGCCGTGTTGGCCGGTTGGGGGCAGGACGCCGGCGGAGAAGTGAATACGATGAGCCGATTGTTCCCTGGCGAAGTTCCTCCCATGCCGGACGGCGGATCGATGTGGGTGTTCGCGCTGGAGTAAGCTAGATCGGGATGAGAGATCCTTCGGTCATCACCGTACCGGCGATACTGGGCGCACTTTTGTGGGTAACTGCTCCCGGCGCGGCACAGGATTTCGATGGCAAGAAGGTCGCCGTCGCGCTCACTCAGAAGAACATCCCTCCGGTGCAGCGCCTGCCCGACGGCCATCCCGACCTGGGCAACGACAAAGGGTCCTGGGAACCTCCTGGCGTGGGTGACATGGCCGGCACCGGAGGCGGTTTCGCGGGCACCGCCCAGCCCGACAAGAAGATCGACGTTCCTTTTCTTCCGTGGGCCAAGACCATTTACGATCAGCGCAACTCCACGGTGGCGAAGGACGATCCGGAAGGCTTCTGCCTGCCGCCGGGAATCCCGCGCATGTATGCGACCTCCTTCCCGTTCCAGATTTATCAGATGCCCAACCGCATTCTGTTTGTGTTCGAAGGCGGCGCGCATATGTGGAGAGTCGTCTATACCAATGGGCGGAAACATACGCCGCCGGACAAGCTGAATCCGACGTACCTGGGCGAGGGGATCGGCCATTGGGAGGGTGACACGCTGGTCGTCGACGTCACCGGATTGAACGACCGGAGTTGGCTGGACGCGGCGGGGCATCCGCACACCGAACAGCTCCACGTGGTCGAGCGTTTCACTAGGGTGAACGAACTAATTCTCCACTACGAGGCGACCATCGAGGATCCTGGCGCGTATTCCAAGCCGTGGACTGCGAGCTGGAACATCCTGTTCCACCCCGGCCTGGAACCGCTCGAATACATCTGCCAGGAGAATAATGCCGACCTGAAGCATCTGGTCGGCAAGTAGCGGCGACTAGCGGGCGGTCCCCGATAACGAGTACTACTTCCTGTTCCCCACGAACACCGACTACGCGAGGATTGGATGGACAGGTACCGGCCTGACACTCGGAATTCTCGGCCTCACCAATGCAACCGTCACATTAGTTGCGCTCGCCGGCGACCAGCCGTACTACATGGTGACATTCCAAGATACCGGCGATGTCCTCGCGGCTCCAGCTGGCGACCAGATGCTGATGCTCGAGTTTCAATCAAGCACCGTTTCCGGCAACAACATGAGGCTCGATCCCAGCACGACGTTGTTCAACAGCTACGACAACACCGCAGGCACGTACTTCTTGGGCGGGCAGTCGAACGTCCATCCACTGGATTGCTGGCTCACGACCTACTCCGCGTTGAGCACCGACACAATCGACGGTTTCCGTATCGGAGAAGGCCTGGCCGGAGGAGCAGCTTTGCTTCTTGCTCGGAAAGCTGACGATTAACCATGTGGACATCGGCACCGTTCCCGAACCGGCGACGTGGAGCTTCATGGGTTTGGGGATTCTCGGACTCGCTGTGGCGGGTCGGAGAAAGATGGTGAAATGTAAGACCCTGCGCTGAAATCAGCGCGCCCCACGTCCGTGTTCTATGCGCGGCGGCGACCAACAACAGAGCGGGATGAACCCCTGGCGGAGTTGTCGCCGCGCTTCTCCAGGTTGTTATGCCAGGAGAAAGAAAGGCGCCAGACGATATTTTGCGCGCAAGGCGTCCTTGAACCAGGTCCGTTTGGAGATTTTTTACGGTTTGGGGCGGCTGGTGGGATTTGAACCCACGACATCCAGAACCACAATCTGGCGCTACTACCAACTGAGCTACAGCCGCCGCGTACTTCTTAGTTTAACAGCAGTGGACGAAATAGGAATGGGGACAGCCAGCCAATTCCGGCGAAGCGTTGTGGGCAACGGCCGGGTTCGTTCTTCGGAATTGGAGGCAGTCCCCATCCCCTGCGAGTCATAACCCGGCTTTCTTCCACAGCGCAGCGACACGTGCGCGAACATCGTCCGGCATGCGGATTACGTCAGGCCACGGCCGCGTGAAGCCTTCCTCGGGCCACTTCCTGGTCGCGTCGACGCCCATCTTCGATCCGTAGTTGGGAAGGCGGCTGGAGTGGTCCAGTGAATCGACCGGACCCAGCACGAACTGGATATCGCGCTCGGGGTCGATGTTGTTGAGCGCCTTCCAGGCCACCTCACTCGAGTTCTGCACGTCCACATCCTCATCCACCACCACGATGCATTTCGAGAACATCGCCTGGCCGAGCCCCCAGATGGCATGCATCACTTTGCGCGCGTGGCCGGGGTAGGATTTGCGGATCGCCACCAGGATCAGGTTGTGGAAGATGCCTTCGGCGGGCATGGCGATGTCGCGAATCTCGGGAAGCTGCAGCCGCATCAAGGGCAGGAAGATGCGCTCAATGGCCTTGCCCATGTAGAAATCTTCCATGGGCGGCGGACCGACGATGGTGGTCGCGTAAATCGGGTTCTTGCGGTGCGTGACGCAGGTGACATGGAACACCGGGTAATCGTCGTCGAGCGAGTAGAAGCCGGTGTGATCGCCGAAGGGCCCTTCCCGGCGGAGTTCGCCCAGCTCGACATAGCCTTCGAGCACGATCTCGCTGTTGGCGGGCACTTCCAGGTCGTTGGTTTCGCACTTGGTCATTTCCACTGGTTTACCCCGCAGAAAGCCGGCGATCATCATCTCGTCGAGATCGGGCGGCAGAGGGAGGATGGCCGAATACATCGTTGCCGGATCGGACCCGATCGCGACGGCGATATCCATGCGCTTAGTGCCTCCCGCGGCGCGCATGCGGCGATAGTGCTCGGCGCCCTGTTTATGTGTTTGCCAGTGCATCCCGGTGGTCGAGCCATCGAACACCTGGAGCCGGTAGCAGCCACAGTTGCGCTTGCCGGTATCGGGGTTGCGCGAGAACACCATCGGCAAGGTGATAAAACGGCCGGCATCCTGCGGCCAGCAGTGGAGGATCGGAAAATGGCTTAGGTCGAACTTGCCTTCACGCCGAATGACGTCCTTACAAGGGCCGCTGGAAACCGTCTTGGGGAAGATCGACGCCAGGTCGGCCAGCTTCGGCAGCATCTTGAGCTTTCCGAGCAGTCCTTCGGGTTTTTGCATCGCCAGCAGTTCGGAGATGCGGCCGGCGATCTCTTCGACCGACGAAACTTCCAGCGCGATCTCCATGCGCCGCATACTGGCGAACGCGTTGATCAGCACCGGGACGTCGGAACCCTTCGGTTTTTCAAACAGCAACGCCGGACCGCCGGACTTCACGCTGCGGTCGGCGAACTCGGTGATTTCGAGGTGCGGATCGACCTCGAAGGAGATGCGCTTGAGTTCGCCGTGTTTCTCTAAGGCGCGGATGAACTCGCGCAAGTCGTCATAAGCCATGTTCCCTTATTATGGAAGATTACATGCCAACCATTACAAACAGGACAGCTTTTGTTACGGGGGCGAGCCGCGGGATCGGCCGGGCGTGCGCGCAAGCCCTCAGTGACGCGGGCGCGCGGGTTATCCTGGCCGCGCGGGACGAGAAGAAGCTGGAAGAAGCGGCGATGCAAATTCCGCGCGCCACGTGCGTCGCGATCGACCTGGCATCGCCTGAATCGATCAAAGACGCGTTTGCCAAGGCGGGCAAGATCGACATCCTGGTCAACAACGCCGGCATCACCAAAGACGGCCTGGCCATGCGCATGAAGAAGGAGGATTGGGATGCCGTGCTGGCGACCAACCTCACCGGCGCTTTCCTGGCGATCCAGCAAGTGCTCCCTGCGATGCTCAAAGAGCGCTGGGGCCGGATTATCAACATCTCGTCGATCGTCGGCGAGACGGGGAATCCGGGGCAATCGAATTACGTGGCATCGAAGGCGGGATTGATCGGGCTGACGAAGTCGCTGGCGCAGGAGATTGCCAGCCGGAATGTCACGGTCAATTCCGTGGCTCCGGGGTTCATCGAAACGGACATGACCGCCGCACTTTCCGACGAGGTGAAGAATACGCTGTTGGATCACATTCCTCTGAGGCGTTTCGGCACGGTGGAGGATGTGGCGGCGGCCGTGCGTTTCCTGGCGAGCGAGGAAGCCGGTTACATCACCGGGCACGTGCTCGACGTCAACGGCGGAATGTACATGTAGCGAGTGCCTTGCGCACTTGGTCCAGAGCGTTCGGCGCGCTTCCGTCGAGAACCGTTCCAATGGGTCTCCAGCGCGCGGCCATCCGCTCGTTGACGAAGCCCTTGGCGATGCTGATCAGGGAAACTCCGCACGCCGATGCGACATGGCCGGCGGCGGAATCGTAACCGACGAACAATTTGGATCGGGCGATTTCGGCGGCGAAGGGGGCGAACGATCCTTCATGGGTTCGGACGCCGGATGGGATCGCGCGCTCGACCCGCTCGCGTTCCGCGGCGCTGCCGCCTTTATCTATAAGAACGCTCGCGCCGGTCGCTGCCAGCAGCCTCATCAATTCGCGTTCGAAATCGTCATCAAGGCGTTTGGCGTGATTTTCTCCGACGCCGAGGCTGACCGTGATATCGGCCGCGGGACCGCTGGCGGGACGGGTCGCAACGTAAGGCCGAGCTTTGGGATCGTCTGCCCAGCGCGCCGCGAGGTCGGGCAGCCGCTCGTTTCCGTTGCCTCCAAATGACCGGCTTTCGAAAAAACGGTAACGATCGTCACGGCAGACTCGGATCAGACCGAGCTGGGTCAGGCGCGAGTCCGGATCGAGCACCAGGCCATCGTCAAACCAAAGTGCGGCGGATGCTTCAAGCCGGTCACGAAGCGATCCCCCGCGCGCGTAGGGAACGTCGCGATGAAGAATGCGCGCATCTGCCTCGAACAACTCGTAGTTTTTGCGCGGTCCGGCAAACACGATTTCCGCGGACGGATACCGCCGCTTCGCTTTGTCAAGCAGCACGCTGGTGACGGCGACGTCGGCGCCCAGGGTGATGCGCGATAACACGTACACACGATTCGTGTCCGGCCAGAGTCCGGTCCTACTAGTGATCCGACGAGTCCGCGGGATCAGCTCAGGGCAGACCCGCGCGATCACCTGCGAAAATAGCCGCGCGTAGGTGTCGCACAGACCAGGCTCGAACAGGTCGCCCAGCCGTTCCACCACGATCGAAAACAGCGCGCGGCCGTCGTCTTCGGCGATCGCACGATCCAGGAGTTCCGGGACCAAGGTTGTCCTCGAAGGCAGAGATCCAGCAGCTGGTTACAGGTACTTGCCAACCAGCAGCTCCAGCTTTTTGCGAGTGGCCTCGGGGATCGCCTTGCGGTCGGTGATCAGAGCGTTCGCCAGAGCCGATCCGCATTTGCAGGTGCGCGTTTCCGGCATCGCGGCAACGGCAGCCTTCACCAGCTTGGCGGCATTGGCCGCGTTTTGGGTGAGATTGGCGATGATGTCGTTCACCGTGACCGCGTCATGCTCGGGGTGCCAGCAATCGTAGTCGGTGACCATCGCGATGGTGGTGTAGCAGAGCTCGGCTTCGCGCGCGAGCTTGGCTTCCTGGAGGTTGGTCATGCCAATGACGTCCATGCCCCAGCTTCGATAGAGGTTCGACTCGGCGAGTGTCGAAAACGCGGGACCTTCCATGCACAGGTACGTGCCGCCGAGTTTGACGCGCACGTCCGCATCCTGACCCGCGGCGTAGGCGACATCGGCCATCTGGGTACAAATCGGGTGCGCGAAGCTGATGTGCGCGACCAGTCCTTCGCCAAAAAAAGTAGATATCCGTCCACGTGTTCGATCGACAAACTGGTAGGGAATCACGAAATCGAGAGGCTTGTGCTCTTCCTTGAGCGAGCCGACGGCGCTCAGCGAGAGAATTCGCTCGACACCCAGCGATTTCAGGCCCCAGATGTTGGCGCGAAAGTTCAGCTCCGAAGGCGAAATGCGATGCCCGCGTCCGTGCCGGGAAAGGAACGCAACTTCCCTGCCCCCCAGATGGCCCACGATGTAGGCGTCCGATGGCGCGCCCCAAGGCGTCGTGACCGTGCGCTCCTCGTGTCTTTCAAATCCCGGCATGGAATAGAGTCCGCTGCCGCCGATAATTCCGATGGTTGGTTTCATGTGACTGGTTTCATTCTTGTATGAGTTCCAATAGCACGCCGCCGGTTGAGGCGGGGTGAATAAATACGTAAAGGTGGCCGCCTGCTCCAGCGCGGGGTTCGTTGAGAAGGCGCGCGCCAGCGGCTTTGAGCCGCTCCACGGCGGCGTTCAGATCGGGGACGGCGAGCGCCACGTGATGCAATCCTTCGCCGCGCTTGTCGATAAATTTCGCGATAACGGAATCGGGCTCGGACGCTTCGAGTAACTCGATGCGCGATTCACCCACCGGCAGCATCGCGGCGTGAACTTTTTCGACCGCCACCGTCTCGCGCAGGGAAACGGCCAGACCCAGCTGGTCGCGATAGAACGCGAGCGCTTCATCAATCGAGCGCACAGCGATCCCGAGGTGATCGATCTTAGGACTTAATCCAGTCATGGATGATTGAATATGGATCGCGCTGGTGCGAAGCTACTTCGCGTCCCGCCTTGAGAAACGTTTCAGCGGAAAACCCGTCCAGCAGGCGGTCGCGCAGCATTTCCCGCAAACGGGCTGCCCAGATTTCGGCCGACCTCTCAGGATCGCGACCACGCGGTTCCGCGCGCCGGGCAGCCGCGAGCACCTCCGCCACACCGTTGCCTTCGAGCGCAACCGTGGCAACGATTTCCACTTCCGGGCCGTGCGCCAGACCCATCGCGGCATGGATTTCACGCTGCAATTTATCGGCACCCGGAAGATCGGACTTGTTGATGACGAACACCTGCGCGATCTCCATGATACCCGCTTTGAGCGTCTGGACATCGTCTCCCGCACCCGGCGTCAGCACCACCAGCGTCACGTGCGCCAGACGAGCAATCTCGACTTCGTCCTGACCGACGCCCACGGTTTCGACCAGCACCACATCGCGGCCCGCGGCGTCGAGCAACATGGTCATTTCCGTCGTGGTGCGCGCCAGGCCGCCCATCCATCCGCGGGTCGCCATCGAACGGATGAAGACGCCCGGGTCGGCGTGGTGCTCCTGCATGCGGATGCGATCGCCGAGAACCGCTCCGCCGGAGTAAGGACTGCTGGGATCCACGGCAATGATGCCGGCGGTCTTGCCTTCCTTGCGAATCAGGCGTGCGAGCTGATCGCACAGCGTGCTCTTGCCGGCGCCCGGAGGTCCCGTGACGCCGATAATCAGCGCCCGGCCGGTGTGAGGGAAAAGCTCGCGCAGCAGAGGCTCGGCTTCCGGACTGCGGTTTTCGATCCAGGTTGCGGCGCGGGCCAGCGCGCGCAAATCACCGTCGAGGATTTTCTGGGCAGAGCTCACGAACTCATTAGTGTCGCAGAAGCGGGGACAGCCAGCCGATTTCGGCGTTTTATATCAGACCGAGGCAGCGCTCGTTCTTCGAAATCGGTGGGCAGTCCCCTCCAGCTCCAGCTCAAGATCAGCTCTTGAGCAACTGCCGGGCGATTACCAGGCGCTGAATCTCGCTGGTTCCTTCGCCGATGGTGCAAAGCTTCGCGTCGCGGTAAAACTTTTCGACCGGATAGTCCTTGATAAACCCGTAGCCGCCGTGGATCTGCACCGCCTCATTGGCGACGCGCACGGCAACCTCGGAAGAATAGAGCTTCGCCATGGCCGATTCTTTATTGACGGGCGCTCCGGAATCCTTGAGCCAGGCCGCGCGCAGCGTCAACAGCCGCGCGGCGTCGATCTCCGTCGCCATATCCGCCAGCTTATTCTGGATCGCCTGGAACTCCGAGATGAAGCGTCCGAACTGTTTGCGCTGCTTGGAATACTTGAGCGCCGCCTCGTAGGCCCCTTGCGCCACTCCGACGCTCAGCGCAGCAATCGAGATGCGGCCGCCGTCGAGCACCCGCAGGCTGTCGATGAATCCCTCGCCCTGCTTGCCGATCAAGTTCGCGGCGGGCACCCGGCAATCGGTGAAGATCAGCTCGCCGGTGGGCGAACAGCGCATGCCTAGCTTGTTTTCCTTCTTGCCGGTGCGGAATCCCGGCGTGTCTTTCTCCACGAGAAAAGCCGAGATGCCGTGCGTCGCCTGGGCCCGATCGGTCATCGCCATGACGACGAACACGTCCGCGATGTGAGCGTTGGTGGTGAACGTCTTGCTGCCGTTGATGACCCAGCAGTCCCCCTGACGCACGGCTGCCGTGCGTGTGCCACCGGCATCCGATCCGGATTCAGGCTCGGTGAGCGCCCAGGCCCCGATCCGTTCCCCGGAAGCAAGCTTGGGGATGTATTTCCAGCGCTGCGCATCGTCACCGGCAAGATAGATGTGATTCGCGCACAGTGAAACATGCGCCGCGATACTCAGCGCAATCGAAGGATCCACGCGAGCCAGTTCTTCGACCAGAATCGAGTAGTCCACGTAGCTGTAGCCCGACCCGCCCAGCTCTTCCGGAAACACCGCGCCGAGTACGCCCAGGTCTCCAAGCTTGCGGAATATCTCCACCGGGAAGTGCTGCGATTCGTCCCACTCCATGACGTGGGGCAGCATTTCGGCCTCAGTGAACGCTCGAATGGTTTTGCGAAGCTGGTGGTGTTCTTCGGTGAATCCGAAATCCATTGGGTTAGAAGAAGTTTGCCGGGTTAAACGATTTCTTCGCGCTGCGCGTCCCAGCGAACCGTGCGGCCTTCGCGATAGCTGTCCACAGCCATGCGGCAGGCAATAGAGACGCGATAGCCCAACTCGATGGGGCAGTTCGGCTCGCCGCCCAGACGAATGCAGTCGAGAAAATTCTGCAAATGAGCCTGCGGGATGTGCGCTGTGCGGCCGACGGCTTCCTGCAGATCCGGCCGGTTCACCTTCTGCGGCATGTAGCGGACCTGGCTGGCGCGCGCAATCGATCCATGCGTGCCCAGCACGTCTTCCGATACTCCCAACTGGTTATTCCCCAGGCCCGAAACCCAACTGACCAGGATCTCTTCGGGCTGCTGCAGCGTGACGCTAACGGTATCGGGAACCTGGCGGCCGTCTTTCCAGAGGTAAATGCCGCCCTTCATGGTGGCCGATTGCGGAATGTCCAGATTCAGAGTCCCGTACCAAAAGCTCAACTGCTGGCTCATGTGCTCGAACACGCTTCCGCCCGAGTAATCCCAGAAATAGCGCCAATGCACGAAACGATTCGCATCGAACGCATGCGAGGGCGCATCGCCCAGGAACGCGGCCCAGTCCAGCCGGTGAGGCGTCAGATCCGGCGTCAGCAGCGCGGGCCGCGCCCATTGTGGTTTGTTCACCGGCGTGTTGCGATGCATCTGCATGGCGATCGCCGTAATTTTGCCCATGCGATCCGGTCGCGAGAGGAACTGGCGAACGTCCGTCACGTGCCCCGTGGAGCATGCCTGGTGGCCAATCTGGACCACGTGACGGCGATGGTCGCCTTCGTAAACGGCGCGCATCGCCTTGGCTTGAGCTACGCTCAATGCCATCGCTTTTTCGAGATAAACATGTTTGCCCGCCGCGATCGCGTCGCAAAACTGTTGGGCGTGAAGATGTTGGGGAGTGGCGATGATTACCGCGTCCACGGCGGGATCGTCCAGCAGATTCCGGTAATCGCGATGGATCGGCGCGCCGGGCGCGATGCCCGCGGCAGTCTCCAGGCGGCGGGAATAGACGTCGGCAAATCCCGCGATCTCCGTGTTGGAGCAGGCACGAACGTGATTGACCAGCTCCATGCCGCGATCGCCGGCGCCGATGATGCCGATGCGGATACGGTTGTTCGCCCCCAGGACGCGGGCCGGACCAGCGGCCAGGGTCCCGGCCAGGCCGTAGGCGACCTTCCCAACGAATTTCCGGCGGGAATCCATGTGTTTTCAGTGTACCAGGGGGGCAGGCGAGGCATATTTACCCGCAAGCGGGCATCGCCCCTAATCGAGGTGTTTGTGGAAGCGCAGGACGCTGATCCACAGGATCGTCACGCCGAAGACGCCCAACGCCAGCATATTCGGCCACAAGGTGTCGAAGCCGGAGCCCTTCAGAAAAATTCCGCGGACAATTTCCAGGAAATATCGCATCGGATTGATGTAAGTGAACCACTGCACCGCCTGCGGCATGCTGCGGATCGGGAACGTGAATCCGCTCAGCATCATGAACGGCTGAAACAGCAGAAACGTCGCCAGGTTGGCCTGCTGTTGGGTGTGAGAGATGGTCGATATTAACAGGCCGGCGCCCAGCGTGGTCAGAATGAACAGCAGCGACGCGAAACATAACAGCCAAAAGCTGCCGGCGAACGGAATGTGAAAGATCAGCAACGACGCCCCCAGCACCAGCAGCATATCCCAGAAACCGATCAGCACGAAGGGCAGGGTCTTGCCGAGGATCAGCTCGGAGGGGCGGATCGGCGTGACCATAAGCTGCTCCATGGTCCCCAACTCTTTTTCCCGGACAATGGCCATGGTGGTCAGCGAGAGGGTCACCAGCATGATGATGTTGACGATCACGCCCGGGATGAAATAATTCCGGCTCTTCAGGTCGGGATTGAACCAGACCCGCGTTTCGGTGAATACCTGCGGAATCGCCGGATGAATGGGCACGCCCGCGGCCACCAGCTTTTCCCGCTGGCGCTCCGCCATCACGCCGCTGGTGAAGCGCGCGACGGTCTGTCCGGCATACGCCGAAACGATGGAGGCAGCGTTGGAATTGGTGCCGTCCAGCAGCACTTGCACGCCGGTGGAGCGGCCGCGTTGGATGTCGCGCGCGAATCCGGGCAGGACGCGGACCACGCCGTCGACCCGGCCGCGATCCATGTCATCCTGCATTTCTTTTTCGCTGGACGGAGTGGCCGCAATGATGAACCGGCCCGATCCCAGGAATTGCGAAAACAGCTCCCGGCTCTCCGGGCTGCGATCCTGATCCATCCAGGCGATGCGGGCGGTGTTGACGTCCAGGTTCGCCGCGTAACCGAAGATCAGGAGCTGCAGCAGAGGCGGTATGAACAGCAGACCGCGCATGCGCGGATCGCGAAACGTCTGCAGGAATTCCTTGCGAATCATGGCGCGGAGGCGTTGTCTCATAACATCCCTAGATTTTCTGCCTGAGCTTCCGAACCGCCAGGAATGAAATCCCCACGGCATACACAATGAGCAGCACCAGGTCGAACCACAGCAATCGTAAACCGGTGCCCTTCAGGAAAATCCCCTTCGACATATCGATGAAGTACCGTGCCGGGATGATGACGGAGATCGCCCGGATGATCCACGGCATATTCGAGATCGGATAAATGAAGCCCGACAACAGGAATGCCGGCAAAAACGACGTCAGGGTTCCCATCTGATAGGCCGCCAACTGAGTTCGGAACATGGCGGAGATATAGAGTCCCCAGGCCAGCGCACCGTATAGAAATATGCACGCGGAGACCAGCAGCAGAACCAGGCTGCCCTTGAGCGGCACTTTAAAAATGACCACAGCCACGAACAGCGCGATCAGCATGTCCGTCAGCCCCAGCAGAAAATGCGCGGAGAGTTTTCCGAGCGCGATTTCGACGGGGCGCACTGGCGTCGAGAGCAGCTGCTCCATGGTGCCGTTCTCCCATTCGCGCGCGATGGTCAGCGACGTCAGCAACGCCGCGATAATCATGATGATCACGCCAATCAGCCCCGGCACGATAAAATTCCGCGAAAGGAGATCGGGGTTGTACCAGACGCGCACTTCCGCGTCCACGGGCGGCTGGAGAACGCTGCCTGTGCGCAGGCTTTGGGCCTCTTCCCGCGCGTGGAGCGCGTAGGTTTGGACCAGACCTTCCGCGTAGCCCATCGCGATCGAAGCCGTATTGGAATCGGTTCCGTCCAGCAGGATCTGCACCGGCGATGGCTTGCCCTGGAGCAGATTGCGCGAGTAGTCGTAGGGAATCGCGACGCCCACCAGGATACGCCTCTGGTCCATGCCGCGCTCGATGGGAGCGTAGGAATCGACCTGATCCACCACCTGAAAATAACGCGAGCCGCGAAATTCCTGGACCAGGTTCTGGCTTACGGCGCTGCGGTCGGCGTCGTAGATCATGGTCGGGATCCGGTCGACGTCCAGACTGAGCGCATACCCGAACAACAGCAGCACCAGAACGGGCTGGGTCAAGGCGGCCATCAGGCTGCGAGGATCGCGCACGATGTGCAGCAGCTCTTTGCGAGCCATCGCGCGGGCGCGCCTGAAGTTCATTTGGTCACACTCATCGAGCAACCGCCCGCTCCTGCTCTTCGATCAGCCCGACAAACACGTCTTCCATGGACGGAGGAATCGGATCCAGCCCCTCGATCTTGATTCCCGCGGCGCCGAGCGCGGACCGGATTTCCCTGGTCGCCACCGCTTCATCGTCCACGTTGACGTGCAGCCCGCTTCCGAACACCGCGACATCCACGATGCCCTTGCGGCCTCGCAGCGCGCGCATGGCGCCCAGCAGGTCGGTGGTCTCGAGCATCAGCAGGTGGCGCTCGCCAAAAGCTTGTTTCAGCTCCACGGGCGAGCCCAGCGCGATGACGCGGCCGCCATACATCAGCGCGATGCGGTGGCAATATTCGGCCTCGTCCATATAATGCGTGGTGACAAAGATGGTGTGGCCCGCCTCGGAAAGCTGATAAATCAGATCCCAGAAATTACGGCGCGCGACGGGATCCACGCCGCTGGTGGGTTCGTCCAGGAACAGGACCGGAGGCTCGTGGAGTATGGCGCAACCCAGAGCGAGCCGCTGTTTCAGGCCGCCGGAAAGGTCGCGGGTCGGGGACTTGCGCTTGTCTTCCAGGTTCGCCATGCGCAACACATAATCGCGCCGCTGCGGCAATTTATCCGGCGGCACGCCATACACGCCGCCGAAGAACTCGATGTTTTCTTCCACCGACAGGTCATCGTAGAGCGAGAACTTCTGCGACATGTAGCCGATGTTCTGGCGCACCAGCTCCGACTGCGTCTCGACATCGTATCCGCCCACCGTGGCGCGGCCCGAGGTAGGCGCCAGCAGACCGCACAGGATACGAATCGTGGTCGACTTCCCCGCCCCATTGGGCCCCAGAAAACCGAAGATCTCGCCGCGCGAGACGTCGATCGAAACATTGTCCACGGCGACGAAATCACCGAAGCGTTTGACCAGCTTCTCGATGTGGACAGCAGGCCCCGTATTGTCCTTAGGCAGCACGGGCTAACTCTTCTTTGCGCGAGAGCACAATGAACACGTCTTCGAGCGACGGCACGATGCGCTGATACGTGAACGGCGTTATGTTCAGCAGCTTCTCGACCGCCGTGACGCGCTCGTCGACGAACAGGTGATACTCGATGCCTGCGTGGTATACACCGAGCACGCCGGGTTGGCGTTCCAGGAGCGGCCGCGCTTCTTCCGGATGTGGAAAATGGACCCGATAACAGGTCTCCTCCAGGCTCTCCTTCAACGCCGCGGGGGAATCGCACCGGATCAGCCGGCCCTTATGCATCATGCCCACGCGATTGGCCCGCTCGGCCTCATCCATGTACGCGGTGGAAACCAGAACGGTCAGACCCTCGCTGATCAGTTGATACAGGATGGCCCAGAAATCGCGCCGCGAAACCGGATCGACACCATTGGTAGGTTCGTCCAGGAACAGCACACGTGGCTTATGCAGCAGAGTGCACATCAGCGCCAGCTTTTGCTTCATCCCGCCCGAGAGCTTCGCGGCCTGCCGTTTGCCGAACGGATCCATGCGCGTCATCTGCATGAGCCGCCCAGTCAATTCTTCGCGTTCATGTCCGATCACGCCAAACAGATCGCCGTAGAACGCCATGTTCTCGTTCACTGTGAGATCGCCATAGAGGCCGAAGCGCTGGGCCATGTAGCCGATCTGATCCTTCACCGCGTCGAGTTCCTTGGAAACGTCGTGGCCCACGACAACCGCTTTGCCTTCGGTCGGATCCATCAGGCCGCACAGCAGGCGCATGGTGGTGGTCTTGCCGGCCCCGTCCGGACCCACCAGCGCGAAAATCTCGCCCTGCTGGATTTCCAGATCCAAATGATCCACAGCGGTGAGCGCGCCGAAGCGACGGGTCAGCCCCTGTGCGATGACAATACTCACAACAGGATTGCCCCGTCCACCGGCATGTTGTTTTTCAGCTCCTGGTGCGGATTATCCACGTCGATCTTGATCCGATACACCAGCTTTACGCGCTCTTCCTGGGTCTGGATCTGCTTGGGTGTGAATTCTGCTTCGGAAGAAATGAATGAAACGCGCCCCTCGTAGTTCTTGCCCGGAAACGAATCCGTGCTCAAGTTGGCCTTAGCGCCAAGTTTCACCCGGCCGAGATCGGTCTCGTTGATGTAGGCGCGCAGCCATGGATGCGCGATATCGCCGAGGCTCACGATGGTGGTTCCGGCGGCCAGGACTTCGCCCGCTTCCGCCGACTTCACCAGCACTACCCCGTCGATGGGCGCGACTATCGTGCAGTCGGCGATCTGGGTCTGCGTCATTCCGACCTGCGCACGCGTACGTTCGATTTCCGCTTTTTGCTGGACCAGTTGCTGCTCCTTGCGCCGCAGCTCGATCCGGTTTGCTTCCGCAGTCTGCACCGCGGCTTGCCCTTGAGCCACCAGGGCGCGCGCGCCGGCAATATCCTCCTTGCGCGGGCCCTCCTGAACCAGCCCAAAGTGTTCTTGAGCCTGTCGAAACTGAGCTTCGGTGCTGTCCAGCTTGGCGCGGGCCTGATCGTACTGCGATTTCGAAATATCTTCGCGCGAGAACAGGGTTTGGGCGCGCTCCCAATCCGACTGGGCCTGATCGTGCCAAGCTTTGGCGTCCGCCACCGCCGATTGCGCCTGCTGGATCTCCTGCGGCCGGCTTCCCGCTAACAGCGCATCCAGCTTGGCCTGGGCTTGCGCCAGGTCGGCGTGGCGCGCGGTGATGTCGCTATCGATCGTCGCGGCCTGATACTCGATCGACGTCTGCAACTGCTGCAACGAGGATTGCGCCGACGCGACCGAGGCCTGATCGCGCAGCAACTGCTGCTCCAGTTGCGCGGAATCGAGTTTTGCGATGGGATCGCCCTTCTTCACGAAGTCGCCTTCGCGCACCGCCAATTCCGTCATGCGCCCCGCGGTCTTAAAGGAAAGGTCCACTTGAGTAAGTTCCAGATTGCCCGAGACCTGGATTGTATTTGCGGCTTTCGTCCGGCCGTCGAGCCAATACCACGCGCCGCCGCCCGCCGCTGCCAGCACAAGCAGAATCAGGACTACGCGTCGTCTCTTCATTTCTGGACATACTCCTGAATGGCGCCGGTAGCGGTAGCCAGTTCCAACCGGGCGAGATTGTAGTTATAGAGCGCATCGATCTGGTTCGCGCGCGCCCGATCCAAGCGAGTCTGAGCATCCGTGACTTCCAGTGAATTCGTCACGCCGGCCTGATAGCGGCGCTGGGCTTGTTCCAGCTCGCTCTGCGCCAGCGTCAATCCCTGGCCCGCCGTCTGCACCTGGCTGTCGGCCGAATGCAGGCTGTCGAGCGCCAGCCGCACATCCAGCTCGATCTGCATACCCAGATCGCGCGTGCGAATTTCTTCCTCGCGCATCTGCGCCAGGCTTTCTTCGCGGCGGGAGGATCGCCGTCCGCCGTCGTACAACGGCACCTTGAGCTGAATCCCGATGGTGTGCGTTGGGTGCGCGCCCACGAGCTCGTTGCCGATCGTCCCGTAGTCGCCGTACGCGGAGACCGAAGGCAGCCGCTCGGCTTCCACCGCCGAATAATTCATTTGGGCGGTCTGTTGGTGCTGCTGCTGGGCCTTGAGGTCGGAGCGGCCCTTGCGCGCGGTTTCGAGCAGCGCTTCCACCGCCCCCGTATCGACGGCTTGATAGGAGAGTTTGTCGCTCAGCTCCACGTCCATGTTCAGATTCAGGCCCATGGCCCGCAGCAGTTGCAGGACGGACCGCCGGCGATCGTTCTCGGCTACCGTCAGGCGCTGGCGATCGTTCGCCAGTTGCACCTGGGCACGCGTGACTTCGATGCCCGTTCCGGTGCCGGCGTCCTTTTGCGATTGCGCCAGCCGCTCCAGGGCCTGGGACAGCTCGACATTGGCGCGGGCCGTGTCGAGCGCGGCGTCTTCGCGCAGGCTTGCCAGGTAGGCACGGGCCACCTGCTCGCTGACCTGGTCCTTGGTCACATCCAGATCCGCCTTGGCGGCGTCCAAGCCGGTGCGTGAAGCCCGATATTTGCGGATGGTGGTGAAATCCAGCACCGTTACTTGCGTAGAGGCGCGCGCGTCGAAGATGCTGAACGGCCCCACGATACCCGGGATCGAGAATCCCGGGATCGGAAACTGGAAATTGAAGCCGAACGTGTGCAGGTTGACGGTTTGGCTGCGCTCGTTCACCGAGCCGTCGATCGTGGGAAAGAACCCCGAGCGAGCCTGATTCACGTGCGTTTCCGATACCCGGACCGATTGCTCGGCCAGCGCGACGCGGGCGCTGCCATCGGGGGTCAGCGCGATGTCCACGGCGCGTTTCAAACTCAGTTGCATGACGTCCTGTGCAAAGCCCGGCGGAACACATACCGCCAAACTCAACGCCAGAACCGGTAGGATACCCTTCATGTTTTCAATCACTCCCTTTGGATGCCGGGGCGCGGAAACCGGCGGCAACAAAACGCACGGTTCGGTTCACCAGCGCCTCCCGGTCTGAAATATCGCATATACCGTTGGTGATTCTGGGATAAATTCGTCCCCATAACATGCTGTGCGTTATCACACCTACCGAAAAATGCAGCCGCCACAAGATCTCCGAGAGCGGCAATTCCGGCAGCGCCTTGGATAATGCTTCGACGAAACGCTGCGACACCGGAGCCAGGTGCTTATGGAAGACCCGCTCGACAAACAGCTCCGGATTGGAAAGAATCCTTCCGATCAGTGGCACCACAGCGTCCGCTTTGACCTGCATGACCGGAGCCATAAAGGCCGTCAGGATCTGCTCTAGGCTAGGATGCAAGCCAGCTGCGTCGAGCATTTCGAAACGCTTCTTATTGACGGGCTCGATGCGGCGCGCCACAATCGCGTCGATCAGGCTGTCTTTCGACTGGAAGTGATAATTGATTGCGGCCAGATTCACATCCGCGGCCGTGGTGATGTCACGTAGAGACGTTCCATCAAACCCATTCATTCCAAAGAGCCTTTCCGCGGAATCTAGAATCCGGCTCTTGGTGTCGACTTTTTCAGTCATACGTTCGTTTCAATCATACGAACGAATATACCGGGCGTCAAGCAAATCTTGCAGGATGACCGTGGCTGGTCATCAAAATCTGCCGACTACATTTGGACCAGGATAGGGATGATGCGGTTTAGTTGTGCTTCTGTAATGACCTAGCGTGGAACTTAGATTTGGAGGGATAAGTGCTTGGTATGGATCCTAATGGATGAAGCGTCCTATGAATCCTAGATATCTTGCAGTCATTCCTATCGCCATCATGTTCATGTCCATCGCGGGCGGGTTTATGATCCGCAGTATTTTCCGAAGCTGGAGTCTTCCGCAGTGTTGGTGCTGCGGAGGATCCAAAGTGCGGCCATCGCGCTCGAACGGGTTCACCGACACAGCGGCTTCGCTCCTCCTGCTCCGCCCGTTCCGATGTAAGGGATGCCGCGTGCGATTCTACGGCCCGCGTTTCCTGTCCCCGGTTAACAAGCGCGTCAGGACTTCGCCGGGGCCAGCACCGGTGCGTTCGTCAGCAGCGCGTCTTCAAAGCCAAAATCCGGCTTAGGAAAGGCGTTATTCCGGAGATACCACCGGTGCGTCTCCTTTAGCGCGGTGACGAAATCGGTCGGCTTGAATTTCAGAACCCGCTGCGCCTTGGCGGTGACCAGGGTGATGGGGGGAACATCCAAGTACATTCCGAAATACAGTTTGGGACCCATGGGATGCCCGCCGGCCCGCAAGATGTATTCACGCGGGATGCGAACGAACTTGGGTTGCTTGCGGCAGGCTTGGGCGAACGCCTCCACCGCCTCGGTCTGGGAGATCGGCCGGGAATTCGCGATATTGAACGCATGGCCGACGGCGGCCGGCTCGTCCACCGCGCGCATCGCCGCCTTCACCAGATCCTTGATGTAGACGAACTGCATCAGGCGGCGGCCGTCTCCGGGAACGATGATCGCGCGTCCGGCGCGTAAGCGATCCCAGAAGAAGGCTTCCCGATAGTATGGATTGCCGGGTCCGTAAATGTAAGGCGGACGCAGGGTCACCACCGGCAGCCCGATGCGCTGGTGCAGCCGGAACAGGGCCCGTTCGCTCATGGCTTTGTTGCGGACGTATAACTCGGGAGCGTCGTCGGGCGCCAGAGCGTCGCCTTCATGGTGATTCAGCCCGTCGCCATAAGCGGCCACGCTGGACATGAAGACGTAGCGTTTAATGTTATCGCCGGCCGCTCGCACGGTGGCTTCCACGTGACCCGCGGTGGTGCCGCGATCCCAATCGTAGACGTTGTCGAAGACCAGCTCGAATTTCGACCCGGCCAGCGCGGCGCGCACGGCCTGCGCGTCATTGCGGTCGGCCACGATATTGCGGACCTTGCGGCCCAGGTTATGCTTGGCGCGGCGATGCAGCACGGCAACGCTGTGGCCGGCTTTCAGGAGCTCTGCTACCAGCGTCTGGCCGACGAAACCCGTTCCTCCGATCACGAGGCAATTCATGGGCAAGCGTTCATGAGCAGGCATTCATGAGCAACCCGGGCGCGCACGAGACGAGCTTAGTCGTAATACTCCTGGCCCAAGTGAGTGATCAGGTCCTCATTGCGCATCCACCGGAGCGTGTTTTTCAGCTTCATCAACTGGATGAAGATATCGTGCTCGGGGTAGAGCCCTGGCGCGGTCAGGGGAGCCTTGAAGTAGAACGAAAGCCATTCCTGAATGCCGCGCATCCCGCAGCGCTGCGCGAGGTCCATGAACAAAACCAGGTCCAGGACGATGGGCGCGGCGAGAATCGAATCGCGGCACAGGAAGTCGATCTTGATCTGCATCGGATAGCCCAGCCATCCGAAGATGTCGATGTTATCCCAGCCTTCTTTGGAGTCGCCGCGCGGCGGATAGTAGTTGATCCGGACCGCGTGATACAGGTCTTTATAAAGCTGCGGATACAGCTTAGGCTGAAGAATCTGTTCCAGGGAGCTGAGCTTGGTTTCTTCCTTGGTCTTGAACGACCCGGGATCCTCTAAAACCTCGCCATCGCGATTTCCCAGAATATTCGTCGAAAACCACCCGGATATACCTAACATGCGCGCCTTCAGGCCCGGCGCGATCAGGGTCTTCATGAAGGTCTGGCCGGTCTTGAAATCCTTGCCGCAGATGGGAAGATTGCGCTCGCGCGCCAGCTCCTGCAGCGCCGGAGTATCCGTGGTCAGGTTGGGCGCGCCATTGGCGAACGGGATACCCGACTTGAGCGCCGCATAGGCATAGATCTGACTGGGCGCGATTTCCGGATCGTTCTGCATCAGGCCGCACTCGAAATCCTTGAGCGTTTTATGGACCGCCGCGGGCCGGTGAAAGACTTCGGTGGATCCGCACCAGATCATCACGTTCCGGGAGGTGTTGTTGGTTTTGCGGAATTGCTCGATGTCTTCCATGAGCATGTCCGCTTTGTCCATCTTGGTCTTGGCTTCCTTGACGTTAGGACCGTTAATCCGGCGGATATATTCCGAATCGAAGACCGCCTTCATCGGCTTGATGGCCGACAAGGGCTCCTTGAGCTGTTCGAGCTGAGTTTTTTCGAGAACTTTGGCGTTGACTGCCGCTTCATAAGCGGTGTCTTCGTAAATGTCCCAGCCACCGAAGACCAGGTCATTCAACGACGCGAGCGGCACAAAATCCTTGATCTTGGGAGTGCGGCCGTCGGTGCGCTTCCCCAAGCGGATGGTCGCGAGCTGGGTCAGCGACCCGATGGGCTCGGCTATGCCGCGCTTCACGGCTTCCACACCCGCTATAAAGGTGGTGCTCACGGCTCCAATGCCGGGAATCAAGACGCCGAGCTTTCCTTCCGCGGGCGCAATCTGAACGTTATTGGGCAACTGCTAATCCTCCTGGCCTACTGGGGCCTGTTGGGTTTGCCCTCTGGATACCGCACTAATCTCAGGCCGTATCATGCTGGGCTTATCCGGCAACGTGCGGCGAAGACGCGCTGAGGGCAAAACACCTGTCTTGATATACTAGCATCTCATGCAGAATCGCGCGACTGCGGCCATCTCCGCGATCCTGGTGGACGACGAAAAGCTGGCCTCCGAGGAGCTGGCCTACCAGCTCCGGGAATTCCCCGACATCGACGTCATCGCCACCGCGTCGAACGGACTGGAGGCGCTGAAGTTGATCCAGGATCTGGAGCCGGACCTGGTCTTCATGGACGTGCAGATGCCCGGCCTGGACGGCATGGGCGTGATCCGCAAACTCCGTGAACTGGAGATTCCCCTGCCCTATTTCGTCATGGCGACCGCCTACGATCAGTATGCCGTCGAGGCGTTCCGGTGGGAAGCGCTCGATTACGTCCTGAAGCCTGTGGACAAGGAACGATTGACGGTAGCCGTAGATCGCGCACGCAAGGCGGTCAGCGATCGAAATAAAGGTGTCCAGCCCGAGCCGCCCGCGCCCAAACCCGCGCTGCAGCGCAGCAAGCTCCTGGTGAGAAGCAACCAGCGCAATTTCATTGTCGACGCGCAGGACGTGGTCTACGCCACTATCGACGATGGGCTGATCACGGTGGTCGCCAGCAATCTGGAGGGCCAGTCCAACTACCGGACCATCGAAGAGCTGCAATCCAACCTCGATCCCGATACCTTCTGGCGCGTGCACCGCTCCTACCTGGTGAATATCCACCGCATCAAGGAAGTGATCCCGTGGTTCAAATCCAGCTTCCAACTCCGCATGGACGACAAAAAGCAGACTGAAATTCCAGTGAGCCGCGTCCAGACCAAGCGCCTCCGGGCTCTTTTAAAACTGTGACGAACCGCTACTTAGACGATCTTCAGGTCGGCGAAAAAACCCAAACGGGCTCGGTGACGATCACCGAGGCGGAGATGCTCGAATTCTCTCGCCAATTCGACCCACAGCCGATGCACACGGACCCGAACGCAGAGGGTGGACTCATCGCCAGCGGATGGCATACCGCTGCCCTGGTGATGCGTCTGGTCGCCGACGCCAGACCGCTGGGGGACTTACCGATCCTGGGAATGGGTGTGGACAAACTGGAATGGCCGCAGCCGGTGCGCCCCGGCGATACCATTCAGGTCGAGACGGAAGTACTCGCGATCCGGCCTTCCAAGTCGAAGCCCACGCACGGAATCGTGAAGCTTCGATCCACGGCGCGGAATCAGAATGGCGAGGTCGTGTACGTCGTTGTTCCGAATTGCTGGGTACCGCGCCGCCCGGTCTGAAGCATCCACCGCCCCTCTGTCCTGTGCGGCCCGCGGGACTACAATTTAAGTCAGAAGTATGTGGCCTATCTTCTTGTTGGTCCTGCTGGCGCAGGCCCCCGATTTTCTTGCCCAAGGCCTCAAGGCGCTGGACGCCGGGAATTCCGCCGCGGCCGTGGATTCGTTCACCAAGGCCGTCGCCGCCAACCCCAACGATTACAGCGCGCACTTCAACCTGGCTTTGGCCTACAGCATGTCGAACCAAGATGCGCTCGCCATCCCCGAGTACAAGAAGACGCTGGAACTGCATCCGGGACTCTATGAAGCGCAGCTCAACCTTTCCATGTCTCTGCTCAACGCGAAGGATCCGGCGGCGGCGATTCCATTCCTGAAATCCGCCGGGGAGCAGAAGCCCAAGGAGTTCAAGCCGGTTTACTATCTGGCAACCGCGCTTCTCGACACCAAGCAACTCGACGTGGCCGTCACGGAGTTCGAAAAGGCCGTGGAAATGGACGCCGCCTCGGCGGGAGCCGAACTGGGGCTCGGTCAGGCGCTCGCTCAGCAGGGCCATCGCAATGAGGCGGAGCCGCACTATCGAAAGGCAGCGAACCTCGATCATTCCTATCACACCTATCTGCTGGAGCTGGCCACGCTCTACGAAGAGCATGGCGAGTCGCCGCAAGCCCTGGACATCTATCGCGAGTTCCCCGACGATCCCGGCGCTCAGGAACGCGCCGGAGTTCTGCTGCTCCAAACCGGACAGAGCGCCGCGGCTGTCCAGACGCTGGAGCCGGTGGTTGCGAAATCGCCCACCTCGGCCAATCGGATCGCGCTGGCGCAGGCCTACGTCAAGGAGAAACAGCTTGCGAAGGCGGAGCCTTTAGCCGCCCAGGGCGCGTCCGCCGCGCCGGAAGATTTCGAGCTGCGCATGTTCTACGGGCGCATTCTTAGAGACGAGCGAAAATTTCCTTCGGCCGCGGAACAGTTTTCAGCCGCTACGAAGATCAAGCCCGATGCGGCTCAGGCCTGGACCGAGCTCGCGGGCGTCCTGATCATGGCCGAACAGCCGGTGGAAGGACTGGCAGCGCTGGATAAGGTGCATGCCCTCGGAGCGGAAACCAGCGGACATTTTTACCTTCGCGCCATCACCTTGGACCGGCTGAACAGGACCAAGGAGGCACTGGAAGCGTACAACCAATTTCTCGCGGCGAGTCAGAACGTCAATCCCAACCAGGAATTCATCGCCCGGCAGCGCGTAAAGGTTCTAGAAAGGGAATTGGGCAAGAGATAAGCGATGGTTCTCTTCTTGACGCTCGTGCTCGCGCTGGACCTGGCCGGGATCAAGGCCGAACCCAAGCTGGAGAAGCGCAGCCAGTTAGCGTTGCAATTCGCGAATTCGGCGCTCGATTCCGCGCGCGACCTGTACAAGAAGGGCGAATTGGATGCCTGCCGCACCGCACTTGGCGAAGTCCAGGCTGGCGTGCAGCTCTCCTTTGATTCGCTCCTGGCAACCGGCAAGGATCCCCGGCGGAACTCCAAACCATTCAAGGACGCCGAAAAATCCACGCGCGAGATTCTGCGCCGTCTGGATAACCTCAGCGATTTAATGAGCGCGTTCGATCGCGACGCCGTGGATCCGATTCAGAGCACCGTTTCCGATATTCATGACAAGCTGATCACCGGGATCATGGGGAAGAAGAAATGAAAACTCTTCTGGTCCTGTTATCCATGGGGCTACCGCTGGCCGCGCAAGTGGGCGGACGGGATTTCCTCACCGCCGACGAAGCCGATCAAGTCCGCCTGATCCAGGAGCCCAACGAACGGCTCAAGCTCTATCTGGTCTTCGCCAAGCAGCGCGTGGAACAAGTGGATCAGCTGGTGGCGCAGGAAAAAGCCGGACGCTCGGTCCTGATTCACGATCTGCTCGAGGATTACACCAAGATCATCGACGCCATCGATACGGTTGCGGATGATGCGCTGCGCCGCAAGGTCGCGCTCAACCTCGGGATGACCGCCACGGTGGAGGGCGAGCGCAGCATGCTGACGCGGCTGCAGAAGATCCAGAAATCGGAGCCTTCCGATCTTTCGCGCTACGACTACGTATTGAAGGATGCCATCGACACCACCTCCGACAGCCTGGACCTTTCGCGGGAGGATTTGACCGGCCGCGCCGCCAGCATCGACGCGAAAGATAAAAAGGAAAAAGCCGAGCGCGCAGAAGCGCTGACTCCCGCAGAAGCGAAAGAGAAAAAGGCTCAGGACAAGAAGGACGGAAAGGCCAGGAAGAAGCCGACGCTACGGCGTCCTACCGATCCTCCACCCCAACAGTAGCGGTGAGGCATGCTTCGCCGGAGCTGCTAGTTCCGCAGCCGCAACCCCGAAGGATCCACGCCATCGCCCAGCTTACGCATCCACTGCTGGGCCAGCGCGAGCATGGAATCGCGCGTCAGCTCGTGCTCGCGGTCATGCGCCAGATCGTTCTTTTCGTCCGGATCGTCGGCCAGATTGTAGAGACGCGTCGCTTCTTCCTGTGGACGGATGACAAGCTTGTCATATCCCCGAACCACCACGCGCCATTCGCCCGGCAGGCCTAGCCGGCCCTCGGCGTACACCGAATCCGGAACTTCTCCCGCACCGGTGGTGATCAACTTTGAGAGGTCGCGGCCCTGCAATCCTTGCGGCGGCGCGATTCCCAAAAACGCGAGCAGGGTCGGCAGCACATCGGCGTGCGAGACGAGCAGCTCACCCGCCAGGCGCGGCGTCAGTTTCCCCGGCCAGCGAATCGCCAGGGGCACCAGAATCGATTTCTGAAACGGCGAGTCTTCGCCATTTCCGGACTCCGCGGTGAGCACCGTGATGGTCTCAGAGTCAGTGGCCGCGGATCCTAACAGCGTGGCGATCGAAGGATCGTTCGGGCGCGCCGCGTGCGGAAATCGTCCGGTCTCGAGCGCCTTCTTCGCCAGCCCCGCGGCGGGACAACAGGTATAGGCTCTGGGGAAAACCACGCTCTGGCGCGCGAACTCCTCAGGGACCACGTTTCCTTTGATCCAGGTGATCTCGACCCGGGGGCGCGCAGATTGCGCGACCAAGGCAAGCGGAGCGAGGAGAATTGTCCGACGGGTCACAGCCGTTCCATTCTATAAACGAACCTTCTATAAACGGACTTGCTATAAACGAACCTTGTCGAACGGCACGCCGCGCTTGCACAGTTCACAAGCCGACGCATTCGCGTAGTGCTTGCCGTCGAGCTGCGCCAGATAATAGAGCGGCAAGGAACCGAAATCTTCGCGGACCGGATTCGGTTGATACACGATTACGGCCAAGCCGACGACTTCGCCGCCACGCTCCTCCACCAGCTTCTTGACCTCGGCGAGTTTCTGGCCGGTGCGCAGGATATCGTCCGTCAGGAGAACTTTTTCGCCGGGCCGCACTTCCAGGTACTGGCGGAAATGCAGCGGCTCGCTTTTGTCCTCGCGCTCGGCCCAATAAACCTGGCGCGCGCGCAGAGCTTCGCACACGCCGTACGCGACCGGAAGACCGCCTGTCGCCGGCGCCACCACCGAAAGCTCCGGAATCATGGCGCGAATCTCGGTGTTCGCGCGCACCTTGCGGCTCAGCCCCACGCTCAGGACTTTGGCGGCGTGGTAGTCGCGCATGGTGAGCGCCACCTGCAGGTATTCGGTGATGTGCTGCCCTCCGGGGTATTCGAAATGGCCGTCACGCAGCCCACCAGTCCGGCGCAGAAGCGCGATGACGTCGTCTTGTGTCGGGACAAGTTCCATAGATATTTTTGACCTAGTGCGCGCCCCGGCCGCTCAGCACGGAGGGAATCGTCCTTAGAATAATTTTCCAGTCCAGCCCGAGAGACCAGTTGTCGATGTACTCCATATCGAGCTTCATCCAGGTGTCAAAGTCGACCTCGTCGCGTCCGCTGATGGCCCACAGGCAAGTCAGACCGGGCCGCATCCGAAGCCGCCGTCGCTGCCACCGCTTATATTGTTCCACCTCGGAGGGGATCGCAGGCCGGGGCCCCACCAGCGACATGTCCCCCTTGAGCACATTCCACAGTTGCGGCAACTCGTCGGCCGAGAATTTGCGCAGCCAGCGGCCGACTCCGGTAAGCCGGGGATCGTCGGGAATCTTCATGACCACCTCGCGACGATTCATGTGTTGCACCGATTCGCGCATGGCCTCCGCGTCCAGGCACATGGAGCGAAATTTGTAGAACACGAAACGGCGTCCATTGAGGCCGCAGCGTTCCTGGCGGAAGATCGCGGGTCCGGGCGATGTTAATCGGACCAGAATCACAATCAGGAGCAGGATGGGAAACAGCAGCAGCAGCGCCGCGCCCGCCAGTACGATATCGGTTACGCGCTTCACCAATAAGCGAATCTCATCGTGCGGCGTGGAGGAGAACGTCAGCAGCGGAGACGTTCCCAGGCGGTCCAGGTACACCCGGCTGTTCACGTGGGGCAGAAAACCGATCGCGATGCACGTGCGAACGCCCTCTTCTTCGCACAACAGCATCACATCCTCCAACTCCGCCAGGCGGCGGCTGTCGGTGGCGAAGATGATTTCGTCAATCACGTGGCTGCGCAGCAGTCCGGGAAGCTCGGTAATCGCATGGACCGGATAATTGTGCACGAGCTCGACGGGAGTGGACGGCGCGTCCGCGGAATCCGCGAAGAACCCTCGCAACCGGATGCCGTGCGACGCGCTCGCTTCTTCCAACTGCCTCCCCAGCTGTTGCGCGGCATCGCCCAGGCCCACCACCATCACGTAATGGGGCACCGAAAATTCGCGGCGCACCGCGCGCAATAGAAATCCCGCGTTCAGGCGGAACAGGCACAGTAAAAACCACGTGCACAGGGCGAACAGGACGACAAATAGACGGCTCAGGTCCAGACGCCAGAAATACTGGAACAGAATGACCGATAGTGAACCCATCAGGCACTGCCGGAACGCGTGGTAGAGAATAATGCGGGGATGCGTCGCCTCGATGCGATCGTACGTTTCCCACCAGGAACCGGTGGCCACCCAGACGACCATCGACCAGATCAACAAGGCCGTGCCAACACCCGGCAGGATGTAGAACTCGTGTTCAAGACTCAGACGGGCGCGAATCGCATACGCCAAGGCAAAGGCGAGCAGGATCACGACGACGTCGGCCGTCCCGAAGAGAATTCTGACCCTCTGCCGCTGCCCGCGAAACACTAACGACAGAATACAATGCGGCCCAAGGCTTCAGCCGGTCCCGGGGGGTTAGCGCACTTGGACGCTGGACACGGATCCGTCGCTGAGCCGCACTTCTCCCACGGCGCTATCGCGGGTCTGGTACCGATAGATTTCGATCAGGTGCCCGTCGTCAAACATGGTGATGCGAGAGGCAGGGGCTCCGAGCTTCAGGACTGCCGCTCGGGGAGTTCCGCTGGCGAGCGTACTGAGATCGTCGGGCGTCACCTGCGGCGGCGGCGGTAGCACCGGTATGGGAGCGAGTACGGCCACGGCGGGCGGAGGAAGCTGCGGGGGCGGAGGAACAACGGCAACTTTCTTGGGCGGAGGCGGAGGTACCAGCGAATGGTCCTTCACCACGCCACCGGGTCCCACCTGCAACACGGCTCGGCCGCTTTCCTTGGCCGATTGCGTGCGCTTTTCGGCAGGTCTCTCGACCCGCGCGACCTTGTCGGTCTTGGCCGCTTTCGTCGTCGTAGCGTCTACCTTATGGAAAACGCTGGAGATGCCCTCGCTGACCTGCTTCCCGGCGCCCGCGCCCACGGAACTCCCCGCGATCACAGCCGCGGCATCGGTAATCGCCTGGGATGAGGCCAACCCGGCAATCGCCACCAAGATCGAAAAACGCAAGACAAGGCGCATAAAGGCCCTCCGCTTACGATGCTAACCGGCTTATGCCGGGAGACATACGGGGCTTTCCCCTTAGTTTTCACGACCAAGATCATTAACACCACTTCAGAGTGGGTCTTATTGGAGTATACTGAAAGCGGATGGAAACGATAGCCATTCCGGACCTTTACATCCGTCAGCCGTACGAGTCCTATACTGCCGAAAATCACGAGACTTGGCACCGGCTTTACGGGCGGCTTCGTCCCCGTTGGGAGCGCTACGCCAACGAACGTTTTCAAGCTGGGATTCAGTCCTTGTGCCTGCCCCAGGATAGAATCCCGCGTTTGGAGGATGTGAACCGGTTCCTCTCTCCCCTGACCGGTTTCCGAGCCAAGGCGGTTTCCGGATACGTGCCGGCGTTCGTGTTTTTCGATTGCCTGCGCAATCGCGAATTCCCCACCACCGTCACCATCCGCGACGCGGGAAAACTGGATTATCTTCCGGAGCCGGATATCTTCCACGACATCGCCGGACACGTCCCCATGCACACGGATCCGCACTTCGCGGAAACGCTGGTGCGATTCGGCGAGTGCGCGCATACCGCCGCCGCGCTGGTTTCTGAAATTCGCGATCCGGCTGAGCGCGTCCGGACGCTCACCAGCATTTTTCGAGCGATGGCCCGTTTTTTCTGGTTCACCATCGAGTTCGGGCTGATGCGCTCCCGCGACGGCGGATTACGCGTCTATGGCAGCGGACTGCTTAGCTCGTTTGGCGAGATCGAGCACGCGGTCGTTTCGCCCGATGTGCAGCGTTATCCTCTACAGATCGAGCGGGCCATCAATCAGGCCTTCGAAATCGACCACTACCAGCCGCTGCTGTTCATCGTCGATTCCTTCGATCACCTCTACAGCCTGGTGGATGAGCTGGAGCGGTGGATGAAAGCCGGGAAGCTCAACCACGTGGCGCCGGGCGAGCCTGTGGTCAACGAAGTCGATCTGCAAAGCTTTCTAGAGGCGGGTGGCGGGCTATAATCCGGGCATGAGTTGGAAGTGGCTCGCACTGGTATTGCTTGCGGGTCTGACCGCGCTTGCGCAGGAACGCGCCCAGGCGCGCATTCCCATCATTATCGACACCGACATCGGCGACTCGATCGACGATGCCTTGGCGCTCGCTTTCGCGCTGCACTCGCCTGAACTCGACGTGCGCGCCGTGACCACGGTGATCGACGACGTCGAAAGTAAGACGCGGCTGGCGTGGAAGATGCTGGGTATCTACAACCGTCGCGATGTCGCGCTGGCCATGGGCGCACCGGAGCCGCTGCTCGACCCCACCATGTCGGCCCCATCCAAGGAGTTCGAAGTCCTCACGCGCAACGATGTCATTCCGGATGCCGCTCGCAAGCGCGCGGCCGAGCTCATTATTGATACAACGTTGCAATCGAGGGGTAAAATCACTATCGTCGCCATCGGCCCGATGACCAACATTGCGCTGGCGATCAAGCTCGATCCGCGCATCAAGAACAATATCGAGCGCATCGTGATCATGGGCGGGGGGTACTTGAGCTCTGAAACCGAGTACAACGTCAAGCGCGACCGCACCGCCGCCGAGATCGTCTTCCACTCCGGTATCCCGATCACCGCGGTCGGCCTGGACGTCACGTCGCAGTGCAAGCTGCCTGAGAAGGATCTCGACCGCATGCGTCTGGCCGACGATCCCGCCGGGAATTTCCTGATCCGGCTCGTCGATCTGGCCGAGCAACAAACGCACGATCCCAGTCCCACCCTGTACGATCCCCTCGCCATCGCGGCTATTTTTCGACCAGACTTACTGGAAATGCAAGCCGGCACGGTCGACGTCCCGCTGTCCGGACCGGGGCAGACGATATTCAAGCCGTCCGCCGGATCCAAGACTCAGGTCGCGGTCAAGGTGAATGCTCCAGCCTTCCTGGATCTGTTCGTCGACCGGGTGACAAGAGGATCGGGCGGCCCGAGATAGTCTCAGGTCCCTGCAGGGCGCTATTTCCCGACCAGGTGCGGCAAGACGGTGTTGTTTTCCTCGCAGATGAACTCGATCAATTCATCGTCGGGCATCAGACGCTGGTTCGCAGTGACGGTCCATGTCTTGGTATAGGTCTTGGGATCGTTCACCGTCACTTCGACCTCGAGAGTCCCGTAGTTGGGCCGGCGGATGCGCTCCGTCACATGAGCTTCGTTGGTCATAGGGCTGCCGTTCTCATCGATCCACGCGTTATCCAGGAAGCCTGTCGACTCGACCACCAGCGTGTCGCCTTCCCATCTTCCAATGGAATAGCCGTACCACCACGGCTGAATATCGTCTTTCTTAGGCAGCGGACGGCCGTCGGTGAAGATCTGCCGCGTGCCTCCGTTCGATTCCGCGAGCATCACAATCTCGCGCGCGTTCTGAATAAGCTTGCGAGGCTGCGGGTGAAACCACAACTGCACCGGGTTCAAAGGCAGACAATGGGCGTCGGGGTGATCCTTGCTGTTTTGCGCCAGGCGCTCGTTGCGGAGTTTCAGCGCCCATGGCTGATACGGCAGTAAGCCGCCCGGCATGCTCTGACCCATGTTCTGGAACATGCCTTGCGGGATTCCCGTTGCATCGCCAGGTGGCGGCGGGGGAGGAGGACCTCCGCCCGGACCCTTTCCTTTCCCTTTTCCGCCGCCCGGACCGCCCGGCCCTCCCGGACCACCTCGGCCCGGAGCGGCCCAGAGACCCGAAAGATCCGGCTTGCCATCGGCCATCCTGGGTGCGGGCCCGTTCAGATCCGGCTGTCCATCCGTCATTTTCGGGGCGCCCGCCGTGGGAAACTTCGGCCATTGCGCGAAGATGGCCAAGGAGAAGGTGAGGAGCATTGCAACGGCTGCTGTCGCGACAACATGAATTCTGGGCATGAGAGTAACGTCGATCAGATTAATGCATCGTGCCGAAATTCGCAAGCCGCACCGGGCGGCCTGAGATAATATAGTCTGGATGCAGCCAGATACCGCTCTTCAGCTCGCCATGACGCAGCTCACGCGCGTCCGGGCGGAAATTGGAAAGATCATCGTGGGACAACAGGACGTCGTTGACGGCGTGCTCATCTGTCTGCTGGCGGGCGGCCACGTGCTGCTTGAAGGCGTTCCGGGTCTGGGCAAGACCACACTGCTGCGGACGCTCTCAAAAGTAATGCACCTGAAGTACTCGCGCATCCAGTTCACGCCCGATCTGATGCCCGCCGACATCGTGGGCAGCATGATCATCGACAACGAAAGCGGATCGAAAGCTCTGCGCTTCTCGCCGGGTCCGATCTTTGCGCACCTGGTGCTCGCCGACGAGATCAATCGCGCGACGCCCAAAACACAGTCCGCGCTGCTGGAGGCCATGCAGGAACACACCGTCACCAGCGGCACGCAGACCATGGAACTGGAGCCCCCGTTCCTGGTGATGGCGACCCAGAACCCGATCGAGATGGAAGGCACCTATCCCCTTCCCGAGGCGCAACTCGACCGTTTCCTGATGAAGATCCTGGTGCGCTTTCCTACGCGCGCCGAGCTGGGCACCATCGTCGAACGCACCAGCCAGAAGGATGAGATCCAGGTCGCGCCGGTGCTCACGCGCGAAGAAATCCTGGGCTTGCGGGATGTGTGCCATCAGGTTTTAGTCGCTCCGCATGTGCAGGATCACGCCATCAACCTGGTCATGGCCACGCAGCCGGGCGCCGACGAAGCGCACGAGCTCTCTAACAAGTTCATCCGCTACGGCAGTTCGCCGCGCGGCGCGCAAGCACTGGTCGAATGCGGACGCGTGTTCGCCCTGATGAAGGGCCGCCTGCATCTTTCGATCGAGGATATCGATACCATCGCGCCGGCCGTCTTGCGCCACCGCATTATTTTGAATTTCGACGCCCACGCGGAAGGGCAGACTCCGGAAACCATCCTGAGCAAGATTATTCCAAGCGTGGCCGCCGCTGTTTCCTCCCGTGCCTGAACCACTTCTCGACCGCCACTTTCTCGAACGGCTCGAACGGCTGACCATCCAGTGGCAGAACTCGCTGCCCGGGCTGGTGGGAGGACACAACACCTCGCGCTTTGCCGGAGCGGGCCAGGAGTTTTTGGATCATCGCCAATTCCATCACGGCGACGACCTGCGCGCGGTCAATTGGCGGGCTTTCCTGCGCCTGGAAAAACTATTTCTCAAAATGTTCCAGTTGGAGCCGCGGATTCCGGTGCGCTTGATGATCGACATCAGCAAGTCCATGGAGACGGGAGAGATCGACAAGTTCCATTACGCACAAAAACTCGCCGCGGCTCTCTGTTATGTAGGCTTAGTGCGGCTGGATTCGATCTGTCTGCAACCCTTCAGCAACAAGCTGCATGACGCTTTCACGGCCAGCGGCGGACGGCACCGGTTCACGCCGGCCATGACGTTTCTCTCGACCCTCGAACCGGCCGGGCAGACAAATTTCCTGGAATGCTCGCGCCAGTTCTGCTCGAAATACCCGCAGCGCGGCTTGACTCTGGTGATCTCGGATTTCCTGGATGACCGCGACTGCGAAAAGCCGATCCAGTATCTGGCCGATTTTGGGCACGAGCTCATTCTGCTGCAGGTCTGGGCGGACGAAGATCGCGAGCCGCCTTGGGAAGGCGAGCTGGAGATTGAAGACGCCGAGACAGGGCAGAAAGTGGAGCTGTCTTTCGACGCGGACGCCCGCGCGCAGTACACCGCGGCCTTCGAAGCCCACGCCGACCTGGTGCGTAAGGTGGCCGAGCGGAACAACGGCCGCTACCTGGGCGTATCCACTTCGATTCCCATCGAACAGGCGATCTTCGGCCAGATGGTCAAGAGCGGTGCGGTAGCATAATCTGTCGGCGGTAGAGTGGTACTGGGCTTCTACTAAGTAGATGAACTTCCTCGGCATATGAACTTCCTCAATCTGGGTCTCGGCGAGCTGCTCGGCCTGGTCGGTGCGATCTCAGCCGGGGTGGTGGCTCTCTACCTGCTCGATCGTTCCAAGCGGCACCAGCTGGTGGCGACCCTGCGCTTCTGGTCGGCCGCCGACGTGCGTACGGAGCTGAAGCATCGCCGCCGCATCCAGCAACCTTGGAGCTTGCTCCTGCAACTGATCAGTCTGGCGCTGCTGCTGACCGCCATCGCCGGGCCGCAATTGGGGATCTTCGACACGCCCGGACGCGATCACGTGATCGTGCTCGATACGTCGGCCTGGATGGGATCGCGTCTAAATACGACAGCCGGCCGAGGCATCCTGATGGATCAGGCCAAAGCCGATGCGCGGGCGTATCTGCGCAGCATCCCTCGCCGCGACCGCGTGATGCTGGTGCGCGCCGATGCACTGGCGACGCCGGCCACTGCCTTTGAATCCAACCGGAGCGTCTTGGAGAGTGCGATCCAACAGTCGCAGCCGGGAGCTTCCGCCTTGAACCTGGCGCAGGCTTTGGAATTCGCCGGCCGGGCCCAGAAGCTGCAGTCGCAGCGCGCCGGAGAGATCGTCTTCGTGGGCGCCGGACGCGTGTCCGAAGAAGAAGCCGCCCTGACCGCCGTTCCGTCCAACCTGCGCGTCGTGACCACCGGCTCGACGCTGGAGAATGTCGGGTTACGGAAAATCGGTCTGCGGCGATCGCCTACCGCGCCGGATAGCTGGGATATTTTCGTCGTGGTTCGTAATTATGGCGTGCGTCCGCAAAGCGTCGATCTGGGCTTGCAATTTTCCAAGTCGCCCGCTGGTTCCAGGCGGCTGACGCTGCGTCCCGGCGCCGAGGAACAGGCGACTTTCACCTACGCGGCGAAGACCGGCGGTTTTCTGGAAGCGCGGTTGAATGTTCGCGACGCTTTCCCGCAGGATGACCGGGCGGTGGTGGAACTGCCGCCGGAAGCGTCCTCCCACGTGGTGGTTTACTCCAACCAGCCGCAGCTGCTGCGGCCTCTGTTTGCCGCGAATCCGCAAGTCGACGCGGTGTTTGAATCGCCCGACAAGTTTGACCCGGCGGTCAAGGCCGACGTCGTGGTGCTGGATCGCTTTACGCCGCCATCGGCCCCGCGCACCGCATCCATCTGGATTCAGCCGCCCGCGGCCGGATCGCCGATTTCTTTGCGCGCCACCAAGACCGGTTTAAGACTGGACCGGTGGCATCCCGAAACTACACTTGGAGCGGGGCTCCGCACCACCGACGTCACGCTCGAATCCGCCGAGGTGTTTTCGCCGGCAGCCGGAGACATCACCGTGGCCGAGACCATCGAGGGACCGGTGGTGGTTGCTCGTGAAGGCGCGCGCGATTCGAACCCCAAGCAAGTGTTTATCGGATTCGATCCGGGCCGCGGCTCGATGAAATACCAACTGGCAACGCCGCTGCTCATCGCCAATATTCTGCGGTGGATTACGCCCGGAGCGTTCCGCCAGTGGGAGTTTCAGGCGGGAACCGTGGGAACGGTGAATGTACCGGTCGAAAAAGACGCGAAACCGGAAGACATCCATGTCACGGATTCACAGGACCGTTCCCTGCCGTTCAACATCGACGGCAACAATCTGCGATTCTTCTCCGGAGCTCCGGGAACCGTACGCGTGCAGATGGGCAATCTCGAGACGGTGTACTCGCTCACGCTGCCGGATGTCGGAGAGGTTCCGTGGCGCGTTCCCGCCAGCGTCCTCAAAGGCGTTCCGCGGCCCCTGCTGGGTGACGCCGCGCCCCGCGATCTGTGGCCCTGGCTGGCGCTGCTGGGTGGAATCGGACTGCTGGCCGACTGGCTGCTATTCGGGCGCAGCAGGGCGTTCCGTTTGCGAGCCGCGCGTGCGATGGCCCCCCTGATTCAGTGGAGGAAGGCGTCATGATCTGCACCGGAGGTGCTTGTGACCTTTGACCGCGTGTGGGTCCTGGCGATCGCCTGGCTCCCTCTCGCCTGGATTCTATTCGAATGGCGCCGTACCGCGCGCAAGCTGGGCCTGATCCTGAAAGCCCTATCCCTCATCGCGATCCTGCTGGCGCTGGCCGAGCCGCGCATGCTTCTCCAGGAAACCAGAGTCGCCCTGGCCGTGCTGGTGGATACTTCCGCGAGCTCTTCCGCCGCCGATCTCGAACGCGCCTCGCTGTTGGCCCGAACGATGTCCGGAGCGCAAGGCCGTCACTGGATGCGCGTGGTGCCATTCGCCCGATCCACACGCGAGCTGACTTCCGGCGAGCAACAAAACAGGCTCAAGCTCACTTCGACCACGGGCGAAGCGGGCCGCGCCACCGATCTGGAAGCCGCGGTTCGCGAGGCCATCGCGTCGCTCCCGGCCGGCCTGATTCCACGTGTCGCGCTCATCTCGGATGGTAAAGAGAACAAGGGCAGCATCGCGCGAGCCGCCTGGCAAGCCCAGCAGTTGGGTATCCCGATCGACACCTTTGCGCTCGCGGGCCGTGCGGAGCCGGCTTTGCGCCTGGAGTCCGTAAGTCTGCCCTCGATCGCCTTCACCGGCGAACAATTTCCGATCGACGTTGTGGTTTCCTCTCCCTCGGCGGGTCCGGCGCAAGTGGAGCTTTCGGCCGAAGGCAAGCCGCTGGGCCAGACCCAGGTCGACCTGAATCGCGGCGAGAACCCGCTGCGTCTCCACGCCAGCGTGAATACGCCCGGGGCGCTGGATATTTCTGTAACGATTCGCGCCGGCTCGCTGGGGGAGGTGCACTTCGATCAAGCCGTCGTGCTGCGGCAGCCGAAGGTGCTGTACGTATCGCAGGATCCGGCCGCGCAGGATTCGCATTTCCCGGCCACGCTCGCCAGCGCGCAATTCGATGTGAATCGCGCCAGCGATCTAGGGACGGTCCATCTGAACGATTACCAACTGGTGATCTTCAACAACTGGGATCTGGAAGCGATTCCCGACAGCGGCAAGCAAGCCCTGGAACAATACGTCCAGCAGGGCGGTGGACTGCTGGTGATCGGCGGTGAACGAAATATATACACGGAGAAGAAAGTAGAAGATCCCCTGGAGCGGGCGTTACCCGCTAAACTGGCCCCGCCGCGTTCGCCCGAAGGCACCGCCGTGGTGCTGATCATCGATAAGTCCTCATCCATGGAAGGGCGCAAGATGGATCTGGCGCGCGTGGCCGCCATCGGAGTGGTCGAAAACCTGCGCCCGATCGACCAGGTAGGCGTGCTGATCTTCGACAACTCCTTCGAGTGGGCCGTGCCGATCCGGCGCGCGGAAGATAAGGCGACCATCAAGCGCCTGATTTCTGGAATCATGCCCGACGGCGGCACGCAGATCGCTCCGGCGCTCACGGAAGCAGTGCGGCGGATCCGTCCCGTGATGGCCACCTATAAGCACATCGTTCTCTTGACCGACGGTATTTCGGAGGAGGGCGACAGTCTCACGCTGGCCAAAGAGGCCGAGGCGCAGAAGATCACCATTTCCACGGTCGGTTTGGGACAGGACGTGAATCGCAGTTATCTGGAGCGCGTGGCGATGTCCGCCGGCGGCAAATCCTACTTCCTGACCGAGCCTCAAGGCCTGGAGCAGATCCTCCTTCGCGACGTGCTGGAACACACCGGAACCACCACGGTGGAGCGTCCGCTCTCGCCGGAAATACTGAAGCACGCCGAAATTCTGAACGACGTCGGCATGGAAACGGCGCCGGCGCTCAAGGGTTACGTGCGGTTTATAACCAAACCGACCGCCGAAACCATTCTGCAGCTCGACCGCCACGATCCGTTGCTCGCGCGGTGGCAGTACGGACTCGGACGTTCGGCCGTGTTTACTTCCGATGCGAAAACCCGTTGGGCGGCGGACTGGGTTTCCTGGAAAGGTTACGACAGGTTCTGGACGAATCTCTGCCGCGATCTGCTTCCGCGCGCGCAAGGCGGCGAAGCATCGCTCAACTACGACAGCGCCAATAGCGACCTGGTCGTAGAGTATCGCCTGGGCCGCGGCGTCCCCGAGCCGGATAAAATTCCCGATATCTACGCCTTCGGTCCCGACGGATTCCAGCAGCCGGTTCCGGTGACGAAGATCGCGGCCGGCACGTTCCGAGGGCGGCTCCCGATCGGGCAACGGCAAGGACTATTCCGCGTGCGTCCGGTCGAAGAATCCCGCGCGTTCCCGGAAGCCGGTTTGTATCGCCCCGAAGCCGAGCTAGCCGACTACGGATCGAACGAGGCCCTGCTCAAGCAGGTCGCCGAGTACACGGGAGGACGCTTCCAGCCCGATCCGGCCGCGGTGTTTTCCGGCGGAGGCAAGTCCATCGCGTCGTCCTTGCAATTGTGGCCCGGGTTGTTGGGGCTCGCGGTGCTGCTGAGCCTGGCGGAGCTGGTGATGCGCAAATGGAAAGGCGTGATGTCGCGGGAGTGAAAGTTTTCTAGAGTCGATTACACTAGATTCAGGTGAACTTCGAACAAGAAATCCGAAGACTCCAGGACACAGCGGTGGTGATGGCGGAGATCCAGCGGCGCCAAGCCGAGGTGCAAAAACTACAGGCTGAGAACGTTGTTTCTGCTCAAGAGAGCCTGCGGATCCACCAACAACGCATGGACCATGTCGACATGCGCCTGGCAGAGATTACCGACAAGCTCGATGGGCTGATCGGCTTCATGGGCGGCTACTTCAAAGGGCCGAACTAGCTTTCGTCGTTCACTTCTTACGCGTGAACAGCAGCCCGGTCCAGACTGCGTTCACCGAACATACTTTGTAGTCCACCAGCCCCACCGAAAGCGCCGCCGCGTACGCATCCGGATCGCGCACGAACCAGAGCGCAAAGGCAGCGCCTCGTCCGGATGCTCCTCGAGAGCGGCATCTTTCGGAAGCTTGCCCAGGACACGCAAGTAATCCGCCGGCGGATCGATCCACGCCACCCGCGCGCCTGCCTTGATGCCGAGCTTCTCAGCCGTGGTACGGTCGGTGCGATCCATCATGCGCGGAGGAGCTACAGGATCGGCTAGAGGCTTCACCCGATTCAGCGCCGATACCAGACGTGAGCGCGAGGTATAGACAGCGTCGGGAAGATCCTTCCGGACACGATCCACTTTCTCCGGATCGCCGTCCACGAAAACGATAGGGATGTGCCGCAGTGACTTGCTGGCGCGGATCTCGGCAGCCACGTGACGGCCGTGAGATGGAAAGCCTCGTCAGATCGATGACCGCAGCAAGCGGCGGATTCTCGCGCAATGAGCGCCAGCTACCGTTGGCTTTGTCGCCGGGATACTCGACCGTGTAGCCGCCCGCGCGCAAGGCGGCTATGAGTGTTTGGGCTTCCTCCGCTCTCCAGTGAAAGAGCCACACGCGGGGCATGCCCATTATCCTGCCAAAACCAGACACCGGCCGGGCGGCTAGACCACCCGGTCCGGGGTCCAGCGGGCGACTTGCGTTGAGTCGTCCGTTCCTCCGACATTGGATATCGCGCGGTATGGGAGGAAACGGGCTCAGGTATTAGGGAAATTCTTTTTCAGCAGCTCCAGCTTCGCAGCCGCGGCCCCGGAATCGATCGACCGTGCGGCCGATTCCATGCCCGAGTGCAGATCCGCCGCCAGCCCCGCTGCGAGCAATCCAGCCGCCGCATTCACCAGGACGATATCCCGGCATGGCCCCAAGTCACCGCGTAGGATCCCCAGGATTATCTGCGCATTACAGGAAGAATCTCCACCTTTGAGTGAATCGAGATGCGCTGTGCGCACCCCGAAATCCGACGGCTTCCAGACGTGCTTTTGGATGCCTGCGGTGGTGACTTCGTAAACGTCCGTGGCGGCCGTGGTGGTGATTTCGTCCAGGCCGTCGTGACCGTGAACGACGAAGGATCTGTGGGTTCCCAACTCGGCCAAGGCTTCCGCCATCAGTTTGGCCGCTTCCGGAGACGGTGCCCCGATCAACTGCGCGCTGGCTCGCGCTGGATTCGCCAGCGGCCCCAGCAGATTGAATACGGTGCGGGTTTTGAGCGCGAGCCGCACCGGCTGGGCATGCTTCATGGCCGGATGCAGCGCGGGCGCCAGCAAAAATCCGATCCCGATTTCGCGAATCGATCGAGCCGCGTCCTCCGGCGTCACGCCCGTTACGCGCACGCCCAATGCCTCCAGCACGTCGGCACTTCCGCTGTTACTCGATATGGACCGGTTGCCGTGCTTGGCGACGTGCGCGCCGGCTCCCGCCATCACGATCGCCACGGCGGTAGAAATATTAAACGTCCCCGATCCGTCGCCCCCGGTTCCGCAAGTGTCGATGACGCCGGGACCGGCGTCCACCACGATCATGCGGTCGCGCATGGCGCGCGCGAATCCGGCGATCTCGGCGGCGGTTTCGCCCTTCATCTTCAAGGCGACCAGGAAGCCCGCGATCTCCGCTTCGCCCGCCTGACCTTCGAGCAGCGCGCCCATCGCTTCGCGGGCTTCCTCCGCAGAAAGGTCGGAGCCCGCGGCGACGCGATGCAAATAAGGCAGGAGGGACATGACGTGCGCTATAGTGAGAATTCTTCACTGTAACATCGCAATGAAAATCCATGAATATCAAGCCAAGGCGCTCTTGGCACGCTACGGAGTCCCTGTGCCGAGAGGCGAAGTCGCTCTTTCGGTGAAGGAAGCCGGCGCAGCGGCGTCCCGCATCGGCGGCAGCGTCGTGGTCAAGGCGCAGATTCACGCGGGCGGCCGCGGCAAGGGCGGCGGTGTCAAAGTCGCCAAGAACGCCGAGGAAGCCGCCGAGATCGCCCAAAAGATTCTGGGCATGACGCTGGTGACCCATCAGACTGGCCCCGAAGGCCGCGTGGTCCATCGCGTCCTGATCGAAGAGACGTTGCCGATCGAGCGCGAACTCTACCTGGGCATCGTGCTCGACCGCGCTCGCGGCAAGAACGTATTCATGGCCTCGGCCGAGGGCGGCGTCGAGATCGAAGAGGTCGCGGCCAAGACGCCCGAACGTATCTTGAAAGAACCGATGGAGCCCGGGCTCGGCCTGACGCCGTTCCAGGCGCGCAAGCTGGCCTTCGGCATCGGCATTACGGGCGCATCGGCCAACCTGGCGGCCCAGGCGATGATGGCCTTGGCGCGTGCCAACGAAGCTCTGGACGCATCGCTCGCCGAGATCAATCCGTTCATCCTGACCAAGGACGGAAAAGTTTACGCGCTCGACGCCAAGATGAATCTGGACGACAATGCTCTGTTCCGCCACAAGGATTTGCAGGAGCTGCGCGATCTGAACGAAGAAGACCCCCTGGAAGTGGAAGCCTCGCGCTTCGGCCTGACCTACATCAAGCTCGATGGCAACGTCGCCTGCCTGGTGAACGGCGCGGGATTGGCGATGGCCACCATGGATATCGTGAAATTCGCGGGCGGCAGTCCGGCGAATTTTCTGGATGCCGGCGGAGGCGCCAACGTCGAACAGATCCGCAACGCTTTCCGCATCCTGCTTTCCGACAAATCCGTGAAGGCGGTGCTGATCAATGTGTTCTGCGGCATTTTACGGGGCGACATCGTGGCGCAGGGCGTGGTGGAAGCCACCAGCGCCATGACGCAGAATATCCCCATCGTAGTCCGCATGGAAGGCACCAACGCCGAGCAAGGACGAAAGATCCTGAACGAATCGGGACTCAAGATCATCGTTGCCGACGGAATGCGCGATGCGGCCGAGAAAGTGGTAGCGGCAGCCAAATGAGTGTTCTGGTCAACGAAAACACGCGATTGTTAGTGCAGGGATTCACCGGTAAAGAAGGCACATTTCATGCCCAGCAGGCCATCGCCTACGGCACCAAGGTCGTCGGCGGCGTCACGCCGGGCAAAGGCGGTCAGAAACATCTCGACCTGCCAGTGTTCGATACCGTAGCGACGGCCGTACAAGCCACCGGCGCGAACGCCACCGTGATTTTCGTGCCGCCGCCGTTCGCCGCCGACGCGATCATGGAGGCCGCCGACGCCGGCCTGGCTCTAGTCGTCTGCATCACGGAAGGAATTCCGCAGTCGGACATGCTCCGCGCGTGGGCGTATCTCAAAGAGCACCCCAACACGCGATTGATCGGCCCCAACTGCCCGGGCGTCATCTCCCCAGGCAAGTGCAAAATCGGCATCATGCCGGCCTACATCCACAAGCCCGGCCATGTGGGCGTCGTATCGCGATCAGGGACTCTGACCTACGAAGCGGTCGGCCAGCTCACGGGCCTGGGAATCGGACAATCCACCTGCATCGGCATCGGCGGCGACCCGATCATCGGCACCACGTTTATCGATTCCATCCGGCTGTTCAATGAAGATCCCGACACCCACGCCATCGTGATGATCGGCGAGATCGGCGGCAGCGCTGAGGAGTCGGCCGCGGATTACATCCAGAAGAACGTCAAGAAACCGGTGGTGGGGTTCATCGCCGGGCAGACCGCGCCGCCAGGACGCCGCATGGGACATGCCGGCGCAATCATCTCGGGCGGCAGCGGAAAGGCCGCCGACAAAATCGCCGCCATGAAGGCCGCGGGCATTGATGTGTGCGCGTCGCCGGCGGAAATCGGCGAACGCATCAAAAAACATCTTTAGGAGAATATGGAACGCACGTTTGCAATCATCAAACCCGATGCCGTAGCAGCCAACCAGGCCGGCGACATTATCGCCATCGCCCAGAAAGCCGGATTCCGCGTGGCCGGAATGAAAATGAAGCGCCTGAGCCAGCTCGAAGCGGAAGGCTTCTACGCCGTCCATCGCGAGCGGCCGTTCTACGGCTCGCTGGTGAAGTTCATGACCGAAGGTCCCGTGGTCGTCATGGTTCTGGAAGCGTCGGACGCGATCAAGAAGTGGCGCGACACGATGGGCGCGACGAATCCAGCCAACGCGGCTGAAGGGACCATTCGCAAACGCTTCGCCACCAGCATCGAGCGCAACTGCGTGCACGGATCGGACGCGCCGGAGACGGCCGCGGTCGAAATCCCGTTCTTCTTTAGCGCGGCAGAGTTGCTTTAGGTTCGACCTTCAGTTTCATTCCGTCCACCGCGACGACGCGCACTTCCCCGCCCAACTCTACGGGCGATGACGACACAGCGTCCCAGTACTCGCCGTGCACGAACACTTTCCCGGCCGGAGCCAGCGCGGTCCGAGCCTCGCCGATCTCGTTGAGCACGCCTTCGCCGCCCATCAGCGATTTGTTCTGGCGCGCGCGTATGGCGAGCGAGAGCAGGAACATCGTGATCAACGCGAAGGGAATGGACACCGACAGCGCCGTGACCAGATGGATCTGCATCGACGGCGGACCGTTGACCAGCATCAGCGCGCCGAGGATCAGGGCGATGGTTCCGCCAATGCCGAGGACTCCATGCGAGGCGAAGTGCGCTTCTAAGACGAATAGGGTGACGCCCAATAGCAGCAGCGAGACTCCTACCCAACTCAGCGGCAGCACGGCCAGCGACGACACGCCCATCAGAAACAGGATCCCTCCCGCGACGCCGGGTAAAATCAAACCCGGCGAGTTGAACTCCACGTACACCCCGAGCGCTCCTACAATCAGCAGAATGAACCCGATGTTCGGATCGGCAATGGCGCTGATGATCCGCTCCCGCAGCGTCAGTTGGTACGGGACCACCTCCGCACCAGCGAGATGCAGCACTTCCTTGCGCCCATCGAAGCGAGTAATTTCTCGTCCGTCCAGATCCTCGAAAAGCTTCTGCTCGCTGGGCGCAATCAGGTCGATCAGATGCTTGTCGAGCGCTTCCTTTTCAGTGAACGAGCTGGCATCGCGAATTGTGGTCTCAGCCAGTTCCACATTGCGCCCGCGCTTTTCCACTGTGCTGCGCAGCCACGCCGACGCGTCGTTTTCGACCTTGTGGCGCATGGTCTCGTCCATCGTCCCCGTGAGCGCCACCGGTGACGACGCGCCGGTATTGGTGCCGGGAGCCATCGCCGCCACGTCCGCGGCTTCGAGAATGAAGAATCCGGCCGATGCCGCGCGGCCGCCGCTGGGAGTGACGTAGGCGATCACGGGCACGTGCGAGGCAACGATCTTCTCATTGATCTCGCGCGTCGCATCCAGCAGGCCGCCGGGAGTATTCAGGCGCAGCAATACCGCCGCGGCGTTCTGGCTGGCGGCTTGATCCAGAGCATGCGCCAGCAGATCGACCGTGATGGGATGGATCACGCCATCGATGTCCACCGCGATCACCTTCGGCGCGGCGGATAGCAAGCTTGCCGTCAACGCGGCCAGACAAACCCGCTTGAGCATGTCGGATACCCCACTACTACGGTACCGCTGTCGCAGATGATCTAGGATCTCAGTTCAAAGACTCTTTGTAGACCAGAGCCCAATGATTCGATTCCCAGACGAAGTAGTATCGGTAAGATCGGGGGTGTTTCTTGAGCCAATCCGGCGTCGCCGAGACGACCATGAGTCGGCTATTCTTCCGAAATTTCAATTCTGGATTACGTCCAGGCGAATCACCGCCAATATTCAGGATAGGTAAGGCAAATGTATGATCGACGGCAAGTGGTGGATCGAAAACCTCGCCGGTGCGACCATTGACCAGCGCGGCCATGAGGCAGGGTGCGCCACAGCTCCATTGGATGACGATCATGTCTCCCGCAAAGTTCGGCCCGGTCTTATTCCGCGTCACTCCGTCATCGTAAACACCCCAGCCCTTCTCCACTCCTTCCCGGATTCGAGTGCGATATCGGCGCTGAGAGGATGTAACTATATTGGGAGGGGCCGGCTGTCCAGCGAAGACTTCCGTAGCCGGATAGTCCTCGAATCGGGGCCGCGACTTCGGCTTCGGCTGGCCTGAGATATTCAGCGTTTCAATGACCAGAACTGCAATGACCAGCGCAATCCGCCCGATTATCATCGACCTGCCCGGCTACCAGAATAGCCAAATCGCTACCATGGCTCTTTATGCCCGCAGTTAGTCACGTAGACGTCCTCCTCTTTGGCGCCCACCCCGACGATGTGGAATGGGGAGCCGGCGGTATCGCCATTCTCCTGCGAGATACCAGGATTTCCTTCGCCATTGTGGACATGACGAACGGCGAAATGGGCTCGCGCGGCACGCCCGAACAACGCCGGGTCGAGTCCATCGCCGCCGCGGAATTCCTCGGCGCGAGCTCTCGCGAATCGCTGAACCTTCCGGACTGCGGCCTCGTGGATTCGCCCGAGAACAGGCGGCTCGTCGCCAGCGCCATCCGGCGGCATCGTCCGAAGCTGGTGCTTGCGCCCTATTGGGAAGATCGTCATCCGGATCACGCGGCCGCGGGGCTCACGGTCCGAAACTCCCAGCTTTACTGCGGGCTGAAGAAGCTCGACGACCCGCATCCGCCGCACAAACCCGACGCGTTCCTGTTCTATCCGCTGCATCAATTCGAACAGCCGGCCTTTGTCGTCGATACCACCAGCGTATTTCAGCTCAAACTGGACCTGCTGCGGATCCATCGATCCCAGTTCGAGAAAACGGCCGAAGAGTTCGGCGTGATCGCGCACGGCGTGGGCGACTATCTGTTCGGTCTGGAGTCGCGAGACCGCTATTTCGGCACGCTGATCGGCGCGCGCTATGGAGAGGCGCTGGTATCAGACCGGCCTATTCGACTTTCGGGCGTAAACGACGTTCTCTCCCTAATGGGCGGCTAGACTAGAGGGGAGTGCCCGACAGAATCCCTGGGACAATCTTAGTCCGCGCCACCAATTGGGTGGGCGACGCGGTCATGTCCCTGCCCGCCTTGCGCGCGCTACGCCAGCGCTTCCCGAAGGCGCGCATCTCGATCCTCGCCAAGCCCTGGGTGGCCGATCTCTATCGCCGCGAGCCCTTCTGTGACGAGCTCATCCCCTATACGCCACGATCGGCGGTCGAAAAATGGGCCGCCGCGCGCGCACTTCGCCCGCGTCAATTCGATACCGCGATTCTGCTGCAGAATGCCTTTGAGGCAGCCGCGATCGCGTACCTGGCCGGCATCCCCGAGCGCATCGGCTACGCCCGCGACGCCCGGGGGTTTCTGCTCACGCACCCGATTCCGGTACCGAAGCCCGGCGAAATCCCTCGCCACGAGCGTTTCTATTACCTGGAACTGATGCGCCGGGCGGGAATCGCGGACGCGATGCCGCAGAACGACGCGATCCGTCTGGAAGGCGCGCCCGCCGCACGCGTCGCGGGCCTGGATCGATTCCGTCAGCTCGGCATGGGCGAAGTCGTCATCGGCGTGAGTCCCGGCGCTGCCTACGGGACCGCCAAACGCTGGCTGCCGGAACGGTTCGCCGATACGGCCATCCGCGTGGCGAACGAGCTCAATGCTGCTGTCGCCATTTTCGGCTCGAAAGACGAGCGCGAGCTGTGCCAGTCCGTCGCCGCGTCCGTTTCCGCATCGATCGTGAACCCGGTGAAGAACTTCGCGGGAGAGACTTCGCTCGCCGAATTCATCGATCTGGCCGCGGCGTGCCGCGTCTACTTAACCAACGATTCCGGAGCCATGCACATCGCCTCCGCGCTGGGCGTCCCGACCATCGCCGTATTCGGCGCAACCGACCATGAGACCACCGGCCCGACCGGCGCGCTGGCGAAGGTGGTCCGCGAGCAAGTCGAGTGCAGCCCCTGCCTGAAGCGCGAGTGCCCCATCGATCACCGCTGCATGACGCGTGTCAGCGCGGCGCGAGTAGCGGAAACAGCGCTTGTATTGCTTGATGGCGACCTGCTGAAATGAAACATACGAACCGATGTTCCGCATCCTAGTCGTACGGCTCGGCTCCATGGGGGATGTAATTCATGCCCTGCCCGCGGTCGCCAGCCTCAAGCACAGCTTTCCGCACAGCCGCCTGAGCTGGGTCATCAAGCCCCGCTGGGCGCCGCTGCTCGAAGGCAACCCGTTCGTCGACGAGATCATTCCGTTCACTCGCTCGGCTCGCGAAATTCTGGCGACCCGGCGTCTGCTGCGCCGCGAACGCTTTGAGCTGGCCGTGGATCTGCAAGGGCTCATCCAATCGGCGCTAGTCGCGGCGTCCGCGAAGGCTGACAAGATCGTGGGGCTCGCCCGCACCCAGGCGCGCGAAAGTTTTGCGGCCATGTTCTATTCGTCGGCGGTCCGAACAAGCGCCGTGCATCGTGTCGACCGGTACCTGGAGCTGGTCGCCGCCGCGGGCGCGTCCAATCTGTTGCGGACATTTCCACTGCCCCCTGGGAAACCGGAAGGCACACTGCCCGAGGGACCGTTCGTGCTGGCTTGCCCGTTGGCGGGTTGGGGCTCGAAACAGTGGCCCATCGATCACTACACGGAGCTCGCCCGGCGCCTGAAACTGCCTTTGGTAGTTAACGGACCACCTGACAGCGAGGACGTGCTCAGACAAATCGAAGGTGCGCACGTTCATCTTTCCGGTCTCGAAGGCCTGATCGACGCGACCCGGCGCGCGCAGGCCATCGTCGGCGTCGATAGTGGCCCGGTGCATCTGGCGGCCGCGCTCGGCAAGCCCGGCGTCGCGATCTATGGACCCACCGATCCAGCCTCGCACGGACCCTATGGCGGGACTCTTCAGGTCTTGCGGAGTTCCACTGCGATCACCAGCTACAAGCGCCGCGCGGCGGACCTAGGCAGCATGCGCGCGGTCAGCCCGGCTGAAGTGATCGAGGCGTTGGAAATGTGTCCCGCGTGAGTTTCCCCAAACCGTACGCCGACGCGGTCGCGAAACTGCGTGTGCCCGGCGGATTCCTGATGGTGGCCGCGTTCCTGTGGTTGTCGGCGCCTACCTGGACGTCACTTGCCTGGGGACTCCCCGTATCGGCATTGGGTCTCGCGTTGCGCGCCTGGGCCGCAGGGCATCTGGAAAAGAATCGTTCACTGGCCGAGAGCGGGCCGTATGCGTACGTGCGCAATCCCCTGTACATCGGAACGCTGACCGTGGCTGCCGGATTCGTCATCGCTTCGCGGCGCTGGGAGCTTGGAGTGCTCTTCGCGGCGGTATTCCTGCTGATCTACTTGCCTGTGGTGGAACTTGAAGAGCAGCACCTGCGATCGCTGTTCCCGCAATATGCCGATTACGCGAAGCGTGTCCCGCGGCTATGGCCGCGTCGTCTCGTTGGTAACAACTCAAAGCCGTTTCGCTGGGCGGTTTATTTGCGCAACCAGGAGTATCAGGCGTTTGCAGGATTTCTAGTCGGCGTCGCGGTGCTTATTTGGCTGGCTTCACGAGCCTCTTAGCGATCCGCGGGTACACACGCCGCGCATTGCCTTCGAACAGCTTGTAACGATCGCCCTCGCTCAGCGGCAGCGCGTCCAGATACTTCTTGGTGTCGTCGTAATACTGCCCCGTCCTTGGATCGATGCCGCGCACCGCGCCCACCATCTCCGATCCGAACAGGATGTTGTCGATCGGAACAACTTTGAGCAGTAGCTCGATGCCCGGCAGATGGTACACGCACGTGTCAAAGAACACGTTCTTCAACAGGTGTTCTTCGAGCGTGGGACGCTTCATGTCCTGCGACAGCCCGCGGTAGCGTCCCCAATGGAACGGCACCGCGCCGCCGCCGTGCGGAATGATGAACCGCAGCGTCGGAAAATCCTTGAACAGATCGCCCTGGATGAACTGCATGAACGCCGTGGTGTCCGCGTTGATATAGTGCGCGCCGGTCGCGTGAAACACGGGATTGCACGACGAACTAACGTGCACCATTGCCGGCACATCCAGCTCCACCATCTTTTCGTACACCGGATACCAGTACTTGTCGATCAGCGGCGGCGCGGTCCAGTGGCCGCCCGAAGGGTCCGGATTCAAGTTGCAGCCGATGAAGCCAAGCTCGTTCACGCAGCGGACCAATTCCTCTATGACATTCTCAGGCGGCACGCCCGGCGATTGCGGCAACTGGCACACGCCTACGAAGTTATTGGGATAGAGCGTGCAAACGCGATGAATGAGATCGTTGCAGTGACGCGACCAGTTCGCGCTGGTCGTGGCGTTGCCAATGTGATGCGCCATGGCAGAAGCCCGCGGCGAGAAAATCGTGACATCGGTGCCCCGCTCGCGTTGCAGCTTGAGCTGCGCACCTTCCAGGCTTTCCCGGATCTGGTCATCGGTAATATTGATTTCCCCGTCAAAGGGAGGCTGCGCCGGATCCTTCAGCGCAGCGATCTGCGCATCGCGATACTCCTGAAGCGCCTTGGGCGCGGTGGTGTAGTGGCCGTGACAATCGATAATCATGAATCCTCAGCTTACAAAAATCCGTCCAGCGGCTGCAAAATTTCTCCACGGACGATCGGCGTGCAGTCCGGCGGAAACTCCTGCGTGAGTTGATGCCCCTCATCCAGCAGCTTCCGCAGGAAGCTATCAAGATGTAGCATCGCGCCATTGGGAATGTCGTGCAGAACCACCAGGCTCCATTCGCGCGTGCGGCAGTCGGCTAACGCCCGATCCATCCATCCGTCCGGATCGCGGAAATCCCCCGGCACGGAGTTCCACAGCACGCAGGTATAGCCGCCCTGCGTCAGCCGCTCGACCACGGCGGGATGCAGCAGGCCCTTGCCAAGCCGTCCCGCGCCGCCCCGAGGACGGAACAGCGGAACACGTTGATCAACGACCCAGGAAAGAGCCTGTTCCGTGCGCTCGAATTCCTGCAGCGCGGCCTCGCGAGTGCCCTCACCCAGGCGGCCGGCGTGCGACCAGGTGTGATTCCCGATCCAGTGCCCTTCCCCGCTCGCGCGGCGAGCCAGCTCCAGACCTGCGGGCGTGCTGACCTTCTGACCCAGCACGAAGAATGTCGACTTCACATCGTGACGCGCCAGGCAATCCAGCACCAGCGGCGTGGCTTGCGGATCCGGGCCGTTATCGAAAGTAAGAGTGACCTGCGCCAACCTAGCGCTTTGCCACTAGTACGCTGTCGACAATATCGCGGAACTCTTCGTCCGTCAGCAGGCCGCGCTTCTCGATGCCCTTGTCCTTGACGCGCTTCAGCATCTCGCCGATCGCTTCGTCGTCGGCATCGGTGATGCCCATCTTTTCCAGGTTGTAGGCGATGGACATTTTGCCGCTCTTCTTGCCCAGGACCACCTCGCCTTTGCGGCCCGTAAGCGACGGGTGCGTTCCGAACATCGCCAGCGGCTCTTTCACCACCAGGTCGACGCCGATGCCGGATTCGCGCGTGAAGTTCCGGTCGCCCAGGATCGGCTTATTCGCCGCGATGGGGAACCGCGCGATGCGACTGACCAGTTCGCCCAGCTCGGGGAGCTTGGCCAGGTTGTACTTCGTGTCATAGCCGTAAAGAACGTGCAGCGCGACGATCAGCTCTTCGAGCGCCGCGTTGCCGGTCCGCTCGCCCAATCCATTGGCGCAACTGTGGACGCAATCGGCGCCCGCTTCGACGCCGGCCAGCTCAGTCGCCACCGCCATGCCGAAATCGTTATGCGTGTGAACCTCCACGGGCAGATTGTTGGTCAGCCTCTTCACCATGCGCACCATGAACTTCATGGCTTCGGGAAGAATGCAGCCCATGGTGTCGACCACGCCCACCGAATCCGGCGGCGCTTCCTGCATGATGCGCGTGAGCACGTTGGTCAGATCGCTTTCCAGCGCCCGAGTGGTGTCATAGGGGAAATACACCACGTGCATGCCGCGCGACTTGGCGTAATTGATCACCGGGACGCTCTTCCGCAGCACGTCTTCCCAGGTCCACTTGAACTGATACTTGAGCTTGGGATACCCGATGGGGACTTCGATGATTACGCCGTGGCAGCCGCATTCGAGCGCCTTGTCGATATCGGCGTTGATGGCGCGCGCGAAGGTGTAGATCTTCGACTTGAGCCCCAGCTTCGAGATTTGCTTGATGGCCTCGAAGTCCTGCTCGGAGACCGCCGGCATACCGGCCTCGATCCGGTCCACGCCGATTTCGTCCAGCTTCTCGGCGATCGCGACTTTCTCCTTGATGCTCATCACCACGCCGGGCGTCTGCTCGCCATCGCGCAGCGTCGCATCGTGAATGGCTACGCTCTTGGGAAGCTGGAACGTGTTCCGGACTTCGGGAACAAAGTTATAGGGGCTGACCCACCACTCGTTTTCGCGAAAGTATTTGTCGCTCATCAGCTAACAATTATAGACCCGGGGTTAGCCGCCTTACTGCACGTCGACGTCGGCGCGCAGATCCTGCCAGTCCGGCAAGTCGAGCGGGGCGGACTCGCGTTCGATGGAGCTGAACATCTCCTTCGCCTCGAAACCCGCCAGGGCCGGCGCGCGGAAGGTTAGCCGTGCGATCGGAGCTTGCCCCGGCTTCGCAGTCGTCGCCCGCAGGGTCACATACACCGTGACGCTGCTCAGCGGCGCGCTCGAATGATTCACCACCAGGTAATGAATCTGGGGCTTCTTGTTCACTTCCATGAAGCGAATGCCAGTCACTTCCACGTTGCGAGCCAAAGAGTTCGTGGAACGGGTGGAGCGCACCGAGACCGGCGGATCGGGCGCCGGTTGGGGAGCAGGCCGTGGCGGGGCGCTGGCCGGAGTGCCGGCGCCAGGCAGCATGCTGTAGGTCGCCACGCCCGCGGTGAGCAGGATCCCCACGACTAAAGATTTCAGCATCCAGCCGGAGCGGCTCGGCGACGCTTCCCCGCGCTTTCCACCCCTTCGAATCGGAACCAGGCCCGCCGCTTGCAGCGACATCAGTTCGCGCGGCAGTGCCGGACCCGGCAAGGTGACCTTGGGGAGGGCTTTGGCCGAGGCGATGGGCGTAACGAATTCCGCGGGACGCATCAGGCGGTCGGCGGTTGGGGAATAATCCTCCAGCGGCGCTAAAGCCGGTGCGGCGGTGCGTGCCGGGGGATCCGGAAGAAGGACCGAAGATGCGGCCGCTGGCTCGGCTTCCAGGGCTTCTTGGGATCGTACGGTATGTTCGGCCGGACGGGGATCGAATGCCCCGATCGGGATCTGCGGGGCGACCGACGGAGGCTGCGGCTCGGCCAGCAGAAGCCGGCTGGGCGGCGCCGCAAGCATCGCCCGGGCGGGAGTTTCGTCCAGCGTGACATCGCCGTGGAACGGTACATCCAGGACCTGGGGCGCCTTCTTCGGGGCTGAATCCACGCGCGGGTCAGACGCAGCGTACGGAAGGCGTTCCCCGTGGAGCAGCTCCGCGAGATCCGCCAAGCGGTCGGCGAATGTTTCCGGATGGGGCGGCCTGTCAGACGCCGGTTCCAGCAACGGGTCAGGCAGTTCGACGGGCGACGTACCGAGTGGCACGTCCGGCATCACCACCCGCCGCGCCTCGGCCGGGATCGCGTCCAAGCC
>Ga0075522_10000101_pt1 | contig 53206 bp, 29 predicted proteins | sample NGEPerA_FD_74796 | JGI IMG/M metagenome (GOLD analysis project Ga0075522, IMG submission 74796) | Arctic peat soil microbial communities from the Barrow Environmental Observatory site, Barrow, Alaska, USA - NGEE PermafrostL2-A | ecosystem: Environmental > Terrestrial > Soil > Wetlands > Peat ... | reverse complement strand
GTGTTCGTCCAGAGCGTGCCCAACTGCTCGAAAACCGAGCTTTTAAGGGTGGTGCATGGCCAGGTCAAGGGCGCGACGACCATCCACACCGACGGCTGGAAAGCGTATGACGGGCTGGTCTGGGACGGGTTCAAACATCATCGGGTGCATCATCATGAAAACGAATTTGCGCGGGGCAAACGCCACATTAATGGCATCGAGTCGTTCTGGAGTTTTGCCAAGACGCGGCTGGCCAAACAGCGCGGTGTCCGTGCCGACAAGTTCCCGCTGCACCTCAAAGAATCCGAGTGGCGCTGGAATCACCGCCGTGATAACCTCTATGCGTTGCTCTTGAAAGCCACCCGTTCACACCCGCTCAACTAGGAAAGACCCATGTTTTTTTGTCGCAGTTTCTGATCTGCGGAAAGAACCAACGGGAATGATAACTCCAGAAAAAAACCATTAACTAAAGGCGCTAAAATGCTCGAAAAAATAGTTCGGTAAAAACCTGTCGAGCTTTTTGAGCAATGACACAGGGATGACCATGAGCGTAATTGCAAGAGATTGCAAGAAACCACGGAGGCAATGCCCGCGTCTGGTAATTGGAACCGCCGGTGACAACGCAACGATGGCGTCACCGCCTCCCGACCGCGAAGAAATATAGGACTGCGAAAAGCCTGGCAAAACTTTGGTGCCGGAAAAAATTGCAAAAAACAGCCCGAGCCGGTTGTGGGCAGGAACCCGCATCGAAATTTTCAGTTGAATTAGAATTATGAAAAAGCCAGCCGCAATAAAACGCCGTCTGCGCGCGGACGGTTTTACTTTGGTAGAGCTGTTGGCGGTGATTGCCATCATTGCCATTTTGGCGGCGCTGTTACTGCCGGCCTTGAGCAGCGCCAAGCAGAAGGCATGGCAGGCGGCCTGCCTCAACAATCACAAACAACTGGCTCTGGCCTGGAGCATATATAAAGATGACAACCGCGGGCTTTTGGTCATTGACGACCCTTTAACCGGCTCTACTTTGGGTGGCACAAATTATCCAAGCTGGGTTTATGGAGACATGGCCGTGGCCACGGACGCGACCAATGCCACTTTGATTCAAATGGGGCTGCTTTACAATTATGCGAACAATCCTGGAATTTATCATTGCCCGGCGGACGGAACCACCAGCCACCTTCGCAGTTACAGCATGCAGTCGCAATTGTCCTTTTACGAGAATGGAGCGCCCGCCACGGCTGACCCGGCTTATCCGCCCATGTATTCAGAAAATCAGATGCAGAAGACGCCGCCGTCGGCGACCCTTGTTTTTCTGGATGAAAGTGCGGCCACCATCAACGACGGTTATTTTGCCGCTAATGTCACTGGCGACACTTGGGGCGATGCGCCGGCAGCCTGGCATTCGCACGGCTGCAATTTTTCATTTGCCGACGGCCACGCCGAGCATTGGCATTGGATGGATCCGCGAACTTGGACGCTGCAAGAACTGGAAATCACGGCCAACAACCCCGATTTGCATCGGCTCCAGGCGTGTCTCGGCTATCAATGACGAAATAATCCCAGATGTCCGCATTGACATCATTGAGGCCGCTCGCATCAAAGTGTCGCTGGAAAAATCCCGCGAACGATCCGGCCAGCCGATTTTGCAACCGGACGAAAGCCGGTGGGACGCTCGCACAAAAGTCCCGCGCCGTCCGTTGCGGCGCGCGATTGGAGTTGAACGTCCCGCGACGAACCCTTGCGCGATATTGCCTTTTTGTAACCGCGTTGTAAGCTTGGCCCGCAAAGATGTTGCACCGGCATGGACACGGAGTTTTCCAATCACCAAGGAGCCTACGACCCTGGGCCAGCATGATTTCCGCACCAGTTGACTTTATCGCGGGCTGGCGGCAGTTTGTGGCATGGGCTTTGGCCGCGAGCAAATGAAAGCAAGGGCGGCGGAACTTGCCGCAGATGGCCCGAGGGTTTGCGGATAGAATAATCCCGCATGAAACAATTTTTGCCCCATCGGCGTATGAATGGCGTGGTTCAACGGAGGTGCTTTATGATTGCACTGTTGGTGGGCGCGCCGATGACGCCCGTTCTGGCCGCTGGATACCAGCCGGCTCCAGGAACAAACGCAGTTGATTTTGTGCGTTACGAGTGGCATGACATCGCGCGTAACCGCGACTTGCCGGTGAAGATTTATTATCCGAAGGCCGGCGTTGGGCCATGCCCGGTCATTCTTTTTTCGCCTGGACTGGGCAGTTCGCGGGAAGCCTATGGCTATCTGGGAGAGGGCTGGGCGGCGCAGGGTTACGTGGCGGTGCATTTGCAACACCCCGGCAGCGACGGGAGCATTTTCAAAAACGGCGATACTGAACACGCGGGCGCGGCCATGCGTGCGGTCCTCAAGGAGCCGCAACACATTTTGGACCGCGCCCAGGATATCAGCTTTGCGATGGATGAACTCGCCCGGCTGAACCGGGAAAATTCACCCCTGCAAAACCGCTTGGACATGTCCCGCGTGGGCCTGGCGGGCCATTCGTATGGCGCCGCCGCCGTCCTCATCGTGATGGGTGAACGCGTGCCGGAGGTCGGAGAAAAATATCGCGACGACCGCTTCCGGGCGGCGATCGCCATCAGCCCGCCGATATTTCGCGGCTTGGGATTTGATGACATCCGCGCGCCGGTCCTGGTGATGACGGGCACCCAGGACGCCGGTTTTACTCGGACCTGGTTGCGGCAAACGGCCTACGACAAAATAAATTCACCGGGAACATGCCTCGTGAATTTCAAAGGCGCCGGACATTTCACCTTTGGCGATCCATTGCGAGCCAGCGACAACGTGAAGGCAGAAAAGTTTCACCCGTTGATCCTGGCGGCAACCATTGCCTTTTGGGATGCGCGCCTGCGCGAGGACCCGGACGCAAAATCGTGGCTGGAGCAGGGTGGTTTCAAGGCGTGGATGAAGCACGCGGGAAAATTTGAGGTGAAACATTGAGGAACGGATCCCGTAATTGAATGGCGAGCATTGGCTGCCTCGCCGGAGATCGCACTCAGACATCCGTTTTTAGAAACCGGCGCACTTCGATTATCTTACTCCTAGTTACATGCGTCCACGCTTCCGTCCGGCAAATTTCCCACCGATGGAATTTTTGTCGCCCTATGGAATAATAAGTGACACGAAGCGCACCACAGGCCATCGAACATGGCTGGTTCCGCGCGGTGCCCACGCATCACATCGAAACGCAACTGCACAAACGCGAAGGCAGCGCCGTCACCCACTTTCAACGCACGCTGCCGCCACCGCAGTCCGATCTGGCCGAACAAACAGCTCAAAGCCCCTACCATTTCGGTTTCCTCACGCTCCGCAACGACGCGCATGAACGCGACCTCGAACAGGATCTGCTCGGCCACATTCAGAAATTCCTCCTCGAACTCGGCGTCGGCTTTGCGTTTGTCGGTCGGCAATATCACATGGAAATCAGCGGCCAGGATTATTATCTCGACCTCCTGTTTTACCACCCGCGGCTGCGCTGCCACGTTGTGATTGATTTGAAAGTGAAAGCCTTCGAGCCGGAATTCGCGGGAAGATGAATTTTTATCTTTCAGCGGTGGCCGATCAATTGCGCCACGCCGACGACAGACCGTCCATCGGCCTGCTTCTGTGCAAGGAACGTGACCATCTGACCGTTGAATATGCGTTGCGCGATTTGAAAAAGCCCATCGGTGTCGTGCAATGGCAGACCAAACTGGTCGAATCCCTGCCCAGGAATTTGAAAGGCAGCCTGCCAACTGTGGCAGAAATCGAAGCTGAACTCGACAACGCACGCACGAGATAGGGCGGTGAATTGATCTTCAGATCAGAGACTGATTATGACATTTCAGCCACGCGAGACGGAAATGCAATTGACAACCAATGTGCCTGTATTCGGTGGAAGCCGTAGAAGAGCAATTTGCGAAGTGGTCGGAGCCGAACGCAGAATTGGCTGGTCTCTGTCGCCTATGATCCGCAATATATTATGTCAGTATGTATATTTGGTGGTCAAACCGGACTATTCGATTAAAATGACAACTATTCTAAACGATGAAAACCCACAAAGAATTGACCGACGTGACCATTCACAGCCCGCAAACGCAGTCACATGGGGTCAAGGCGCTGAATGTCGAATCCCGCCCTTGGATTGATAGTTTCCCAGCATGTCCCATCTTGAACCAATATCAGATTCTCCATCTTGGTGTTCAGAAAACAACCGCGCCAACACGCATTGTCCGCACCAAACAAACCACTGCTTATTTTCTGGCCTGCATCAAGGGCAAAGGCCGGGTCTTGATTGATGGAAGCTGGCGCATCTGTCGGGCAGGCTACGCATGCTTGCTGCCGGCTTACACCTTGAACGCCTTCGAGGCTTTGCCGGGCAACATCTGGGAATTTTGCTGGGTCTGCTACTTGCGTCCGGTGGAGCAACGCCCCATTTCGGGTGTCATCGCGCCGGTTATGGCCCGTTTTGACGCGTTGCCTTTGCAGTCGGCCATCACGGGATTGATTTATGAGTGCAGCGGGCCCAACCAGCCGACGCTCATGCAGGAATGGACCGATTTGATCAATGCCTATGTCTTGCGTTTCATCAAACCCCCCAACCAGCCCGACCAGTTGCGCCTGCTCTGGGAACGGGTGGCTTCCCAAATTTCAGAGCCATGGAATCTGGCCAAACTGGCGCGTGAGGCGGGCTACAGCAATGAGCATCTGCGCCGGTTGTGCCGGCGGCAATTGGGCCGCAGCCCCATGCACCAGGTGACTTACCTGCGAATGCGCCGGGCGGCGGAAATGCTGGCCACCACGGAACAGACCATTGAATCCATCTCCCACGAAATCGGCTATCAAAATCCTTTTGTCTTTTCCAACGCCTTCACCAAATGGATTGGCTGGCGGCCTTCGGAATTCCGCCGGAAAAAACCCAAGTTCTGATCCAGGCCCGGCCTGAAAAGTTTTATTTTGTCTTAAGCCGCAGCACCGTCAAGGAATTGGCGGGAAAATCATGGGTGAATTGCGGGCCTGAAATCTCAAGCCGGGTGGTCACGGGCGCGACATTGGCGGGTTTGGCGAGCGAGTTGTTGTCCGTGAGCCGGCCGGAAGTGAGCACGGTCTGTTGCGCCTGCGGTGCAAAACCGTTCACGCCGGAAACATTTACCGTGACGTTGACCGGATCAGGTGAAACATTGATGGCTTTGATGATCAATTCGCCGGTGGTGGCGTCGCGACCGGCAAGGGCGAAGAAATGCTCCGCAGTGGGAGCGGTCACGTCATGGACGAGCTGGCCGTCAAGATAGCAACGGATTTGCTGGTCGTGGACTTCGATTTTAATGTTATACCAGCGGTTCGTTTCAATGCTGCCGGAAACGTGTTCGCCCACGGGAGTCTGGTTGAATTCGATGGCGTGTTCGCGCCCGCCCCAGCCGCCGATGTTCCACCAGAATTTGTCTTCACCCTTGTGGCCGAACACAATTAAAAATCCTTCCGCGCCGCGCAGCTTTCGTGCTTTGAGCGTCAACGTGTAATCGTGCCAGCTTTCATCGCCGAAATAACTCAAGCCCTCGGCGTCATCACTTTGCTTGTAAGCGCCATTGGCAATGGACCAATTACCGCTGTCTTCCCGCCAGCCCTCGCGGTTTGTGGAAAAGTCAGAGGCGTAAAGTGTTTTCCCATCTTGCTCCACGCGAATGTCCTTGAATTCCGCAGAGGTGAACCATGTGCCCACGCCTATCGCGCCGGTGATGGGCGGAAGTTTTCCCGCATTGAAGGCCACATCCGTTTTAACGCTGTAATCCGGGCGGTTGTCACCGAACAATTTCCAGAGATAATACGATACGGTGCCGAACACATGCGTGCTGTCGAAATAAATCATGCCGTGCCAGTCGGTGCGCCCGTTCACGTTCGCCAGCAGCGGCGCGTAGGAAACCATTTTCACCACGTCGGCGTTGCGTTCCAATCCCAGCAGAAACGCCCCTTCACCGAGCGCGGCGTAGAGATTGCCCTTGTCTCGTCCGCCTTCGCCGGACGTGACGGCGACTTCTCCGTCATACACCGGCGGCAATTTGCGGTCGCGATGATCGTAGTGATGGACATGGTTCATGAACCACTGCGGGCTGTTGTAAAAATGGTTGTCCTCCAGGTCGGAAGTTTCGGCCTGCATCCAACTGCGGCGAAGGTAGGAAAAATCGTTGATGTAGGAAATGTCCGGGTAATTTGCTTTCAACAGGGAATGAACCAGATCATAGCGCGGCGGAAATCCCCGCGTGCCGCCTTCGTTTCCGATTTCAACCATTTTCAGATCGAATGGTTTTGGGTGTCCGGCTTCGGCGCGCAACTTGCCCCATTTGGTCAAAGAATCGCCATTGGCATATTGGATGGCGTCGAGAAAATTGGTTTCGACCCAGCCCATGTCGGTCAGCGGCACATCCTCGACGTGACGGAACATGCACGTCTCGCCGGCGAACCCGACATAAAGCGGCTCCGCGCCGAGGTCTTCGCAAAATTGAAGCGTTTCGTAAAAGCCCATGCCGTAGGTTTCACGGTAATTCCATGGTCCCCAGATTTCCGTGCGGTCCGGCAACGGGCCGATGGTATTCTTCCAGTTGTAGGAAGTTGGAACCGTGCCGCCTTCAATCACGCAGCCGCCGGGAAAGCGGACGAAACCGGGTTTCAGACCGGCGATCATCTGCGCAATGTCCGCGCGTAATCCGTTCGGACGATTTTTGAAAGTATTCACGGGGAAAAGCGAAACCATGTCGAACCAAATGGTGCCTTTCGCATCGGCGGCCAGAACGAAGCGGGCGGTGGGATTGTTTTTTGTGCCGGCAAGCGTGACTTGAAATTGTTTCCACTGTGCGGTGACGCCTTTCACACTGACGGGTTCGCTGCAGGCATTTCCCTTTTCATCTTCAAGCGTGGCCGTCAACGTTCCGTCGAAGCCATCCGCGCATCGCGCCCAAAATGAAAGTTGGAATTTTTCGCCCGGAGCAACGCCGATACCCCAAAAGCCGTCGTTGGCGATGCCGACGCGACCGGACGTAGCATTGACAATTGCCAACCGGCAGGAACGTGGCGATTCCGGCGTGAGCGGATTGTCCATGTCGAGATTCATTGAGCCTTGCGCGCCGCCGTCCTGGACCAGTGACCAGAACGGCAGGCCGTTCGTGAAATAACCGAAGCGGGAAAATCTCGCGTCGTAGGCATTTTTGTCCAGCGAATCCACCCAGCGGCCGTCGTGATAAATGTAGCCTTCCGGCGGTTTGGCGTCTTCAAAACCGCGATTCTGGATCAATTCCGCGTAGAGTCCGCCGTCCACGGCGTGATTGAGATTTTCCAGAAAAATTCCATACAGGCGCGGATTGAGCGCCGGTCCTTTTTGGTTGACATCAATGTTGATGACGGCGGTGCTGGCGGCCAGTGAACCGGCGCACATCAAAAAAAACCAGCCGGTGCAAAAGCGCGCTGCATTCATGCGGGGTTTATTTGGATTCCGGAGTCGTCGCCGGCCGGTTCGTGGTGCTGGAATTATCCGTCCATTCGTGTCCGCCCGGCTCCAGTTTGCCGATGGGGATGCGCCCGCTGTAAAAATCATCGAAGAGCGCGTAGGCTTCCGGGTCGTATTTTTTCAAGCCTTCCGGCCCGTTTTCCGGCTTCGGACCGGTCATGTTCAAGTCGCCATGCGTGCCGAAATACCACATCGTCAGTTCTGCAAAATACTCGTCGCCGTTGCTCGCCGAATAAGCTCCCTGCCAAAGTCCTTTGGCGAGCGAACGCCGGTATTGCTGGTTGAATTTCTCGACGACTTCCAGCGGCACGCCGCAATTGCGGATGGCATGGGCGAATTCATGCGCCAGAATGTCGCGTCCATAATAATGGTCGTTCTTGAGCTTGAGCAGGTTTTCCTCACCACACGAGGTCAGCCGCCCGCCCATGCCGCGGGTCCGCTGGTCAATTGTCAATCCGTTATATTCCGGCAGCAGTTTGCCTTTGAGATCGCGGAATTCCGGCAAATCTGAAGTCACCTGATGCAGGCCGATGATGTGCAGTTCAACGTCCGACGCGACCAAGTTGGAAATAAGCATCGGCTGCCGGACGACGAAATTGGTGAGCAGCATGGACACCCGCCGGCAAGCTTCATACATCGCCGCGTCCGACACGACGTCACTCGCTTTGATGGGGATGCCGTGAAAAATAAGTTCCTTGGAAAAAAAACTCTGCGCCGGCGGATTGAGAGTGATGAGTTTGGGTTGGTTGGTTTCGCCGGCGGCCAGACCGTCGTTTATGCCGGCCAGCGCCAGCGTCGAAATGGCAATTGCAGTTAATATGAATTTATTCACGTTGAGACTCGTTTTGGAAGGTCAAATGACGATGCCTGCTTCGGCAAAAACATCGAAACGCGGATAAATTCCATTTCAACTTCCCACCAGCGTTATTCTGCGTCCGGTTCGCACCGGTTCGTGTGTTTTGCCATTTCGAGAAAACGGTATTGCCGGGGATTCCATCAGTTCTTCAATCTCGCCGGCTTCAATGGGAATGTGGGCCATCAAATCCACCGGGCCGTTTTCCGTAAGCAGCACATTGTTTTCCAGGCGGACGGCGAAACCTTCTTCCCGCAAATAAATTCCCGGTTCAACGGTCATCACCCAGCCGGCCTGCATCGGCTGGACGGTCAGGCCGACGTCGTGAACGTCCAGGCCGAGCGGATGACCGATGCCGTGCATGAAATATTCTTTGAAGGCCGGATTATCCGGGTCCTGCTGTTTGATCTGCTTCAAGGTGAGCAGGTTCAAATCCACCAGTTCCTTTTCCATGAACTGTTCGGCCTCCTTCTGCCAGTCCTTCGTTTTTTTGCCGGGCGCCAACGCCTGGATGCACTGGCGCAAGACGCGAAGCACCGCGTCATACACCTGCTTTTGCCGGCGCGTGAACCGTCCGCTCACGGGAATGGTGCGGGTCATGTCGGAATTGTAATTGGCGTAAGCCGCCCCCACGTCCAGCAGCAGCAGGTCGTTTTTGCCGCAGCTGGCGGCATTCTTCACATAATGCAGACAGCAGGCGTTCAGGCCGCTGGCAATGATCGGCAGATAGGCGAAACGGCCGCCGTGGCGGATGAATTCATGGGAGAATTCCGCTTCAATCTCGGTCTCGCTCACGCCTGGTTTGGTGAATTTGAGCACGCGCAAAAACCCTTTCGCCGTAAGGTCGCACGCCCGGCGGATGAGCACCACTTCCGCGTCCGGCTTCACCGCGCGCAACTGGTGCATGAGCGGCGCCAGCCGCTGGTAATCATGTAACGGGTAGCGGCGGCGCATTTCCACAATGAACCGCGCATCCCGGCTTTCAACTTCGATGATGGCGCGCTTGTGTTCGTTGCTGTTCAAATAGACGCGCCCGCATTCACACATAAGGCGATGAAACAGGCGAGGAAATTCCGAAAGCCAGTGGATGTTTTGAATGCCGGTGGCGGCGCGGACTTCCGCTTTGGTCAGTTTGTGTCCCTCCCAAAGTTCGTTTTCCTTGGTTTGCTCGCGTAAAAAAAGCAGTTCGCGGTGTTTTTCATCGTCGGCATCGGGATAAATCAACAGGGTCGTTTGTTCCTGCTCCACGCCGGTCAGATAAAACAAATCGGAATTAGGCACGCTCGCCAGCGCGCCATCGGCGTTCGTCGGCAGCACGTCATTGGCGTTGACCACGGCGAGTGAATTGGCCGGCAGCAACTGTTTGAGCCGTTCGCGGTTCACAATGAAAAGTTCAGGATGGATCGGTTCGTAGCGCACGTTATCTTCTCTTTGCTTTGTAAAATGGTTCCCAAAGTCCGGGCTAAAATGTCTTATGATTTGCCACTTGTGTTTTGCCTGGTTCAATGGCTGTGGGTATCACGAATAACTGAATTATTCGCATCCCTTACAACAGGGATATTAAGCTGGAAACAGCCCGGAACGCCCATAGATGAAATGCACAGCAACCTATCGAATATCACCGGCATAGGTTTCCTTTTGGGCGAATTATGCACAACATGAATCTGCGCACCGGTTCCAACCTGATTGGATTTGGCCGGGCGGGCGCGGCCGGAAGATAATCCCATGAAACACCTTGTTCTCATTATCGCACTGACAAGCATGATTGTCGGAGCCTTCGCCGCGCAAACGGCATCGGCGGCCGGCCAAGTCTGGCCGCACGCCATCCCCTGCCGCATTCACGATGGCACCAACCGCGATTTGTTCATGATGACTCTCGGCGATGTGCAAACGTCCATTGCCGACGGCGTTTTTGACTCCGCGAAAGACCAGGTCACATTGAAGAATGGCAGCGTCATCTCAAATTATTACCGCGACACGCTCGGCGTGAAATTTTACCAACCGCTGGACAAATCACGTTTCCCCGCGCCGCCCTCCGGCTGGTGCACCTGGTATTATTACTACAACCGCCTCAATGAAACCGAGGTGAAGCGTAATGCCAGATGGATCGCCGACAATCTCAAAGACTACGGTGCGCAATACATTCAGATTGACGACGGCTGGCAAGGCGGCGGCGGGCGGGAAGGCTGGCGTGACTGGACGAAGGTGAATCAAGAGCATTTTCCCGACGGCATGGCGGAGCTGGCCTTTTACATCAAATCACTTGGATTGGAACCCGGCCTTTGGCTCGCTCCTCATGGGCAGAGCAACCCGCAATTCGTCAGCAACAATCCGGGCATCTTCCTGTTGAAACCGGATGGCACAACCGCTTCCGACACCTGGGAAGGCCGATTTCTCGTTGATCCCACCACGCCGGAGTCATCGGCCTATCTGAAGGGATTGTTCACGAAATTTTCCGGCTGGGGTTATGACTACTTCAAAATTGACGGCCAGCCGATTGTCGTGGACGAATACGGTTCCAAAAAGCAGTTCATGAAGAATCCGTCTGCCGACAGCGCGTCCGAACTCTACCGCAAAACCCTGGACAACATTCGCGCGGCAATCGGACCGGATCGCTATCTTCTCGGTTGTTGGGGGACGCCAGTGGAAGGCGCGGGCATCATGAACGGTTCGCGGACGGGTGGCGATGTCGTGCTCGGTTGGGGCGGATTCCAAGCCGCGTTGCGCGCGACGTTGTCATATTATTATCTCCACAACACCGTCTGGTATTGCGACCCGGACGTGTTGCTCGTGCGCTCGCCGCTGACGCTGGATCAGGCGCGCGCCTGGGCGACTCTTCAGGGACTCACCGGCCAGGCGTTGATGTCCAGCGACCGCCTGATGGATCTGTCGGAAGATCGCGTGGAACTTTTGCGGCGGGTTTATCCGGCGGTCAACATCCGGCCGCTCGACCTTTTCCCCGCTGACGGAAACAAACGCATCTGGGATTTGAAGATCAATCATCTGGGCCGCAATTACGACGTGCTGGGCGTGTTCAATTTTGACGCGGACAAGGCGGAGCAAATCCTTTTGAAATGGCAAGACCTCGGCCTGCCCGATGGCCAGCCGGTTCACGTCTTCGATTTTTGGAACAAGGAATACCTCGGCGCCTGGCCGGACGGAATGGTGGTGGACGCCGCGCCCACCAGTTGCCGCGTGCTGACGTTGTTGCCGGATAATGGTCGCATCCAACTCATTTCGACCAGCCGCCACATCACCCAAGGTTGGGTGGACCTGGCCGCGTTGAGTCAGGATCCAGCCGGCGACACTTTTCAAGGAACCAGCAAAGTCGTCAAAAATAACCCTTACGAACTGCGGTTTGTATTTCCGCGCGGGACGAATTACGTCGTCAAAAGTGCCGTAGCCCGCGCCGGCTTGCGGAAATTGCCCGTGAGAATTTTCAATCATCAGGGGTGGGCCGCCGTGCAAATGACTCCGCCAAAAACCGGGGAAGTGAAATGGGAAGTCCAGTTCGCGCCGTCGGACTCTTACCATTTCCCGCCGAGCGATCCGGTCGGATTGTGGTTGGAACGCGTCGGCCTGGACGGAGTGAACCTCCAATGGCAGGAACAATACTATCTCAACGCGGGCTACCAGGTATATCTGAATGACCAGCTTCTCGGCCGCACGCCAACGGCGAGCTTTCCCATCCGCAATTTGGATGCGCGCTCCAATTATGTCGCCGTGGTGAAAACCGTCGCGGACGACGGACGCGAGAGCTTGCGTGGAGCCACGCTTAAATTTTCGCCCGCCGCGTTGACGCCCGCGGAATTGTCGCTCACGCAACTGGAGCCGCTGCGCTCCACCGGACGCTGGCGCGGGTTTGAGGCGGATGAACGGCTTTCCGGCACGCCGCTTTCCGTGGGCGGCAAACATTTTGAGCAGGGCTTGAGCGCGTTCGCCAATTCCGAAATCGAGTTTGACCTCCACGGAATCTTTGACCAATTCACCGTCCAAGCAGGACTGGACGACGCTTCGGGCGACAGCGCGACCGCCGAGTTTGTGGTGCTCGGCGACGGCAAGGAACTCTGGCGCAGCGGCGAATTGAAAAAATCAGATTCTTCACAACCGGTCGAAATCAAAGTCGCCGGAATCCACAAACTCACGCTGCGCACCACATCCGCCGGCGGCAGACGAAATCGCGCGCAAGTGGATTGGGCGGAGCCAAACGTGTCGAAACTGAATCAGTGAAACGAACGGCGCATCCCCAGGAGTTTGAGGATGATACCGGATAGCTCCGGGTGCATTTCGAGCATTGGCGGAATTTACCGCCGTCTATAATTTCAATTTTTAACCAACGTGAAAGTCGGGAGGCATTCAATGAACGTATTTTTTCCTGGAAAAGCACAAGCCGTCGCCGGATTCGTTTTGGCTGGTCTTCTGTCCATCATGGCGGAGCGGGCAAAGGCCCAGCCGCAGGTCGTCCCGCCACAAACCGGGCCGGTGCAAACGAACGGCACTCCGGCGGTCCAAGCTGGAACCACGACGCCAACCAACTCGCGCCCGACCGCCCGGCGCCAACGCGGCGGCCAAAATGAGGGTCCGCCGACGCTCGGTCTTGATCAAGGTTTCATGGAATTCGACACGCCGGATTTTCATTTGAAACTGGTCAAGGCATCGCAAACGCTCGCGGCGCTGGAGCCCAAGAGCGACACGAATTTTGATTTCACGCCCGCCGACCAACTCGAACGGCGCGCTGCGAACGATTATTTTCATTTCGGCGATTTGACGTTGCGCTTGCGCAAAAATAGTTCCGGCGATTGGCAAAGTTTTTCCACAGCGGCGGAACGCAAGCCGGTCAATGCAATTTCAGTTTCCGGCGATGATTTGGCTTCGGCGGATTTGACGCCGACGTTGCCGGAAAATTGTCCGCTGCAAATCACGCGCACTTGGGCATTGGAAAATGGAAAACTGGTTTTGAAATTTGAACTTAAAAATAAATCAGATTCACCCGTGGAAATCGGCGCGCTAGGCATTCCGCTGATTTTCAATAATTTTATTACCGGACGTTCGCTGGCGCAGGCGCACGAAACGTGTTCGTTTTCCGATCCGGCAATCAACATGGACGGCGGGTATGTGCAAGTGACGCGATTGAACGGACACGGTCCGGCGCTCGTCCTCGTGCCCGAAGATAAGACGCCGTTGGAAGCGTATAATCCGATTCAAAATCCGCGCGACAGTTTGTCCGAAGCGACGCGCGTGCTTGCCGACCGCACGCCGCGCAGCCAGACGTTTGAAGGATTTTATGAATGGATGCCGTTGAGTCTGGCCTATGCGGAGAACGAATGGAAAAATGCGCAGCCGTGGAATCCACCAACTTCCGAAACGCTCGCGCCCGGTGCAACGAAAACTTTTGGAATTAAATTTTTGCTCGCGCCGGAAATTCGCGACGTCGAAAAAACGCTGGCGGAAAATAATCGTCCCGTGGCCGTCGGCATTCCCGGTTACATTTTGCCGATGGATATTGACGCAAAATTGTTTTTGAAATATCCGGGCGAAGTCAAATCGGTCGCGGTGGAACCGGCGGGCGCGATTGCCATCGAAAAAAATTCTGCGACCGAACACGGCTGGAAAAATTATACGTTGCGCGGAAAAAATTGGGGACGTTCACGGCTTACGATCACTTACGATGACGGTTTGGTGCAGACGATCAGTTACGACGTGATTAAACCGGAGGCGGAAGCAGTCGCGGATTTGGGCAATTTTCTTTTTACAAACCAATGGCTGGACGATCCGAGTGATCCGTTTCATCGCAACCATTCGGTGATGACCTATGATCGGGCGCACAATCGAATTGTCACGCAGGACTCGCGCGCGTGGATTGCCGGACTCGAAGACGAAGGCGGCGCGGGTTCGTGGCTCGCGGCGGCGATGAAAGAATTTGGTCAGCCGAAAAAAAGTGAAGTTGAAAAATTTCAGCAATTCGTGGACGACGTTTTGTGGGGCGGCATTCAATACACGAACGGACCGTTGAAATGGGGCGTTCGCAAAAGTGTTTTTTATTACGACACAAATGCGTTTCCAAATTATTACGATCCCGAAGTTCACTACGGCGGTTGGACGAGTTGGAGCAAACGCGATTCCGAACGCATTGACCGCGCTTACAATTATCCGCACGTCGTCGTCGCGTATTGGGCGATGTATCGCATCGCGCGCAACAACGATGGCGTCGTGACAAATCATCCGTGGGATTGGTATTTGGATCACGCGTATGAAACCACAAAATTTTTGACCGGCAAAAATGCCGACGGCGATTACAACGTCGGCTATCTCAACATGGGTTTGATGGAAGGCGATATTTTTGTGATGTTGCTGAAAGATTTGAAGCGCGAAGGTTGGACGGACAAAGCCAATGAATTGGAAGCGGCGATGAAAGCGCGCGCCGACCATTGGAATCGCGAAGCATTTCCGTTCGGCAGTGAAATGGCGTGGGACTCGACCGGGCAGGAAGAAGTTTTCGCGTGGTGCAATTATTTTGGTTACGCGGACAAAGCGGAGGTCACGCTCAATTCCATTTTGGGTTACATGCCGACGATTCCGAATTGGGGCTACAACGGAAACGCCCGTCGTTATTGGGATTTCTATTATGGCGCGGCGCCCGGCGGCAGACTCGAACGGCAAATTCATCATTACGGTTCGGGCATCAACGCCATTCCCTTGCTCACGGATTTTCGCGAACATCCCGACGACTATTATTTATTGCGCGTCGGTTACGGCGGCACAATGGGACCGCTCTCGAACATTGATCCCGGTGGTTTTGCCGCCGCCGCGTTTCATTCCGCGCCGTGGCTTTTGAAATGGGATGCTTACTCCGGCGATTACGGCCCGAACTTTTTTGGCCATGCCGTGGACACCGCGACGTATGTCATCAACCATCCTGAATTTGGCTGGCAGGCGTTCGGCGGAAATCTCAAAGTCAGCGGCAACTCGGTCAAAGTTCAGCCGCTCGATTCTTTTCGTAAACGCATTTACATCGCGCCGCTCGGTTTGTGGCTGACGCTCGACTGCGGAACTTTCGACGGTTTGGAAATCAATTCAAAAACTCATTCCGTGCGCGTCGGTTTTTCCGCCGCGACAGAATTGGAACCGCAAGCGCGTTTGCGAATCGCGCAACCGGCAAAAGTGGCGGACATTGGAACATTTCATCCAACCAAAACCTTTGCCAACGAACGCGACGCATTTGTCGTTCCGCTCAAAAAAAATGGGACGTGGATTGATTTAACGGACGCGAATTGAAATTGGAATTTTGGAATATGAAACCTCTGCAAAAATGGCGTAGCGGCTTTCGGCAGAAAGCCGCATTCTTTTATTTGCCAAAGTTTGCGGCGCTCTGCCGAGGCGCCGCTACGCTCAAAAATGAATTTTGCCGAACCCTCAATATGAAATTCGGCAAACAAATATGTATCACCGGCGCACTGATTTGTTTGACAATCGGTTGTCGCACGACTTCCACCACTTCGACGTCGTCGTCCGCCGGCGAAAAAGCCGTTGCCAATTGGAATTGGAATTCCGACGGCGAAAAAATTCCGCGAGTGACCGCGCCGCCGGAATCTTTCTTTGCGAAAACACGGACGCGGGATCGCGACGCGGCACGCCAGTTTTACAAAAAATATCTGGAGATTGACGGCGTGCCGCTCGCGGCGTCCGCCGATGTTTCCGACGAAGCGATGCAGCGCGATTATTATGTCGTCACGCACATGCTCGCCGGACGGCCGGACATCATTCACGCGATGGCGACCAACGGAACACATTTGATTATCATCGGCAAAAATCAGAATTACACCGACATGCCGGAATATCGCAACGCACCGAATCCCGAATACTTGAACTTGCGCGTGCGCGGCACCGGCGGATTTGACGTGACGAGTTTTGGCGAAGAAAATTTATTGTGCCTGCCGACGGATCGTTACGACACCGAGAGCATCGCCGTTCACGAATTTTGCCACACGATTGACTCGGCGCTCCGCCACATTGATCCAACGTGGCGTGGACGGCTTCACAAAACATTTCAGGACGCGTTGAGCAAAGGACTTTGGAAAGACACTTACGCCGGCTCCAATCAAGCCGAGTATTGGGCGGAAGCGTGCCAGTGCTATTTTGATTGCGGGCGCGCGAACAATTGGAATCACGGGCCGATTGCGCGACGCGAGCAGCTTAAAATTTATGACCCGGAAGTTTATGAATTGATCAAGACGACTTTCAATTTAAGTCCGGCGCAGGATTGGCGTTATCATTGGCTGCAAAAATTGCCGACCGTCACCGCGCCGCCGCCGCAATTCAAAATTGATCCTTACTACACAAAATTTATCTGGTCGGACGAATTTCCCGTCGTTGGCCGGCAGGCGAGCAACGCAGCGCTGTTAAAAGCTCACGACATTTTGTGCAAAATGTTCACGTATCGCCACGACATTTTGAAAGCGCTGATCAATGACGGCGTAAAACTGGTTGTGCTGGGCACGAACGAAAGTTTGGCGGACTTGCCAGAATTAAAAAATGTGACGGGCACGAACGTTGATTTGACGATTCGATATTTGGATTACTCGCCGGAATTAAAACTGCTCGTCGTGCCCGAAGAAAATGTTTTGGCAAATCCGAACGACGCCTACGTTGGTCCTTCGCTGGAAATTCGCGAATTTGCCAAAGCGCTTTACGCCGTTTGCGGCACGCGGCCGGCTGATCCCAATTGGAACAATCGCGGACGTGACATGCAACAATATGAATTGCGCGTTAAACGATTGGACGCGCAATTCGACGAAAAATTAAAACAACTTTACGCCGCCGCGATGGATAAAAAAATGTGGGAAAACACGCCGGCGATTCAAAGCGCCAGTGATTATTGGGCGGAAGGCGTGCTTGCGTATTTTGATGCCGCCGGACAGGAAGGCGCGCCGTTCAAGGATTCGGGACGCTACGGCGATTTCAGCGACAGTCCGCATCCGATCAATTCGCGCGAGACGCTAAAAAATTATGATCCCGATCTTTACGCGCTCGTCAACGAAACGATGGCTTACGACGGCGAAGTGGACTGGCGTTACGAATTTGAACGCCAGTAAAAAGTAGTGGCACAGGCGTCCCGCCTGTGAGTTTCAAAACTTTTGTTTTCAAAAACTCGCGGGCAAGATGCCCGCGCCACTAAAGTTAAACAGTCGCAGCAATTGATATGAACAAGAAATTTATTTCAAACAAAACTCCACGATCACAGACAGGCACCGCGTTCCCCCTCACCCTGACCCTCTCCCGTCGGGAGAGGGAACAGCCGTTGTCAAATTTGTGTGACACGAATGTTTTTCCCGCAGAAGCCAATCGCTTTCGGCTGCCAAGATTTATGCTGGCAAAATCTACACTGCCAAAAAAGCGGGAAGCATTTCTCCCTCTCCCAGTGGGCGAGGGCAGGGGTGAGGGAGAAGTTCCTCATCTTCGACGCCTGCGGAATAAATTAAACCGCTCCGACCTTTGCAAAAAAATTCAAACTGTCGCGCTCGTAACTTTTCTTTTGCTCTCCGCAAAAATTATTTTGGCGCAGGACTTCACCTCAACTCTGGATTCGCAGCACGCTTCGCCACAGCAACGGCGCGGTTTTGGCCGTGCGCAACGCGGCGTCTATAAAGCGCAACTTTCGCCGCATTGGTTTCAAAACAACACGCGGTTTTGGTATCGCAACGATCTGGCCGGCGGCGCGAAGGAATTTATTTTGGTGGACGCGGAAAAGGGAACGCGACAGCCGGCGTTTGATTCCGAAAAATTGGCCGCGGCATTGTCGAAAGCGTCCGGTCAAAATTTTGACGCGAAGCATTTGCCATTTTCCGAAATCGAATTTGTTGATGACGGAAAAGAAATCAAGTTCGAGGCCGCCGACAAAACGTGGCAATGCGATTTGAATTCTTACGATTGCACGCAAGCCGCCAGCGCGATGGATCGTTCGCCATCTCAAACTCAAAATGACGAAGAACGGTCGGGGCGCGGATTTCGCGGACGCAGCCGCCGTTCGCCGGACGGCAAATGGACGGCGGAAGTCAGAAACGAAAATATTTTTATTCGTTCGGAAGACGGAAAAGAAATTCAATTAAGTCAGGACGGCGCGACGAATAATTCTTATCGCATGATGGAATGGTCGCCCGATTCGCAATCGCTGGTCGCGTGGCGCGTCGAGCCGGGCGACATTGGCGATGTTTATTTGGTTCAATCTTCGCCGCCGGGCGGCGGGCGCGCGCGATTGCACACGCGGCCTTACGCGCAAGCCGGAGATAAATTTCCGCATTATGAATTGAATGTTTTTGAAATCGCCGATCAAAAACAAATCAAGCCGGACGTGGATCGTTTCGAGCACGAATGGTTGACGCCGCAATTGCATTGGGAAAAAGACAACGAACATTTTTCTTATCAGCAGGAGGATCGCGGCCATCAGCGAATGCGCCTGATTGAAGTGGACGACCGCAGCGGCGCGGTGCGCAATCTCGTGGATGAGCGCACCAAAACTTTTATTTGGACGATGCACATGGAAGGCCCGGAAGCGCTCGGCATCCACATTTTCACTTACTTGAAAAACAGCGACGAAGTTATTTGGGCGTCCGAAAAAGACGGCTGGCGTCAGCTTTATTTGGTGGATCCAAAAGTCGGCGGAGTCGTCAATCAAATTACCAAAGGCGATTTCGTCGTGCGCGGAATTAATTTCATTGACGAGACGAACCGGCAAATCTGGTTTTTGGCGAGCGGCATGAACGCGGGACAAGACCCTTATTTTCTTCAGTATTACCGGATTAATTTTGACGGAACCGGATTAGTCGCGCTGACGGACGGAAACGGAAATCACACGGTGCAATTTTCGCCGGACAGAAAATATTTCGTGGATACTTACAGTCGCGTGGACATGGCGCCGACTCACGAGTTGCGCGGTTGCGCGGACGGAAAATTAATTTGCAAATTGGAAGACGCGGACATTTCGGAATTGAAAGCGACGGGTTGGAAACCGCCGGAAGTTTTTGTCGCCAAAGGTCGCGACGGCAAAACCGATATTTGGGGAAACATTTATCGCCCGCGCGATTTTGATCCGAACAAAAAATATCCGATTGTGGAAGACATTTACGCCGGGCCGCAGGATTCTTACACGCCAAAATCGTTCAGCCCTTTTGATCGTTACGCGTGGTATAACGAACACGGAATTATTGTGGTGAAGCTGGACGCGATGGGCACGGCGAATCGCTCGAAAGCGTTTCACGATGTTTGCTGGCACAATCTCAAGGACGCCGGTTTTCCCGATCGCATTTTGTGGATCAAAGCCGCCGCCGCAAAATATCCTTACATGGATTTGACGCGCGTCGGAATTTTTGGAACGTCGTCGGGCGGTCAAAGCGCGGCGGGCGCGGTTTTATTTCATCCCGATTTTTACAAAGTTGCCGTCGCTAATTCCGGTTGCCATGACAATCGCTTGGATAAAGCATCGTGGAACGAGCAATGGATGGGTTATATGCCGCCGGATAAATTATGGAGTCACGACGCGGACAATTGGTATTCGCAATCGTCGAACATTGACAACGCTTCCAAACTGGGCGGCAAATTATTGCTCATCGTCGGCGAAATGGATGACAATGTGCCGCCGGAATCCACCTATCGTTTCGTGGATGCATTGATTAAGGCGCATAAGGATTTCGATATGCTCGTCGTTCCGGGCGCAAACCATGGCGCGGGCAGCTGGCTTACGACCGCCAAGACGCACGATTTTTTTCTGCGCAATTTGCTGCACGAAGAACCGCCGGATTACAATTCGTCTTCTCAAAACGAAAACGCTTCCAATTGAAAAATAATATGAGTTTTCCGCAAAATTGGCGTAGCGGCTTTCGGCAGAAAGCCGCATTCTTTCATTTTCTGAAGTTTGCGGCGCTCTGCCGGGACGCCGCTACGTTCAAAAACGAATTTTTCAGCGGTCTCAATCTGTTTGCATTTGCGAAATGAAATTCAAATTCAGCTTTTTATTTTTTTTCGCAATCATTGCGTTGCCATTGCGCGCGGCAAATTTTCCCGCGCCGACCGAAGGCGATTTCACGATTCGCAATTTTCATTTTAATTCCGGGCAAACGTTGCTGGAAATTCACATGCACTATCTCACGTTCGGAAAACCCGAACGCGACGCCAACGGAACCGTTCGCAACGCCGTTTTGATTTTGCACGGCACGACCGGCAGCAGCGCACAATTTTTGTTGCCGCAATTCGCCAACGAACTTTACGGCAAAGGCCAGCCGCTTGACGTGTCGCGTTATTTTTTAATTATTCCCGACAATCTCGGCCACGGAAAATCCAGCAAACCGAGCGACGGTTTGCACGCGAAATTTCCGAACTACGGTTATCGCGACATGATTGAAGCGCAGTATCGGTTGCTGACCGAAGGTTTGGGCGTGAATCATTTGCGGCTCGTCATGGGCACTTCGATGGGCGGAATGCACTCGTGGTTGTGGAGCGAAATTCATCCCGATTTCATGGACGCGCTCATGCCGCTCGGCTCGTTGCCGATGCAAATTTCCGGGCGCAATCGCGTTTGGCGCCGCGTCGTGATTGACGCGATTCGCGATTCGCCGGATTGGGATAATGGCGATTATCAAACGCAACCATCCGGTCTGCGCATCGCGGCGGAAATGCTTTTTTTTATGGGCGAAAATCCGGTGATGCGCATGAACGAAATGCCGACGCTCAAAAAATCCGATGAAGTTTTGGACCGTTATGTCGCAAACGAAATGACGAAACTGGATGCGAACGACGTGATGTATGCGTTCGCGGCTTCGGAAGATTACGATCCCGAACCGGACCTGGAAAAAATCAAAGGGCCGCTGCTCGCAATTAATTCCGCCGACGACTTGATCAATCCGCCGGAATTACGCGTGCTCGAACGCGACATCAAACGCGTGAAGCACGGCACGGCCATAGTGATTCCGTATAGCGATAAAACCGTCGGACACGGCAGCCACACGAAAGCGGTTTTGTGGAAAAAATATCTCGTGCGGCTTCTGAAAAAAACGGAACGCTGAACGAATTGGCCGATGATGAAAATGTTTTCCAAAATTTTCCTGTCATCGCGGCGATTTTATAGTAGGGCAGGCTTCCAGCCTGCCAAAACCGCTGTATTTTCAAAACCGTCCGCTGTTCTAGCGATTCAGGCAGGCTGGAAGCCTGCCCTACTTTTATTTGCCATTTGCGCAACATTTTTAACTTCCTGCAAAACCACTTCTCATTTGCACTCGGCATTGCTCAATCCGCATTCGCCGGAAATGAATCGCCGTGCGCCAAATCTTTTTGACGTGTGTCTCGAAACCACCAAAGGCAAAATTGTCATCGAAGTTCATCGCGATTGGTCGCCGCACGGCGCGGATCGGTTTTACAATCTAGTTCGCGCCGGATATTACGATGACTCCGCTTTTTTTCGTGTCATTCAAGGTCGCTGGGCGCAATTCGGCGTCAACGGCGATCCAAAAATTTCAAATGTCTGGCGCGCGCAAACCATTCCTGATGATTCGCGCGTCGTTTCAAATACGCGCGGAACGATTGCGTTTGCCTTTGCCGTTCCCAACGGCCGCACGACGGAAGTTTTCATCAACTTGAAAAATAATTCCGCGACGCATGACGCCGAGTTTGTGCCGTTCGGAAAAATTATCGAAGGAATGAATGTCGCCGACGCGCTCAATTCGGAATACGGCGAGAACGCGGGCAGCGGCATTCGCTCCGGCAAACAAGGTCCGCTTTTTGAACAAGGCAACGTCTGGCTGGAAAAAATTTTTCCGCGCCTCGATTACATCAAGCGCGCGACGATTGAAAAAAAATCCGCGCAACTTCAATTTGACGGCGTTCCCGTTGAATTAAAAATTGGCGAAGTCAGCGAAAAAAATTTACGGATTCAACTGTTGCCGCTTGATGCAAACGGAAAGGCGATTTCGCAAAAAACTTCCGACGTGCTGGTTCCATTTTCGACAAAAGAAAAATTCGACGCGCGGGAATTGGCCGGCGAAAAAGAAATTCGCGTTGGAAATTTTCGCGTGACGATTCACCCGGAACCATTGGCGATTTCAATTCGCCGCGCGGACGGAACTTTGGTTCAGGAATTAAATTTCAGCGACGACGAAACCAATTCAATTTCTTTTCGCACGGACGCGCCGGTCCTCGGACTCGGCGAAGGCGCGGAACAATTTGACCGGCGCGGCGTCAATTATACTTTGGTCAATGGCGAGCGTTACAAACTCGGAGAATTTGGCGCGCGGATTTTATCGCCATTTTTAATCGGCGCGGACGGCTGGGCGATGTTTGTGAATGCGCCGAACGGCAGTTTTGATTTGCGCGGCGAACGCGGCGCGTTTCATCCGCAAAGATCGGCGACGCCGGGCGCGGCGGATTTATTTGTGATTGATTCAAAAAATCCGTCGGATGCGATGCGAGAATTCACACGCTTGACCGGCGCGCCAGTGATGCCGCCGAAATGGGCGCTGGGTTACATGCAATCGCATCGCACGCTTTCGACGGAACCGGATATTCTGGCCGAAGCGAAAACGTTCCGCGAAAAAAATTTGCCGTGCGACGCATTTATTTTTTTGGGAACCGGTTTTTGTCCGGCGGGTTGGAATCTCGGTCACGATTCGTTTGAGTTCAACACGAATGTTTTTTCCGACGACGCGACAACGGTCATTAACAAATTACACGCGGAACATTTGCACGTTGTGCTGCACGTCGTGCCGCCGGAAAAAAAATATCCGTCGTTGCACGGACAAATTCCGCCCGCGCCCGGAGAAAAATTGGACACGCAAGACATCGGCGTTTATTGGGATCGCCATCGCGAATTATTTGCCGACGGCGTGGACGGCTGGTGGCCGGACGAAGGCGATTGGCTGAATGTCGCGAGCCGATTGGCGCGTCATCGAATGTATTATGAAGGGCCGTTGAGCGCGCGGCCAAATGTGCGTCCGTGGGATTTACAGCGCAACGGATTTCCGGGCATCGCGCGTTACGGCGGCTGGATTTGGTCGGGCGATGTGAGTTCGAGCTGGCAAACTTTGGCGGCGCAAGTTGAAGTCGGATTAAATTCTTCATTGAGCGTTTCGCCATTTTGGGGCACGGACATCGGCGGATTTCATCCCGACAGAAATCGCGATTACACCGGCGAACTTTATACGCGCTGGTTTGAGTTCGCTGCGTTTTGTCCGCTGTTCCGCTCGCACGGACGCACGTGGCAATTGCATTTGCCGTGGGGTTGGAACACCGGCGAGACCGGTCCGGTTGAATCGCGGCCAACGCCCGATCCATCCGAGTTGCACAACGCCGCCGTCGAACCGATTTGCCGCAAGTATGACGATTTGCGTTACGAACTTTTGCCTTACACTTACACGATTGCGCGCGAGGCGCACGACACCGGCCTGCCGCTGATGCGCGCGCTTTGGCTGGAATTTCCGAATGATCTCGAAGCCGCAAAACTTGGCGGGGAATTTTTGTGGGGAAAAAATTTACTCATCGCGCCGGTCGTGGAAAAAGGCGCAACCTCGTGCAGCGTTTATTTGCCGAAAGGAAATTGGTTCGATTGGTGGAACGGCGAAAAAATTTCCGGCGGCAAATGGATTGAACGCCCCGTGGATTTGGCGACGATGCCAATTTACGTTTGCGCGGGTTCAATTATTCCGCTCGATCCGATTCGCCAATATATTTCGCAGCCCGTCAGCGAACCGACGACGTTGAAAATTTTTCCCGGCGCGAATGGCGAGTTCACACTTTATGATGACGACGGCCAAAGTCTTGGCTACAAAAATGGTTCGGACAAAAAAACAATCTGGATTCGATTTCGCTGGAGCGATTCCGCGCGCCAACTTTTTATCGAACCGGACGCGCGGATGAAACAATGGCCCGGTGGCGCGCGCACGTTTCAAATTCAAATTGTTGGCGGTAACGCGCGACCGAAACAAATTCAATTTCGCGGTGAATCAACGGTTGTGAATTTTCTATAATTCAATTTTTTACAAAATTTGTTTGGAACGTAGCGGCGCCTCGGCAGAGCGCCGCAAACTTTGGATTTAAGAGAACGCGGCGTTCTGCCCGAAAGCCGCTACGCCAGTTTTGCATTTATGAAAATAAAATTGTTTCAAAAAATAATTGTTCTGGCCTTTGCATTCATCGCTTTTGGCGCGTGCGGGCAAAGCCTGACGAACGCACCCAGAATTTATCGCGACCGCGTCGTTCCGCATTGGTTTGCCGATTCGAGCGGCGAGACGAATGAATTCTGGTATCGCGTCAATTTGCCGGACAACGCGCGCGAATTTATTTTGGTGAACGCGGCGACGGGAAAACGCGAGCCGGCGTTTGATCAAAAGCGCGTCGCAGCGGCTTTGAGTCAAAGCCTGGTAAAAGCCGTGGACGCGGAACATTTGCCGGTGGAAAATCTGGAATTTTCCGCAGACGGAAAAACGATCACGCTGTCCGGTTTGGACGCGAGTTGGAAATTGGATTTGCAAAATTATTCGCTGACGCCGACGTCCGAAAATTTTGAAGGCAATCGTTTGCGCGCGACGCGGTTTGTTCACGCTTCGCGAAACACGGGCGGCGAAACGGAAATTAAATTCGTCAACCGCCTCACGGAAGACGCCGATCTTTTTTGGATTGATCCCGACGGCAAACACGTTGCTTATGGAAGTTTGCCGCCCGGCGGAAATCGCACGCTGCACACTTACGCCGGTCACGTCTGGCTGGCGGCGACGCGCGCGGGAACGGTCCTCGCGGTTTTTCAGGCGGAAGACACGGCGGGTTTGGCGGTGATTGACCGGCAAGGTTTCGGCGGACGCCGGCGCGGCGGCGGCAACGAAAATGAAGTTCGTCCAGCGCCGACTGGAATTTCGCCGGATGGAAAATGGGAAGCGATTGTCAACGGCAACAACTTTTTTCTGCGCGAGTTGGCAACAGGCGAACAGACGCAATTGACCTACGACGCAAATCCAAACAGCACTTACGCGCGCGACGAAGAATTTGAACGCAGCGTCAACATGCAGTTCGACACGCAAGACGCGCCGACGCCCACGCCGGAAGTTTATTGGTCGCCGGATTCAAAGCGCGTTGTCGCAATGCGATTGCAGCCGGGCACCGAACGCAAAGTTTATGAAGTGGAATCTTCGCCGCCGGATCAACTGCAACCGAAACTGACTTCGTATCCTTATTTGAAAGCTGGCGATCAAGTGCCGATCAGCAAACCACATTTGTTCGACGTGGCCGCGAAAAAAGAAATTCCCGTGAGCGACGCGCTGTTCAAAAATCCGTGGAGCATTGGCGACGTGCGTTGGAATTCTGATTCGTCGCGGTTCACATTTTTGTTCAATCAACGCGCGCATCAGGCATTGCGGATTCTTGCGGTGGACGCACAAACCGGCGAGGTCAAACCGATTGTGGATGAAGAAAGTAAAACGTTCATTGATTATTCGGGCAAATACTATTGCGATTATTTGGACGACTCCGGCGAAATTATTTGGATGTCCGAACGCGACGGCTGGAATCAGCTTTATCTTTACGACGCAAAAACCGGCGCAGTAAAAAATCAAATCACCAAAGGCAATTGGGTCGTGCGCAGCGTGGATTTTGTGGACGAGAAAAAACGACAGATTTGGTTTCAATCCAGCGGCATCGTTCCGAGGCAAGATCCGTATTACATTCAATATTGCCGCGTGAATTTTGACGGCAGCGGATTGACGATTTTGACCGAAGGCGACGGCACGCACGTCGCACAATTTTCGCCGGACCGAAAATTTTTGATTGATACCTGGTCGCGCGTGAATTTGCCGCCGGTCACACAATTGCGCTGCAGCGACGATGGCAAATTGATTTGCGATCTGGAAAAAGCCGACGCGAGTGAGTTGGACGCGAGCGGTTGGAAACCGCCGGAGCCGTTTGTCGCCAAAGGCCGCGACGGCGTGACGGATATTTACGGCGCGATCTGGCGTCCGAAAAATTTTGATCCGCAAAAAAAATATCCAATCATCGAAGATATTTACGCCGGGCCGCAGGATTCGTTCACGCCCAAAGCATTTGTGGCGCACTATCGGCAACAGGAACTGGCCGACAAAGGATTCGTCGTCGTGCAAATGGACGGAATGGGCACTGCGAATCGCTCGAAAAAATTTCACGACGTTTGCTGGAAAAATTTGAAGGACGCAGGATTTCCCGATCGCGTTTTGTGGATCAAAGCGGCGGCGGAAAAATATCCTTACATGGATTTGACGCGCGTGGGCATTTACGGAACATCAGCGGGCGGACAGGACGCGCTGCGCGGTATTTTGGATTACCCGGATTTTTACAAAGTTTGCGTGGCCGATTCGGGTTGTTATGACAATCGCATGGACAAAATCTGGTGGAACGAACAATGGATGGGCTGGCCGGTGGATGACAGTTACGTGCGCAGTGCGTGCGCGCCGGACGCGCACAAGTTGCAGGGCAAATTATTTTTGATGGTCGGCGAAATGGATAAAAACGTGGACCCGTCCACCACGTTTCAAGTGGTCAACGCGCTGATCAAGGCGGACAAGGATTTTGATTTGCTTGACATGCCCGGCGCGGGTCACGGCGTGGCGGGCACGCCTTATGGATGGAAAAGGTTGCAGGAATTTTTTGTCAAAAACCTGCTCGGACCGGACGGGGCGGAACTTAATTCTCATAATGCGGCGTCGCCCAAATCATAAAGTCCAAATTTTACTCGAAACGAACCGTCAAAGCTATGAACAAAAAAATCAAGCTGCTGCTCCTCGGCGCATTTGGCATTTTAATTGCCATGCAATCGTTTGCCCAACCGAGCGAGGACGATAAACTAAACGCCTTTTTCAAAAATTATCTCGATGAATATTTTCAGCAGCAGCCTTTCCAGGCGACGAGTCTGGGCGACCATCGTTACGACAATCAACTCGACGACATTTCGTCCAAAGCCCGCGACGCCTGGTTGACACTCGCGAAAAAAACGCTTGATGAACTGCCGAAGCAGGTGGATTACAGAAAGTTGTCGCGCGATGGCCAGATTGACTTTGAAATTTTCCAGCACAATTTGCAGACCCAGATCTGGGAAACGGAAAATTTTCATCCGTTCGAGGACGACCCGCGCACTTACGGCAATTACATCAGCGACAGCGTCTATTTGCTGCTCACCCAGTCCACGCTGCCGAGAGAAACCAACATCTCCAACTGCATCGCCCGCATGGCGCAGCTCCCGCGCATCGTCGCCGAGGCGGAGAAAACTTTGGCGCATCCGCCCAAACCGATTTTGGAGACCGCCATCCGCCAGAACCAGGGCGCGATTGGCTTTTACGAAAAGGACATTTTCCGGCTGGCCGGCGACACGCCGCAACTCGACCAGTTGAAAAGCGCCGCCGCGCCGGTGGCCGCCGCGCTGAAGGATTATCAGAAATTCCTTGAGGGGCCGTTGATGACGAACGCCACCGGCGAATGGCGGATTGGCAGGCAGAAGTTCGACAGGAAATTCGAACTGGAGACCGATGCGGGAATCACCGCCGAACAAAATCTGGCGGATGCCGAAACGGAATTTGCCCAGCTCCGGCGCGACATGTATGTCCTCGCGCGCCAGCTTTGGTGCCAGTATTTTCCGCAACAACTGCTGCCGCCGGATGACGCGGCGGGCGGGCGCGAAACCATCCTGAAAGTCATTGACGCGATCAACCAGGACCACGGCACGCCGGACGAATTGGTGTCGGACGCGCGCGCCGACATTGAGCGCATCAAGGAGTTTATCCGCAAAAAAAATTATGTCCGGCTGCCTGACCCGGATGAATGCCAGGTGATTGTGATGCCGGAATTCCGGCGCGGCAACTCGCTGGCGTATCTGGACAACGCGCCGCCGCTGGACCCCAACGCCCACAGCTATTACGCCGTCAGCCCGCCGCCGTCGGACTGGACGCCGCCGCAGGTCAAAAGTTTTCTGGAAGAATACAACCGTAACATGTTGCAAATCCTGACCATTCACGAAGGCTATCCCGGTCATTTCGTGCAACTGTGGTATGCGGTCCGCACGCCGTCCCTAATCCGGCGCGTCTATCAATCGGGCGTGTATGTCGAAGGCTGGGCGGTCTATGGTGAAATGACCATGCTGAATGAGGGCTATGGTAACGGCGATTTGCGGCTGCGGATGATGGAACTTAAATTCTATCTGCGCGCGGTGGCCAATTCGATCCTCGACTACAAAATGCACTGCACCCAGATGACGGACGACGAAGCGATGAAGTTTTTGACGCAAGACGCGTTTCAATCTGAAGGCGAGGCAAAATTAAAACTGGTTCGCGCCAAGCAAAGTTCCGTGCAGTTGAGCACTTATTTTGTCGGCCGCATGGCGCATTACCGGCTGCACCAGCAAATTGAGCGTGCGATGGGCGACAAATTCAGCCTCGCTGCGTATCACAACGCCGTGGTTGCGCCCGGCTCAATTCCGGTGAAGTATCTGCCGGAACTGGTCCGCGCGCAGTTGGGCCTGTCCCAATGATTCCGATGCGCGAAACGATGAACCGCAGGAATTCAGAATTGAGTTTGCACCCAAATCATAAACCGTGAACGATCAAACCAAATTTGCCACCGAAACCGCGCCAGTTGCCGGCAAATCAGAACGCGACCGCTTCCCGTCACAGATCAAATACATCGTCGGCAACGAGGCGTGCGAGCGGTTCAGCTATTACGGGATGATGGGCATTTTGGAATTGTTCCTGGCGAACCGGATGGCCATGAGCGACGAAGGCGCGACGGAAATTTTGCACCTGTTCGGCGCGGCGGTTTACTTTCTGCCGTTGTTCGGCGGCTGGCTGGCGGACCGCTGGATTGGGCGTTACTGGACGATTCTGATCATTTCGGTTTTTTATTGCCTGGGACACGGCACGCTGGCGCTGTTCGGAACCACCCGCGCGGGCCTGTTCACCGGCCTGGCGCTCATCGCCATCGGCGCGGGCGGAATCAAGCCCTGCGTCTCGGCATTTGTCGGCGATCAATTCAAGTCAGACCAGCAGCACCTGCTGATGAAAGTCTATGGCTGGTTTTATTGGACCATCAATTTCGGCGCCGCCGCCGCTTTTTTCATCATCCCGTGGATTCACCTGAAGTTCAGCTACGGCTGGGCGTTTGGCGTGCCGGGCATTGCGATGGCGCTGGCAACGCTGATTTTCTGGCTGGGAACCAAACATTACGTGCGCCAGCCGCCTTCGCGACGGGAAGAGCGGATGCATTTTTTCCCGGTCATCTGGCACGCGCTGACGCATCAAGCGGAAAGAAAACGCGGTGAAAAATTTCTGGATGTTGCCCTGAAACATTTCTCCCGCGCGGAAGTCGAAGGGGCGCGGATCGTGACCGGCATTCTCGTCATTTTCGCGACCGTGCCGATGTTTTGGGCGTTGTTCAACCAGGTGAATTCCACCTGGGTTTTGCAGGGGAAGAACATGAGGCCATTTTACCTGCTCAATGGCGAGACGATGCAGGGCGCTGGCGCGGTGCTGGTGATGATCTGGGTGCCGATTCTGACGCTGGGCGTTTATCCGCTGCTCGAACGGCTGGGCCTGCGCCCGACGGCGTTGCGCCGGATGTCGGCGGGCATGGTGCTGGGCGCGGCGGCGTTTTTTATCTGCGGTCTCATGCAAGCCCGGATGGACCGGGGCGAATCCTTGAGCATCGTCTGGCAGTTGGTGCCCTACGTCGTGCTGGAGGCCGGCGAGGTTTTGCTGTCGGCGACGGCGCTGGAATTTGCCTTCGAGCAGGCGCCGAAACAACTGAAGAGCGTCATCATGAGCTTCTGGCTGATGACGATTGCCGGCGGCCATTTTCTGATCGCGGTCATCACGGGTTTGAACTCGCGGTTTGTCCATGCCACGGGCGCGTCGGAATTCTTCTTTTACGCGGTGATGATGCTGGTGGTCGCGGGCGCGTTTATTGTTTGCGCCAGCCGTTACCGGGAAAAGCGATTAGAGACGCGGCCAATGGCGGGTTAGGCCGGCGGTTCATCAGGATTTTCCAACCAATTATTTGCTTCGGCTGAAGAATCCCTTTCTGTCAATTTCGGGCGGATAATTTCACCGTCCGCCCAGACTTCCGGCGCGGGCGATTGACCGGTCACTGTATCTGCCAGCCATTGCACCCGGCGATTTCCCCGTTGCCAGTCCTGCAAGAATGACCGGTAGACGAAACAATATCCTTTGTGGGTGAAACCGTTTGGGTCAAGATAAACCACTCGAAAGCCAGTCGCGCCCCAATAAGACTGCCACGACAGCCAATATGCCGCTGGCCGCCACCGGCTGTGCAATGGTTGACATCCCCGTCCACGCAGCTCCCGTTTGACCTGTTCCCGTTGAAACATCGCGAATAGGAATAACATCAGTGCAATGAAACCGGCGATAAATCCGACAACTATTATCAAATCGTAAACTGACAAAAAATTCGGCAAACCATCTTTCGGCAGTTGAAAAAAGCAGAACAACGCGATGGCCAGACTTCCCCAACGCAACAGGGCGCGCCCAATTCGCCAGACCCAGCCGCGATCTTCACCTGGTGGATGCCCGTCTGACAGAAATATGAACAAACCAAAACCAAAATAAAGCGAGCCGGCCATGACGGCGGTTGCCCCGGCAACCGGCTTCAATTCAAGATGACTATAGATCGTGCCTTGGATGCTCAAAAGCATTTTGCCGTGCAAAAACAAGATGCACTTCAAGCCATACAATATGAGAAAAAGCTGCAGTCCGTTGGCGATGAATTCCTTTGAGACAGTCCAGGCTGTCGGTCGTTCCCGGATTTTTGAAAAGTCAATCATGGACTGTTGGTCGCCCAAAATTCTTCGTGCGGCTGATTGTCATAATTCCAACGCTTTGCAGCCGTGTCGCTGAACTCAATCCATTTCCACCAATGCTGCCATTCCACGTGGCCGTCAAGAAAAACCATGTTGCCGCCTTGATTGTGAACGACGCCAATTGTCTGGGTGCGGTTAGAAATTGAACGACTGTATAGCGAATTAAACACGGGCACACCAAATAAATCCGAGCCTTTTCCACGGAGACTAGAGGGATGAAAAAAATTGCCATCACCAATGGCAATCATATCCGTCGGTGCTCTGATGTCTCCCGGTTTCCTGCCTGTCCCTATTACGTTAAGATCATCTACAAAGATGAATTTTGGATCTGCCAAACCCAACGGCGTGCCTGGCCACTCCTTGCCGACACCATCTGTGTTCATGTCATAGCTTATGTCCCAGGAAAGAAACTGATGAGGCGAAATAGATGCAGGACATTGGAATTTCGGCCGGCTGTTGTTGACATAAGGGAGCAAATACTCAGGCCACAAAACAGGTCCACCCACAAAAATTCCTCCTTCTATTACTGCTTCGCTGCGAATGGCTGGGTAACGGTCATTACTGTTTGCATACATGATGAGCGCTAACCCAAGCTGATGAAGATTGTTTTGACAATAAGCACGATGGGCTCTTTCTTTGGCCTGGTTAATCGCGGGTAAAAGGAGTGCTGCTAAAATCGCAATGATGGCAATAACCACCAGCAGTTCAATCAAGGTAAAGCCTTGCTTCTGACGTGGTGTCATGGTCAATAACCATCATATTCTCCCAGAGGATATGGCGTGTAAATAGGATAATCCGTGGGCATCAAAGGCACAAACTCTTGAACAATTTGTTGAATCTGAACAGACAGAATATCCGCAGCCGCTGTATCCTGATGTAACCTTACATCGTGTTCGGTATGCCATAGATTTTAATATTTTAATTTTATACCTTTGTTAGGCACGAAAACCAATGCTGAAATTACACATTTTGATATTGATAATCACCATAAAAAATCTTTTTTTATGCCGTGGCATAATTTGTATAGGTTTAATCCACGTTGGCCTGACTCTTTCAAATTTAAAATGCACCCCATTGACTCGGCGTGCATTTAGAGCAGGACGCAGTGGATTTGCCTCATATACGAAATGTTAAATACCGGTAGTCTTTGGGGAGTTGCACCGATGCTCCAAAATGTTGTGCGCATTAAGGCTTCACCTTCGCCGGCAACATGAAAACTATGAGAATACTAACATTGAACCTGAGATTGATTTTAGGACTTGTTTTATTTCTTGGGGTGGAAGTTGCGGCCAGGGCGCAGGTGCTTTACACGAATTCGTTCAACACCAGCGTCAATTATCTCACCAATGGCATTGCCGGCACGATTTGGGATGGCGTTTATTTTGGCGCCGGCGAGTTCAACAATCCCGGCGTTTTGGGGCCGGGCGCGACGGTTCAATGCGATGCCAACCTCACCGCCGCCGGCACGCTGACGCTCCAAACCACCGGAACCGCGTGGGAGAATGCCGATGATGACGGTTTTTTTCTCTTCAAGGTTGTGCCGGGAGATTTTTCCGCCGTGGTTCACGTCGTCAGCCCCTTCAACAACTCGGCATACAACACCGTCGGGTTGCAGGCGCGGGCGTTTTCGGCGGGCGGCGATCCGTTCAACGGCTCGGAAAACTTTGTCTCCTGGACCCGCTTCGATCAATATAATTTTGCCAATTATCTCCGGAGCGAGGTCAATGGGGGAGTGAATCAGATCAATCCGGGCAATTATCCGAACACCAACTACTGGGTGCGAATAGATCGTGTGAGCGGAACCAATTTTCTCTTTTATGAAAAAGCCACGAAGGCGGGCGCCTGGCAGTTGAGGACCTTTCCGTCGCCGGTGAACGGCACCGTGCTGAAGCGCCCGGACCTCGCCGGGGTGCCGCTCCAGGTCGGCATCATCCACGCGACGTTCAGCGGCCAGCTTGGAGTTCAATTCACGGACTTCAGTTTGAGCGTTTCGAATTCCAGCACCGTCGCTGCGCCGCTGCCGCCGTCAGGATTGACTTTAACGACTAATGCTGGCAACGCGCTGGAAGCTTCCTGGCAACCGGGTGCTGGCGGCGCCGGCAATGTGGTGGTGGTCTGGCCCGGAACAAATAATGTGCCGAAGGAAATGCCGGCCAATGGCTTCACTTACACCGGCAACGCGAATTACGGTTTCGGGAGCACTTTGCCGGCGGCCAATTATTTCGTGGTTTACAGCGGCTCCGGCACAAACGTGACGGTGGACAACCTCACGCCCGGCACAACCTATAACGTGGCTGTATTCAGTTATGCGGGTTCGGGCAATTCGACAACGTATAATCACGCGCCCGCCACCGGCCGCCTCGCCATTCCGACCAACCAGATTTTGGCGCGGGTGGACCTGCAAAACGCGGACGTGTCGGTCATGTTCAGCACCAATCCGGGCAAATGGTATTGGCTGCAATACTCCGACTCGCTGAATCCGCCGGACTGGCAGAACATTGTTCCGGGGCCGGTCTTGGCTACCGTTCCCCTGATGACGATTGTTCAAGCCGGAGGCGCTTCAGCGTCGGAACGATTCTATCGTTTGCAGCAGTTGGATCCGGATTTTGCCATCAAAACCTCCGGCGGCGGCATCACCAGTCTTCAACGCACGGCTGACGCCTTCATCACGGAATACATCGGTGGAAAGCTGGGAAATGTCATCATGAAATATCAATCTTCCGGCAGCACTTCCTGGCGTTCCGTCCTGACCGCCTCGCCGAGCGGCGTCGCTTCCACGATAAATTTCACCAGCCCGGACGGCACGCAATACGTCAGCCATTACGTGATTACCAATGGCCTATCCGGTTCATTCGTCCTGGAGTCGGTGTTCACTTTCCAGCAGGACGGCCTCCGGTGGTCGTTAAACCTGACCAATCTTGCCAGCCAGTCCGTGGTGATTGGCGATTTGGCGTTGCCCTTGCCGATGAATACGGCTTTTTCCAGCATCACCTCCAGCACGATGAAACACAGTTTCATTTCCGGCTCGGACTCGTTCATTTTCTGGATGCGGCCCGACAGCGTGGGGCCTTATCTGCTGATGACGCCCGACGCCAATACCAAGCTGGAATATTGGGACGTGTTGAATGGCTACGAAGTTTATATCCATTCCTATGTGGCAGGGACGAATGCGGCGGCGCAATTTCCCACGGTGACGACGCAAGGCCAGCACTGGCGTCAGCCAAACACCAGTCTGACGCTGGCCGCCGGCGGCTCCCAAAACTATGGTTTCAAATTTCAATGGGCCAGCGATTATGATGCGATCCGGCAGGCGCTGGTCAACAACGGGAAAGTGGACGTCCACGTCGTGCCCGGCATGACGGTGCCGACCAATCTGTTTGCGCAAATCGCGCTGGGCACGACGCAGACCATTTCCAGCGTCACCGCCGAATTCCCGGTGCAGACGCAGATTCAATTTCTGGGCACAACAAATGTCAGCGCGAACAGCTATCATGTTTACCAGGTTCAGTTTTCAAAGCTGGGCGAGAACGAACTGACTATCAACTATGGTGGCAACCAGACCATGTATCTGGAGTTTTTTGTGACCGAGCCGCTGGAAACCCTCATCAAGAAGCGCGCCGCATTTCTGGTGAAAACCCAGATCATCACGAACAAGTGGTATAGCGGCCTGTTCTGCGACTTGAACATGAACGACGGCGTGCTGCTGACGCCTGATTACCACGACACGCTCGGCAACAGCTTTCAGGTCTATGAAATTGCCAGCGACGACGCCGGTGAATCCCGCCCGGCGTATCTGGCGGAAAAAGAAACGGTGTTTCCGGTGCAAAGCGAAGTTTCGGCACTGGACTATTACATCACTAATTTCGTCTGGGGCGGACTCCAGCGCGCCACCAATGAGACTTATTCCTACGCCATCTATGGTGTTCCCGACTGGCACACGCTGCGCACCAACAATAATTTAAGCATCGGGCGCGGTTACGATTACCCGCACCTCATCGTGATGTATTACGGCATGTATCGGCTGGCGAAAAACCATCCCGAAATCAAGACGGCGTTGAGCGCCAACACTTATCTGCAGCGCGCCTGGGGCACGGCGATGGCGATGTGGAGTTATGGCGGGAGCCAGGCGACCCAGGTCGGGTTGATGAACGAAGTGGTCATTCCCGACGTGATAGACGCATTGCAGGCCGAGGGCATGACCAATCAGGCGGCAAGCCTGCGGACGAACTGGGAAGCCAAGGTAAATTACTATGTCGGCGGCAACGCGGATTTGTTCGCCTCGGAATATGCTTTTGACGCCACCGGCTTCGAGTCCCAGGAAGCCTACGCCAAATATGCCGCGCAGCGCGCCGGGAGCGATCCGGCGATGGGTTCCACTAATCTGCCCCTCTTTCTCGCCCACTTGCAACAATACAGCGTGAATCAAATCACGGCCAATGTCTTTGACCGCGGCTGGCTGGAAACCGCCTACTATTACTACGGCAGCGATTATCGTGGCGACATGAGCAACGATTTTGTGGTGACTTACATGGCCCAAATGGGCGGCTGGGGGCTGCTCGATTACGCGTTGAATTATGCCACCAACACCGCCGACTATCTCCGGCTGGGTTACGCGTCCTATCTCTGCGGCTGGTCCACGATGAACAGCGGTCCGCCGCCCAACTATGGCTTCTGGTATCCCGGCGCAGCCAACGACGGCGGTTGCGGCGGCGGATTTGAACCTTCGCCCTACAACACTACATGGCTGGGCGGGCAGCCGATGCACCGCGGGCCGTGGTATTATTCCGCCGAGGAGAATCTCGGCTTCTGCGGTGCCATCCGTTCCGCCGCGACGATTCTTGCGGATGACCCGATCTTTGGACGTTTTTGTTACGGCGGCTCATGGTCGCAAACGGGCGGCACCAATCAAATCATTCCGCTGGACGGCGTGCGCCAGCGGTTCCACGCGATGTTCAACATCGGCAACCTGCATCTCGTTTTAGACAACGACCGTTTTGCCGCCGGGCAGCCGATTGTGCTGCAACCCGGCCTGTCCCAGGTCAGTTTCCAAATTGAAAGCGACAACCCGGCGGCTCATTCCGTGACACTGCATTTCACGGCTTCAACTGCAGCCACCTACATTGTCAGCGGCGCCCACGGCGTCATCACCACTATGAATTTGCAGGCGGGACAGGAAGTCGTCGTGATTTTGCCGATAGACGCCGGCACCTCGCCGCAATCGTTTGCCGTCACCACATAAAAAACCAATGCCGCTTATGATAAGAATGAACTCTCACTCGCTGCCCTTGATCGCGTGCTTCATTGCCGTCGCGACTCTGGCCAGTTGCCGCTCACCGCAAACGGCAGTAACTTCATCGGTCACTTACTCAAAGTCATACTCCACCCAAGTCATCAAAAATGCCGTGCCGCGCCAGGCGCGACCGTTGCCCTTGTCCGATGTGCGGTTGACCGGCGGCCCGCTGAAACACGCGCAGGAACTGGACGCCAATTATTTGCTCGAACTTAACCCCGACCAGATTATGTATTATTTGCGTGAGGACACCGGTTTGAAACCGAAGGCCAGCCACGGCGACGGCGGCTGGGATGGTCCGGGCCGCAATCTGACTGGCCACATCGCCGGGCACTATCTTTCATCGGTGAGTTACATGTTCGCCGCCACGGGCGACCCGCGCTTCAAGCAGCGCGCCGATTACATGGTGGAGCAACTGAAGGAAGTTCAGGACGCGCAAGGCAATGGTTACATCGGCGCGCTCAAGGGCACCGAGCGCATTGGCGGCACCAATCAACTGGTGGATGGCAAAACGCTCTTCCAACAACTTGCCCATGGCGAAATCCGTTCCGGCGGTTTCGACCTCAACGGCATGTGGTCGCCGTGGTATGTTCAGCACAAGATTTTTGCCGGCCTGCGCGATGCCTATCATTACACCGGCAACCGCACGGCGCTGAACGTGGAAATCAAATTCGCCGGCTGGGCTGGCAGCATCGTCACCAATCTCACGGACGCACAGGACCAGCGCATGTTGAACACCGAGTTCGGCGGCATGAATGAAGTTTTCGCCGACCTTTATGCTGACACGGAAGACAAGCAATGGCTGGCGTTGTCCGACAAGTTCGAGCATAAGTCGTTCGTGGACCCGTTGGCGCAGCACGAGGACATCCTCGGCGGCAAGCATGAGAACATGGAAATTCCGAAAATGATCGGCGACGAAGCGCGCTATCTTTACACCGCCAACGAGACCGACGGTTCGGCTGCCAATTTTTTCTGGGACGCGGTTGTGTTCCATCACACCTTTGCCACCGGCGGCGCGGGGCACGATGAATACTTTGGGCCGCCGGACAAGTTAAACGACATCGTGCAAGGCCGGGACGACGAGTCGTGTCCGGTCTATAATATGCTCAAGCTGACGCGCACGCTGTTCGCGCTTCAGCCGGACATCAAATACGCGGACTTTCAGGAACGGGCTGTGTTCAACCATGTGCTTGCCTCGATTGATCCCACCAACGGCCAGATGTGTTACATGGTGCCGATCGGTCAGGGCGTCCAGCACGAGTATCAGGATATGTTTCGCGACTTCACCTGCTGCGTCGGAACCGGGATGGAAGACATGGGAATTCTCGGTGATGGAATTTATTACGAGTCCGGCGACAAACTCTGGGTGAACCTTTACACGCCGTCCACGGCGGACTGGAAAGCCCGCTCGGTGAAACTCGAAATGCAGACGGATCTTCCCGACGGCGACAACGCGACGCTAAAACTGACGATGACAGCGCAGAAGAAATTTACGCTGGCCCTGCGGCGTCCAGAATGGGCCGGCGACGGTTTCACTGTGACCGTCAACGGCCAGCCCGTCCCGGATTTGCCGCCGCCCGATTCGTATGTGGAAATCACACGCGCCTGGCGCGACGGCGACACGGTCGCGCTGGTGCTGCCGAAACGGCTGCACGAAGAGCCGCTGCCGGACAATCCGCGCCGCGTCGCGCTGATGTGGGGGCCGCTGGTCCTGGCCGGGGATTTGGGGCCGGCCAACCAACGCGGCGGTTATGGGCGCCGCGGGCAACAGCCGCAAAACATTCCGGTGTTTGTGGCGGCGGAGCAGCCGCCGGCCGACTGGCTCAAACCGGTGCCCGGCCAGCCCGGCACTTTCCGCACCGACGGTGTCGGACAGCCCACGAACGTGACGTTCAAACCGTTTTACGAACTGCCCGAACGCACCTACGGCATTTACTGGGACTTGTTCACGCCGGCGGAATGGGCGAAGAAGTCCGCCGACGTCGCCGCCGAGCGCGAACGCCAGCAGAAGCTTCAACTGGCAACGGTGGCCTTTGTGCAGCCGGGCGAGATGCAGTCGGAACGGGACTTCAACGAACAGGGCGAGGAAAGCTCGCCCGACCGCGTGATAGGTCGCGCCGCCCGCCGCAGCCGAAATTGGTTTTCGTTTGATCTGCCCGTGGATGCGAGTCACCCGATGGCCTTGGTCGTTACTTATTACAGCGACGAGTGGAGCAAGCGCACCTTTGACATTTTGGTGGATGGCCAGAAAACCGGCGACCAAGTTGTGGAAAAGGGCGGCACGCCGCATTTCTTTGACGCGGAATACGCCATCCCGGCGGATTTGGTGAAGGACAAACAGAAAGTGACCGTGCGATTCCAAGCCACTGGCGGCAATGAAACCGCGGCTGTTTTTGGCATTCGCATGATTCGCGCTGATGCAGTCCGATAAGGGGAATCAATTCCGAGTTAAATGCCGTCGCGGAAACGTAGTGCATTTGTAACATCGGGTTGTGGATTCCTGCTATGTTCAAAAATGATAGTTATGATAATTTTGGTCAATCAAGTATGGGGTGCGTCGCATTGCGCTGAACAGGAGCAAAAACTGCATCTGCCGTTTGCTGATGCAAGGCACGGCGTTTATCAAAAAAACAAAAGCAGAAATAAACAGGAAAACAAACTATGAAAACCACGATTCGTTTCAAAATAGTGCTGGCATTTCTCGGATTGCTGGCGGTGCAGGCTTCGGTGAAAGCCGGCAGCATAACCAACAACTTCACTGGCTCCGCCGACTACGTTGGCGGCGGAATCCTGGGCGAGACGAATTGGGACGGCGTCTATTTGAAGGGCGGCGACATTCCCGGCGGAACGGGAACCGGAACGACAACCCGGGCCAACGAAACGGATAATCCAGGTTTTCTGACCGTGCAAGGCACGGTGGGCGCCTGGGTGGGCAATGAAGACGACAGTTTTTTCGTGTATAAAGTCGTGGCGGGCGACTTTGACGTTTCAGTGGGCATTGTCCCGCCGTTCGACAGCTCAAACTACCATCTGCCGGGAGTGCTGGTTCGCGCCTACAACCCGAATAATTCAGGCGCTCCCTATAGTGCCACGACCACCAATGTGGTGGAGAATTGGATCTACAATACGCGCTTTCAAGAATTCGGCATCAACGAGCATGGCCGCTACGCCACCAATGGCGCGGACGTGAATGGATACTTCGACACCGCCGGTGACAGCAGCGACACCAATTCTTTACGCTACGTGCGCATTACCCGCGTGGGCGACACGTTCAGCTTTTATGACAAGACCAATCAAACCGATGCCTGGAACCCCATCGGCGTGCCGCTGGTGCGGACCGATTTGCATGGCGTGGCCATGCAAGTGGGCATAAAGGACGAAGCCGGCACGGCCAACACGCCGACCACGTTCTTTCAGGACTTTGAATTGAGCGGCACCAATGTGACTTTCCCCGTGATGCCATCCGCACCGATAGCTGCCACCTTGGTGACCACGGCAACGAACATTGGTGGTTCGCTTACTTTTTCCTGGCAGCGTGGGACAACCGGCGACGGCAGTTTGGTCGTGGTGAAGACCGGAAATATCCAACAGAATCCCGTCAACGGCATTACTTATAACAGCGACGCCAGCTTTGGGGACGCGAACACGCTCCTGGATGGTGCCGGCGAATATGTGGTCTATAACGGCACTGGCAGCAGCGTGACCGTGACCAACCTGGCGGGTAACAACACTACTTATACGGTGGCTGTCTTTGAGTATTCCGGCAGCGGCGCCTCGACCGTTTATAACACCGCCAGTCCGGCCTCCAACAGTTTTGCGGGGCCAGGCGTGATTATTGGAGTCACGGGATCAATGATTGCAACCAATATTCCAGTCGGCGGGGCTGACTTGGGCATGTTATTTGCAACCTTTAGCAGCGGTGGCGGAACCGTGGACGAATCAACCAGTCCGCAAACCGTCTGGACTTCGAGTGATCCGACCATAGCAAGCATTGCTGGCAGAGTTTTGACCGGTGTCGCGCCCGGCACGGTTACGGTTGTCGGGACTTTCAACAACACTTTCAGCACTACCAATACGGTCACGGTGCATGGCCCCGTCTTTACGGATAACTTCTCCCAAAATCAGAATTATGCTGCCAGCGGTCTGATGGGTTCAACGTGGGATGGGCTGTTCTTGAATTTTGGCGACGTGCCCAATGCCAGCAAAGGCAATGATAATGCGGCCGGGAACACCAGCCGCTTCGATGCGAACATCTCCAGCAACAATGTTCTAACGGTTGAAGCTGCTGGTTCCACTTGGGCGGTGGCAGGAGATGATGGTCCATTCCTGTTCAAGACCGTGACTGGCGATTTTGAAGCCGCCGTGCATGTCGGAACCGAGAGCACCATCAACGCTTTCGATGCCGGCATCATGGCCCGTCTTTACGACAACTCGGGCGGGGCCACGGAGGGCGGAGGCGGCGGAGCCGGCGGAACGGAAACCCACATTAACTGGGTGAAAGTTCAAAATGGAACTCCCGCAGTGCGCCGGACGATTGACAGCGGCGGCACCACCGTCGTGACCGGTCTTTCCGCCACGGATGGATGGCTGTTGATGCAACGCGTCAACTCCACGAATTTCTACATGTATGAATCGTCGAATCCCACGATCGGGTGGACCTTTGTGACCAGTCTGGTCGTGGCGGAAGCGGCGAACAATGCGCCGATGGAAGTGGGGATCGAGCAGGAAATGCGGACGGCTTCCGACGGAGCCGGGCAGTTGGACCACATGATGATTGATGGCCCCGGCATTACACCGCCAGCGTTGCCGCCGCCGGCAGCCACCAACATCACTGCCACGCTCAACGGTGACCTTTCCATGACCTTCAACTGGGTTGCGGCCAGTGCCGGCGGCAATCCGATCCGGAGCATGCTGGTGATGCGGGCAGGAGCGCCGGTCACCGCCTTCCCCACGCTGGCGCAGGCGGGAAGCATCGGCGGCACGGGCAGCCCCGTTACCTTCGGAACCGGGCTTGACCTGGGTGGCGCTAATTGGATGGTGTTTGCCACCGGAAACCCGGCGGCGTCCACGAACGTCACCGCAACCGTGACGGGGCTGACTCCGGGCGTGACTTATTACGCGGCCGTTGTCACGTTCACCGGTTCCGGCGCCACCAAGTCGTTTAACGCTGTCCTGCCGCCTGTCGGCGCCACCGCTCTTTTACAGGACGGCAGCCTGTTGAGCATCCAGACGCTTCCGCTGCCAGCCTTTCCCAGAGGCGGGGTTGGGCTGCTTCAAGTGCTGGGCCTGTTCCAGGGCGGCGTCACTGTTAATGTTAGTCAGTTTGCCGCGCTCACTTCGTCTGATCCGACGATTGTGGCCACCACTAATGGTGTATTGACGGGCATCACCAATGGAACCGCCAAAATTACCGCGATCTATTCGGGCTTCACCAACAGTATCAACGTAACGGTGCGTAATCCGGGCTTCACGGACAACTACACCACCAGCCAGGACTACTTGAATAATGGTGTGGCGGGGACGCCCTATGACGGGCTTTACAATCCCAATCCCGGTGGAGTTCAGATCCCTGAATCAGCTTATGCGCCGCTGGCTCTCTCCGGTGCCGTTGTGGCGGATGCCAATGTCACCAGCAATGGTGTGTTCACCATTAGTTCCGCAGGTGACGGCTGGGAAAACGACGCTTCCGGCGGCTTCTTCCTCTTCAAGTATGTGTCCGGTGACTTCCAGATGGCGGTGCATATCCACGCGTTTGACGTGCTGGCCTACAACCAGCCCGGCATCCTGGCCCGCGCTTACAGCACGGGCACGAACGGAACGGACTTGGGATCGCCCTTTGTTCTGGGTATCACGACGAACTTTAATGGAGTTGTGGAAACCAACTCAGGGGAAAGCTGGGTGGATTTGTCCCGGTTCGATGAATTCGGCATCGGCACTTATGCGCGACTGAACACCGACGGTGCAGTGCAAGAAACCATTCAGCTCGACCAGGGCGATGGCGATTTCTGGCTGCTCATCGTCAGGAGCCACGGCACCACGTTCAATCTATATAAACGGGCAACTAACTCCGCACCGTGGCAACTGCTGCCGCTCCAGACGTCATATCAGGTGCCCGAGTTCGCCGGCGTTCCCATGCAGGTTGGCCTTATGGCCGGCCCGTGGGATGGCACCAGCGGGACTGCTCTTAACGTGCAGTATGATTATTTCATGCTCGATGCGGCGCCGCCGATCCTCCAAGCGAGCGGTTCTGGCCACAATGTCAATCTGAGTTGGCCGGCGGTGCCCGGGTTCGTTCTGCAACAATCGTCCAGTCTGAGCCAGCAGAATTGGCAGCCGCTTTCCGCGACGATTGTCACTAACGCCGAATCGTTCAACGTCATTGTGCCGATGACCAATGCGGCCACGTTCTTCCGCTTGGTTCATTAAGCAGGCTGGCAAACTATTAAGAAAGTGTTAAACTAAAGACGGGGCCGAAGCAAAAACTTCGTCCCCGTCCAAGTTTGAAGAAGAAACAAAAATGACCGCCAGACGCATCTCCAAGACAAAGAATAGCCGCACCCGGCCGGGTCGTCCGGCCGCCAGCAACCCAGGCGGTTTTACCCTCATTGAATTGCTGGTGGTCATTGCCATCATCGCCATCCTGGCGGCGATGCTCTTGCCGGCGCTGTCCAAGGCCAAGGACAAGGCGCTTCGCGCCAAGTGCATGAGCAACATCAGGCAGATCGGGCTTTCAACTTTCATGTATTCCGGAGACAACCATGACCGATTGCCAGACTTCGCTGCGGCCGGCGGTCAATATTGGCCGTGGGACGTTCCCGACAGGCCGTTGATGCAGTCGATGCTTTCGAGCGGTTGCACCCGCGATGTTTTTTATGATCCTGGTTTTACCGATCAAGATAACGACGGTGCGTGGGGCTATGCTGGTGGCAGCGTCCATGTTACCGGTTATGCCTACGCCTGGCAAAACACACCTTCCATCACAACGACGAATCAAAATCGCTCGACAATTCCCACCACTATCGTGGACATGTCCAAGCCGGGATTTCCAACTTACCCGGCGCCTTCCCCATCAGACCGCCCGTTGACGACCTGCATTACGATGTCTGAATCCGGTCAAAACAATCCGGCTTCGGTTGGTGGCTACCAATGGAGCGGCATCACTGGCGGCTTAAATTGGCCGCCGCCAAACTATCCGCCATTCCTGCACCGGACCTCCCACTTGAACAAAAACTTTCCCGTTGGCGGCAACATTGGGATGCTGGATGGCCACATCGAATGGCGCAAATTCCAGTTCATGTTTCCGCGAACCAACCCCTCTGTGAACGGCGTCGCCATTCCTGTTTTCTGGTGGTGAATCGGGTCACAATGGATCATCCCGGCAATACACATCCCGGGTTGACCAGACAACGCCCGCGCTGGTCTAAATTTGTCCTAAAGCAATTCCATAAATAATGTAGCTTTACAATTGGTGGAAGGATGCGAAGGTGTGGGGATGAAAGCCATCCCGGTGCCGCTGCGCGAACGCATCCTGAAGCTCTACGACCAAGGCAAGAACACGGTTGAGATCGCGGCCTTCAGCGGCTGCAAGCCGCCGCGCACGCTTTCGCCGCGATCTCCCTCACCGATTGTCAGGGCTTCTTTTTACACGCCCAATACGATATATGATTTATGGAAATGCTCTCGTAGAACTTTAACCGATTGTTTATGGATGTCCTGACTCTCTCACGAATTCAGTTTGGCGCGACCATTGCGTTTCACTACATCTGTCCGCCATTGAGCATCGGCCTGGGCATCATGCTCGTCATCGCGGGCATCGGCGTGCCGGTGATCATCGCCTACATAGTGTGCATCTACTGGATTTTCCGGGGCAAGGTGAAGCTGGATCGGATGAGTTATTGACGCGGTTGAAAGCGATAATAACCAGTGCCGGCGGGGTCAACGATGACGACGCGCTCGCGCTGTTCTTGGCACGCTGGTTGCGACCAGTTTCCATTAAAAATTCCTGCGGCAAACTTCAATAACGGATTTTGTCGGCCTTGGCCTGCCATTCGGCGAAGACTTTCAACGCCTCGGGACGCAGCAACTGGCGCATGGAGATTTTGCGCCGGGAAACCGGCCGGGCCACTTCGCGGTAAATCCAATCGTCGTCGAACCCGATTTGGGCCGCGTCTTTGCGCGTGTTCGCATAGTAAACTTTCTTGAATCGCGCCCAGTAGATCGCCGCCAGGCACATCGGGCACGGCTCGCAACTGGTGTAAAGCTCGCAGCCGTCCAATCGAAAAGTCTTCAGCTTTTTGCACGCGGCGCGGATGGCCATGATTTCCGCGTGCGCCGTGGGATCGTTGGCGGAGGTGACGCGGTTCCAGCCGCGCGCGATGATTTTCCCATCGCGCACGACGACGGTGCCAAACGGCCCGGCGCCATCCGCCCGCATTTTTGAAAGCGAGAGCCGGATGGCCGCGCGCATGAATTCCAATTTCATGGAAGAATTCTAGCCACAGATCATCACAGATGGACACAGATAAATTTCAAACCGGACGATACAACGTTTTTCTTATGTGTAACTCTGTGTTCTTATGTGGCTCAAGATTTCTTGTTCCCACCAAACAGCAGCCGCAAGCTGTTCATCACCACGACGACGGTGCTGCCTTCGTGGCCGACGACGCCGACGGTCAGCGGAATTTTTCCCAGCATCGCCAGCGTCACCAGCACGACGACGGTGCCGAGCGAAATGAAAAGATTCTGCCGGATGACGGCGCGGGCGCGCCGGCTCAAACGAAACGCCGCCAGAAAATTTTCCAAACGGTCGTGCATCAAAACGACATCGGCCTGTTCGAGCGCGGCATCGGAACCGCGCGCACCCATCGCCACGCCGATGTGCGCGGCGGCGAGGCCCGGCGCGTCATTCACGCCATCGCCAATCATCGCCACTTTTTCGCGCGCGCTCAACTGGCGGATCACCTCGACTTTTTCCTCCGGCTTCAATTCGGCGCGCACGTCGTCCAGATGCAATTGTTGGCGCAAATGTTCGGCGGCGGATTTCCGGTCGCCGGTCAAAACAATCGTCCGCAATTTTTCGCGGCGCAATTCGTCAATGACCTCGCGCGCCTGCGGACGGATGTCATCGCGCAGGAAAATTCGTCCCAGTAAACCGCCGTGAGAAACCCAGATTTCCGAAACGCCGGAGTCGGTGGCGGCCATCGTCGCAATGATTTTTCCATGCTCCGTTTCCGCAAACCATTCACGGCGGCCCAGCAGGCAAATTTTTCCGTCGCAACGTGCGCGCAGGCCGTGGCCGGTGATGGATTCAAAATGCTCGAATTCGACCGGCTCGAATTTTTGCTGTTTGCCAAAGCGCGTCACGGCGCGGGCGAGCGGATGCGTGGACAATTTTTCCAGCGAGTAGGCGAGCCGCGCGATTTCGTTTTCGCGTCCTGGCGGAAAACTTTCAATTTTTTCCACGCGCAATTCGCCGGTCGTCAGCGTGCCGGTTTTGTCGAGCGCGACGACGTTGACTTCCGCCAGTTTTTCCACCGCCGCGCCGCCGCGAAATAAAATTCCGTGCCGCGCGCCAAACGCAATCGCCGCCAGCACAGCCGACGGAATCGAAAGCACGAGCGCGCACGGCGACGAGACGACGAGCAATGTCATCGTGCGATAAAACGCGCTGTGCATCTGCTCCGTGTTTTCAAACGGCACAAGCTTGAATCCCAGCCACCAGACAAAAAACATCGCGAACGAAAGCCCGAGCACGACGTAAGTGTAAATGGAACTGAACTTGTCCGTGAACTGTTGCGCGGGCGCTTTTTGCTGCTGCGCATTTTTGATGAGTTCGATGATTTTTTGCAGCGCGCTTTCGGCGGCGGGCTTTGTGACGATGATTTCGACCGCGCCCCACAAATTGATTGTTCCGGCCAGAACGGAATCGCCAATCTTTTTTTCGACGGGCGTCGCCTCGCCGGTAAGATTTGATTCATCGGCGGAAGTTGCGCCTTTGGAAATTTCGCCATCAACTGGAAATTGCGAGCCGGGCTTGATGAGCAGTTTCATGCCGGCGCGGATTTCCTCGACGCGCACTTCGCGTTCGCGGCCTTGGTCGTTAATCGCGGTCGCAAATTTCGGCGCATCGCGGAACAGCGAACGGATTTCCTTTTGCGTCCGGCCCATCGCAAAATGTTCGAGCGCGCCGGACAGCGAAAACAAAAACAGCAACGTCGCGCCTTCCGCCCACGCGCCGATGCTGGCCGCGCCGACGGCGACGGCGAGCATGAGAAAATGCACGTCAATCGCGCGCTGTTGCAACCGTTCCCAGACTTCGCCGACGGTGTAAAATCCACCGGCAAAATACGCCGCGATGAAAAAAATAATTTTCAACGGCGCGGGCGAAAGCGCGCCGGCGATTCCCAAAACGCCGCACAAAATCGCGGCGACCATTTGCATTTTCCATTCGTCAATGGCGTGGTCGTCGTCGTGGATTTCGATTTCGCGCGGGACGACTTTTGGAAACGGAATGTCGCGCCAGCGCCAGAATTTCGGCGCGGTCGGACAGGTCACGCGCGCGATGGTCGTCGCGTCGCCGGAATTGCGGATGGTGATTTTTTGCCGTTCGGTTTCAGACAACGGCGTGTCGCAAGTGAGGCAGTCGCCCGCGCCGGTCAGCAAGGAACACGCGCGGCTGGCGTCGGCAGCCTGCACCGCCTGGAATTTTGTCGTGACACGCTGGGTCAACCTTTCGACATCGGTGCGGCCCAGCGTGGCGACGGAAATTTTTTGGCGCACGCGGTCAATCGTCACCGCCTCGAGCGCCGGTTCCTCGGCGAGCGTGTCCACGACCGAGCGCGCGAGACAGTCGGTTTCGCTGCGGCGCGCGGCGGATTTTTCAGGCGCAAGTTTCATGGCCAATTTATCTTTAGCACATTGCGCGCAACGGCGCGATGCAAAAGCGGATGGCGCGGGAAGCCGTCATTTATTTTTTGCCGCGAGAATCTGTTTCGCCCGCCCAAGCGCCGCATCCACGTCCCCGCAAATGTTTTCCATGCCGATTTTATCAATGAAGCCCGACCGCGTCAGCGCGAACAGCGGCTGCGAATGCGGCGCGCATAAAATCAAATCTTTTTTCTTGATCCGCAATTTCTCCAGCAAATCTTCCAGCGCGTCCAAGCCCGTTGCATCCAGCGCCAGCACGTCGCGCATCCGCAAAATCAAAACTTCCGGCAACTGCCCGGCGCGGCGCAGCGACGTTTCCAGTTTGTCCGCCGCGCCAAAAAAGAACGCGCCGAAAATGCGGAACACCATGACGCCTTCGGGAATTTTTTTATCCGCGACGGTTTGGCCCGGCGAACTTGCCTGCGCAACTTCGTCATTCACTTGCGTCGCTTCCGAAAGCCGTTTCACCAAAAGCGCCGACGCCAGGATCAGCGACGCCCCGACCGCCGTCGGCAAATCAATGCAAACCGTCAGCGTGAACGCGCAGAGAAAAACCGCCGCGTCGCTCTTCGGCCAGCGTTTCAAGCGGCGGAACTGATGCCATTCGCCCATGCGCAGCGAGACGACGACCAGCACCGCGCTCAATGCCGCAAGTGGAATATTTTTTGCCAGCGGCGCGGCGACGAGCAGAACCGCCAGCACGGTGAGCGAATGAATGATTCCGGCAACCGGCGTCCGTCCGCCGCAACGAACATTGGTCGCCGTGCGCGCGATGACGCCGGTCGCGGGCATTCCGCCGAAAATTCCCATCGCAATGTTGGCGATGCCCTGCCCCATCAATTCCTGATTCGAGTCGTGCCGGTCGTCAATCATGCCGTCGGACACCACCGCCGAGAGCAGCGATTCGATGGAGCCGAGCACCGCGATGGTCAGCGCCGCCGGCACGAGCGCGCGCCATTCGTCAAACGAAAGCGTCGGCCAGTGCGGCAGCGGCACGCTGCGCGGCATTTCGCCGAACGCCGTGCCAAGCGTTTGGATTCCCAGTTGCGCCGGCCAGTCAAAAACCGCCGACGCGGCCCCGGCCAGGATGACAATGACAATCGTGCCGGGAACATGACGCCCGATTTTCTTCGGCCAGAACCAGATTGCCAGCGTGCAAACAATTGCGAGAAAAACCGTCGGCCAGTTCGGATGAAAATTTTCTGCGACCGCGCGCAATTTGCCGATGAAGTCCGGCGGCAATTTATTTTGCAACCCGAAGAAATCGCGGATTTGCGTGCTCATGATGATGACCGCGATGCCGCTCGTGAAACCCGTGACCACCGGATACGGAATGTATTTGATGAGCGTGCCGAGCTTGCACAAGCCCAGCACAATCAAAATCACGCCCGCCATGAACGCGCAGACGACCAGCGCCTGCGGGCCGTGCCGCATCACGATGGGCGCGAGCAGCGGCACAAACGCGCCCGCCGGTCCGCCGATTTGCACGCGCGAGCCGCCGAAGAGCGCCACCAGGATTCCCGCGATGACCGACGTGAACAGGCCGATTTCCGGTTTCAGTCCCGACGCAATCGCCAGCGCCATCGAAAGCGGCAGCGCGACGATGCCGACCGTCACCCCGGCCAGCGCGTCGGCGGAAAATTTCCGCGCCGAATAATCCTTCAGCGCGTCCACGAGCTTCGGATGAAATGAAAATTCAAATGCCATTTCCAAAAAAGTTCAGGAAAATATTCCTTAAGTTTGATTCTGTGAAAGCTGCGGTGAAATGCAAATCTAATTTTTGGAAAATGAAAACGCACCGCGACGGCCTCATTATCTAACTATTCAAAGCAGAGCGCGTCTGACATCTTGCGCGGACATTGATTTTAGAAAGATTGTCAAAACATGAGCATCGCATCAAACACACCTCTGACTTCAAACCAAAAACTTATCTCCTGGGCCAATGAAATGGCCGCACTGTGCCAGCCGGAAAAAATCCACTGGTGCGACGGCTCGGAAGCCGAAAATAAATCGCTCTGCGACCTGATGGTCAAGAGCGGCACGCTGATCAAGCTCAACGAAACATTGCGGCCAAATTCTTTTCTCGCGCGGTCGCATCCGAGCGACGTGGCGCGCGTGGAGGAACGGACTTTCATCTGCTCGAAGACGAAGGCGGAAGCCGGGCCGACAAACAATTGGGCCGATCCGGTCGAAATGAAGCAAAAATTGCTCGGTCTTTTCCAAGGCTGCATGAAGGGCCGCACGCTATATGTGATCCCGTTTGCGATGGGGCCGCTCGACTCGCCCATCTGCAAAATCGGCGTGGAAATTTCCGACTCGCCCTACGTCGTCGTCAACATGCGCATCATGGCGCGCATGGGCCAAAGTGTTTTGGACAAGCTCGGCGCGGATGGAAAATTCATTCCGTGCATGCACTCGGTCGGCGCGCCGCTGCAACCGGGTCAAAATGATGTTTTCTGGCCGTGCGAACCTGATCCGAAGAAAAAATACGTCGTTCACTTTCCCGACGAACCTTCCATCTGGTCCTACGGCTCCGGCTACGGCGGCAACGCGTTGCTCGGCAAAAAATGTCTCGCGCTGCGCATCGCATCGGTGATCGCCGAGCGCGAAGGCTGGCTGGCGGAACACATGTTGATCCTGTGCGCCACGTCACCCGCCGGCAAAAAATATTTCATCGCCGGCGCGTTTCCCAGCGCGTGCGGAAAGACCAACCTCGCGATGATGCAGCCGACGCTGCCCGGCTGGAAAGTCACCACGCTGGGCGACGACATTGCGTGGATTCGCATCGGCCAGGACGGGCGGCTTTACGCGCTGAATCCGGAAATGGGATTTTTCGGCGTCGCGCCCGGCACTTCGGCCAGTTCCAATCCGCACGCGCTGGCGGCGTGCGCCAAGAATACCATTTTCACCAACGTCGTGCTCACGCCGGACAACGACGTGTGGTGGGAAGACATGGGCGTGCCCGCGCCGGCGAAAGGCATTGACTGGGAAGGCCACGAGTGGACGCCCGCCAGCGGCAAAAAAGGGGCGCATCCGAACTCGCGTTTCACCGCGCCCGCGTCGCAATGCCCGGTGATCGATCCCGACTGGCAAAATCCCGAAGGCGTGCCGCTCTCGGCGATTTTGTTTGGCGGCCGCCAGCCCGGCACGATTCCGCTGGTCAATGAGGCGTTCGACTGGGAGCACGGCGTTTTCTTGGGTTCGGCCTGCGGCTCGGAAACGACCGCCGCCGCGCTCGGCAAAGCCGGCGTTTTGCGCCGCGACCCGTTTGCGATGCTGCCGTTTTGCGGCTACAACATGGACGATTATTTTGCGCACTGGCTTTCGTTCGCGCAGCGCACCGAGCGCGCGAAACTGCCGAAAGTTTATTTCGTGAACTGGTTCCGCAAGGGCGCCGGCGGAAAATTTCTCTGGCCCGGTTACGGTGACAATTCACGCGTGTTGAAATGGATTTGCGAACGCATCGCCGGCACGGGCAACGCGCAAAAGACGGTGATTGGAAATCTGCCCGCGCCAGACGCGCTGGATTTGTCCGGCTTGAATCTGCCGGCCGAAAATGTGAAAGCACTGCTCGCGGTGGACATCGCCGGCTGGAAAAAAGAAGTCGCCGACGTGTCCGCCAACTACGCAAAGTTTGGCGACCATTTGCCCAAGGCGTTGAAAGCCCAGCTCGACGGCCTGCGCCAACGGCTTGCTTGACCATTTGTAGTCGCGCCGCGAGCGGACGTTTCTGCTTGCCATTTCGGGCTGTCTCGGCCATTGAATCCGCTGCAACATATCCACACGCTTATGAAAAAAACCTTCCTTCTCATTGCAACCTTGGTCGCGCTCGGCCTCGCTCCGGCCTTCGCCCAGTTCGGCCCGCAAGCCCCGCACTTCGGCGGCGCGCTGGACAAACTTTTTGGCGAGCACCAGGCATTCTCCGCCGTGATGGAATTTCAGACCGGCGGCCCGGCCGGCGAGAACATCACCATGCCCGGCAAGTTCAGTTTCGACACCGGCAAATCGCGTTTTGAAATGAACTTGAGCGAGATGCAGGGGTCCAAGATGCCGCCGGATGCCGCCGCGCACATGAAAGTCATGGGCATGGACACGATGATTTCCATTTCGCGCCCGGACAAAAAGCTCGTCTATATTGTTTATCCCGGCTTGAACAGCTACGCGGAAATGACTCCGCAGGATCCGTCCGCTACCGCCGCCGCCAATTTCAAGCTCGAAACTACGGAACTCGGCAAAGAAACCGTGGACGGCCACGACTGCGTCAAAAACAAAGTCATCGTGACCGACAAGGATGGCAAACAACACGAGTCCACCGTCTGGAACGCGACCGACCTAAAAAATTTCCCGGTGAAAATTGTGAGCACCGAGCAGGGGCATGACTCCACGATGCTCTTCAAAAACATCTCGCTCGCCAAACCCGCCGCCGGTAATTTTGAAGTCCCGTCCGGCTTCACCAAATACGACAACGTGCAGACCATGATGCAGACCGAAATGATGAAGAAAATGGGCGGCGCCATGGGCAAGCCACCCCAGTAACAATAATCTAAAGTCATTTCATTAAAACGCCAAAGGGCCGGCCCACGCCGGCCCTTTTTTTGGCGCGATGGGTTTCCGCGACTTGCCGCTGAACCGTTTTTAAGGCAAAATTTCCCGCAGATGAAAAAGAAAATTTCCGCAAACAAACCTAATTCCTTGCGCCCGCACTCCAGCCTTTTGCTCGATGGCGATGAACGCGCCGCCGCGCGCGCCATGCTTTATCCCGTCGGCTTCACCAAGGAAGATTTTTCCAAGCCCATCATCGGCATCGCCTCGACGTGGAGCAACGTCACGCCCTGCAACATGCACATTGACAAGCTCGCGCTCGAATCTGAAAAAGGCGCGAACGAGGCTGGCGGCAAGGCGATCATCTTCAACACCATCACCATCTCCGACGGCATCTCGATGGGCAGCGAAGGCATGAAGTATTCGCTCGTCTCGCGCGAAGTCATCGCCGACTCGATTGAAACCGTCGTCGGCTGCGCGGGCATGGATGGATTCGTGGCCATCGGCGGTTGCGACAAAAATATGCCCGGCGCGCTCATGGCCATCGCGCGGTTGAATCGTCCCGCCGTTTTTGTCTATGGCGGAACAATTCTGCCCGGCTGTTTGACCGGTGGGGCGAGCGTCCTCGCGAGCCGGTCGGGTGAAAGTGAAGCGTCTTCGGCTCGCGGGGACGCTCGCCCCACCAGCGAAAGAAAATTGGACATCGTTTCCGTTTTCGAAGCCATCGGCGCGCACGCGAATAAAAAAATTTCCGACGCCGAATTTCTCGCCGTCGAACAATGCGCGATTCCCGGTCCGGGTTCGTGCGGCGGCATGTATACGGCGAACACCATGGCCAGCGCGATTGAAGCGCTCGGCATGAGCTTGCCAAACAGCTCCGCGCAAACCGCGATTTCGCCCGCGAAGATGGACGACTGCCGTCGCGCGGGCGCCGCCGTCGTGGAAATGTTGCGGCGCGGCATCAAGCCGCTCGACATCCTCACGAAACGGGCGTTTGAGAACGCCATCACCGTCGTCATCGCGCTCGGCGGTTCGACGAATGCCGTGCTGCACCTGCTCGCCATTGCGCACGCCGCGAAGGTGAAGCTGACCATTGACGATTTCACGCGCATTGGCAAACGCGTTCCCGTGCTCGCCGATCTGAAACCGAGCGGAAAACATCTCATGTCCGAACTCGTCGCCATCGGCGGCATCCGTCCGTTGATGAAAATCCTGCTCGACAAAAAATTATTGCACGG
>Ga0075522_10000100_pt1 | contig 53214 bp, 47 predicted proteins | sample NGEPerA_FD_74796 | JGI IMG/M metagenome (GOLD analysis project Ga0075522, IMG submission 74796) | Arctic peat soil microbial communities from the Barrow Environmental Observatory site, Barrow, Alaska, USA - NGEE PermafrostL2-A | ecosystem: Environmental > Terrestrial > Soil > Wetlands > Peat ... | reverse complement strand
GCCGCGCGGCGCGAGGATCGCGGTCCAGGCGCCGGTGGTCAGTTGCGGGAAACCGGCTTCGACCATGGTGGGAACGTCCGGCAATTCGGCCGAGCGGGTCTTGACGCCGACGGCGAGGGCGCGCAGCTTGCCGTCGCGGATCAGCGCAAGCGACGTGCCGACGGTGTCGAAAGTCAGTTGCGTCTCGCCGGCAAACACCGCCTGCAACGCCAACCCGCCGCCTTTGTACGGCACATGCACGATGTCGGTGCCGCTCAACTGCTTGAACAGTTCGGCGGTGAGATGCGGCAGCGTGCCGATGCCGCCGGTCGAATAATTGAGCTTGCCGGGATGGGCCTTGGCATAGGCGACGAGATCGGCGACCGACTTGATCGGCAGTTTCGGATCGACCACCAGAACCTGCGGCGCTTCCGCGATCAAAGCGATCGGCTGGAAGTTCGACGCGTCATAGCCGGCGTTCCTGTAGATCATCGGGCTCATGATCAGGCCGCTCGCCGCGGTGATGTGCAGCGTATAGCCGTCGGGCGCCGCCTCGGCCGCCAGTTTCGAGCCGATGATGTTGCCGGCGCCCGGCTTGTTCTCGATGTAGAAGTTCTGTCCGAGTTGCGTCGGCAGGCCGTTGCACAATAGCCGCGCCATGACGTCGACCGGACCGCCGGGCGGCGTCGGCACGATGACGCGGACTGGGCGGTCCGGATAATTTTGTGCGAAGACCGGGACGGCGCTCAGCATGGCGGCGGTTGCGATAAAGCCCGCTGTTACGAAACGGCGCATGGGCGTTGCCCCCAATTCATACTCGACGGGACTTTTTGTCCCTTGTCATCGGCTTAGGGTGTGAGTCTAGTCCGCTCAAAGTCGCCGCGTAAAGCGTGCGGCGTAAGGCGCGATCAGCGCAGGCGGTCGGTGGTGACCAGGCGGATTTTCGGATTACCGACGCTGGTGCCGACGCAATTGAGATAAGGCCAGGGCCGCGCCACACAGGAATGCAGTGTCGCCAAGTCGGGTTTGGCGAGCGGGCCGGCATCGACCGCGCCGCTCGGGGCGAACGAGATCGTCATGACGACGGCGGTGGCCGCGGCGAAGACGATGGCTGACAGTACCTTGAGCATAGCCAGGCGTTCCTTGGCCGGCGCGGCTTTGGGCCACGCCGGTCGAAAAAAGGTTCAACACGTTACAGAGGTTCACCGCATTAACGGCGCAGAAGCCGAATGGTTTCACTCGGCGCGAAACGGATTGGGGACAGGCCTTTTCCGACTGGTTTTTCCTTTGGCGCGCCCTTGCCGGGCGCAATACGGCGGGTTAGACCCGCGCCCATGCCGAGGATCGCCCTTTATGCGGGGTCTTTCGACCCCGTCACCAACGGCCATATTGACGTGGTGCGCCACGCCGTGGGGTTGTGCGACCGGCTGTTCCTGGCTATCGGCGTGCACCCCGGCAAGGCGCCGCTGTTTTCGGCCGACGAGCGGCTGGCCATGTTGCAGGACACCTGCGCGCCATTGGCGAAAGAGGCGGGTTGTGATTTGGCCTGCATCACCTTCGACAATCTGGTGACGGCGGCGGCCAAGAAGGCGGGCGCGTCGATACTCATTCGCGGCCTGCGCGACGGCACGGACCTGGATTATGAAATGCAGATGGCCGGCATGAACGGCACGATGGCACCGGAGATTCGAACGGTGTTTCTGCCGGCGTCTCCAGCGGTGCGCCCGATCACCGCCACATTGGTCCGCCAGATCGCCGGCATGGGTGGCGACATCTCGGCCTTTGTGCCGGCGAGCGTAGCCGCGCAGTTGAAAAAGAAATTCAGCAAATAGCATCTTACAATTCCGGGAGCTCTTATGATCCGCATTCTTGCCGTCGCGCTTGCACTCATCTGTGCCGCACCGGCGCTCGCCGCGCCACCGAAACTGCCAGCCGGCGCCGATCCGAACAACACGCTGGTGATCGACACGACCAAGGGCCGCGTCATCATCAAGCTGCGCACGGATCTGGCGCCGCATCACGCCGAACGCCTCAAGCAGCTGGCGCGCGACGGCTATTACACCAATGTGCCGTTTCACCGCGTGATGGACGGCTTCATGGCGCAGACCGGCGACGGGCAGAACTTCGACGGCACCGGCCATTCGAAATATCCGAACATCAAGGCGGAGTTTACGCAGACTCCGTTCACGCGCGGCGTGGTCGGCATGGCGCGCGCCAATGATCCGAATTCGGCCAATTCGCAATTTTTCATCTGCTATGCCGACGCCTCGTTCCTGAACGGGCAATACACCGTGATCGGCAGTGTCATTGCGGGGATGGACGTGGTCGACAAGTTGAAGAAAGCGCCGTCGGGTTCGCGTTCGGGCGCGGTCGAGAACCCGGACAAGATGCTGAAGGTTCAAGTCGCGGCGGATATGAAGTAACCGCCGCTCGTTTAATCGAATGAATTGAAGGACCAAAGTGATGGCTAAACCGGAAGACACGCTGACGCTGGAAACCACCAAGGGCAAGGTCGTGATCGCGATGCGGCCCGACCTCGCGCCCGGCCATGTCGCGCGCATCAATGAGTTGGTGAAGTCCGGCTTTTACGACGGCATCGTGTTTCACCGCGTCATCGACGGCTTCATGGCGCAGACCGGTTGCCCGGACGGCACCGGCATGGGCGGCTCGGGCAAGAAGCTGAAGGCCGAATTCAACAAGGAGCCGCATGCGCGCGGCACCGTCTCGATGGCGCGCGCGTCCAATCCGGATTCGGGCGATAGCCAATTTTTTATCTGCTTCGACGATGCCAGCTTCCTCGACGGGCAATATACCGCCTGGGGCAATGTCATTGAGGGCATGGAAAACGTCGACCAGATCAAAAAGGGCGAGCCGGTGAGCAATCCCGACAAGATCGTCAAGGCGACGATGGGGGCGTAGGCTTTTCAGCCGCGCCAATCTCAGGCTGTCATGCCCCGCGAAGGCGGGGCATCCAGTAATCGCTGCCGCCGGGTATGATCTCAGGCACCCGCGTTTACTGGATCGCCCGTCGGAACCTGTCAGCGGGCCGCGCTTCGCGCGGACCGGTTGGCGGGCGATGACACCGAGTGAATATGAAAACCGAACTCTTCGACTTCGACCTGCCAGCCGACCGCATCGCCCTGCGGCCGGTGTCGCCGCGCGAGGCGGCAAAGCTGTTGCTGGTGCGGCCAGGGCAGGAGTTTGAAGACCGTACGGTCGCCGATCTGCCGGATTTGCTGGAGCCGGGCGACTGCCTGGTGGTCAACGACAGCAGGGTGATCGCGGCGCGGTTGAAAGGCCGCCGCATTGGGCGCGGGGAGGGCGAGCCCGCAATCGAGGCGACGCTGCATAAGCGCATCGACGGCTCGCACTGGCGCGCCTTTATCCTCGGCGCCAAAAAAGTGCAGGTGGGGGACACCCTGCGCTTCGGCGACGAGGGCAAGGTTTGCTTCCTCGGCGAGCTTGATGCTCAAGTTTCACAAAAAGATGAAGGAGGCGAGGTAACCCTTTCGTTTTCCTTCCATGGTCCCGTTCTCGACCAGGCCATCGCCGAGCGCGGCGAGATGCCCCTGCCGCCCTATATCGCCTCGAAACGGCTGACTGACGAGCAGGACAAATCGGACTACCAGACCGTTTTTGCCCGCGAGGACGGCTCGGTGGCGGCCCCGACCGCTGGGCTGCATTTTACCCCGGCGCTGCTGGAACGGCTGGAAGCGCGCGGGATCGCCGTCCACAAGGTCACGCTGCATGTCGGCGCCGGCACCTTCCTACCGGTCAAATCGGGCGACACCGCGGACCACACGATGCACGCCGAATTCGGCTCGGTCAGCCTTGAGACGGCGGCGGCGCTCAACGAAGCGCGTGCCAAGGGCGGCCGCATCGTGGCGGTCGGCTCGACCGCGCTGCGGCTTCTGGAGAGTGCAACCGGCGACGACGGCCGCATCAAGCCTTTCGCGGGCGAGACCGCGATTTTCATTACGCCGGGCTACCGGTTCAAAGCCGTAGACCTGATGCTGACCAATTTCCACCTGCCGCGCTCGACCTTGTTCATACTGGTGGCGGCCTTCTCGGGGCTCGAGACCATGCAGCGCGCCTATGCCCATGCTATCGCCAGCGGCTATCGGTTTTATTCGTACGGCGATGCGTGTTTGCTTTACCCCGAGGCTTGATGTCAGGACCATTTTCGTACCGTTTGATCAAAACCGACGGCGCCGCACGCCGGGGCGAGGTGACGACACCGCACGGCAAGGTGCAGACGCCGGCCTTTATGCCGGTCGGCACGCAAGCGACGGTGAAGGGGCTTTATCCGGAAGCCGTGAAAGCGACCGGCGCGGAAATCCTTCTGGGCAACACCTATCACCTGATGCTGCGGCCGGGGGCCGAGCGCGTTGCGCGGCTCGGCGGCCTGCACAACTTCATGAACTGGCCGCATCCGATTCTCACCGACTCGGGCGGCTTCCAGATCATGTCGCTTGCCACTTTACGCAAGTTGACCGAACAGGGCGTGACGTTCCGCTCGCACATCGACGGCACGATGTACGAACTGACGCCGGAGCGTTCGATCGAGATTCAGACGCTGCTCGGCACCGACATTACGATGCAACTCGACGAGTGTCTGAAGCTGCCGGCTTCACGCGAGGAAATCGAGCGCGCCATGCAATTGTCGCTGCGCTGGGGCGAACGCTCCAAGCGCGCCTTCCAGACGCGCGCGCGCGAGGGCTACGCGTTGTTCGGAATCGTGCAGGGCGGCGACGACATTGCGTTGCGCCAGCAAAGCGCACGCGAACTCACACAGATTGCTTTCCACGGCTACGCCATCGGTGGTCTCGCGGTCGGCGAGCCGCAGGAGGTCATGCTCAAGGTGGTTGAGGAAACGACGCCCGTACTGCCGGCGGAAGCGCCGCGCTATCTGATGGGCGTCGGCACGCCGCATGACATGCTGGAAGCGGTCGCGCGCGGCGTCGATATGTTCGACTGCGTGATGCCGACGCGCAATGGACGGCATGGCATGGCCTTTACGCGCCTCGGCCAAATCAATTTGTCGAATGCGCGCCACGCCGACGACGCACGCCCGCTCGACGAGCAAAGCGCGCATCCGGCCGCGCGCACCTATTCGCGCGCCTATCTGCACCATCTGACCAAGGCGAACGAAATCCTCGGCCAGGTGCTGCTCTCGACCATCAACATCGCCTACTACCAGCAACTGATGGCCGGCATGCGCGCGGCGATCGAGGCCGGCCGCTTTGCCGAATTTCATGCCGCGACCATGGCGGGCTGGCAGCAAGGCGATTTGCCGCCGCTCTGATCCGCCGGACCGGCATGCATGCGGAAGGGGTTGTCTTGAGCGCGACGGTTGGCTATCCCGAACCCATAAAATTAAAGAAAGGCCAGGGATGACCGCCGATTTCACCGCCTTTCTGGCCAAGCGCCGCACGCCTAAATTCAAGTTGCCGCCGGGCGCGACCGACGCGCATTGCCACGTGTTCGGACCCGGCGACATTTTTCCCTACGCGCCGAACCGGCGCTACACGCCGGAAGACGCGCCGAAGGAAATGCTGCGCGCGCTGCACGATCACTTGGGCGTGTCGCGCGCCGTCATCGTGCAGGCGAGCTGCCACGGCATCGACAATGCGGCGATGATGGATTGTCTCAAATCCGATCCGAAGCGCTATCGCGGCGTCGCCATCGTTGACGACAGTTTCGGCGACGCCCAGTTCGACACGCTGCACGCCGGCGGCGTGCGCGGCGTGCGCTTCAATTTCGTCAAGCACCTCGGAGGCGCGCCCGACATGGCCGTGCTCAACCGCGTCATCGATCGCATCAAGGGGCGCGGCTGGCACGTCGTGCTGCATGTCGACGCGCCGGACATCGTGTCACTCTCTGACATGATCAAAAAATTGCCGCTGCCCTTCGTGATCGACCATATGGGCCGCGTGCCGGCGAAAGACGGCGTCGATCAACCGCCGTTGCGCGCGTTGATCGAGCTTTCACGGCTGGAAAACTGCTGGATCAAGGTCTGCGGCTCCGAGCGCATTTCAATGCCGCCTTATGCCGCGGCGGTGCCGATCGCGCGCAAGCTGGTGGAAGCATCGCCGACACGGGTACTATGGGGAACGGACTTTCCGCATCCGAACGCGACGCACGAAGCCGACGAAGCCGATCTGGTAGATCTGGTGCCGCAATTTACCGCCGATCCGGTGGTGCAGCGCCAGCTTTTGGTAGACAATCCGGCCAGGCTTTACGATTTCGACTGACAAGAAGAACAAACACCATGCTATCAGGGAGGATTACTCAAATGAATAAGACCATGTTCGATCGCGCGCGCCGCGGCGCGTTGCTTGCGTTGCCGGCGGCGCTGTTGATGGCGCTGGCGTCCGTTGCGCCCGCGCAGGCGAAGTGGCCGGAAAAACCGATCAAGTTCGTGCTGCCCTTCGGCGCCGGCGGCGTCGCCGACGTTACCTCGCGCATCATGGCTGACAAGCTCTCCGACAAGCTCGGCCAGCGCGTCGTGGTCGAAAACATGCCGGGCCCGGGCGGCATCAACGCCGCGCGCGCGGTCATCACCGCGCCGGCCGACGGCTATACCATGGGTCTCGTCACCAACGGCACGGCCATCAGCGTCGCCGCTTTCAAAAAGCTGCCGTTCGACCCGGTCAAGGATTTCGCCATGGTGTCGATGCTGGGCGAGTTCGACCTGATCTTCGTCGTTAACGCCAAGTCGGAATTCAAGACGCTGGGCGATTTCGTTAAGGCGGCCAAGGCACAGCCGGGCAAACTGAATATCGGTACCATCGCGGTCGGCGGCACGCAAAATCTCGGCGCCGAATTGCTCAAGTCGGAAGCCAACATTAATGTGCAGATCGTGCCTTACAAGAGTTCGCCCGACATCGTCGTCGCCTTGCTGCGCAACGACGTGCAGATGCTGGTCGAGTTTCCGCCGGCGGTGCAGGGTCAGGTGAATGCGGGCGAGTTGAAGATTCTGGCCAGCTCCTCGCCGACGCGTTCGAAGCTGTTGCCGAACGTGCCGACCGCGAAGGAAGCCGGCGTGAAGAATTACGAAGTAACGTCGTGGAACGGCGTCTTTGCGCCGAAGGCTACGCCGAAGGAAGCCGTCGAGGGCATGCGCAAGGCGATGGCGGAAGTCCTGGCAATGCCGGACGTGATCGCGGCGTTCGCCAAGGTCGGCGTCGAAGCCCATGCCAGCGACGCCGCCGAGTTGGAAAAGCGCCTCACCGATGACATCAAGAAGTGGACGGCGGTGATCGACAAGGCCGGCATTCCCAAGAAGTAGACGAGAAACCATGCCGGGACGGCATCAAGCGCCGCCCCGGCACGGTGAGCGAAACTGCGCCGCGTCGGCGGCCGAAGGATGCAACGATGACCGCCGCGCCGCGCGATTACCCGGATTTGCACGAGCATCTCGCGGAACTGGAAAAGCGCGGGCTGCTGCGGCGGATCGACAAGGCGATCGACAAAGATTCGGAAATGCACCCGCTGGTGCGCTGGCAATTCGTCGGCGGCATCGCCGAGGCCGAGCGCAAGGCGTTTCTGTTCACCAACGTCAAGGACGGGCGTGGCCGGAAATACGACATGCCGGTGGTCGTCGGCGCCATGGCGGCCAATCCCGATATCTACAGTGTCGGCATGCGTGCGCCGTTGTCGGAGATACAGACGAAGTGGGACCACGCGATTGCCAATCCGGTCGCGCCGCGGCTGGTGAATGACGCGGTCTGTCACGAAGTCATTCACGAGGGCGACGCGCTGAAAGGTGAGGGCAATGGGCTCGACCGGCTGCCGATCCCGGTATCGACGCCGGGCTTTGATGCCGCGCCGACGCTGACCGCGACCAATGTGATTACGCGCGACCCGGAAACCGGCGTGCAGAATATGGGCACCTACCGGGCCGCGCTTAAAGCGCCCGACCGTCTGGTGGTGCGCATGGCGACGCGGGTCGGCGGCGCCGGCGGCTATCAGCATTATCTCAAATATCAAAAGCTGAAGCAGCCGATGCCATGCGCCATCGTGCTCGGCTGTCCGCCTTATGTCGCCTTCATGGGGCCGCAGAAGCTGCCGGTCGGCGTCGATGAGATGACGGTGGCGGGCGGTCTGGCGGGCGCGCCGATCAACATCGCGCGCGCGCGCACCGTCGATCTGACCGTTCCGGCGGAATCCGAAGTCGTCATTGAGGGCCTGATCGATACCGAATGGTTGGAGCCGGAAGCGCCCTTCGGGGAATCGCACGGCCACGTCGCGCTCGAAGAATTCAACATGCCGATGCGGGTGACGGCGATCACGCATCGGAAAAATCCGGTGATCCCGTCATACATCAGCCAGGTGGCGCCCTCGGAATCGAGCGTCATCAAGCGCGTCGCTTACGAGCCGCTGTTCACGGCGCATTTGCGCAACACGCTCGGCATCAAGGGCGTCAAGAAGGTCGCGCTGCATGAGCCGCTGACTGGATTGCTGCGCGTGACGGTCATCACGCTCGAAAAGGGCACCTCGCGCACCGAAGTGTGGCGCGCGCTCAACGGCGCGGCGTTTTTTAAAGGCGACTGCGGCAAAATCTGCATCGCGGTGAACGAAGATATCAACGTCGACAACGCCGACGCGCTGTTGTGGGCGATGGCTTATCGCATGAACCCGGTCGAGGACGTGCAGTTGGTGCCGCATCGCGGGCAGGGCCACGGCCCCAAGCGCGAAAAAGAGAACGACGAAGATTCAACGATGCTGATGGACGCCACCATGAAAGGCGACATGCCGCCTTTGGCGCTGCCGAAGCAGGAATACATGGAGCGCGCCAAGGCGATCTGGCAGGAACTCGATCTCGGCTCGCTGCGGCCGCAGTCGCCGTGGTTCGGCTACTCCCTCGGGGACTGGCTGCCGCAATGGGACGCGGCGGCCAAGCGCGCGGCCGAAGGCAACTATCTCGACAACGGCAAGATCAGCGAGAAGCAGGTGCGCAAGGGCCTCAAGCCGGAAACGAAATTCCGCCCGGACGAGACCTGACGCTCGCCGCTACGGCCCGCCGTAAAGCCAGGCAATGCCTTCCCGCGCCTGCTGCTCGGTGCGCCCGCCGACCGCCATGTCGCGCAATTCGGCGGCGACGCCGCGTGCGTGATAGAATTCGCCATAGACGCGCGCCATGATCTGGGTGCGGGCGGTGCGCAGATAACGCGCCTGCTGATAGGCGTGAAACGCGGCCGGCAGATCGTCCGGCGAGCCCGCAACTTTTTCCGCTAGGATCACGGCGTCCTCGGTCGCCATGCAGGCGCCCTGTGCGAGATATTGCAGCATCGGATGCGCGGCGTCGCCGAGCAGCGTGACATTGCCCTTGGTCCAGTTCTTCACCGGCTCGCGATCGCACAGGACCCACATGCGCCAGGTGTTGATGCGCTCAAGCATGCGGGTGACCTGCGGCACCTGCATTTTGAAATGCTCCCACATCACGTCCTTGGCGCCTTCGGCGTCCCAGCCTTCTTCGTAATGGTCGGAGTGGAAGACGGCGACCAGATTATAAAGCTCGCCGCGGCGCAGCGGGTAATGTACAAAATGCGTGCGCGGACCGGCCCACAACACGACGTCGGGCCGCCACAAATCTTTCGGCACTTCCTCGCGCTTGAGCACTGCGCGATAAGCGATGTGACCGGAGACGCGCGGGGGACCGTCGCAGACGATGCGCTCGCGGATCTTCGACCACATGCCGTCGCAGGCGATGAGCGCGCGGCCTTTGACCTTTTCACCGTTGTTAAGCGTGACGGTGACGCCGTCGCCGTGGTCTTCGTAGTCCTCGACCTTGCGGCTGTTCTCCAATGTGACGAGGTTGCTGCCTTCGCAGGCTTTCAGAAGGGCGCCGTGGATGTCGGCGCGGTGGGTCACTGCGTAAGGCTGGTTGCCGAAGTATTCGGAGAAGGCCTGACCGAGCGGAATATTGGCGATCAGATCGCCGGTGAGCGCATTGCGCATTTCCTGCGCCGGCGGGATATGCGCATCGGCAAGGATGGCATCCTTCAATCCGACTTTCTCGAGCGCGCGGAAAATATTAGGCCCGAGTTGAATGCCGGCGCCGACCTCGGTGAATTCCTTGCTCTGCTCGAACAGGCGCACCGGAAAGCCCTGGCGCGCGAGCGCATAAGCCGTAATGAGACCGCCGATGCCGCCGCCGGAAATCAGGAAAGGATCGGAATTGCCGGCCATGAGTACCTCGCCACGTTTCTTTTAATCGCTGTTGGGCGGGCATGATAATGCGCCGGCGCGCCGGAGGCAAAGCGGCGCGTGCAGGGCTTCGATGCGTTTGCGGGGCGGAATTATAGTTCAAAAAAACCCGCCGGCGCGGGAGCCGGCGGGTGTCGCGCCGCGACGAGCGGCCAGCAATGTCGTGTCTTGGGCGGAGGCTTACTTGGCCAGCTGACCGCGAATTTCGCCGCCTTTGTTGGCGGCGGTGTGGACGTTCACGTACAGGTCGCCATCCGCCAGCGCCTTGGCCTGGGCATCGGTCAACGTGGCCGAGCCTTCGAACGACGGGCCGTTCGGACTGATCGGCACCAGCACGGCGGCGTTCTTGCCGGCCGGCGCCGGCCCATGGAAGTGGGCGGCGGTGGCCGGCCCGGTCAGGCCCGAATAGCTGCCCTTCCAGGACAATTTCTTGCTGTCGCTGTCGTAGGTGGCGGTGACCGAGCCGGTGCCGGCCGTGGTGTTGGGCGGCACTTCAGATTTTCCGTTCAGGCTGGCTTTGAAAGTCATCGTCGCCGCCATAGCCGGACCGGCAGCAAATGCGATTGCCGCGGTGCAGGCGAGCGCGGACCGCAAGACAGTCGAGGTCATGGTTGTTCCTCCTTGAAAGCGGCTTCAAGAGCAGCCATCAGGTCAAACCCCGCCGCCGCTGCGGTATTCCAGCGCGGGCGGTCAATCGGCGGCAATTTCAATCGAGGTGCTGGACGGCTCTCCGCAGCTGTCGCATTCCCAGTAATGCCGGATTTCGCCGCCTTCGACGAATTCGGACACCAAGGGCGCGACCATCCAGTCGCCGCAATGGGAGCAGCGCATGGGGGCGGCGAAAGCGCGGATCGAGGAGAGCGTGGCCGGATAGCAATGAAGCTGCTGCATGGTCGGGCCTCCTTGTGAATCGTCGTCCGTAGTCCTCTGCGTAGAAGCCAACCATGGCGACGCCGCGACGCTTTGATGATCGTCCAGTGGCCTCCCCAATAAAGTTTCGTGACGCGGGCGCGTAGCGGAAGTTATCTGAGGCTCTTTTTATACCGCGATTGCAGTCATTTTGACGGGCATAAGCGGGCAAGCAATTGCATTGCCGCGCCCTGGTGAACAAAGTTTGGACGATTTCGTTAAACCGCGCGCAGGTTGCTGCCTTGCAGCACGCAAATCGCAATCGAAAGCTTGTTGCGCATTGTGCATTGCGGAATAGCCAGTCATGCGCCTGCCTAGCCGGCTTTTTTGAACCGTACGAAATGCTGCCGGCGAGCTATCGCTGAGGAGCGGGCAGCTTATTCGTCGTCCTGATTGAACGGCGCGACCTGGCGGATCGGCCCGCTCGATAGACTTATTTTCCGGCGCTGCGAATGAAAACTTTCGATCGGCGTGTCGGCCTCGCGCGATTTTACGAACAGATCGGCGCCGAGATTGCCGCCGAATTCGGCGAGGTCGCCTTCGTCGCAACTGGCGGCGATGGCGAGCCCAATCGAGGCGAGATGCGCGCGGCGGTAACAATAAAGCGCAAGCCGGGCGCGGGTCTGGACGGGGACTGTTTCGATCAGCGCGTTAAGCCCGTGCGGGCTGACACGATAAAGCTCACCGAGAACGCTTTCGGGTACTGGGCACGCCTCTTCGTTAAGTTGCATGCTTACCTCCGGACGCGGAAGCTTCCATGTGCCCGGAAATGGTTAATAAAACGGTAAAGGTGGAATTGTTCGTGAATCTGCGTCGAGCGCGCCAGCTTCGCGGATGTTTTGAAACTGGTGAGCGCGCAGGGACTCGAACCCTGGACCTACTGATTAAAAGTCAGTTGCTCTACCACCTGAGCTACGCGCTCTTTAGCCGGACCAAAGAAGCGGCGCGTGATCGCGCCCAAAAACGGGGCAAGTGGTCTTAAATCACGCGCGTGCGGGGTGTGTAGGGGCGCGAGCCTGCCCGGTCAATAGCCCATCGGGAGCCACACCTGGCCCTGCCGATCGCGGATTTGCGGGCGTTTCGCCGCATTTTTCCGGGCATTTCGTGCTTTTAACTTGAACTCGCGCGCGGCCTGCGCGGTTTGCTACAGTGGCAGGGTCGCCGCGCCGATTTAGCGCGCAAATTCCCGCCTGGAGTGCCTTATGCCCATCGTCAATCGCGTCGCCGACTTTCATGCCGATATCACCGCCTGGCGGCGCGACCTGCATGCCCATCCGGAATTGCTCTATGACGTGCACCGTACGGCGGCGTCGGTGGCGGAGAAACTGAAAGAATTCGGCTGCGACGAGGTGGTGCCGGGCATCGGGCGCACCGGCGTCGTCGGCGTGATCCGAGGCCGCAAGTCAGGCTCGGGCAGAACAATCGCGCTGCGCGCCGACATGGACGCGCTGCCGATCACGGAGGCAAACGACCTGCCGTATAAATCGACGGTGGACGGCAAGATGCACGCCTGCGGCCATGACGGCCACACCGCCATGCTGCTGGGCGCGGCTCGTTACCTTGCCGAGACGCGCAATTTCGACGGCACCGCGGTGGTGATTTTCCAGCCGGCGGAAGAGGGCGGCGCCGGCGCCAAGGCCATGCTTGAGGACAAATTGGCGGAACGTTTTTCCATCGACGAGTTCTACGGCATGCATAATTACCCCGGCATGCCGGTCGGTTCGTTCGGCACCCGCGCGGGTCCGATCATGGCGGCGGCCGATTATCTCACCATCGATATCGAAGGCGTCGGCGCGCATGCGGCGCGCCCGCATATGGGCATCGATACAGTGCTGGTGGCGGCGCAAATCATCAACGCCATGCAATCGGTGGTGTCGCGCAATGTCGATCCGCTCAAATCGGCGGTGGTCTCGATCACCATCGTGCAGGCCGGTACCGCCGATAACGTCATTCCGCAAACGGTGCGTTTGCGCGGGACCGCGCGCACGCTCGACGAAGGCGTGCGGGTGATGTTGGAGGAGCGGCTGCACCGGATTGTCGAGAACACCGCGGCGGCGTTCGGCGCGAAAGCGAAGCTAACGTACCGGCGCAATTACCCGGTGCTGGTCAATCACGACAAGCAGACCGAATTCGCGGCCTCGGTGGCGAGCCAGATTGTCGGCAAGGATAAGGTCAACAGCGATCTGCCGCCAATGATGGGCGCGGAAGATTTCTCCTTCATGCTCAATACGCGCCCGGGAGCCTTTATCTGGGTCGGCAATGGCGACAGCGCGGGCCTGCATCACCCGTCGTATAATTTCAACGACGACGCAATTCCGGTCGGCACGTCTTATTGGGTGAAGCTGGTGGAGACGGCGCTGCCGGCATAAACCGTCAGCGCATTTTTATTTACTGCGCCAATTCGGTCTGCTTTTGGACAGTGGGCGCAGGCGCAACAGCCTTTACCGCCTTGGCCATCGGCGCACGGCGGCCGATGAGTTCGCCGAGCGAAACGTTGATCGCGCTCCAGGTGGCGAATTCGTTGTACCGCGAACGCTCGACCAACGCGATGATCACGGCCGCCACGAAGGGCAAGCTCTGGATCACCAGCACGGCGGCGAAAATATAGATCTCGTGAACTTCCTTGACGTTGGTCTCAACCAGCACGATGGCGCTCAGCAGCAGGAGCCCGGCCAGCACCGCTTCCCAGAAGGCGTGGAAGTCCGAGCCGCGGTGCAAGGCGGTCTTGCCGCCTTTGTCGGTGCGCACGAACGGCAGGTGATCCTTGATGACGCCGTTGCCGACCGCGCGCGCCACCGTCCATTGCACGGACATGGCGGCAAAAGCCGAGGCGACGAGCTGGCCTATGCCGATGCGCACGCGCAGCCGGTAGAGCGTGACGAAATGCAGCATCGATACGACAAAGCTGGCGGCGATGGGCACGGTCAGAATGCGATCCGGCACGGCGATGTCGAGGAAGGCGATGACCGGCACCCAGAGGATATTGAGCACCGCTACAACCACGCCAATGCTCTCCGAGCCGAGCCAGTTGAGCCAGCCGAGCGCGAATTCGCGTTTCTGATCGCGCGTCAGCCGGCTCGCGCCGGGCAGGAAGCGGCGCCAGTGCTTTTTCAGAATCTGCAAGCCGCCATAGGCCCAGCGGTCGCGCTGTTTCTTGTAGGCGTCGAAGGTGTCGGGCAATAGGCCGTGGCCGTAACGCTTGTTGGTGTAATGCGCCTGCCAGCCTAGCTCAAGCAGCGTAAGGCCAAGATCGGTGTCCTCGCAGATCGTGTCGCTCGACCAACTTCCGGCCGCTTCCAGCGCTTTGCGGCGCACCAGGAACATGGTGCCGTGCACGACGATGGCGTTGAATTCGTTCCGCTGCACCATGCCGATGTCGAAGAAGCCGGCATATTCGCCGTTCATGGCGTGATGCATGACGCTGCGTTCGCCGTCGCGGTGATCCTGCGGCGCTTGAACGATGCCCACGGAAGGATCGGCGAACAGCGGCACCAGATCCTTGAGCCAATCCTGCGTCACGACATAATCGGCATCGATGACGCCGATGATTTCGGCGTCGGCGGCGGTATGCATGATGGCAAGCCGCAAAGCGCCGGCCTTGAAGCCTTCGAGCTTATCGGCCAGCACAAATTTGAAACGTTCGCCGAGCAGCTTGCAGTGCTCCTCGACCGGCAACCACATCGCCGGGTCCGGCGTGTTATTGACGACGACGACGCATTCGAGATTCGAATAATCGAGGCGGGCGACCGCGTCGAGCGTCTGCTTGAGCATCTCCGGCGGTTCGCGATAAGCCGGAATATGAATTGAGACTTTCGGCACCGTGACGTCGGGCGCGAGCGGCGGTGAAGAGGGCAACACGGGGATCAGCCGCAGAGGCTTGCGGCCGAACGCAATGGCCGCGATTTCCTCGACGCGCGCGAGCGCGATCACGATCAGCGGCAACAGCAGCAGCGTGCCGAGACCGAGCGCGAAGGCGGAGCCGGGAACGAAGTAATGGCCGTTCCAATAGCCGAACAATGCAGCCGACCAGGCACCGACGACGTTGGCGGCCGCCGCCAGCAGCGCGGTCTGGGCAATTGTCACCGCGCTCGCGGTCAGGATCGGCAGTGAAAGCAGCACGCTCACCAGAAGCGCGATGCCGGCGAGCCTCCAATGATCGGGATTGGTGATCGGACCGGTCCAGGCAAATTTCGCATGGCGGCTGGCGTCATAGATACCCCAGTAGGGGCCGACGCCGCCTTCGAAAATCTTCCACGGCTGGTCGATGGCTTCGACAATGTTGTAGTCGATGCCGTAAGCGTCCGCGCGTGTGACGAAGTCGCGAAGCAGCAGCGCCTGTTCGATGCGGCCGGGAACGGCATTTTTCAAGTTATATCCGGCGCTCGGCCAGCCGAACTCGGCGATCACGATGCGCTTACCGGGATAGGCGCGACGCAGCTTGTCGTAGATCACGATTGCCTGATCGACGGCCTGGCTCGGCGAAAAGCCCTCCCAATAAGGCAGGATATGCGCCGCGATGAAGTCGACGTTGGAAACAAGCTCGGGATGCTCAAGCCAGACATTCCAGATTTCGCCGGTGGTCACCGGCACATTGACTTGCCGCTTAACGCGCTGAATGAGCTTGATCAACTCGGGCACTTTGATTTCGTCGCGATAGATCGTTTCGTTGCCGACGAAGATGCCGTTGACGTTGCTGTGCCGTTTCGCGAGTTCGACGACCGAACGTATTTCCCGGTCGTTGCGTTCCTGATGCTTGTCGATCCAGGCGCCAACGGTGGCGCGCAGGCCGAACTCGGCGGCGATGCCGGGCACGAGTTCGACGCCGCCGGTCGACGAATAGGTGCGGACCGCCTTGGTGATTGGCGCGAGCAGTTTGAGGTCGGCGCGAATACGCGCGGCTTCGGCCTTGCCGCCTTCGCCCGGGTTCACATTGCCTTCGAAGGGAGCGTAGGAGACGCTCGCCAACTGGCCTTCGAAGTCGGGAGCGCTGACCTGATCTCTTGAGAGAGCCCAAAATCCAGCATGCACGCACACCACGAGGGTGACGACAGCGGCTACGGTGCGCATGGACTTCATAACCAAGTGGGGCTGGATGGCAGACCCTTGAACCCGTCCCCTGGGCTCAGCCGAAGCTTGTTCTGCACTGCAGCATAGCTCGGTATCAGGTTCCGATTCAAGTAATCCGTGGACATGGCAAATCCTTGACGGATGCATGGCACCCGCATGATTTGGCGCCACATAGAATGACGGCTGTTAATTACAAACGCCACCCTTTAACCAACAACGTAACGCGGTCAGGGCTTCTGCGTTCCAGCGGCTGGCGCTGCCGGCGGCGCGGGGGTCGCCACCGCAGCGGTGGGGGCAAGGCCGGGATTAAGCCAGCAAGCGTGCACCCGGCTGTTTAAGGTCTCCGGCGCTTTCGGATCGATGTTTCCTTGCCGGACCAGACAGCGGAAAGTGGCCTGGATATGGGCGCTCGGACATGCAAATCGGTCATAAAGGTCAAGATGGCGGAAGGCGGTGTCGAGATCGTCGCGCCAGAGCAGACTGACCACCCGGCGACCGAGCCAGACACACTCCGGATTGCCGGCAGGGCCGACCAATACGCGGGAGGCCTCGGCGATTTCGTCGATTTTCTTTTGGCCTTCCTTGATGATCGATTCAGCCGTCGGTTTCTGCGGTTCGACGGGTTTGCCGCCGCTTTGACCGAAGGCGGCGGTCGCGGTGGCACACAATGCTGCCACGCAAAGCATGGCAAAGAACTGACGCAGCCGGTACATAAACGATAGTTTCCCGCCGATGTTGATTAAGCCCAACGCCCGACCCTGCTGTGGGACCGGATTGGGACGCCATTGCGGCATCCCGGGCGAATGGCTTTGATAATCTTTGCCCGCACGCGCGCGTGCTGGGTAGGATGGTCCCCCGGCCGAATTCTCCGTCGCAAAACTTGGCCTTAACGGCATGGCTTTGTCCAGCCTCTCCGCGTTCCTTGCTTAAGAGCGGGCGCGGATGTGCTGGCGTGACGCGTTCGGCACCTTCACCGGCGCGCTATTGGCAGGGGCGCGGGGTCGCTATATGCCGGTCCGGCTATTTGCTGGCGGCCAAAACCTGCCGAATTGGGTCTAATCATGCGCATCGGTCTTGCCTGTCTCGCCGCGGTGACGGCTGTTATCGCCGTTGCTTGGATGTGGCTGGGGCAGGCCGAGCCGATGCCGCAATCACCGCTGGCGGCCGGTGAAAAGCTGTATTGCCTGTCCTATGCGCCGTTCAGAGGCAGCCAGACTCCGCTTGACCCGACCGCCATGATTTCGGCCGGACAGATCGACGAGGATATTGGCCGCCTGGCCAAGATCACCAACTGCGTGCGCGTCTATTCGACCGATTTCGGTCTCAACCAGATCGCCGGCATCGCCCAGCGCCATGGGCTCAAGGTGCTGCAAGGGTTGTGGCTGTCGAGCGATCCGAAGAAAAACCAGATCCAGATCGAGGACGCGGTCGGCCTCGCCAACCGCTATCCGGACACCATCCTGGCCGTCGTCGTCGGCAACGAAGTGCTGCTGCGCGGCGATATGTCGGCGGAAAATCTAGCCGCCACCATCCGCGCGGTTAAGTCGCGGGTAAAAGTGCCGGTCACCTATGCCGATGTCTGGGAATTCTGGCTGCGCAACGCGGAAGTGGCCGCCGCCGTCGATTTCATCACGATTCATATCCTGCCTTACTGGGAGGACTTTCCGATATCGGCGCGTCACGCCGCCGCCCATGTCGATTCCATCCTTGCGCGGATTGCCAAGGCCTTCGCCGGCAAGGACGTAATGATCGGCGAAGTCGGCTGGCCGAGCCAAGGCCGCATGCGCGAGGGGGCGTTGCCGTCGCCAGCCAACCAGGCGCGCGTCATCCAGGACGTGCTGGCTTTGGCGGCGCGCGAGAAATTCCGCGTCAATGTCATCGAAGCCTTCGATGCGCCGTGGAAGCGCGCGCTGGAAGGCGTCGTCGGCGGCCATTGGGGATTGCTCGACGACGCAACGCGCGAACCGAAATTTCAATGGGGCAGGCCCGTCTCCGATCATCCGCAGTGGAAGTCGCAGGCGGCAGGCGGCATTGCTTTCGCCGTGCTGATATTCGGCGCGGCCTTTGTTGCGCGCCGTTATGAAGCCGCGCCGGTCAAGCTGTGGCTGGCGGTGAGCGCCAATGCCATTGCCGGCGGCGTGCTGATCGGCTGGACTGTCGCCAACGTGCCGATCGAAAGCATCGGCTGGGGCGGCTGGGTGCGTGAATTGGCGCTGGCGGCGGTTGCCTTACTCGCACCGTTGGCGCTCAGCGCCGGCATCATGCGCGGCACGCCCTTGACGCGGCTGTCGCGCCTGCTCGGGCCGCTCGATGCGCGCACGCACGATCCGCTCGCGATTTTGATTGGCGTTGTCATGATCGCGACGCTGCTGCTGTCGATCCTCACCGCGCTCGGACTGGTGTTCGATCCGCGTTATCGCGGTTTTCCTTTCGCGCCGCTGACCGCGACGGCGGTGGCTTTCCTCACCCATAGTCTGGTGATGCCGCGTCCGGCCGGCAAACGCGGCACGGCAGAACTGGCGGGCGCCGCGTTGCTGGCGGCGTCGGTGCCTTACATCGCGTTCAACGAAAGTTTTTTGAACTGGCAATCGCTCTGGCTGTGCGGCGCATTGGCCGCCTTCATCATCAGTCTTGTTCGGGTGCGCGACGTGCAAAGCTGAGCACTAAAAGACCGGCCGCCAACGACGACAGCAATACATTGTACAAAACCACGCCGAGGCAGGCAGCCGCCAGCGCGGCGGCGAAGATGACGAGGCTCGGCCGCATCAGATTGAGCGCGGCCAGCGCCAAAGCCGCGATGCCGAAAACCGAACGGTCGAACAGCGCGATCACGATGTGGCGCGTGTAGCAGAACCAGGTGTCGAGCCCGGCCGCGCAGGCCAATCCCACCGTCGACTGCTCGACGCCGAGATAGCGCATGTAGAGCGCATAGCCGAGCGATCCAAAGCCCACGATCAGCAGGACGTTGGTGGCGCGTGCGCTCGGCAGAAAAAGTTTCATGGCTCATGTTTTATGGGTTGGGTCCGCTGTAAAGGCGGACTATGCCCGCGCGCAAGCAATGCGGCAATTGACTTATGGCTGCGCCGCCGCCGCCAGTGCATCGCCAACGTAACGGGTGGTGCGGCAGGTCACCCGTGAGGCGGCAAAGCGCTGGCAGAGCGCGGCTGCGGCGGCGCCATTGCCGACCGGACCGACGATCAGGCGGAAGGGAATGGCGTTAGGCCGGCGGTCATGCGCGACCAGTGGATGCATGCCTTGGATCAGCGGCCCGAAATTCGCCTTTACCGCGATCCAGCGTGCGTTGAGGATTTCCAGGGTATGCGCGCCGCCGAGGTCGAGCGCGAGCTCAGGTTTGCCGGATTGGCCGGATGGCTCGCTCGACGGTGCCGAAGCGACGCGGACCGGCGGCAAGGGCACGGATTCAATCACGGTCGATTTGACCGGTGGTGCGGCTTTCGGTTTTTCTGACGTGTCACTGGATTTTGCGAAACTTTCGTTATTCTTTTCGGTTTTGACGTCGACGTGATTTTCAAATCTGGCTTGCGACTTGCCAACCCTGGCGCTCTGATTGTCACTCGCCGCCGGGCTAGCAGACTCGGGCAGCGGCTCCACCACTTCGGGCTTTTCGATGACGGGCGGCGGCTCGCTCGGTGTGACCGGGGCGAGAATCTTCAGCTCGCGCCGGATTGCGCCGGTCATGCTGTTGACGTTGCTTTCCAGGCTGGCGACGCGGGCGACCAGCCGGTCGCGGTCGGCGGCGAGCACACGCACCTGCGCCTCCAGTTGCTGGGTTTGCTGGCGCAGCGCTTCGGCTTCCTTGTTCGGGCTGACGTCCGGCGCCGTGTCGGTCTGCGCAAAGGAACGGATCGGTACGACAGCCTGTGGCGCGAGCGCCATTCGCAGGCGCTGCTCACCGACATCGGTCTGCGCGATCAGTACGGTGCCGGTGAGTGCGCAAGCGGCGAGCATTCCCCAGCTCGCGACGCGCCAGAGCGCGCGCTTGGCGCGCAGGCGTGCCAGTTCCGGCGGGCCTTGCTCAAGGTCGGAATCCATTCTATCCCCGCGGAGCGCGAATCAGGTCATTGAAAACGTTAGCAGAATCCGGCAATGCTGGCTTTCATTGCGTGCCGCGACGGGCTAAGCACGGGCAGTCTTTATCGTTTATAGGCCGGTTTTGCGGCATTCCGCCGTACCCGGGTAAGCCCACCAACACCTAAGAACACAATTGAGCGCCAAACCGATGCAGCAGCCGAGCGGCCCTGAAAGGACGTGCCTCACAATCGTGCTCGCGGCCGGCGAGGGCATCCGCATGCGCTCGTCGACGCCGAAGGTGCTGCACGAGATCGGTTCGCGCAGTCTGATTGCGCATGTCCTGACGGCGGCCGTCGAAGCCGGCGGCGGGCAGATCGCGGTGGTGGTCGGGCCTGATCATGCGGTGGTCGAGGCGCAAGCCAAGGCAATTGCGCCGCGTACGCAGATTTTCGAGCAACGAGAACGAAAGGGAACGGCGCACGCCGTGTTGGCGGCGCGTGCGGCGCTCGCTAAGGGTACCGACGATATTCTGGTGATGTTTGCCGATACGCCGTTGGTGCGACCGCAGGTGTTAGGTGAATTGCGCACGGCTCTGGCCAAGGGCGCGGCGGTGGCCGTGCTCGGGTTTCGGCCGGAGGATCCCACCGGCTATGGTCGGCTGGTGATGCAGGGGACGGAGCTCGAAGCCATTCGCGAGGACAAAGACGCCACGCCGGACGAGCGCGAAATCGGCTTCTGCAATGGCGGGCTGATGGCGCTTGCCGGCGCGCATGCGCTCAGAATTCTCGAAGCCATCGGCAATGACAATGCCAAGGGCGAGTACTATCTGACCGACGCGGTTGCCATAGCCCGCCGGATGGGCTTGAAGGCAGTCGCGATCGAAACCGGGGAGGACGATGTGCGCGGCATCAACAGCAAGACGCAGCTCGCGGAGGCCGAAGCCGTTTTGCAAGGCCGCCTACGCAGCGCGGCGCTCGAAGCCGGCGTCACCATGACCGCGCCGGACACTGTGTTTCTTTCCGCCGACACCAAATTTGGCAAGGACGTCACCATCGAGCCGAACGTGGTGTTCGGTCCCGGCGTGACGGTGGAGGACGGCGCGACCATCCGTGCCTTCTCTCATCTGGAAGGGGCGCATGTCGGCAAGGGCGCGCGCGTCGGCCCCTTCGCGCGCTTAAGGCCCGGCGCGCATCTGGGCGCCGACGTGCACATCGGCAATTTTGTCGAGGTGAAGCAGGCGACCATCGAGGCCGGCGCCAAGGCCAACCATCTTGCGTACATCGGAGATGCGCGCGTCGGCGAGGGAGCCAATGTCGGCGCTGGCGCCATTACCTGCAATTACGACGGCAGCGACAAGCACCATACCGATATCGGCAAGAATGCATTCATCGGCACCAATTCGTCGCTGGTGGCGCCGGTCAAGATTGGCGATGGCGCTTATGTCGGCTCTGGCTCGGTGGTGACCAAGGACGTGCCGGCGGATGCGCTCGCGGTCGCGCGCGGCGAGCAGGTCAATAAGGAAGGCGGGGCAAAGCGTTTGCGCGACATCAAGGCCCTGCGCAAGAAGCAGAAAAAAGAACGCGGCTGAAGACCACGCAATATGCCGCAATAGGTTTTGATTTCTTCCGACCGGCGGCGGTCGTTAAATCATTATTCAGGAATCGGGGGCCATCCAGGCGGATGTGTGGGATCGTAGGAATTCTCGGGGGCGAGGCCGTCGCCGGCCATTTGGTCGAAGCGCTCAAGCGCCTCGAATATCGCGGCTACGATTCCGCCGGAATCGCCACGCTCGATCATGGCCGGCTTTCGCGCCGCCGCGCCAAGGGCAAATTGCAGGCGCTCGAAGACCTACTGGTGTCGCAGCCGCTGGCGGGCAATAGCGGCATCGGCCACACCCGCTGGGCAACGCACGGCAAGCCGACCGAAAGCAACGCGCATCCACATGCGACCGATAGAGTCGCGGTGGTGCACAATGGCATTATCGAAAATTTCCGCGAATTACGTGAAGCGCTCATGGCCAAGGGCGCGAAGTTCGCAAGCGAGACCGACACCGAGGTGGTGGCGCACCTCGTCACCAGCGAAATGGCGAAGGGCAAATCGCCGGTCGAAGCGGTGGCGGCAACGCTCAAACAACTGCGCGGCGCTTTCGCGCTCGCTTTTCTGTTTGCCGGCGAAGACGACCTGATGATCGGCGCCCGCAAAGGTTCGCCGCTCGCGGTCGGTTATGGCCAAGAGGGCAAAGAAGCCGGCAAGGCTGAAATGTATCTCGGCTCCGACGCCATTGCGCTGTCGCCTTTTACCGACACGATCAGCTATCTCGAGGACGGCGACTGGGCGGTGCTCACGCGCGAGGGCGTCAAGATTTACGATGAGCAGGACCGGCCGGTCGAGCGCGCGGTGGTGAAGTCCGCGATTTCGTCGCAGCTTGTCGACAAAGGCAACCACAAGCATTTCATGGCCAAGGAAATCCATGAACAGCCGGAAGTGGTCGGCCATACGCTGGCACATTATATCGACATGGTTGGCGAGACCGTGTTGCTGCCGGAAAAATTGCCGTTCGAGTGGGACAAAATCAAACGACTGTCGATCTCGGCTTGCGGCACGGCGTTTTACGCCGGGCTGGTAGCGAAATACTGGTTCGAGCGTTTCGCCAAACTGCCGGTGGAAATCGATATCGCGTCGGAATTCCGCTATCGCGGCGCGCCGCTGGAAGCCGGCGACCTCGCCATCTTCATTTCGCAATCGGGCGAAACCGCCGATACGCTGGCGACCTTGCGCTATGCGCGTGAGATGAAGCAGCATATTTTGTCGGTGGTGAACGTCGCTTCGTCGACCATCGCGCGCGAAAGCGACGTGGTGATGCCGACGCTGGCCGGACCGGAAATCGGTGTCGCTTCGACCAAGGCCTTTACCTGCCAGTTGTCGGTGCTGGCGTGTCTGGCGCTGGCCGCCGGCCGCGCGCGCGGGCACCTGTCGGCGCAGGATGAAAAGAAACTGGTGCAGGCGCTGGTGGCAGTACCGCGGCTGATGGCCAAGGCGCTGACGCTGGAGCCGCAGATCGAAAGGTTGTCGCACGACCTCGCCAAGGTGAAGGACGTGCTTTATCTCGGGCGCGGCACCAGTTTTCCGATCGCACTCGAAGGCGCGCTCAAGCTCAAGGAAATTTCCTATATCCACGCCGAGGGCTATGCCGCCGGCGAACTCAAGCACGGCCCGATTGCGCTGATCGACGAGACCATGCCGGTGATCGTGATCGCGCCGTTCGACCGGGTGTTCGAAAAGACCGTGTCGAATATGCAGGAAGTGGCGGCGCGCGGCGGCAGGATTATTCTGGTGACCGACCCGCAGGGGGCGAAGGAAGCCACCATCGAGTCTTTGGAAACGCTGATGCTGCCGGAGATGGCCTCGATGGTGACGCCATTGGTCTATGCCATTCCGGTGCAACTGATTGCTTACCATACGGCAGCCGCCATCGGCACCGACGTCGACCAGCCGCGCAATCTCGCAAAATCGGTGACGGTGGAGTAAACTTAACCTCATGGCCGATATCGATCAAAAGCCGGGTGAGGCGCTCGCCGTCGATGTGGCGAAGGTGCAGGCGTCGCAGACCGGCTTTGCCGGGCGCATCCGCAATTATTTTCTGACCGGTCTGGTGGTGGCCGGGCCAGTCCTGATCACGGCTTACCTCACCTGGTCCTTCATCACCTGGGTCGATAACCTCGTCCAACCGTTTATTCCGCCGACCTACCGGCCGGAAACCTATCTGCCGTGGCCGATCCCCGGCACCGGGCTGGTAATCGCCTTTGTGGTGCTGACGCTGCTCGGCTTCCTCACCGCCAATCTGGTCGGGCGTTCGCTGGTCGAACTGGGCGAGGGCCTGCTCAACCGCATGCCGATCGTGCGGCCGGTCTACAAGACCATGAAGCAGATTTTCGAGACGCTGTTCTCGAAGGACGGATCGAGCTTTCGCAAAGTGGCGCTGGCGGAGTTTCCCGCGCCCGGCATGTGGTCGCTGGTGTTTATTTCGCAACCGCCGAGCGGCGAGTTGACCGCGAAGTTGCCGGCCGGCGAATACGTCTCGTGCTTTCTGCCCTGTACGCCGAATCCGACCACGGGTTTTTTCTTTTACGTGAAGCGCGCCGAATTGATCGAACTCGACATCACGGTCGAGAATGCCATGACGCTGCTGATTTCGGCCGGCATGGTGCAGCCGGACGGCGACGCGCAGAAGAAGCTTTCGGCGATGGCTGCAAATGCGCGCACCTTGCAGGCGGCGAAGAAGACGGAAGGTGTGGGGTAGTCACCCCGCTCTTATCAGCTTGATCGCCTCGTCCTTGCCGAACAAATAGAGCAGATGCCGCAGCGCTTGTCCGCGCTCGCTCTGCAAATTGGGATCGCGCGAGAGAATGAGGCCGGCGTCGTCGCGCGCGATGGGCAAATATTTACCATGCACCTCAGCGCGCGCCACCGTGAATCCGGGCATGCCGCTTTGCCGTGTGCCCAGGAGGTCTCCTTCGCCACGCAGGCGCAGATCCTCTTCGGCGATGCGGAAGCCGTCTTCGGTCTCGCGCAAAATGGCGAGCCGCGCCTTGGCGGTTTCGCCGAGCGGCGCCTTGTAGAGCAGCAGGCACGTCGACTTGCCCGAACCGCGCCCGACGCGGCCGCGCAACTGGTGAAGTTGCGCCAGGCCGAAACGTTCGGCGTGTTCGATCACCATGATGGTGGCTTCCGGCACATCCACGCCGACTTCGATCACGGTGGTGGCGATGAGGAGTTGTGTCTCGCCGGCGGCAAAGCGCGCCATGGCGGCGTCTTTCTCGGCGCCTTTCATGCGGCCGTGCACCAGATCGACTGTGGCGCCGAAACGCTTGCGCAATTCCTTGTAGCGTGCTTCGGCGGCGGCGAGGTCAATCTTCTCCGACTCCTCGACCAGCGGGCAGACCCAATAAGCGCGCTTGTTCTCGTCGAGCGCGCGGCCGATGGCCTCTTCAACTTCATTGACGCGTTCGAGCGGAATGGCGCGGGTGTCGATCGGCTGACGGCCGGCGGGCTTTTCGCGCAGTTCGGAAATATCCATGTCGCCGAAGAAGGTCAGCACCAGCGTGCGCGGGATCGGCGTCGCCGTGAGCACCAGGACGTCGACAGCTTCGCCTTTTTGCATGAGCGCAAGGCGCTGATGCACACCGAAGCGGTGCTGCTCGTCGACGACGGCGAGCGCGAGATCGCGGAAGGCGACGTCTTCTTGAAAGAGCGCGTGCGTGCCGATCAGGAGATCGATATCGCCAATGGCGAGCCGGTCGAGAATATCGGCGCGGGCGGGGCCGCGTTCGCGCCCGGTCAGGATGGCCACGCGAATACCGGCGGCTTGCGCGAGCGGCGCGATGGTGGCGTGATGCTGACGCGCCAGAATTTCGGTCGGCGCCATCACGGCGGCCTGCCGTCCGGCCTCGATGACGGCGGAGGCGGCGAGCAGCGCCACCACGGTTTTGCCGGACCCGACATCGCCTTGCAAGAGCCGCAGCATGCGTTGCGGCAGCGCCAGATCGTTGACGATGTCGTTGACGGCGCGCTGTTGCGAGGGGGTCAGCGTATAGGGCAGCGCCTGCATGATGCGCGCGCGGGTGAGTCCTTCGCTCGACGAGCCGCGCCCCGCCTGTCTCCGCATATGCGCGCGCAGAAGCGCGAGTGCCAACTGGCCGGCAAGCAGTTCGTCAAAGGCGAGCCGGGTCCATGCAAGGCTTTCCGGCAGCACGTCATGCGGTTCGGCTGGCTTGTGCAACTGTAGGAGTGCGTCGGCGAATGACGGAAAGCGCTCGCGCGATGCCCAGGCTTCGTCCTGCCATTCCGGCAAATCGGGCAGGCTGGCGAGCGCGGCTTCCATCGCACGCCGGACATTGCCGAGCGCAAGGCCCTCGGTGAGCGGATAGACCGGCTCGACCAGCGGCAAAGTGGCAAAGCCCTTCTCATCGACCACGCGGTCGGGATGCACCATCTGCAACATGCCATCGTAGAGTTCGGCAACGCCGGAAACGTAGCGTAACTCGCCGACCGGCAGCAGTTTTTCCAGATAGTCCTGCCGGGCGTGAAAGAAGGTGAGCGTCAAGGTGGCGTCGGTGTCGTCGCCGGTGACGACGCGATAGGGCGCGCGGGCGCGACGCGGCGGCGGGGCGCGATGCTCCAGCACGGTGACCGCGACGGTCACGACCTCACCCGGCCGCACCTCGTTCAGTTTCGGGCGCGCGCGCCGGTCGATGGTGCCGGACGGCATGTGCAGCAACAGGTCGATGACGCGCGGTTCCTCGCGCCCGAGCAGGCGGCCATAGAGCAGCGCCAGCTTCGGCCCAACACCGGGCAGGCTCGTTAGCGAGGCAAACAGGCGATTGAGGATGAGCGGGCGCATACCGCATGTTGGCCATCGGACGCGGCCTGCGCAATGTGGCTGTGCACAGTCAGGCACTGACATCCACGCTTAAGCGCTCTATATAGACCCCGCCCGGCACCGTCCGGGTTTTTGGCGTTGGAGCAAAAGGTTGAGCGGCACCACCATTTCAAGCGAAGGGCTCGATCCGCGCCGACGGAAGCTCAAATTCCGACTTTGGCATCGCGGCATCCGCGAGATGGATCTGGTGCTGGGCGGCTTTGCCGATGCCGAGTTGGCGGCGTTGAGCGAGGCTGAACTCTCCGAAGTCGAAAGCTGGCTCGATATCCCCGACCAGCAGTTATTCGCCTGGGTCAATGGCGCGGAGCCGCCGCTGCCGGAAATCGATACCGCGCTGTTTCGACGGCTGCGTACTTTTCATAACGACGAACCGAAGCTGACGTGAGCAGTCCCAAGACGATGGCGAAATCTCCCGCGGAAAACCTAAAACCCGGCAAGGCGTTGACGCTGGCGCAGGTCGTCGATGGCGCCGAAGGTCTGGTGCTGGCGGACCTCGCGCGTGCCATCGCCGCGCGGCCCAATGCGCCGGCGATTTCGCTTTGCGTGATTTGCCGCGACGGCCAGCGCATGGCGGCGCTGTCGCGCGCGCTGTCGTTCTTCGGGCCCGACATCCAGACGCTGGAATTCCCGGCCTGGGATTGCCTGCCCTATGACCGCGTGTCGCCGAATGCCGGCGTCATCGCGCAACGCATGACCGCGCTGTCGCGGCTGTCGCGCGTCGCGCGCAATCAGGCTGAGTGGGCACCGGTCAGCCGCCCGGATTGCGCGCCAACTAAAGAAGCGGGAGCGCGGCCGGACGCAGAACCGGTTCCCACTTTTGCTGGCCGCGCTCCAGCGGGCCGCGACAAGCCGTCAGTGCTGCTCACGACCGTGAACGCCGCATCGCAGCGCGTGCCGGCGCGCGAATTCACCGCGACGTATGCGCTTTCGGTCGCGCCCGGAAACGTGATGGGCATGCAGGGAGTGGTATCGTGGCTGGAGCTTAACGGCTTTCAACGCGCCTCGACGGTGCGCGAGCCGGGCGAATACGCTGTGCGTGGCGGCATTCTCGATCTTTATCCGCCCGGCATGGACATGCCGGTGCGTTTCGACTTTTTCGGCGACGCGATCGAGACTATCAAAACCTTTGATCCGCAGACGCAGCGCAGCGAGACGCCGCTGCGCGGGCTCGATCTGGTGCCGGTGGCGGAATTCCAGCTCATCACCGAAACGATCAGAAAATTCCGCACCGGCTATGTCGCGCAATTCGGCGCGGCGGCGCCTGACGATCTTCTTTACGAAGCGGTGAGCGAGGGCAGGCGTTATCCCGGCATCGAGCACTGGCTGCCGCTGTTTCACGACAAACTTGAGACGCTGTTCGACTATTTGCCGGGCACGGCGCTGGCGCTGGAAGCTTTGGCCGACGACGCGGCGCATGAGCGCTTTACGCAGATCAGCGATTATTACGATGCGCGCGTCGATGCGCTCAAGGACGGCGTGACGCCGGCCTATAAGGCAATGCCGCCGGCGCGGCTCTATCTCACCGAAGCCGAATGGAAAAAACGTCTGGACGACGCGGCGCTGGCGCGGCTGACGCCGTTCGATGTGCCGACCGGCAACGACGTCATCGATATCGGCGCTCGGCCGGGGCATAATTTTGTCGCCGAACGCGCCGAACCGGGTGGCAATGTGTTCGAGGCGGTGAGCAAGCATGTGACTGCCTTGCAGGCGAGCGGCAAGCGTGTCGCCATCGCGCTGTGGAGCGAAGGCGCGCGCGAGCGCATGAGCCATGTGCTGGCAGATCACAAGCTGCATAACCTGAACAACGTCGCCTCATGGCCGCAGGCGGTCGCGGTGCCGAAGCACGCGGTCGCGCTCGCCGTACTCGGCATTGAATCCGGTTTCGAGACCGACGACGCGGCCGTTATCAGCGAGCAGGACATTCTCGGCGACCGTCTGGTGCGACCGCGGCGCGCGCAACGCCGCGCCGATAATTTCATTGCCGAGGCGGCAAGCCTCTCCGCCGGCGATCTGGTGGTGCATGTCGATCATGGCATTGGCCGCTTTGTGGGCTTGCAGGCGATCACGGCCGCCGGCGCGCCGCATGACTGTCTGGAAATACATTACGCCGAGGCGGCCAAGCTTTTTCTTCCAGTTGAGAATGTCGACCTGTTGTCGCGCTATGGCTCCGATCAGTCGAATGTGGAGTTGGACCGCCTCGGCAGCGGCCACTGGCAGGCGCGCAAGGCGCGCATGAAGAGCCGCATCCGTGAGATCGCGGGTGAACTGATCAAGATCGCCGCCGAGCGGCAGTTGCGCGAAGCGCCCAAGCTGTCTGTCGGGCCGGGCGCCTATGACGAATTCGCCGCCGGCTTTCCCTACGAGGAAACCGACGACCAGCTCACCGCCATCGACGCCACGCTCAAGGATTTGGCGTCGGGCCGTCCGATGGATCGTCTCGTCTGCGGCGATGTCGGATTCGGCAAGACCGAAATCGCGCTGCGCGCGGCTTTCGATGCGGCGATCAACGGCAAGCAGGTCGTGGTGGTGGTGCCGACGACGCTGTTGGCCCGTCAACATACCAAGACCTTCACCGAGCGATTCCGCGGCTTCCCGATCAACGTCGCGCAATTGTCGCGGTTGGTGCCGGGCGCGCAGCAGACCGCCACCAAACAGGGTCTGCTCGATGGCAGCGTCGATATCGTCATCGGCACCCATGCGCTGCTCGGCAAGGCGATCAAGTTCAAGGACCTCGGTCTGGTCGTCGTCGACGAGGAGCAACACTTCGGCGTCGCGCACAAAGAGAAACTCAAATCGCTGCGCGCCGAAGTACATGTGCTGACGCTGACGGCAACGCCAATTCCGCGCACGTTGCAACTCGCGCTCACCGGCGTGCGCGATCTGTCGATCATCGCTTCGCCGCCGGTCGACCGCCTCGCCGTGCGCACCTTTATCTCGCCATTCGACGCGCTGGTCGTGCGCGAGGCGCTGTTGCGCGAGAAATATCGCGGCGGCCAGGCCTTCTATGTCTGTCCGCGCATCGAGGATCTCGCCGGCGCTAAGGATTTTCTCGAAAAGAACGTGCCGGAGGTGCGCGTCATCGTCGCGCATGGGCAGATGCCGCCGGCGGTGCTCGACGACATCATGACGGCTTTCTATGACGGCAAATATGACGTGCTGCTGTCGACCACCATCGTCGAGTCCGGGCTCGATATTACTTCCGCCAATACGCTGATCGTGCACCGCGCCGATATGTTCGGGCTGGCGCAGCTTTATCAATTGCGCGGCCGGGTCGGCCGTTCGAAGCTGCGCGCCTATGCGCTGCTGACGTTGCCTGCGAACAAGCCGCTCACGCCGCAGGCTGAGCAGCGGCTGAAGGTTCTGCAATCGCTCGATACTTTGGGCGCCGGCTTCCAGCTTGCCTCGCACGATCTCGACATTCGCGGTGCTGGCAATCTGCTGGGCGAGGAACAGTCGGGCCATATCAAAGAAGTCGGCTTTGAATTGTATCAGCAGATGCTGGAAGAGGCGGTGATCGCCGCCAAGGCGGGCTTGAGCGAGCCGGTTGCTGACCGCTGGTCGCCGCAGATCACCATCGGCACGCCGATCCTCATCCCGGAAGATTATGTCTCCGACCTGTCGGTGCGGCTGGCGCTCTATCGCCGCCTTGCCGACATGGAAGAAGAACGTGACATCGAAAGTTTCGCGGCCGAGATGGTCGATCGCTTCGGTCCGCTACCGCGCGAGGTCGAGCATTTGTTGCAGATCGTGGCGATCAAGGCACTCTGCCGTCGCGCCAATGTCGAAAAGCTCGATGCCGGCCCGAAGGGCGTGGTGCTGTCGTTTCGCGACAATATTTTTACCAACCCGGACGGGCTGTTCGCGTTCATCCGGGAGCGCGGCGCCGACGCGCGCGTGCGCAACGAGAAGTCCGGACAGAAGCTTGTCTTCCTCGACGACTGGGAAAATCCGGAGGAGCGCCTGAAAGGCGCGACTGCGATCCTTCGAAGGCTCGCCGGCATCGCCGAGCAGGCGAAGGCGGCGTGATCCTTACTCCGCCGCTTCCGCCGTGCCGTCAGCCGTGCGCTGGATCGCGTCGGCGAGATATTCCGGCGCCTGCGCACCCGAAACCGCCAACTTGCCATCGAAGATGAAGCAGGGCACGCCCTCGATGCCGGCTTCTTTTGCCGACTCCGCCTCGCGCGTGATCTCAGCGACATCCTGCTCGCTCGCCAACGCCGTGCGCACCTCGTCCGCATTGAGCCCGACTTCGGCAGCCGCCTTCACCAGCGTCTCGCGATCGGTGAGGTCGGCGCCATCGGTGAAATAATAATCCATCAGCTTCTGCTTCATCTGCGGCGCCTTGCCGATGGATTCGGCCCAGCGGATCAGCCGATGACAGTCGATCGTATTGGGCTGACGCTTCATCTTGCTTGAATCGTAGACCAGTCCTTCCTCGGCGGCGGCGGCACGCACGCGCGCGGCGATGCCGTCGTAACGCTCGGGCGAGCCAAATTTGGTGGTGAGATAATCCACACGCGCGATGCCTTCGCGCGGGATCCAGTCGTTGAGGAAATAGGGGCGGTAATGCACTTCGACCGGAATGCCGGGCTTGAGCTTGAGTGCGGCTTCCAGCCGGTGCTTGCCGATGAAGCACCACGGACAGACCACGTCGGAGACGACGTCGATGCGGACAGGCTGTTTGGCTGGCATGGCTTGGCTCCCTGTGCTGGGAGCTAACTTAATAGCCCGGTCATTCCGCCGCAACCATATGACGGCCCATCACGCGCTGCATCAGGCCGCGGAGCGTATCGTCGTTTTTCAGCGATGCCAGAGTGACATTGGCGGTAATATGTTCGTGGCCGCGATGCGGCGCCAGCATGGAATTCTTGAGCGTGGCGGCGATGCGGCGGGCGACCACATGGGCGCTGCGCAGATTGGTCTGGGTGAAGGCGATCAGGATGGCGCCATCGTCATCGCGGCATGCAAAGTCGATGTTGCGGATCAGCCGCGTCACCAGCCGCGCACCGTCGAGCCGCGCGCGTTCATCCATGGGACCTTCGAACGAGTAACGCGCAATCGACAGAGCCTGACTGCGGTCGGCGGCGTCCGCCACCGATTTGGTCAGGTCGCGCCAGAACGATTCCCGCGTGAGCAGGCCGGTTTGCGGATCGAAGATACCGTGGGCATCGAGCGACTTGAGCATGCGTTTGAGGCGCGACTCGAATGCGCGCATACGCACCAACGGAACCAGCCGCGCCACGAGACGTGCCGGATCGCCGGCGACGTGATCGATGTTCGGCAAGGTCTCGGCGAAATCGGGCGGCGCTTCGCCAATGACGGCGATCGGGATTTCATGGAAACGGCTGTCCTGCGCCAACACCGTTAGAAAGGCTTCGATCATTCGCGGTGAGAAACCATCGCCGATGACGATACCGTCGATGTCGCGGTCGTTGAGCTGCTTGGCGGCGGCTTCGACGCTGAAGACGCCGATCATCTTGGCCTGTTCCCCCATCGCCACGCTGAGCGCGGGATAAAGCGGGCCGCGCCCGGCGATCAGCACAGTGGCATCATCGAGCGCGTCGCCAACAGGCAGCGCCGGCATCTTGCCGCCATGCGAGGCGAACAGTTCGATCCGGCGCAGGACGGTCGCGTGCAACGCGCGCACCCGCATCGCCGATTGCAGGCGGCCGATCAGCCGCTTGACCGGCAGGTTGGCGTCCGCGGTCAGCGCGAGCGGAATGGCGGCGTCGCGATCTCCATCGGCAAGCGCGATGGTCGGCACGATGGGACCGTTCACGGTAGCGATTTGCAGGCAGAGCATGCGCGCCGAGGATTCGCTGACCGGCGGGCCCGGTTCGGCGATCACCACGGCGGATGGCTTGACGGCGACGAAGGCGGTCGGCGCATCGGCCCATTTGGCCTCGACGATGGGGAAGGCGCCGGCGGCGGCGAGCGCTTCAACCAAAGCGGTCGCCGGCGTTTCGGCGACGACGATCAAGGGGCCTTGAAGCGACATGGGGGGCACGCACGCATTTACAAAAGGGTGCCTGTACCCTAGCGGCGCAGCCTTAATGTCTCGTCAACGCCTCGGTTCAGGCGGCTTGCGCCTTGCGCGGCCGAAATGCGCCGGCAATGAGCGGATTGACGCCGTTTTCGAGCAATTGGGCGGCCACGGCGGCGTTGTCGAACGCGCTGCCAGCGAGTTTTTGCGCTAGCAGGCCGCCCGGCAGCGCCACCAGCGTGGCGGTCTGATCGACCGCGGCCACCTGCGCTTCTAGATCGGCCGCCCGGAAACGGTATCCGCCAATGGTGGCGATGCCGCCGGGCGGACCGGTCACGACCAAGGTCTGCGCCGGCGTGTCGAGCCGGCAGGTACAGCCGGTGTCGACAAATCCGGCCTCGTCCGCCGACAGAAACGGCGCCGACACGCGCTCGACGCCGGGCGGGAAGGCGTGCACCGGCACCATCGCGCCGCGCACCAATAGCGTTCCCTGTTTGCTGCGCGCGGTCTCGGCCACCGCGATCGTGCCGTTGGCGCGGGGCGCGCGCACGCGGCCATGCGGAATATCGGCCGGCAGGTGATCGCTGCCGCGCCGCGCCGCCAAGAGCGCGATTTCGCCGAAGCTCGCGACATCGACCAGCGTCGGCGCGGCGCGCCAGGCCGGCGCCATCACCAATTGCTCGGGCGAACGCCAGAGCGCGAGGATCGTCTTTGCCTTGCCGGCGAGCAGTCCTGATTGAGCGAGTGGCGTCACCGCCGCGCCGGGCAATACGATGACATCTTGTTCGGTCGTCTGCGTGGCGAATGTCCCCGGTTCGAAGCCGTGATGCAGCGACAGCGTGCCGCCGCCGGTCAGCCAGGGCAGTATCGTGAGCGCGATGCCGGCAAAGGATGAGGGCGGAATAGCAGAGAGGATGCGCGCGTTCTGCGGCGCGCCGGCTTCGAGAAAGACGGTAGCGCCGCCGGCCAGCAATTGCATATGGCTGCGCGCGACCGGTATCAGACCGGTTGGCGTCACGTCCAAGGTAATGATGGCGACGTGGTCGGCGGGATGGTCGCCGGCCGCGTGCGCCGGGCGCGGCACGCTTGCCGGCTGATCGGCGCTGAAAATATCGTCGAGCGGCATGACGCCGTCGGGCAAATTTTCGCCGAAGGCGCAGATGTAGCGGATCGGGAACACATCAGCCGCCACCTCGACCGCGATGTCGGCGTGCGCGACCGCGCCGATGCGCGAGGCGGTGATGACCGCCTTGGCGCCGATCTGGCGCAACGCCGAGGTCAGTTCATGCCGCCGCCACATCAGCGGCAGCGGCATCGCGATCATGCCGGCGCGCAAAATCGCCATCAGGGTGATGATGTTTTCCACCGTATTCGCGAGCTGGACCGCAACGATGGAATCGGTCTGCAAGCCCAGGCCGCCAAGCCGCGCGGCCAGCGCCGAGATGGCGCGGTCGGTTTGCGCGAAAGTAAGCTGCCGCGGCGCGCCGGTTATGCAGGTTTCGCGGTTGGGCGGATCGATCAGCGCCAGCGCGGAGGAACTGCGCACGCCGGCGCGGCGAAACAATTCATCGAGCGTGGCGCGATGGCCCGCGCTCACGCGGTCGTCCTTTTCGTTCTCACCGCGCAGGATCATTTAGTTTGCCTGTGCCACCACGTCTCCGGCAGATAGCCGAACAGAGACGTCTTTAAGGGATGCTCGATTCGTGTCCAGCGCGCCACCCACTGCTTCGGCGGAAAGTACAGGGGCACCACATAAAAACCGGACAACAGCACGCGGTCGAGCGCGCGGGTGGCGGCGACGAAGCCGTCGCGCTCGGTCGCCTTGAGCATGGCGTCGATCATGGCGTCGATCGCCTTCGATTTGACGCCCATGTAATTGCGACTGCCTTGGCTGTCGGCCGCCTGCGAGCCCCAATAAAAAAGTTGTTCATTGCCGGGCGAGAGCGACTGCTCCCAACGGTAATCCATCATGTCGAAGTCGAAGGCGATGCGGCGGCGCTCGAACTGGGTGGCGTCGATATTGCGCACGAACGCGGCGATGCCGACGCGCTTGAGGTTGCGGGTAAAGGCAAGCGCGAGGCGCTCCTGATCGCGGGTAGTGGTGAGGATTTCGAAGCCGAAAGGTTTGCCGCTCGCACGATTGACCAGTTGCGTGCCTTGCAGCGCGTAGCCTGCTTGCGCAAACAGATCGAGGGCGCGCCGCATGCCCTTGCGATCGCGGCCTGAACCGTCGGTGGCCGGCGGGGACCAGGTGCCGGCCATGATGTCGTCGCGCACCGCCGCGGGAAACGGTTTGAGCAGTTCGCGCTCGCGCGCGTTCGCCGGCACGCCATGCGCCGACAGATCACAGCCATCGAAATAACTGGCGGTGCGCGTGTAGAGATCGAAAAAATAATTGTGGTTGATCCATTCGAAGTCAAACAAATGCAGGATCGCCTCGCGCACGCGTATGTCGGCGAATATTTCACGTCGCGTATTGAACACTAGACCTTGCATGCCTTTCGGCAGTCCGTAGGGGAATTCTTCCTTCACCGCGTGGCCGTCGCGTAGCGCCGGGAAGTCGTAGGCGGTTTGCCAGCGCCCGGGATCGGTTTCCGCGCGCACGTCATACAGACCTTTTTTGAAAGCTTCGAAATGCGTATTGCCGTCGCGGTAATAGTCGAACTTGATGGTATCGAAATTCCATAAGCCGCGATTGATCGGCAGGTCGCGGCCCCAATAGTTCGGATCGCGCGTGAAAGTGACGCTTGCGCCTGGCCGCACATTGGTGACGCGGTAAGGCCCGCTGCCGAGAATTGGCGTGAAGGTCGTATCCTCGAAGGTCTTGAGATCGATCGCGTGTTTGGCCAGCACCGGCATCAGGCCAAGGATCAGCGGCAATTCGCGGTCGTCGGTGGCGTCGAGATCGAAACGCACCGTGCGCGCATCGAGCGCCTGCGCCTTGCTCACTTTGGTGTAGTAGATTCCGAACAGCGGCTTGCCGTGGTCGCGCAGCAATTCCAGGGAAAAGACCACATCCTCCGCCGTCACCCGGCGTCCGTCGGCAAAGCGGGCCGCCGGATTGATGGTGAACGTGACATGATTGCGTGCCGCGTCGGTTTCCACGCTGTCGGCGAGCAGGCCGTAAAGCGTGAAGGGTTCGTCATAGCCGCGTGCCAAAAGGCTTTCGATGGCGTAGCTGCGTATGTTGACCGCAGGCAGGCCTTTGACGATGAACGGGTTGAGGCTGTCGAAAGTGCCGAGCACGCCTTGCGTGAGCTGTCCGCCTTTCGGCGCCGACGGGTTGGCGTAAGTCGGGTGCGTGAAGCTGGCGTCCCAGGCCGGGTCGCCATGCATGGCAATGGCGTGGCATCTTTCGCCGGGCCTCGCATCCTCGGCAGCGCGGGCCAAACCGTGACCAAGTCCGCTCGCAGCCGCGAGCGCACCCAGCACGACCGCGCGGCGCGAGGCTTTCAATTGCGCCACGGCGGGCAACGTGAATAGACTTGGGGTTAATGGTCGGATAGCGATTCGTCCCGGTTTTCGGTCAAGTTATCACAGCTCGACGCGCGGTAACCGGCCCCCATTTTGGGCACATTCGTGGCTTTATTGCCGGGGCGATATCGGCTATCAGGCGGCGACAGTGTGTCACGCTCCCGCCGTATTTCGCACGGAGAGAGCCGAACCGCCATTTTGCGCGGCTTTGGGCCGCCCAGGGTTAGAACGAAGGACTAGTTAAATGGATCATCGGATCGCATCGGGCCAGTCATTCGGCCGCGCTCTGACCGCACTGTTGGCGGTGGCAAGCGTTACGGCCTTGGTTTTGGTGGCGCCGGCCGCGTTCGCGCAGCAGCCCAAGCCTGCGCCCAAGAAGCAGGCGCCAGCCGCGGCGCCGGCCGCGCCCGCACCGCAGCAACCCGCGACCAACGAACCGCCGCAGCTGATGTATTCGCCGTGGATGAAAATCTGCGGAAAAGGCCCCGATACCAACAACAAGCAAGTCTGCGTCATCACCAAAGATGGCCGCCTGGAAAATGGCATGCCGGTCGCCATCGTTCAGTTGTTCGAGCCGGAAGGCCAGCCGAAGATTTTGCGCGTGACGGTACCGCTCGGCATGCAGCTCGCGCACGGCACCCGCATGATCATCGATCAGGGTCAGCCGGTACAGGAGCCTTATAAGATCTGTTTCCCGGTCGGCTGCATGTCTGACTATCCGGTCAGCGATGACATGGTTGCCAAGATGAAGAAGGGACAGATGCTCACGGTGCAGGCGATCAATATGCAGGGCACGCCGATCAGCCTGCCGCTGCCACTCACCGATTTCGCCAAAGCCTATGACGGCCCGGCGACCGACCAGAAGGCATTCGAGGAACAGCAACGCAAGTTGCAGGAAGAATTGCAAAAGAAAGCCGAAGAGGCGCGCAAGAAGCTGGAAACCGCGCAGCCGACGCCGCCGGCGAAAAAATAACCGGGCCCGTTACGTGGTCGGCAAATATGAAAGGCGCGGCTTCGGCCGCGCCTTTTTCGTTGTGACGCTCCGGGAAAACGCGGCTAGTTAATTTGGCTGTTGAGCGGCTTGTAGCCGATGCTGTCGTCCCACTCGAACACTTCGTCGACCTGCGGATGGCGGATCGGCGCGCCGGAAGTGTCCGGCAACAGGTTCTGTTCCGAGACATAGGCGATATATTCGGTTTCGGCGTTTTCAGCGAACAGGTGATAAAACGGCTGATCTTTTTTTGGCCGCACGTCGGCAGGGATCGCCTCCCACCATTCCTCGGTATTGTTGAACACCGGGTCGATATCAAAGATCACGCCACGGAATTCGAACAGCCGGTGCTTGACCACCTGGCCGATCGTGTATTTCGCGGTATGTGTCTTGTTCATGCGACGATCAGTTAGTGCTTTCATCCGCTATTGGCTAGTCCCTGAGAGGTCACAGTCCATAGCGCGCAGCCATGTCAGGATCCTTCGCCGCCACCAGTCTGGCGAGGTCGATAAGAATCTTGGCCTGCTTCCAGGTGGCGTCGTCCTGCATCTTGCCGTCGATCATGACCGCACCGGCGCCGTCGGGCATGGACTCCACGATTTTCTTGGCGAAAGCAACTTCGCCCGGGGCGGGCGCATAGACCTTTTTTGCGATGGCGATTTGCGACGGGTGCAGGGTCCAGGCGCCGACGCAGCCGAGCAGGAACGAATTGCGGAACTGGGATTCGCAAGCGGCGGCGTCCGAGAAATCGCCGAAGGGGCCGTAGAACGGTTTGATGCCGGCGGCGGCGCAGGCATCGACCATCTTGGCCGTGGTGTAGTGCCACAGGTCCTGCTGATAGGTCGCACGTGGACCGTCACCCTCAGCATCCGCGAGAACTTTGTATTCCGGATGCCCGCCACCGACGCGGGTCGTTTTCATGGCGCGCGAGGCGGCGAGATCGGCCGGGCCGAGGCTCATGCCGTGCATGCGCGGGGAGGCGGTCGCAATCGCCTCGACATTGTTGACGCCCTGCGCCGTTTCCAGAATGGCGTGAATCAGAATTGGCTTTTTGATCTGGTGGCGCGCCTCGAGCTGGGCCAGCAGTTGATCGAGGTAGTGGATGTCCCAAGGCCCATCGACCTTGGGCAACATGATGACATCGAGCTTGTTGCCGATGGCCGCGACGATCTCGGTCACGTCGTCGAGCGCCCAGGGCGAATTGAGCGCATTGATGCGGGTCCACAGGCCGGTCGAACCGAAATCGACCGATTGACCCATTTCGATAAAACCCTTGCGCGCGGCTTGCTTGGCTTCGACCGGAATGGCGTCTTCCAGATTGCCCAGCACCACGTCGACGGTTTTCGCCAATTCCGGCACCTTGGCGCGCAGTTTATCCAGATGTGGCGGTACGAAGTGGATCATGCGCTCGAGCCGCACCGGCAGTTCGCGCATCGGGGCCGGCGCACCGATCGCCAAAGGCTGAAAGAACTGGCGGGGCAACTTCACGGGTTTGATCCCTTCCAAAAGCGATTTATGCCGTTTAGAGGAATGCAAAGGCCACGCCAAGTAGGGTCCGATAACGGCGCGCTGCAAAGGCTCGCGAATTTCGGAATCGGGACACTGGGATGATAGACGTTCTCAATCTGGCGCTGCCGTTTTTCGGGCTGATTTTCATCGGGTTTGCCTGTGGCAAAATCAAACAAATCCCGGATACCGCGCTCGCCTGGATGAATTTCTTCATCGTCTATGTGTCGTTGCCGGCGCTGTTCTACCGCATCCTGTCGCAGACACCGCTGGAACAACTGGCGCAGGTCGATTTTGTCTTCGCCACCACGCTCTCGACCTTTTGGGCTTTCGCGGCCGCCTTCACCATCGGCATGCTCGTGCGTGGCGGGCGTATCGACGAGGCGACCATCGCCGGGCTGGCCGGCGGCTATGGCAATATCGGCTATATGGGTCCCGGCCTCGCGCTCGCGACCCTGGGTCCGAAGGCGGCGGTGCCGGTCGCGCTGATTTTCTGTTTCGACACGCTGCTTCTGTTTTCGCTGGTGCCGTTCATGATGGCGATTGCCAGCCCGCGACAAAAAAGCATCGGCTCGGTTGCCAAAGAAGTGGTCGTGCGTATCGGCACCAATCCGCTGGTGATCGCGACCGCTATTGGCATCCTTTCGGCGGCGACGCATTTCCAGCCGCCGCTCGCCTTGGAGCGGCTGATGCAGTTCCTGCAAAACGCGGCCGCGCCCTGCGCGCTGTTCACCCTCGGCGTGACGGTGGCGCTGCGGCCGTTGAAGAAGATGCCGTGGGAGGTGCCGTTCACCACCGCGATCAAATTGGTGCTGCACCCGATCCTGATGTTTCTTTTGCTGTCGCTGTTCGGGCCGTTCGACCAGACCTGGGTTTACACCGCCGTCTTGATGGCGGCGCGGCCGCCGGCACTCAACGTGTTCGTGTTCGCGCGCCAATACGACACCTGGGTCGAGCAGGCCTCCGGCGCCGTGCTGGTCGGCACCGTGGTGTCGGTGCTGACGCTGACCAGCGTGATGTGGATGGTGAAAACGGGTACGCTGCCGCCGCTTTTATTTAGGTAGGGCGCATGACCCCGAAAAGTGGGAACCGGTTTTCGGATAAGGTCATGCGCAAATGACAAAGGCGATGCAACCGCTCAATGGTTTACTCGTCCTCGACTTTACCACGTTGTTACCGGGGCCGCTCGCCGCCTTGATGCTGGCGGAAGCCGGCGCGGAAGTGATCAAGATCGAGCGGCCGGGCGGCGAGGACATGCGGCGCTTTCCGCCGGTGGTTGACGGTGAGAGCGCGTCCTTCGCACTGCTCAATCACGGCAAGAAAGTATTGACGCTCGATCTCAAGTCCGAAGCGGATCGCGAGAAGCTCGAGCCGCTGATCGCGCGCGCCGATATCCTGATTGAACAGTTTCGTCCCGGCGTGATGGCGCGGCTGGGCTTGGGTTATAACGACCTCAAGACCATCAATCCGAAACTGATTTATTGCGCGATCTCCGGTTACGGCCAGAGCGGTCCGCGCGCCGGCGAAGCCGGGCACGATCTCAATTATATCGGCAATACCGGGCTGCTCGATTTGCAGCCGGGGCCGCTCGACGCGCCGGTGGTGCCGCCGGCGCTGATCGCCGACATCGCGGGCGGAAGTTTTCCGGCGGTGATCAATATTCTGCTGGCGTTGCGCGCGCGCGATCAAAGCGGGCAGGGCTGCTATATCGACATCGCTATGACCGACGCGATGTTTACCTTCGCCTGGTATGCGCTGGCGCTCGGCAGCGCCGCCGGAAAGTTTCCCAAACCCGGCGAAATGTCGCTGGTCGGCGGCTCGCCGCGCTATCACCTTTACCCGGCCAAAGACGGCAAGATCGTTGCCTGCGGCGCCATTGAGCAGAAATTCTGGGATGCCTTTTGCGCCGCTATCGGGCTGCCGGCGGAGTTTGCCGACGACGCGCGCGACCCGCAAGCGACACGCGCGGCGGTCGCTCAACTAATCGCAGCGCGTTCGTCGGAAGAATGGCGGCAGATCTTCGCAAAAGCCGATTGCTGCGCCACCATCGTGACACCGCTCGAACAGGCGCTGCGCGATCCGCATTTCAACGAGCGTGGTCTGTTCGCGCACAAAATAGAAAGCGCCGGCGGCAAGATCGTGCCGGCCTTGCCACTGCCGATTGCGCCGCAGTTTCGCGATACACCGGGCGTGAAGAAGACGCCGCCGAAAGTTTAAAGCGCTTCGCCGCGCATCAGCTTCGGCTGCGACGAGCGTGGCGCGATGCCTTCGCGCATGACCGCGCGCCGCAACGGTCCAATGCGGTCGAGCGCATAAAGGCCGAGACCGCGCAGGCCTTGCACCGGCAGAAGATCGGTCAGCAACGTGCGGTTCAAGAGATCGATGGCGAAGCCGCGGCTGTTGACGTCGCCGCGACGCGCTGTGTCGTAAGCGGCAAGTACGTCTGCGCCGCCGATATCTCGGCCTTCGCGCCGCGCCTGTGCCGCGAGTTCGCCGATGGTGGCTGCGTCGCGCAAACCGAGGTTCAGGCCTTGCGCGCCAATCGGCGGAATGACATGGGCGGCTTCACCGACCAGCGCGATGCGGTTATCGGCAAAGCGCTGCGCGGTCGCGGTGGCAAGTGGAAACAGGCCGCGTCCAGGTTCGAGTTCGATTTTGCCGAGGATCGAATGCGCTGCACGTTCGATTTCACTCGCGAGCGCCGCGTCGTCGAGCGCGGCTATCTCGTCGGCGCGCTGCCGATCGAGCACCCAGACCAGACTCGAACGTTGCCCCGGCAGGGGCACCAGCGTGAACGGTCCGCTGCCTGTATGAAACTCGGTCGAACAATCGCAGTGCGGGCACGAATGCTTGACGCAAACCGTGAGCGCAACCTGCTTGTATTGGCGTTCGTCGCTGCGAATGCCGGCGGCTTTGCGGCAAAGCGAGTGGCGGCCGTCGGCGCCGACTACGAGAGCGCTTTGTAATGCACCGCCGCTTTTGAGTTTAACGGTGACATCATTTTGGTTCGGCTCGACGGCGGTGATCTCGTCGTCGAATAGATGCAAAGCCGAAATGCCCCGCGCGCGTTTTTCAAGCGCAACCACCAAGTCGCGGTTGGCGATATTATAGCCGAAAGCGTCAAGCCCAATTTCGCTCGCCTCGAACTTCACTTCCGGCGCGCGCCACAACCGCCCGGTATCGTCGACAATGCGCATGACCTTGAGCGGGGCGGACTGGCCGGCGCAGAATTCCCAGACGCCCAGCGTTTCGAGCGCGGTGACGGAACCGGCCATGAGCGCGGTGGTGCGGTTGTCCGGCTTGTCCGGACGCCTGGCCGCCAAAGCGGTGGCAATGCCCCCTTGAGCCAGCGCGATAGCGGCCGTTAGCCCGGTCGGCCCGCCGCCAACGACGATTACGCCGAAATTATCCGGATTCAATGCGTCCGATCCTTATTGCCGTAGAGCGGATTAGCACGGCCCAGGTTGAATGCGCTATGCAGAAGGGGAATTTGCGGGAACTCAATGAGCCACACCGCCGGCCATCGTCTCGACCATTTGCCGCCTGCCGCCAGCCGGCTGGGCGCGGCCTTTGCGCGGCCGAAATGGCTGGCGATCGCCTGCATCGTGACCCTCACGTGCCTCGGTTGGCTCTATCTCGGCCTTCTCGCCGCGGACATGGACGGCGTGACGGGTGCGATATGCAGCCCGACATTTGGCATCGCGCTGATGCCAAATGGCGTTTGGGGGGTCAGGGGCTTTGCGCTGATCGGCCTGATGTGGGCGGCAATGACATTGGCGATGATGCTGCCGAGCGCGGCGCCGATGATTTTAACTTACGCCGAGATCGCAGACACCGCCGCCAGCAAGTCGAAAGCAGTAGTGTCGCCCTTCGTTCTGACGGCGGGCTATACCGCTGTCTGGCTCGGCTTTGCCGTGTTGGCCACGCTGGCGCAATACGCGTTGACGCGCGCGGTGATCATCGATGCCGGCGTGGCCTCGGTCAGCGGTCTGTTCTCGGGCGCGATCCTGATCGGCGCGGGGCTCTATCAGTTCTCTGCGCTCAAACACGCTTGCCTCAAGCAATGCCAGTCGCCGTTTCCGTTTTTCTTTGCCAATTGGCATACCACGCCGCGCGGCGTGTTCCGTCTCGGCGTCAAGCAGGGGCTGTTTTGTCTCGGCTGCTGCTGGGCGATGATGGCGGTGACGTTCGCCGTCGGGATCATGAACGTGATCTGGATGGCGGGGCTGGGCATTGTCATGACCATCGAGAAGATCGGCACCGGCAAACGCTTTACCTACGCCATCGGCGTCGTTTCGATAGCCATCGGCGTTGTGTTTGTCGTAACGGCGGTGCTGGCCCATTGGCCGGGACGCGCAATATGAGTTATCGATGTAAAGTATTTCGTAAGAAAAGACCGGGAGTAACAGTGTGACGGAAGCTTGGACGTTGAAAGGCGAAATGGCGCTGTCGTGCAGTTGCACGGTGTTTTGTCCGTGCGTGCTGTCGCTCGGCGATCATCCGCCGACCGAGGACCGCTGCCAGACCTGGGCAGGCGTTCGCATCGACGAAGGCCGTTTCGACGAAGTCGATCTTGCCGGCATCAATATCGGTCTGATGATGGATCTGCCCGGCATCATGTCGCGCGGCAACTGGACCGCCGCGCTGTTCGTCGACGACAAGGCGCCGATCCAGGCGGTCAAGGGCCTCACGCGAATTTTCACCGGCCGCGTCGGCGGCACAACGCATCTGCTCTCGATCCTGGTCGGACAGTTTCTCGGCGTGCATCAAGTGCCGATTTCTTACGAAACCGACGGGCAGACGCGCCGCATCCGCATCGAGAAATATGTCGAAGGCGATATCACGCCGGTGCGCGGCCACGACCGCGACGGCAATGTCGTCATTCGCAACAGCGAATATTGGATCGGGCCTGACGTTATCGTGTCGAAATCCGGCAAATCACGTTTTCGCGGCTTTGGGCGCAACTGGAATCTGGGCGGACGTTCCGCCGAGATCGTGAAGCTTGATTGGGGTAACGAAAGATAATCCCGATGAATTTCGTAACCGTCCGCGCCTTCACGATCCACGTCTTCACCGCCTCAGGCGCGGCGCTTGGACTGCTGGCGCTGATCCTGGCAACCGGCGGCCATTGGGCCGCGATGTTTTTCTGCCTTGGTCTGGCGCTGATCGTCGACGGCGTTGACGGGCCCTTGGCCCGCGCTTTTAACGTAAAGGAAGTTTTGCCGCGCTGGTCCGGCGAGGGCCTCGATTTCGTCGTCGACTTCGTTACGTATGTTTTTGTACCGGCCTACGCGATCACCGCCAGCGGTCTGCTGCCGGAGGCGCTCGCCATCCCACTCGGCATGCTCGTCGTCATTACCGGCGCCTTGTATTTCGCCGACCGTAACATGAAAACCGCCGACAACTATTTCCGCGGCTTTCCGGCCGTGTGGAACCTCGCCGCCTTTTACCTCTACGTGCTGACGCCCGCGCCCTGGATTTCCGCCATCGCCGTCGTCGCGCTCGCGGTCTTGACATTTGTGCCGGTGCGTTTTGTCCATCCTTTGCGCGTCACACATTGGCGCCTTGCCAATATTGTTCTGATGGCGGTGTGGGCGGCGCTGGCTTTCGTCACGGTAATCGCCAATCTCGAACCGGGCCCCGTGGTGCGGATGGCGCTCGGCGTGATCGCGCTTTACTTTTTGGTGGCCGGTTTGCTACGCCGGGCGGCCTGACCGGCAGTGCTGAATACAAACTGGGGAATAGATCATGTCGCAACCCGTTTTGCTGATCGCCGGTGGTAGTCGCGGCATCGGCGCCGCCACCGCCAAGCTCGCGGGCGCCGCCGGTTATAACGTCGCGGTGAACTATCACAGCAACGCCAATGCCGCCGCCAGCGTGGTCACCTCGATCAAATCGGCCGGTGGCACCGCCGTCGCGGTGCAAGGGGATATGGCGATCGAAGCCGATATAGAACGCGTATTCGAACAGGTCACCGGAAAGTTCGGACCCATCACCCATTTCGTCCATTCATCCGGCATCATCGGCGAGGCCTCGCGGCTCGATGAAGCAAGCGCCGCCACCATGCGCGCGGCCATCGACGTCGATACCTTCGGCGCCTTGCTGTGCCTGCGCGCTTGCGTACGCACCATGTCGATCAAGCACGGCGGCAAAGGCGGCTCGATCGTGATGCTGTCGTCGATGGCGGCAACGCTCGGCGGCGGCGGCGAATGCGTCTGGTACGCGGCGGCCAAGGCCGGCGTCGATGCCATGGTGGTCGGCGTGGCGCGCGAAGTGGCCAAGGAGGGAATCCGGGTCAACGCCATCTCGCCCGGCGTGATCGATACCGACATTCAGCCGCCCGGCCGTGTCGAGCGTGTCTTGCCGACGCTGCCGATGGGACGCGCTGGTGACGCGAGCGAAGTGGCGCAGGCGATCCTGTTTCTGCTGTCGGACGCGGCTTCCTACGTCAACGGCGCAAACTTGCGTGTCTCCGGCGGGCGCTGAAAGGTGGGCAGAATGGCCCGCCTTGCACTTGGCGGCTGGCTGCCTATGATCGCCGCTGAAACGATCCTCCCATCAAACAAAGCAAATCTATTCAAGGGGTGAAACATGGTCGCAGCAGTGCGCGTACACAAAGCCGGCGGGCCGGAAGTCCTGACCTTCGAGGACATCACGATTCCCGCGCCGGGCGAGGGCCAAGTCAAGATCAAGCAGCATGCCAGCGGCGTGAACTTCATCGATACCTATTTCCGCAGCGGTCTTTATCCGCCGCCGAACGGTTATCCGTTCGTGTCGGGCAATGAGGGCGCCGGTCAGGTGACCGAAGTCGGGCCTGGCGTGACCGATCTCAAAGTCGGCGACCGCGTCGCGTACGTTGTTCCGCTCGGCGGCTACGCGGCCGAACGTCTGTTGCCGGTCGCGCGCGCGGTGAAGCTGCCCGACAACATCACATACGAGCAGGCCGCCGGCATGATGCTCAAGGGCATGACCGCGCAATATTTGCTCAACCGGACTTTTAAAGTCGGTAAGGGCACCAATGTGCTGATGCATGCCGCCGCCGGCGGCGTCGGACTGATCCTGTGCCAGTGGGCGAAACATCTCGGCGCCAATGTCATCGGCACCGTCGGCTCGAAGGAAAAAGCCGAACTCGCCAAGGCCAATGGCTGCGATCACACCATCCTTTATCGCGACGAGGATTTCGTGGCGAAGGTGAAGGAGATCACTGGCGGAAAATTGTGCGACGTCGTCTATGACGGCATCGGCAAGGCGACGTTTCCGGCCTCGCTCGACTGTCTGCGCCCGCTCGGCTATTTCGTCAGCTTCGGTTCGGCCTCCGGTCCGGTCGCGGCTTTCGATATCAATCTGCTTCAGTTCAAGGGTTCCCTATTCGCCACGCGGCCGACGCTCAATCACTACGCCGCCAAGCGCGAAGACCTCGAGGCGGTCTCTAACGATCTGTTCAAGGTGGTTGGTTCGGGCGCGGTGAAAATTCCGGTCAATCAGAAATACGCGCTCAAGGATGCCCGCAAGGCACATGAGGATCTGGAAGGGCGCGAGACCACGGGATCGACCATTCTGGTTCCGTAAGCGCACCAGAGTTCGATTGAGCATAAAGCGCCGTCCCTGCTTTCGCGGGGACGGCGTTCGTGCGCTGTCGCGGCGGCGTCAGCCACAACCCGGCGGAATATGCCAGCCCCGCCGACATAGGCCTGGCGATGGCCGCGCTCATCCGTTTTATCGAAACCGTGAAATTATAACAGCGCTGCGATCCTGGCGAAGGCCGGATGTTCGGTAATACCGCCCGGCAAGCGCGGCAGGCCGATAACTTCGACGCCGCCGGAAAAACGCGAAATGCTTGTCACCGTATCGTCGAGCTCGACGGTGCCGCGCTCGCTTTCGCTCACCACAATGGCGGCAATCTTCAGTTTGCGCTGCTTGAGCACGTCGAGCGCGGTGAGTGTATGGCTGATGGCGCCGAGATAGCCGCCGACCACCAGCAGCAGCGGAATATCGAGCGCCGCCATCCAGTCGACCACCGTGCGTTCGGCGTCGAGCGGAACCATGATGCCGCCGACGCCTTCGATGAACAGCATACCGGTAGCGGCGTCAACGGCCGAGCGGCTGAACGCGATGAGCTGGTCGAAATCGATGCTACGGCCTTCGCGCGCGGCGGCGGTATCGGGCGAGAGCGGCGCGCGAAAGCGCCAGGGTGCGATGGTCGCGATTTCCTCGGCCGACACCTGACGGCCGAGCGCTTTCAGCAGTACCGCCGGATCGCTGGTCTCGACCACGGATGAATCATAGCCGCTGACGATCGGCTTGAGCGCGTTGATGGGCTGGCCGAGGCCGCGCAGATAGCGGATCAGCCCGGCAGTGACGAAGGTCTTGCCGATATCGGTGCCGGTCGCAGTGACGAAATAAGCGCTCACGCTAAAACTCTTTCACGCACGAGCGTGGCAAGCCGCGCGATTTCTTCATCGGGATGTTGCGCCGTGAATGTGAGGCGCAGGCGGGAGGTGCCGGCGGGCACCGTCGGCGGCCGGATCGCGGCGGCGAGGAATCCTTCATCGGCCAACATTTGCGAAGCCGCCAGCGTTGCTTCCTCCGCGCCGACGATCACCGGCACGATTGGGCTTTGCGCTTCCGGCAGGCCGGCGGCCTTGGTGAAGGCCTTAGCTTTTTGCACCGGACGCGCAGCGTAAGCCGGTTCGCGTTCGATCAGGTCGAGCGCGGCGATGCTGGCGGCAACGCAGGCCGGCGGCAGGCCGGTCGAATAAATGAGGGTGCGGGCGCGATTGCGGATGAGATCGACTACGTCAGCCGAAGCGCAGAGGTAACCGCCGTATGCTCCGATGGCTTTCGATAGCGTGCCCATTTGTAACGGCACCGGAATATGTGCGTTGCCAACAAAGCTCGATCCACGGCCGCCGCCGACCACGCCGAGGCCGTGCGCGTCGTCCGACATCAGCCAGGCATCGTGTTCTTCGGCCAGCGCCAGCAACGCGGCGAGCGGCGCCAGGTCGCCGTCCATCGAGAATACGCCGTCGGTGACGATGAGGGCATGATCGTGCGCGGCGCGATATTCAGCGAGCAACCCGCGTGCGTGATCGAGGTCATTGTGGTGGAAAGTTACGACCTTACCGCGCGACAACTGCGAGCCGGCGTATAGACAGGCATGCGCCAGTTCATCGATCAGCACCAGGCCGTCGCGCCCGATCAGCGCCGGGATGATGCCGGCATTGGCGAGATAGCCGGAGCCGAACACGACCGCGGCTTGCGTCTGCTTCATGACCGCGAGACGGGTTTCAAGTTCGGCATAAAGCGGGTGATTTCCGGTCACCAGGCGCGAGGCGCCGGAGCCGGCGCCATAGCGCTCGATGGCCGCGATGGCGGCTTTTTTGATCGCTGGGTGCTGGGTGAAATTGAGATAATCGTTGCAAGAAAAGGACAAGAGCCGCCGCCCGTCGCGCTCGACCCAGATGCCGTCCTCGCGCAAGGTGCCGGCCATCTGCCGGTGCAGATGGCGGCGCTTGAGGTCGTTGAGCTTGGCTTGCGCAAATCGGTCGAGAGAGTGCATCAAAGGGCCTTGGCGGAAGCGCCGGATTTCGGGTTAAAGAAGCGCCATATGGCGGACGATACCAGCAAAAAAAGCATTGCGCCTGGCTGGTATGCGGACGGCCTGCCGCACATCTGGCTGCCTTATGCGCAGATGAAGACGGCCCATCCGCCGTTCGCGGTAGCGCGCACGCAAGGGTCGCGCATCGTTCTGGCGGGCGGGCGCGAACTGATCGACGGGATTGCGTCGTGGTGGACCGCCTGCCACGGCTATAACCATCCGCACATTCAGCGGGCGGTCGAGCGCCAACTGGCGGAGATGCCTCATGTGATGTTCGGCGGGCTCGTGCACGAACAGGCGCTGCGCTTGGCACAGCGGCTGACGGCACTGCTGCCGGGCGATCTGACGCGCGTATTCTTTTCCGATTCCGGTTCGGTCGCGGTCGAAGTCGCGCTGAAGATGGCGTTGCAGTTCTGGATCAATCGCGGCGTCAAAGACCGCACGAAATTCGTTGCCTTCAAGGGCGGCTATCACGGCGACACCACTGGCGCGATGGCGGTGAGCGATTCGGAAGACGGCATGCATGCGCTCTTTGCCGGATTATTGCCGGAGCACCTGCTTGTCGATCTGCCCGATAACGACGAGCGATCGGCTGCGCTCGATAGACTGCTCGCGCAACGCGCCGGCGAAATCGCCGGCATCATTGTCGAACCGTTGGTGCAGGGCGCCGGCGGCATGAAGTTTCATGACTCGGCTGTGTTGAGGCGTCTGCGCGTACTTGCCGATAAATATGAGCTGTTGTTAATTTTTGACGAGATATTCACCGGCCTCGGCCGCACCGGTACGATGTTCGCCTGCGAGCAGGCCGGCGTTGTGCCGGACATCGTCACGCTGTCGAAAGCGCTGACCGGCGGTACCATGGGCCTGGCCGCGACCATCGCAACCCAAAAAGTGTTTGAAGCCTTCTGGTCGGACGATCTTACGAAAGCGCTGATGCACGGGCCAAGCTATATGGCGAATGCTTTGGCTTGCGCCGCCGCCAATGCCTCGCTCGATTTGTTCGAGCGCGAACCGCGCCTGCGGCAGGTGGGCGCGATCTCGAACGCGCTCGAACAGGACCTCGCGCCCTGCCGCAGTTTGCCGGGCGTGAGAGATGTGCGTGTCATGGGCGCCATTGGCGTGGTCGAGATGGAGCGCATTGCCGACCTCGACGCCTTACGTGCGCAATTTATTGAAAAGGGCGTGTTCATCCGGCCGTTCGGCAATACAATCTATCTGACACCGGCCTTCACGATTACGCCGGACGAGTTCAAAACATTGACTGACGCCGTGGTGAATGTCGTAGGCTCGCACTGAGCTAAAGAATGTTAGGGAAACAATGCCGCTCTATACCGGTCCGGTGATCGACACCCATCATCACATCTGGCACCGCAAGGACGTGGCGTGGCTCGCCGATCCTCCCATCCCTCGCATGTTCGGCGATTATTTCGGCATTCGCCGAGATTACACGCTCGAGGAATGGATGGCCGATATCGTGCCGCAGGGCGCGGTCAAGTTGGTGCACGTCACGGCGCTATGGGGTCCGGGCAAGGCGTTGGAAGAGACCAAGTGGCTGCAAGCGACTGCCGACAAGCATGGATTTCCGCACGGCATCGTCTGCGACGTTGATCTGACGGCGGCCGACGCGGATGCCGCGCTGAAGGCCCAAAAGCAGTTTCCCAATGTGCGCGGCGCGCGCCAGATGCTATACTGGGACAGGCAGCCGGAGCGGCAGGGCGCGCCAAGGCTGGATTTCTGCAACGACGTCGATTTCCGGCGCGGCTTTGCGCTTCTGGAAAAACACGATCTGCACTTCGAACTGCAGGTCTATGCGCATCAGGCAAAATTTGCCTGCGAATTGCTGAAGGCGTTTCCGAATGTGCGCATGATCCTGGTACATGCCGGTATGTTGACCGAGCGAACGCCGGCAGCGATCGACGAATGGCGCGCTGCGCTGATAGCGATGGCGGCTTTCCCGAACCTGCATGTGAAGCTGTCCGGCCTTGGCATGTATTCACTCGGACTCACTTACGCCCAAGCGCGCCAGGTGATCCGCGACTCGATTCAGATTTTCGGAATCGAGCGCACGATCTATGGCAGCAACTTTCCACTCGAGAAGCTGCACGCGAGCTACGAAGATTTCTTCGCGATTTATCGTAAGGTTCTGTCGGAATATTCTGAAAGCCAACAGCGCGCCGTGCTGCATGACAACGCGGCGCGCTTTTATCGACTTTAGGTTCACCGTTAGCGATAAATGTAAGTCACGCGCCGGCTGGTCGGCTCGACCAGAACGGGCACGCCGTTGACGTAAGCGTAACTGTACTCGGACTGCGGCACTGGGCTCAGCACGACGTCGGGCGGCAGGCCGGCTCCTTCCACTACTTCGCCATTGAGATAGACCGGCGCGACCGGGTGCGTGGTTACGTAGGTCTGCACCGTCGTCGGCGGCGGCGCGAGCGATAAGGGCGCCACGGTCGCTGGCGGGGCAATGAATTCGCCGCTGACAGTCGGGGCGACGATGGCGGTGCCAACGGTTTCCGGCGGCGCAGTGTAGATTACCGGGGGCAATGTCGTCACGCGTTCGGAAAGCGTAAGCTGACGGCCCGAAACCGCAGCGGTCAGATATTGCGAATAGGCCCAGCCTTGCTTGCCGTTGTAATTAATCTGGCACCACAGGCTGCCTTGTAGGCAACCGGTCACCGTCGCCAAACCTTGGGTCGGAATAGCGCCGACGACGCTGTATTGCGGTCCCGGGCCCGTTCGGATGTTGAGCGGCGTGACGGCGGATGCGACGGTGGCGACGGACGCGGCAAAGGAGGGAAGCGACAGAGCCGCAACCGCCAACACGGCGGCAATCATGATCGTGCTTCTGGCCTGCATAACTCAAACTCCTTGTTGATGGAGTTTGAGTAACGCGTCGCCGCTTCGACCGTTCCGCTGGAAGGAACTTGCGCACGGAACTTCGGCTCAAGGTTCCGCACGGATTGTTTCAGAAACCGACCGCCGTGCCATGCAGATCGTATTCGTCGGCGCGTTCGATTTTTACCGTCGCGATTTCGCCGACGCGCAGCGGCCGCTTGCTTGCCACGTAAACGGCACCATCTATTTCGGGCGCATCGGCCATTGAGCGGCCCTTCGCAAGCGCGCGGCCAGCAAAAATGGGAACCGGTTTTGCGTCCGGACGCGCGCTAAATGAAGAATCCGGGCAGGCATCATCAATGATGACTTGCTGACGCGAGCCAACCTTGCACTTCAGGCGGCGGGCGGAAATCTTCTGCTGCGTCTGCATGAAACGATGCCAGCGCTCTTCTTTAACCTCGTCCGGCACGTGCTCGCCGAGTGCGTTGGAGACAGCCCCCCGCACCGGCTCGTATTTGAAACAGCCGACGCGGTCGAGCGAGGCCTCACCGAGCCATTCCAGCAAAGTTTCGAACTCAGCCTCGGTCTCACCCGGAAATCCGACGATGAAAGTCGAGCGCAGCGTCAGGTCGGGGCAGATCTCGCGCCAGCGCGCGATGCGCTCCAATGTCTTTTCCTGCGAGGCCGGCCGTTTCATGCGCTTCAACAAATCGGGAGCGGCGTGCTGCAACGGCATGTCGAGATAGGGCAGCACCTTGCGTTCCGCCATCAACGGAATGATGTCGTCGACGTGCGGATAGGGGTAGACGTAATGCAGCCGCACCCAGATGCCGAGTTCACCGAGCGCGCCCGCGAGGTCGACGAACTTGGCGCGCACTTCTTTGTCGCGCCAGGTGCTGGCGGCATATTTGATGTCGAGGCCATAGGCGGAAGTGTCCTGCGAAATCACCAGCAATTCCTTGACGCCGGCTTTCGCCAGTTTCTCCGCTTCGCGCAACACGTCTCCAGCCGGGCGCGACACCAGATCGCCACGCAGCTTCGGAATGATGCAGAAGGTGCAACGATTGTTGCAACCTTCGGAAATTTTCAGATAGGCGTAGTGGCGCGGCGTCAGCTTGATGCCTTCCGGCGGCACCAGATCGAGAAACGGATCGTGCTGCGGCGGCACCGCGCGATGCACGGCGTCGAGTACGCTTTCATATTGCTGGGGGCCGGTGATCGCCAACACGCTCGGATGGACGGCGGTGATGTTCTCGGGTTCCGCGCCCATGCAGCCGGTGACGATGACCTTGCCGTTTTCCTTCAGCGCCAGTCCGATGGCCGACAGCGACTCCGCCTTGGCGCTGTCGAGAAATCCGCAGGTATTGACGATGACGACGTCCGAACCGACGTGCTCGCGGGTGAGCTCATAGCCTTCGGCGCGCAGCCGCGTGATGATGCGCTCTGAATCGACCAGCGCCTTCGGACAGCCGAGCGAGACAAAACTGATTTTCGGCGCGCTTTTGGCGCCGGTGTTGGGGTCGGGATGAGGCATGGCGCACGAGCTAAACGCGATCCGGCGCGATAGCAAGGGCATTCGGGGGCGCTACGGCCACGGCGCAAATGCCCTCATAGGCCTCGTCCTGTGCCGGCCTGACGGGCCCCGAGGCGCTTGCCTTCTATGCAATCTGCCGGTTGGCGAGGGGGATGCGCGGCGCTATTGTGGCGGCCGGAAGGTCATCCCCATGAAGCGCCCCCTTGGAAATTGGACGGTCCTGGCGATAGCGCTGGCGGCCAGTATTTCAATGCCGGGGTTTTCGCCATCAAACGCGGCCGACCGCGACTTAGCCCGGCGCGACGCCCCAAGCGTGCTCGTGCTGCCATTCCCGCGCAGCGAGCGGGCGCAGTCGGTGTGGTCCTCGGGCGCTTGCTGGAGTGAATGCGGCTCCTATACCGCGTGGAATTTGGCCGCCTGTCTGGAGCGCGACCGGCAGGGGCGATGCGTCAAGCGCGCTGATAGCGCCGACCGCGCCTGCCAGCGCGAATGCCGTACCTCCGGCGGGCCGCTGTTGCCGATCGATTTCTAGCGCGGCAGCCGCACTGCACCACTAACCGACCGTAAATCGAGTGCGGAGACTTCGTCCGGTTTTTGCAATCGGATGGAACAACATTTGTGGAACATTGCAGGCGAGGGGGGGGGGGGGGCC
>Ga0075522_10000099_pt1 | contig 53403 bp, 49 predicted proteins | sample NGEPerA_FD_74796 | JGI IMG/M metagenome (GOLD analysis project Ga0075522, IMG submission 74796) | Arctic peat soil microbial communities from the Barrow Environmental Observatory site, Barrow, Alaska, USA - NGEE PermafrostL2-A | ecosystem: Environmental > Terrestrial > Soil > Wetlands > Peat ... | reverse complement strand
AGCCTGGGTTGGGAGCTAAACTTCTAACCATGGGGAGGTGGACGCTCGGCCATTCACGGAAGGTGGAGGCGATCGTCAACGCGAGGACCGGCCGGCCGGTCCAAGCGGCGCAACCGGCGCAATCGAATGGACGGGCGGAGCAGTTGCCGCTCGGCGCGCTGCCGAGCGCCGCCTCCGATCTGACGCCGCGACATCTCTACGATTCCCATTTTCCATTCGTCTGGCGGAACCTTCGGCGGTTGGGTGTCCCAGAGGTGCTGCTGGAGGACGCGGCCCAGGACGTCTTCCTGGTGGTCCACCGGCGCTGGAGCTCGTTCGACGCCGGGTGGTCGTCCGTGCAGACCTGGCTGTTCGGGATCCTGATGCGGGTGGCGCGAAATCACCGGCGATCGCTGCGTCGTCGGGGTGCCTGGCTGGTGGCTTCCACCGACGACGCCTCGACGAGCACCCGCGCGGTCGCCTCGGACGCAGCCGGGCCCGCCGATCTGGTTGCGCGTCGCGAAGCGGCGGCGCTGCTCGATCGCCTGCTGGAAGGCCTGGACGACGACAAGCGCGCGGTGCTGGTGTTGGTCGACGTCGAGCAGCTCTCCGTGCCGCAGGCGGCCGAGGCGCTGGGGGTCAACCTCAACACCGCCTACTGGCGGCTGCGGGCCGCGCGCAAGCTGATCGAGAAGGCACTGGCCCGGATCCGGGCCGCCGAAAATCGGGAAGACCGCGGGTGCGCGGCCGGGCGCGGGCGACCATGAAGCTCGGCGGTCCCCCCGAGCTGGGCGCCGAGGCGCGCGCGATCATCGCCGCCGCGCGCGACGCGCACCAGCCGAACGAGCTGTCCCGGGCGCGGGTTCGGCGGAGCGTGGAGATCAAGCTGGCCGCGGCGGGACTCGGTCTCCTGGTGGCGCCGGCGACCTCCGCGCTGGCCGGCGCGCTCAAGGCGACGCTGGTGGCGGTGGCCGTCGGCAGCACCGTGGTGGGCGGCTTCTACGCCGTCCCGCACGTGCTCGGTCGCCATGCCCATCGGCCTGCCAGCCACCACGAGGTGACACGCGCGCCGGTCGCGCCCACGCCGGTCGCGGCCCTGAATGAGCCGGCGGACATGACCGTGGCCGATCTAGAGCCGCCGGCGGAGACTCCGCCGCCACCGGTGGTCCGCGTCCACCACCGCGCTCGGGTCGCGCCGGCGGTCGAAGCCAACCCGGACGCCTCCGATCTGGCTGGCGAAACGGCGCTCCTGTCGGCGGCCAACTCCGCGCTGGCCCGCCACGACATTGCACACGCCGCGGCGTTGCTGGCGGCCTACGACCGCCAGCGGGCCCCCAGCCTGCTCGGCGAAGAGCGCGAGGCGACGGGGATCTTGGTGGCCTGCGCCGCCGGACGCCCGGGCGCGGCGCGGACCGCGGCCGCGCGCTTTCGCACCCGGTGGCCCCGCTCACCGCTGCTCGCGCGCATCGAGAGCTCGTGCGCCGGCCGCGGCGTCTCCGAGCCGTGATCCGGCCTTCGCGCCTGGCGGGCGCGCTTTCGTTGCTCGGGATGCTCTCCTGCGGTGGCGGCACCGAGTACATCGGCGCCGATCAGCCAGCCGCCGGGTGCGACACCGCGCCGACCTCGCCGCCCACCAGCCTGGGCCTCGATCCGTTTTATCAAAAGTACCTCGACGCCACCGGCATCCCCGTCCTCGGCTCCAGTCGACTGTCGGACGCCGCGCTCACACAGGCCTGCACCATCGTGGTGCGCATGCTGGCGCGCCGCGACCCGCTCCGCCAGGCGCTGATGGCCGACAACATGCGAGTCGCCGTGATCGCCCGCGGCGAGGTCACCACCGACATCCCCGAGTACAGCGACCTTTACACCGCCTTCCCCGGCACCGATTGGAACGCGGTGCGCGGCGCGGGCGCCACGCTGGCCCGCCCGGTCACCTCCGCCGGCGAAGAGAATCTGCTCTGCGAAAGCAGCGATCCCTACGCCGGCGAGAACGTGCTGGTGCAGACCTTCGCGTCCGCCATCCACCTCGGCGTGAGTGCCCTCGACTCGGACTTCGACAACACCCTCGGCAACGACTATCAGAACGCGATCGCGTCCGGCCTGTGGGCGGACACCTATGCCGACCTCAACGCCGGCGCGTATTTCGCCGAGGGGGTGCAGGACTGGTTCGACGCCAACGCGCAGGCGACGCCGCCCAACGGCGTCCAGAACGCCGTCAACACCCGCCCCGAGTTGCAAAGCTACGACCCCACGCTGGCGGCGCTGGTCGGCAACTACCTGACCTCCAGCGATTGGCGGGCGGTCTGCCCCTGAGCGGCGGCGACCCAACTTGACCTGCTCGGCGTGATGTCGATGGTTTGACGGCCCACGGGCTGGCGGCGGCCGGCACACGGCCCCGGCGCGGGGTAAGATCAAGGCATGGGCAGGCTCTCTCCTCTCGGCCTCAAGCGGATGGAGGCGCTGCACTACTACGTGCGCGATCTCGAGCGGACGCGGCGGTTCTTCGTCGATCGCCTGGACTTCGTCGAGATCGGCGCCAGCGGTCCCGACGTCGAGCACGAGGGGCGGCAGCATTCGGCCGCCTTCCGCGCCGGCGAGGCGCTGTTCGTGATCCACCAGCCCATCGGCGAAGGGGGCCGCGCCTGGCGCTACCTGCGCAAGCACCCGGAGGGGGTCGGGACGGTGGTGTTCGAGGTCGAGGAGATCGATCGCGCGTTTCGCCTGCTCGACGAGCGCGGCGGCACGCTCATCACCGACGTGCAGCGCTTCTCGGAGGCGGGCGGCTCGCTTGCGATGTTCTCGATCACGACGCCCTTCGGCGACACCACCTTTCGCTTTGTAGAGCGGCGCGGTTACGAACGGCTATTCCCCGGGTTCGTGCCGGCCGCGCCGCCGCCGGCCGCGCATCCGGGGAATCGCTTCGGGTTCGAGCGAATCGATCACCTGACCGCGAACTTCCAGACCATGAAGCCGGCGCTGCTCTGGATGGAGCACGTGCTCGGCTTCGAACCGCTGTGGGAGATCGCTTTTCACACCAACGACGTGGCCGCTGCTGAAAAGCGTGGCCACGGCTCGGGCCTCAAGTCGGTCGTGATGTGGGATCCCGCCTCGGGCGTGAAGTTCGCCAACAATGAGCCTTTCCGTCCGTTCTTCAAGGCGTCGCAGATCAACATCTTCGCCGAGGACAACCGCGGCGACGGGATCCAACACTCGGCACTGGCGGTGGCGGACATCGTGGGCGCCGTGCGCGGCCTGCGCGGACGTGGGGTCGAGTTCATGCCCACGCCCGGCAGCTACTACGACGTGCTGCCCGAGCGCCTCGGTCAAATCGGCGTCGGCCAGATCGACGAGCCCATCGGTCTGTTGCGCGAGCTCGAGATCCTGATCGACGGCACCGAGGCGCATCGATACCTGCTGCAGATCTTCCTCAAAGAGGCGGCCGGCCTGCACCACGATCCGGCGGCCGGGCCGTTCTTCTTCGAGATCATCCAGCGCAAGGGCGACCAGGGATTCGGCGCTGGCAACTTCCGGGCGCTCTTCGAGGCCATCGAGCGCGAGCAGCGGCACGCCCCGGCGCGGCCGCCCATGTGAGAGTGAAGGGAGCCGCATGCTGGATCGCATGGTCGCGGGACAGATCGCCGACAAACCACACACGGCGCTGCGCGACGGGAACGGACGCCTGCGGCACGAGGAGTGCCTGACCCGCGAGGGCTTCGACGGCCCGTACACGATCCTGTACCACGTCGACCGCCCGCACATCGCCGCCCCGAGCCCCGCCACCCACGGCTGGGAGATCCCGGACACCAACCCAAGGACCCTGGGACGGTCCTTGACATCCCCCGCGGATGAGCACCGTCGGCCAGAGCCCGCCGGCGCCCACGCGACCACCTACGACCAACCGCGGCCGTTGGCCCGCCGGCACTATCGCTCGCAGGAGCTGCCCCGCCGGGGTGGGCCGCCCGTCGACGCCCGCGCGCCGCTGCTTTTCAACGACGACCTGGTCGTCTCGATCCTGCACCCGGACGCGCCCGACCCGGTCTACTTCTCCAACGGCGACGGCGACGATCTGTTCTTCGTGCTCGAGGGGGGCGGCCTGCTCCGCTCGGCGCTGGGTGACCTGCCCTTCGAGACCAACGACTACGTCTTCGTCCCCAAAGGGCTCCTGCACCGCTTCATCCCGAACGATGGTCCGCAGACCTGGCTGTCGATCGAATGCGCGGCTGGGTTCGGTCTGCCGGCGCACTGGCGCAACGGCGTCGGCCAGCTCCGGATGGACGCCCCCTACAGCCACCGCGACTTCCGCCGCCCCACCTTCGGCGGGCCGCGCGACGAGGGGCTGCGCGAGCTGGTGGTCAAACGCGCCGGCGCGTTCCACGGCTTTCGCTACCCGCACGCGCCGCTCGACGTGGTGGGGTGGGACGGCGCGGTCTATCCGTGGGTGTTTCCGATGCTGCGATTCGCGCCGCGCGTGGGCCTCACGCACCTGCCGCCAACGGTCCACGGGACCTTCACGGCGCGCGGCGCGCTGATCTCCAGCTTCGTGCCCCGCCCGCTCGACTTTCATCCGCAGGCCATCCCCTGTCCCTATCCGCACGCCTCGGTCGACTGCGACGAGATCCTGTTGTACTGCGCCGGCAGCTTCACCTCGCGCCGGGGTGTCGGCGTGGGCAGCCTCTCGCACCACCCGGCCGGGATCATCCACGGCCCCCACCCCGGCGCCTACGAGGGCAGCCTGGGCGCCCGCGTCACCGACGAGCTGGCCGTCATGCTCGACACCACCGCGCCGCTCGAGGCCACGCGCCTCTGCCGCTCGGTCGAGGATCCCGACTACCACGCCAGCTTCGCCTGATCGGCCGCACCTCGAATCGAGACGCCCCCTGGCGCTACGGGATCCAGGACCTATGTTGCTCCGACCTCGAGAAGTGCGTTCTGCGCTTCCCAGGCATCAACCCCACGGAGGTCTCCACATGGTTCGCTCACTGATTCGGCTCTCTCTGACGCTGGCCGCTTTCGCATTTCTCACCGGTTCGGCCGCGCACGCCGAGACTGCTGGCGAAAAGGCCGGCAACCAAATGGAGAAGAAGGGCAACGCCGAAGAGAGGTCCGGCGACGCCACCAAGGCCAAGGGCGCCAAGATGGAGAAGGAGGGCAAGGCCGAGGAGAAGGCCGGCAAGAAGAACGACAACAAGGGAGAAGAGATGGCCGGTAAGGCCAAGAAGAAGAAAGGACACGCCATCGAGAAGGCCGGCGAAGCCAAGGGAGACGAGGCCAAACAGATGGAGAAGTCCGGCAACGACTCGGAGAAGGCCGGCGTCAAAGCCAAGAAGGCCCTGTCCGCCGCCAAGCCCGAAGCCAAGTAAGCGCTCGTCGCGGGGGTTCTAAAGGACCCCTCTCGAGGTCCTTTCCCCAGCAGCGCGTTACGCGCCCACGGCCACGCGCCGCCCGCCGGATTCGTCGGGCGAGCGCAGGGGCAGGTGGACCGAGAAGGTCGAGCCGCGGCCGAGCATGCTTTCGACCTCGACCCGACCGCCGTGCAGCTCGACCAAGCGGCGGGTGAGCGCCAGGCCGAGGCCGGTCCCCTCCGGGCGCACGCCGCCCGGCTGCCGCAGCTGCTCGAACTCGCGGAAGAGGCGCGGCAGGTCCTCGTGCGCGATGCCGACGCCCGTGTCGGAGACGGTGACGATCAGGTGCTGGTCGTCGGCCCGCGCGCCGAGGCGCACCACCCCCCCCCGTGGCGTGAACTTGATGGCGTTCGAGATCAGGTTGTAGAGCACCTGCTTGATCCGCCCCGGATCGACCTGGACCTCGGGCAGGCTGGGCGGAACCTCGACCTCCAGATCGATCCCCTTCTTGGCGGCCACGGCCTGGATCACGCTGCGGACGACGTCGATGAGGCTGCCGATCGGCGTCCGCTCGTACTGGAGATCCATGCGCCCCGCTTCGACCTTCGAGATGTCGAGGATGTCGTTGACGAGCTGCAGGAGGTGCCGCCCGGAGACCAGCACGTTGCCAACGTAGCTGGTCTGTTTGGGGTTGAGGCCACCGAAGATCTGCTGTTCGAGCAGCTCTGAGAAACCGATCACGGCGTTGAGCGGCGTGCGCAGCTCGTGGCTCATGTTGGCCAGAAAGGCGCTCTTGGCCCGGTTGGCGGTGTCGGCCGCCTCCTTGGCCACGTGCATCTCCCGTTGCGCGCGCTCGCGTTCCTCGATTTCACTTTTGAGCCGCAGGTTGGCGTCGAGCAGCTGGCTGGTCCGCTTTTCGACCCGCATCTCCAGCTCGGCGTGCGCCGCCTGCAGCATCACCTCGGCCGCCTTGCGCTCGGTGATGTCGGAGAAGGAAGCCATCGCGGCGTAGGGCACGCTCTCGCCAAACCGCACCAAGGGCTGCGAGTTCATCGAGATCCAGACCCGCTCGCCGTCGCCGCGGGTCATCCGGAGCACCACGTTCTGTCGCGGCTCGCCCGAGCGCAGGGTGGCCAAGAAGGGGAGCGCGTCACCGGTCATCGGCCGCTCACCTTCGTCGACCGCGGAGGCGAAGGTCTGGGTCGACGACCGCCCCAACATCTCGGGCGACGGGCGGGCCAAGATCCGCTCGCAGCTGGCGTTGACCGCGATGACCTGCCCCTCGGCGCCCACCAGGATCAGGCCCTCGTCGAGCGCCGCGATGACCGATCGATAACGCTCCTCGCTGTCGCGCAGCCCCTGCTCGGCGCGCTTGCGCTCCATGAACTGCCCGATCTGGCCGCCCAGGGCGCTCAGCATCGACAGGTGATCGTCGTTGGCCTGCCGGATCTCGCGGCTGTAAAAGGCCATCACACCGATCACCTCGGGACCATTGCGCAACGGAATCGCGAACGAGCCGTGCAGCCCGGATTCGCTCGAGAACCCGGCCATCGGCAGCGTCGGCTCCTCGGCCAGATCGGAGATCCAGAGCGGCAGGTGCCGCTGCCAGACCCGTCCCGGAAGGCCGGCGTCGGGGACCACCCGGGTCGCCCGGCGCTTATCGAGAAAGTCGAGGTTGGCATAGTCCTCGGCGTGCCAGAGGTCCACGCAGCGCATGACCTGCCGCCCCTCGGCCACCTCCCACAGCTCACCGACGTGCCAGCCCTGGTTCTCGCCCATGATCCGCAGGATGAAGGGCGCGGCCTCGACCAAGCTGCCGGCGCCGGCCAAGACCCGGGTGATCACGTACTGCAACGACAGCAGTCGCTCGGTGCGCTGACGTTCGGCCACCTCGCGCTCGAGGGCCGCCCGGCTGGCATCGATGGTGGCCTGCTTGCGGGCGCCGCCCAGGATGTCGTTCTGGCTCTTGTCGATGGCCAGCAGCAAGAGCACGTCTTCGAGCACGATGAAGATCGGATCGATGAACCATCCCCAGCGCACCAGGTGGACGACGGACCCGGCGTGCACCAACGCGTAGCTGCGCTGAACGTGGTCGACGACCCCGATGAGGCTGGCCAGCAAGACCACGGTCGGGTCGCGGTACATGGCCAGGAACGCCAGCGACGCGAACATCACCGAGTGCATCTCGGTGTGGCCGCCGCCGCTCAGATGGATGAGCAGCGCGCTCAGCAGGCCCTGGCCAATCGCGATCTCGTGGCGGGTCAGCGTCGACCCCGGATGGCGCACGGCCACCAGGATCGGTAGGGCGATGATGGCGCCGCCCAGCAGGAGCGGCTTCCATATGAGCAGCGACAGCCGCAGGAGCGAACCATTCCAGGGCCCCGGCGACCCCCAGAGTGGCGTGGCGATCGCGACCAGCCACTGCAAGAGCAGCAGCCAGAGAAACATCCGATCGGTGTGCTCCCAGATCTCCTGGCGGTACTCGGCGTAGAGCCGACGGGTGCCGGGGGTCTCGTCCTCGAGCTTCACGCCTACCCGATCGCGATTCCGCCGCGGCCCGGCGGCTTCGACATCGGGCCACGCGCGCCGGCCGCCGCGCCGAGGGGCAGCCGGGCGATGGGCAGCCGCACGCAGAAGCAGCCGCCCCGGCCGGGACCGTCGTCGATCCAGATGGCGCCCCCGTGGACGCCCACCGCGCGCCGGCAAAACACCAGCCCGAGGCCGTGGCTGGTGCGCGCGTCTCGCCCGCCCGACCGCTCGAAGCGCCCGTATTTTTCGAAGATGAGCTGGCGGTAAGCGGCCGGGATCCCTTCGCCTTCGTCGCGCACCCGGATCTCCACGGCCGGCTCCGCGCCGTCGTCCATCGTCGCGGCCGTCAGATCGATCGAGATGGTGGCCCGCCGCGGGCCGTATTTGTAGGCGTTGTCGATGAGGTTCTCGACCAGACGCCGGATGAGGTCGCGGTCGCCACGCAGGGCCGCAATTCCGGGCGCCACCTCCAGAGACAGCCGTTGCTCTTTGTCCTCGATGCGGCGGCCCATCTCCGAGCAGACCTCGGCCAGCAGCGCCGGTAGATCGAACTCCGTGACCTGCGGGACGAGCGCGCCGTCCTCGCTGCGGCTCACGTCGAGCAGGTTCATCACGAGCCGCACCATCGCCTGCGAGGCGCGCGTGACGTCCTCCAGGGCGTCACGCTCCTCGCCGACGGCCACGCCGCGCCCGAGCACGTACTGAACGTTGGAGAGGATGCTCGACAAGGGGTTCTTGAGGTCGTGCACGATGAGGGTGGTCAGCTCGTCTTTCTGTTGTTGCGCCTGAAGGAGCGCGTTGCGCTGCGATCGGATCACGTCGTAGTTGCGGCGGAGCTCGTCGGAGAGCTGCTTGATCCGCAAGAGCGACCGGACGCGGATCAGCAGCTCGGTCCGGTTGAGAGGCTTGGTCAGAAAATCGTCGGCCCCCGAATCGAGCGCCGCTTTGTGGGTCTCGAGATCGCCGAGCGCGGTGAGGAACAACACCGGTGTCTCGCCGACCTCGGGCAGCGCGCGGATCCGGCGGCAGGTCTCGAAGCCGTCCATCCCCGGCATGAGGACGTCCAGCAACACCAGATCGGGCCGCCGGGCCTGCAGCAAGATCAGGGCCTGGGCGCCACCCTCGGCTTGCAAGACGTCGTAACCGGCCCCCACCAGGTGGCCCTCGGCCACCTCGCGGTTCTGTAGGTTGTCGTCGACGACGAGGACGGTGGCGGGGGGATCAACTAACGCAACGGACACGCAGGGGATCCTCGGCTGGGTTGGGGTTCTTGAGAAAGGACTCGATGGTGGCGCCAAAGGTGCGGGTGTCGATCGGCTTCGAGAGGTAGCCCTGAAAGCCAATCCCCAGCAGGCGCTCCCGATCGCCCGGCATGGCCAGCGAGGTGACCGCCACGATCGGCAGCGCGGCGAGTCCCGGACGCGAGCGCACGTCGCGGATGACCGCCTCGCCCCCGCCGCCGGGAATCTGAACGTCCAACAACAGGAGATCGGGTATCGCCAGATCCAAGGCGCGCAGGGCTTCGTCGACCGTGGCGGCTTCGAGGACCTGGTGGCCGCGCAGAGTCAGGATGTCGTGGATCAGCAGGCGATTGAGCAGGTTGTCCTCTACGATCAGAATGCGCGCCGCATTGGCCGCGCACCCAGCAGGTGGTTCTCCGTCGGGCTTGGCCGTCATCTTCGGAGGCCGTCGACCGACGACAGGTCCCCTGCCCGGTGTCGGCAGATTTCTGGCGCCCCTTAACGGCCGCCGGACGCACGGCGTCGCTGGGACCGGCGCCGCGGTAGGGGTGGGACCCCATGCCCGCGGGCCATCCCCGCCTGTTGACACGCGAATTTTGAAACTTATGTTACTTTTCGCCGCGTCGGCCCCTTCGGCCTTCGGGCGTAGTTTGCAAACTTTGGAGAGAGACCATGAAAATTTTTGGAGCGAGGTTCGTGACGGTAGCGGCAGGTCTCGTCGGAGCGACGGGGCTGCTCTTCAACGTCAACTGTGGGAGTAGCAGCAACGGGACGGGCGCCGGCGGCACCGGCGGCCACGCGGGGACGACCGGCAGCGCCGGCACCTCGGGCGGGGCCGGACATGCTGGCGGGACGACCGGCACCGGCGGAACCTCGGTCGCCGGCAGCGGCGGACACGGCGGCGCCACGGGCGGCGCGGCTGGCGGCGCCTCGGGCGGCGCAGCCGGTGGCGCAGCGGGCGGCGCGGCCGGTAATGCGGGCCACGCGGGCGGCGGCTCGGGCGGCGCAGCCGGTTCGAACACGGACGGCGGGACCGCCTTCGCGGCGTTCTCCTACCCCTTCGACACCGGTGCCGAGGGGTGGGCGCTGAACGACACTCCCCAGGCCGGCAACCTCGTGAACATCGAGGGTGGCAGCCACCCGGTCGAGACCTGGGACGGCAACGTGGGGATGCCCACCGCGGGCTCGCTCAAGATTGACTCGACGTTCACCGCCTACAACCAGTTCGTGCTCAGCACGGTCAATGTCAATCCGCTCGTCGACGCGACGGGGAAGACCGCGCAGGTCTACGTGATGGTCGATGCGGTCGACGGCGGAGCGAACTTCACAGGCGGCGCTCAGATCGAGGCCAACTCGACCACTTCGTACCATGGCGCCAACGGGACCTATACGATGCTCACGCCGGGGGTCTGGAAGCTCCTGACTCTCAACCTGGGCACCCAGACGGCGCCGTTCGACGCCAGCCAGATCATTCAGTTCAGCGTGAGCTTCTCGACTGGCGCCGGGCCTGATGGCGGCACCTTCGGCGCCCCGGTCCACGCGGTCTTCCACATCGACTCCTACACCGACGGCTCGGGCGAGCCGCCGGCGCCCCAGGTGAATTACACGTTCGACACCTCGACCGAGGATTTTTCACTGAGCACCGGCATCGTTACGCCGGACGGCGGCGCTGCCCCGTCGTTGACCTGGGACTCCGCGATCGGCAATCCCAGCGCCGGCTCGCTCAAGGCGGTCGTCACGTTCCGGGGTTACGGCGACAGCTTCCTCGTGGGTGTTCAGCCCCAGCCGATCCTCGATCTGACCGGCAAGACTGTCCACGCGAAGGTGATGCTGGACGCGGGAAGCGCGCTACCCGCGGGCACCACGAGCAATTACTTGCAAATCTACGCGATCAGCACCAATGGCTTTGTCTTTGCCGTCTCTCCCACGGGGAGTTCGTTCACCTCCACCTCCGCCGGCACTTGGATCGATCTCACGTTCAACTTCGGAACCGGGTTCACCCCGCCGACCGCTTTTGACGTGACCCAGATCAACCAGCTCGGCGTTCAGATTGGCATCAACTCGGGTCCGGAGGGCGGAGCCTTCCCGACTCCCGCGCCGGCGACCTTCCACATCGATTCGATCGTCGCCCAGTAACACCAGCACCACCTATCAACCGGCGTCTCGCCTCGCGGGACGCCGGTTTTTTTATGCCCGCGTTACCTCGTTGACGTGACGGTCCGTCACACCTCGACGCATCCTTCGGAATCCGCGACCACTCGATGGTTTGGCACATATTGCCAAGCCGTTTCGAGCGGCTACCGTGAGCGACCGTGAGGTCGTAGCCATAGAGCGCGACGGAGCCGTCCACTCGATCAGGTTGTCGGGGCCATACGTGACCCCCCCGCGCTTGTGGCTGGAAAGTAGTAAAAATGCTACATAAGGGCAGTGGCGCCCTTCGGTGAGACCGTCTTGGCTTGGCGCCTCACGCGGGGGATGACCCAGGCGACGCTGGCGTCTGCGGCACACATTCCGCGTCCGAACCTCTCTGCGATAGAGCGTGGCGACCGGGAGGTCACGCTCAAGACCCTCCGCGCCCTGGCCTTGGCCCTCGACGTGCGCCCCGGCGTTCTGGTCGACGGTGTCATGCCCGAGGCGGACGTTCGCCCGATGACCCGAGAGACGATGGAGCGGGTCGCGACCGCCACCGCGCGTGGCTCCCGTTTGACCAACACCCGTGAGACCGTGCTGTCACGGCGGCTCGGCGCAGCGCTCTCGGCGCGGATGACTTCCGGAGTTACCAGGACGCGAAAACGCCTCGGCCCGCGTGAAAACGACCGCGCATATTTCCTGCTGCGAACGGTGGAAGAGCCGCAGACTCTGGCCAGCCTCTTCACGCGAGTGACGGAGAAGCTCGATCGGTCATGACGCCGCGTCGGATCGAACAGTTCCTTGCGACGCTGGCCGCCCAGCTCGACGCGCCCGCTCGAGCCTATCTGACCGGAGCGGCGGCCGCCGCGCTGTGGGGCCGCGTACGTCCCAGCTTGGACGTCGACCTTGGTGTCGAGCTCAAACGTGGGTCGGACTGGGCCTCGGTCCAGGAGGCCGTAGACCGAACGACGCGCCTGACGGGGATCCCCGCCAACGTTGCCGAGGACATCGATCGCTGGGGCATGATCACCCTGCTCGACTACCGGCGCTCGTCCCGCCGCTACAAGCGCTTTGGAAGACTGGAGGTCCGGCTGCTGCACCCGGCCAATTGGTCGATCGGAAAATTGACCCGCTACCTCGATCCCGACATTCGCGACGTCGTGGAGGTCTTCCGGCGTCAAAAGATCGCCGTGGCCCGGGCCGCCCGTACCTGGGGCCGGGCCCTGCGCGCCAGCCCGGCCTCCACAGCCCAATTCCAGTTCCGTCGCAACGTGGAGAGCTTTCTCGTAAAGCGCGGCCGCTCCATCTGGGGCGCCCCATTCGACGCGAAGGCGGCGATCACCACGTTTCACCGGGCTGCGGCCATTCGAGAGCCGATCGATCGTCGCTGAGCCTGGCTACTGCATCCTCCGCCGACGGAGCCACGCGGCATCGCACTTTGAACGGCGCGTGAGCCAGGCGCTGTGAGCGTCGACGGCCGCCGCTACTTGAGGGCGACGGAGCCGGCCCACTCGACGAGGGTGCCGGGGAACACGCCCAAGAGCACCACGGCGATGGCCGTCAGGAGCAGACCTAGGCGCATCGAGGCGCCATCGGTCGGCGCCAGCGCCCGCGTGGACTCGCGGAAATACATCGCGACCACGACGCGCAGGTAATAGTAGACGCTGACGATGCTGTTGAGCACGCCGACCACCACCAGCCAGTAGAGCTGCGGCGACTCCATGGCGGCGCGGAAGAGGTAAAACTTGCCGAAGAACCCGCCGGTGGGTGGAACGCCGCCCAGCGAGAGCAGGAAGATCGTCATGGCCAGCGCCACCGCCGGGCGCTTGGTGGCCAAGCCGGCCCAGTCGTCGACGTAGAGGCGCTCGTCGGAGCGGTTGCCGATCCAGGCCACCACGCCAAAGGCGCCCAGTGTCGTGAAGGTGTAGCTGGCCAGATAGAACAATACCGCCGGCTTGGCGCTGACGACGCCCAACCCGGAGGCGACCACGCCGATCAGCAGATAGCCGGCGTGGGAGATCGAGGAGTACGCCAGCATGCGCTTGACGTTATCCTGGCGAATGGCGGCCAGGTTCCCGAGGGTCATGGTCAGCGCCGCCATGACCGCCAGCACCGAGGCCCATCCCGTGAAGTCGAACACCAGCAGCGGGCTGCCGAAGGCCGTGCCCAGCAGGCGCACGATGGCGCCGAACGCCGCCGCCTTCACGCCCGCCGCCATGAAGCCGGTGACCGGGGTCGGCGCGCCCTCGTAAGCATCGGGGGCCCACATGTGGAAGGGGACCGCCGCGACCTTGAACCCCAGGGCCACCAGGATGAAGTACTCGCCCAGGTAAAAGAGGGGCGACTTGGCGGCCTGCGGCACCTTGGAGGCGATCCCGGCGTAGGACAGCTCGCCGCCGGTCGTGCCATAGACCAGCGCCATCCCGTAGACCAAGAAGCCGGTCGCGAAGGCACCCATCAAGAAGTACTTGATGGCCCCTTCGGCGCTGCGCAGATTGCGCCGCCAGCAGCCGGTCAGCACGTAGGCCGCCAGCGACATGGTCTCGATCCCGATCAACAGCGACACCAGGTGGGTGGCGTGGATGACCATCACCATCCCCGCCGTCGCGAACAGCACCATGGCGTAGAACTCGCCGAACTCGAAGCCCTGCTCGCGCAGGTAAGGCGGCGCGAAGAGCAACGTCAGCAGCGCCGCGGCGACGAAGGTCCCGTCGAGGAAGAGCGCCATCCGATCGACGACCAGCATCCCCTGGAAGTGCGTCTGCGGGTCGGCCGCCCCCTCCCATCCGGCCACGATCGCGATGAGAGCCCCCACGCAGCCGGCAATCCCCAGCCAGGCCAGGCCCGTGCGGGCGTGGCCCTGCGCGAAGGTCTCGGCCAACAAGATGAGGCAGCCCATGCCGATCAGAATCAGCAACGGCGTATAGGACAGCAGCTGGGAAGCGTCGAAGCTCACGGCGTCCCCCCGGCCGGCAACGCCGGATAGATGTGCGGCGGCGCGTCCGGCGCCCGCTTGGCCTCTTGCAAGCGATCGCGGTAGCTCGACACGAAGGCCTCCACCGATTTCTCGGAGCGCGACAGGATCGGCTGCGGCGCCAGGCCCATCACGATCGCCGCGGTCACCATGATGCCGAACACCCAGGTCTCGGAACCGTGGACGTCGCGCACGGCGCGGTTCGCCGGCTTGTCGAGCGGACCGAACATCAGACGCTGGTACATCCCGAGCAAGTACATGGCCGAGATGATTACCCCCGTGGCGGCGATTCCGCCCAGCAGCTTGGGCGCCATGAAGTAGCCGCTCAGGCCCACCGGCCCCCAGAGCTTCTGGGCGGTGAAGGTGCCGATGAGGACCAGGAACTCACCCACGAAGCCGCAGAGACCCGGCAGGCCGACCGAGCCGAGCACGATGACCAGCAGGCAGGCGGCGAACACCGGCGTCTTGGCCCACAAACCGCCGAAGTCGGACAGCTTTCGGCTGTGCCGTCGGTCATAGAGCCAGCCGACCCCGAAGAAGAGTCCGCCGGTCGAGATACCGTGCGACAGCATCTGGTAGACCGCACCCTGAATGCCCGTCGGGTTGAGGGTCAGGATCCCCAGCATCACGAAGCCGAGGTGCGAGACCGACGAATAGGCCACCAGCTTCTTGGCGTCGTCCTGGACGTAGGCCATGAGCGCGCCGTAGACGATGCCGATCACCGCCAGGATCGCCAGCAGCGGCGCCGCCTGGGCGGCGGCCAGCGGGAAGAGCGGCATCGCGAAGCGCAGGAAGCCGTAGGTCCCGAACTTCAGCATCACGCCGGCCAGGATGACCGAGCCGCCGGTGGGCGCCTCGACGTGGGCGTCGGGCAGCCAGGTGTGCAGCGGGAAGATCGGCACCTTGATGGCGAAGGCCAGCGCGAAGGCCACGAAGCAAAGCAGCTGCGGCGTGGCCGGCAGCGTCAGGTGCGAGAGCTGCGCGTAGTCGAAGCTGTAGCCTCCGGTGGCCGCGTGGTACTGCGCGTACAGGTAGAGGATCGCCAGCAGCATCAGCAGCGAGCCGACCAGCGTGTAGATCACGAACTTGATGGACGCGTAAAAGCGCCGCTCGCCGCCCCAGATCCCGATGATGAAGTACATCGGGATCAGCATCACCTCCCAGAAGACGTAGAAAACGAACAGGTCGAGCGCGAGAAAGGCGCCGATCATGCCGGTCTCGAGGATCAGCATGGCGGCCGTGAACTCGCGGACCCGAATCCTGCGGAGGCCGATCGCCTGCGGCGAGAGCAGCGTGACCGGGATCAGGAATGTCGTCAGCATCACCAGCCACAGGGAGATCCCGTCGACGCCCAGGTGGAAGTGAATCCCGAGCGGCGCGATCCAGCTCTGGTTGACCTCCATCTGGAAGCCGGCCTGGCCGGCGTCGAAGCCGCTCAGCATGAGCAGCGACACGACGAAGGTCACGATCCCGGTCAGCAGGCCGAGGCCGCGGTGGATTGCCTCTTCTTCCTGCGGCACCAGCATGATCAGCGCGGCGCCGAACAGCGGCAAAAGCGTCACCCATCCGAGCAGACCCATCAGCGCACCTCGACCTTCTGCTTGAGGGTGCTGCTGGTTCCCCAGTTGGGATCCTTGACCTCGACGCGCACCGTATAGGTCCCCGGCTTGGCGTAGACGTGGTGGTCGGTGGGCGTGGTGCCGGTCAGGTCCGGCTTGCCGTTGTCGTCGAATTCGAAGCTGTAGTCGAGCTCGCGGCTGGCCGGCTTCGAGCCGCGGTGGGCATCGACGTCGACCGCCAGGCCGCTCACCGTGACCTTGAGGTCATTCGAAAAGAACGCGTGCATCGGCTGCGTGGCGAAGTAGACGATCACCGCGGCGCCGATCGCGAACACCGCCATGTAGCGCTGGACGTCGCCCCCCTGGCACCACCGCGCGACCCGGCCGAAGAGGTCGACGATGGCGGCCGGTAGCCCGACCAGGATCTTGTCGATCAGGATGCGATCGACGAAGAAGAAGAGCTTCTCCGCCAGCCACTTGACGGGCCGAATGATGAGCCTGTCGTAGAGCTCGTCGATGCGGAACTTGTCCCGCACGAGCTGGACCGATCGGGGCATCGCGGCCGCAAACTTGCGGGCCGGCTCGCGGTACCCACCGCCGTAGAAAAGATAGGCCAGGCCGATGCCCCCCAGCGCCAGGATCACCGAGGCGACCATGCAGCCGATCGCGGTGTTGTGCGCGACTTCCATCTCGGGGCCCAGCACCGGCGCCAGGCGATCGGCCAGCAGGTTCCACTCCGGGTGATCGAGCAGGCCACCGGGCAGGCCGATGAAGCCGCCCAGCGCCGCGCCGATCGCCAGCACCACCAGCGGACCGACCATCGAGGCCGGCGGCTCGTGGATGTGGTGCTTGATCTCGTCAGAGGCGCGGGTCTCGCTGCCCGAGAAGACCAGGAAGTACAGCCGTGACATGTAGAACGCGGTTCCGAAGGCGGCCAGCATCAGGACCACCCCGACCGCCTTGCCGACCCAGGCCAGATCCTGGCCGAAGACCTCGGTCGCGAAGGCGCCGCCGATGATCGAATCCTTGGAGAAGAAGCCCGAGAAGAACGGCACGCCGCAGATGGCCAGCCAGCAGACCAGGAACACGCCGTGGGTCCAGGGAATCTTCTTGCGCAGGCCCCCCATGATCGTGATGTCGCCCGAGCCCCCCATGGCGTGCATGACCGAGCCGGCGCAAAGAAACAACCCGGCCTTGAAGAAGGCGTGGGTGAACAGGTGGAAGACGCCGCCGTCGAAGTTGGCGGTGCCGACCGCCGCGAACATGAAGCCGAGCTGGCTGATGGTCGAGTAGGCCAGCACCTTCTTGAAGTCGTTCTGGGCGAAACCGATGATGGCCGCGAAGAGCGCCGTCAGCGCGCCGACGCCCGCCACGATCGCCATCGCCCCCGGCGTCAGCAGGTAGAGCGCGTGCATGCGGGCCACCATGTAGACGCCGGCGGTCACCATGGTCGCCGCGTGGATGAGCGCCGAGACCGGCGTCGGACCGGCCATTGCGTCGGGCAGCCAGACGTAAAGGGGGATCTGCGCGGACTTGCCGGTCGCGCCGACGAACAGGAACAGCGCCGCCCAGAACGCCACCGGCGCCCCCAGCCACGATATCTGCATCAGGCCGCCGCCGCCGCCGACCGCCGCCGCCGTGAGATCACGGAAGTTGAGCGTTCCGGTGGTGTGGTACAGCAGGAACATCCCGATCAGGAACCCGAGGTCGCCGATCCGGTTGGTGATGAAGGCCTTCTTGCCCGCGTCGGCGTTGGCGTTCGAGGTGTACCAGAAGCCAATCAGCAGATAGCTGCAGAGCCCCACCCCCTCCCAGCCGATGAACATGATGGGGAGGCTGTCGCCCAGCACCAAGACCAACATCGAGCCGCAGAACAGGTTCAGGTAGGCGAAGAAGCGCGGGTAGTCGGGATCGTGCTCCATGTAGCCCGACGAGTAGAGATGAATCAGGAAGCCGATGAAGGTGATGATCAGGCAGAGCAGGCCCGACAGCGCGTCCATCCGGAACGCCAGATCGATCTTGAGACTGCCGGCCGCGATCCAGGTCCCCACCACGTCGTGCAGGCCACCGCCCGCGGCCGCTCCGGGCAGCGCCGTGAAGAAGGCGTCGAAGGCCACCAGACAGGAGCCGGCGATGACGCCGGCCGCCACGATGAGCACGGTGTCGCGCTTCCACTTGCGGCCGAACAGCATCAGGATCGCCGCGCCCAGGAACGGCAGCAGCGGAATGAGGCGAAGGTTGAAGGTCACAGCGGCGTCTCCCTCAGCGCTTCATCAAGGTGGCTTCGTCGAGATTGACGGTCTGTCGGCCCCGGAACAGCGCGACTAGGATCGCGAGGCCCACCGCCGCCTCGGCGGCCGCCAGCGCGATGATGAAAAAGGCGAAGACGTGGCCCTTGAGGTCACCGAGCTCACGCGAGAAGGCCAGCATCGCCAGGTTGCCGCCGTTGAGCTGCAGCTCGATCCCCATCAGGGCGATGAGGGCGTTGCGCCGCAGCAGCACACCGGCCGTCCCGATCAGGAACAGCGCGAACGACAGGATCAGATAGTAGAAGGTCGGCATGGCGTCTAGTGGTGCCCCTCGGGCGTCGTGGGTGCCTCGGGCGCGCCGGGATAGTCGTGCTCGGCCATCTGGTGGATCTGCTGGCGATAGGCGGCGGCCGCCTCGGCGGCCGCCTCTTTTTGGTGCGACCGCGAGACCACCACGCCGCCCACGATGGCGACCAGCAGCAGCACCGAGATCGACTCGAACGGGTAGAGAAAGTCGCGAAACAGCACGTCGCCGATGGCGGCCACGGTGCCGAAGTCGTCCGGCAACACGCCGGGCGCCCCATGGGGCAGCCCCACCGCCACGGTGATCAACTTGAGGAGAAGATAGCCGACGGCGACGACGCCCAGCACGCGCAGCGGACGCAACGAAAACGGCGCCACCTCCTCGCGGTTCAGGATCATGATCACGAAGATGAAGAGCACCATGATGGCGCCCGCGTAGACCAGCACCTGGATCGCCGCCAGGAAGTGCGCCGAGAGCGAGGCGTAGATCCCGGACAGACAGAAAAAGGTCGCCACCAGCGACATCACGGCCGTCACCGGGTTCTTGCGGGTGATCGTGAAGACTGCGAAGAACGTCGTGAGCCCGGCCAACAGCCAGAAGATGAGCTGATCGCCGAGGGTGGGGTCGGCCATCACGCCGCGCCTTCCATGGCCTTGGGCAGGCTCTTGTGCAGCGGCTCGACGGAGACCGCCTTCGCGCGGGCCTCGAAGTCGGCGCGGAACTTGGTGAGAAAGCCCAGCATCGGCCAGGCTGCGGCGTCGCCCAGCGCGCAGATGGTGTTGCCGCCGATCCCGTTGGCGATGTTGGCCAGCAGCTCGACGTCGCCCGACTCGCCCTCGCCACGCGCCAGGCGCGTGCAGAGGCGCGCCAGCCAGCCCGAACCCTCGCGGCAGGGGGTGCACTGGCCGCACGACTCGTGGGCATAAAACGCCATGATGCGCGCGCAGAGCGCCACGACGTCGGTCTGATCGTCGAACACCACGACGCCGCCCGAGCCGGCCATGGTCTTGAGCTTGCGACCGCCGCCCAGGTCGAAGGGAACGCCCGGCCTGACCTCGACGTCCTTGATGCGCGGGTCATTCATGAGCGCGTCGAATTCGCAGGGGACGTCCAGCTCGGAAGCGTCGAGCGGCGGCATCGAGCTGCCGCCCGGGATGACCCCCTTGAGCGCACGGCCGTTCGGAATCCCGCCGCAGACGTCGTAGATGAGGTCGCGAAAGGGGATCCCCATCGGCAGCTCGAAGACGCCCGGCTTGTTGACGTGGCCCGAGACGCAGACGATCCGCGTGCCGCCCGATTTGCCCATCCCCAGGCCGGCGAACCACTCGCCCCCTTTGGTGACAATCTCGGGGACGTTCATGATGGTCTCGACGTTGTTGACCACTGTCGGGGCGCCGAAGAGACCTTTGATAGCCGGGAACGGTGGCTTGAGGCGCGGCCAGCCGCGCTTGCCCTCGAGCGAGTTGAGCAGGCCGGTCTCCTCGCCGCAGATGTAGGCGCCCGCGCCGCGGTGGAGGGTGATCTCCAGCTTGAAGCTGCCCCCGCCGCCCGCGGCCGGGTGATCCTTGCCGAGCCAGCCGGCCGCGTAGGCCTCGTCGATGGCGGCTTGCACGATCTTCGCCTCGCGCATCATCTCGCCGCGGATGTAGATGTACGCGTGCTTGCAGCCGAGCGCGTAGGACGCGATCATCATCCCTTCGATCAGCAGGTGCGGATCGTACGCCAGCAGCTCGCGGTCCTTGCAGGTGCCCGGCTCGGACTCGTCGGCGTTGACGACCAGATAGACCAGCTTGGCGTCCTTGGGGATGAACGACCACTTCAGGCCGGTCGGAAAGCCAGCGCCGCCGCGCCCGCGCAGGTTCGACTTCTTGACCTCGTCGGTCAGCGCCGCCGGCTGCCAGGTGAGCGCCTTGCGAAACGCCTCGCCGCCGCCGCGCTTCTGATAGACCGCCAGCTTGTGGCTGTCGGCGACGCCAAAGTTCTTGGTGACGATCTTGACGCCCATCGCCTCTTGCCAGGTGCCCATCAGATCGTTCCCATCAGATCGTCCCCATCAGATCTTGCCCCCCGGCCCGACGCCCAGCAGCGTCCGTCCGTCGGCCACCGCCGTCTGCTGCGTCTCTTTCCAGCGCCGCCGCAGGTCGTCGAGCGCGGCATCCACCTTGTCGGCGGTCAGATCGAGGAAGTATTTGTCGCCGCAGATCATCATGGGCGCGTTGGCGCAGGCGGCCAGGCACTCTTCCTCGACGATCGAAAACGCGCCATCGGGCGTGGTCTCGCCGGCCTTGATGCCCAGGCGCCCCTCGATGTGCCGGAGGATGTCGTAGCCGCCGCGCAGCATGCAGGAGATGTTGGTGCACACCATCAGCTCGTTCCGCCCATGTTTTTCGCGGTGGAACATGGTGTAAAACGTGATGACGCCAAAGACGTGCGCCGGCGGCAGATCGAGCGTGCGGGCCACCAGCTCGATGGCGTCGTCGGGGAGGTGCCCGAACTCTTCCTGCGCCACGTGCAGCACAGGCAGCAGCGCCGCCTGTTTGGTGGGATACCGCGAAAGCAGCCGGTCGACGTGCTGCTTGGACTGCGCTGAAAACTCGAGCGGCATGGTGGCTAAGCCGCCGCGAAACTAAGAGAAACGAGCCAGCCTGTCAACAGCGCCGGGAGCCGCGCGCGCGCGCCCCCCGGTTGCCCGCATTTTTGAGTCCACCGGCTCGGGGACCGCCGGCTACCGACGGCGATCGCGGCGACGGCGGGCGGCCATTTTTCCGCGGGGATTGCCATATCTGAAGATACAAGCCGACGCGGCTAGATCTTGTCGACGTAGAGCTGGGCGACGGCGGCCACCGTCGCGTCGGGCGGCCCGAGATCGATGATGGCGTGCTTGAGGAGGATGGCGGCGGTCGGCAGATCGCCGTCCCGATAGGCCTGGTAACCGAGCCAGGCCACCGGCAGCGCGTAGCGGGGACCGAGCGCGATGGCACGGGTCAGCGCCGCTCGGGCCGGCACCGGCTGGCCGAGCAGCGTACGCGCGGCGCCCAGGCGGGTGTAGGCGGCGGCCGCCCGGAAGGGATCGCTCCCGTCGGAGCAGAGCGACAGCGCCAGCTCTTCGCGGGCGGCGGACGCCGCCAGGACCTGGCGATCCCCCGAGGCCATGCCGCGGCTCAGAAGCTCGCCGCCCACCGCGCTCTGCGCCCCGCAGGAGCGCGGATTGACCGCCACGGTGGCCAACCACAAGGTGCGGTCGTCGCGCCAGTCGCGGTGGCGGCGATTCAGCACCACCGCCAAGGCCACCAACATGCACATGGCCACGGATACCGCCCCCCGCCGCGCCGCCGGTCGGGTTGCCAACCTCTCCATCAACGCCCCGAAGCCCGCCGCCGCGGCCAGGGCGATCCCACACAGCGGCATATAGAGGAAGCGCTCGGCGGCCGGGATGGGGATCGGCAAGAGGTTCGACACCGGCAGCAGGGTGAGCAGGAACCAGCCCAGACCCAGCGCCGCTACCCGTGGGCCCCGCCGGAGCGCGAAGAGCGACAGTCCGAAATAGCCCAGCACCACCACCAGCGAGATCAGCACCGGTTCCCAGGGCTGGGCACCAAACCGGAAGTAGCCGGTGTAGTCCGCGCAGAGCGGCCAAGGCCAAACCAAGAGGCGCAGGTCGTGCGCCCAGATGGCCGGCAAACCCCTCAACGCCGCCGCGAAACTGCCACCCGGATAGTTGGCGTAGGTCCCGGCCATCCGCATCGGACCGAAGCGCAGGCCCAGATAAACCAGCGCAACCACCCCGAACGGCACTAGCTCGCGCAGCCAGGCCGCGGCCGCAGCCCGAAGCGGGCGGGCCGGCGCGCCGTCGAAACGGCCCGCCCGCAAGATCAGCAAGAGCGCGGGGGCCATCACCGCCGACTCCTTGGAGAGCAGCCCCAGCGCGAACGTCAACAGCGCCAGCCACCGGCGGCCGTCGAGCGACAGAACCAGCGTCGCCAGCGTGAAGACCGTCACCAGCGAGTCCTCGCGGAACGAGGCGTTGTCGACGGTCTCGGCGGTGACCGGGTGGAGCACGAACAGCAGGCCGGCCAGCAGGGCGTAGCGTCGACGCCCCTCCGGCAACAGGCGCCGCGCCAGCGTCATGAGCAGCCAGGCGGCCGCGATGTGCCAGATCAGGCTATCGACCTTGAACGCCGCCGGCTGCATCGAGACCATGGCGTCGACCATGTACGTGAACGTGCAGACCGGCCGCCAGGTCCCCTCCAGGCTTCCCGAGAAGTAGCCCGGCGACAGCAACGTCCCGAAGTCGCCCGACTGAAGGAAGCGCTGAGCGCCCACGATGACCAGTCCCTCGTCGTAGGTGAAACCGTTGCCGAGCTCGCCGGCGAAGGCGGCGATGGCCACCGCGGCCACGATCGTCGCCGCGCCCCGCGGTGTCGCCCACCACGGAAGCGCGACAGACTTGGGCGCCTCCAGTCGACCACCCGGCATCGGGATAGCCGATTGTACATGGACCACCCCGCGCCGGTTCGAATCGTTCATGTACAATCGACGCATGTGCGAGCTCTTGGGGATGGAGTGCAACCTCCCCACGGACATCGTGTTCTCGTTCACCGGATTCGCGCTCCGCGGCGGCCAGACCGGCCCACACGCCGACGGCTGGGGCCTGGCGCTCTACGAGGGAAAATTCGCCCGCAGCTTCCTCGAACCGACCCCGGCCTGCCAGAGCGCCATGGCGGCCTTCATCCGGAAGAACCCGATCAAGACGCTGCTGGCGGTGGCGCACGTGCGCAAGAAAACCCGTGGCCGCGCCTGCCTGGAGAACACGCACCCCTTCAAGCGGGTGCTCTGGGGGCGGCACTGGGTCTTCGCCCACAACGGCACGCTGCCGCGGATCAAGCGGCGCCCGCTGCACATCGAAGAGCCGGTGGGCGACACCGACAGCGAGCACGCCTTCTGCTGGATGATCGAGCGGCTGCGCGAGGCGTTTCCCGGCGGCTATCCCAAGAACCCGCGGCGGCTCTGGCGCCTCGTGGCGGACCTGGGCGCCGAGCTGGGCGCCGAGGGGAAATTCAACTTTCTGCTGGCCGACGGGCACCACCTTTACGCGCGGTGCGGAACCCAGCTCTGCCACATCATCCGGCAGGCGCCCTTCGGCCGAGCGACTTTGCGGGACGCCGAGATCCAGATCGATTTTTCGGCGGTCACCACGGCCCGGGATCGGATCGCGGTGGTGGCCACCGAGCCGCTGACGCGCGACGAGACCTGGCAGATCGGCACGCCCGGATCGCTGTGGGTCTTCCGCCACGGCGCGCTGCAAGCCACGCTGCCGAGCGGCGCACCGGACCGGATTCCCAGCTTTCGCGCCAGCCGGAAAGCCAAGATCGGGCCGTCCGCGTCCGCGTCGCGCCGCGCGTAACCGCCTGGTAGGCTGGCCGGGTGGCGCGCACCAACCGCGAGGCGTCTGGTATCGATCGGCGCCGCTTTCTCAAGCGCGGCCTTGCCGGCGGCGGCCTGCTGATCGTCGCGGGCGCCCTGCCCTTCGCGATCCGTTCGACGCGGCGCTGGCCGCCGCACGCGCCGCTGCGCCTGCTCTCCCCCGACGAGTACGCGGTCTTCGCCGCCGCCGCCGCGCGCCTGGTGCCGGGCGACGGGGCTGGCCCGCGCTGGCCCTCCGCCGACGCGCTCGACTGCGCGGGCAAGGTCGACGCGCTGATGGCCACCGTGCATCCGGAGATCGGCAAAGACTTCCGGCGCCTGCTGCGGCTCTTCGAAAGCGGCCTGCTGGGCGCGGTGATCGCCGGCTCGCCGCGTCCGTTCACGCGGGCGAGGGCGGCCGATCAGGACGCGCGCCTGGAGGCCTGGCGGCGCTCGCGGTTCGGGCTGCTGCGCAGCGGGTACCAGGCCATGAAGCGCCTCGCGGACGCGACGTACTATTCGTCGCCCGAGGTCTACGCGCTGGTGGGTTATCCCGGCCCGCCGGTGGTTCCGAATTTGCCGCCGCCGAATTCGCCGCCGCCGACCTTGCCGACGCCGAGCGTGCCCAGATGAAGGTCGCCAACCGGATCATCGACGGCGCCGAGCTGCCCGACCTGTCTTCGATCGAAGTGGACTACGTCGTCGTGGGCAGCGGCGCGGGCGGCAGCGTGGCGGCCGCCGTACTGGCCGAAGCGGGCGCCAAGGTGGCGGTCCTCGAGGAGGGGGGCCACTACACGCGGCGCGACTTCAACATGCAGGAGTCCTGGGCTTATCCGGCGCTCTACCAGGACCACGGCAACCGGGCCACCGACGATCTGGCGATCATGATCCTGCAGGGACGGTCGGTCGGCGGCGGGACGACGGTCAACTGGACCTCGTCGTTCCGCACGCCCGAGGCGACGCTGCGGCTGTGGGCGGAGCGGCACGGGGTGCGCGGCCTCGACGCCGCCACGCTGGCGCCGCACTTCGAGGCGGTCGAGAAGCGCCTCGACATCGGACCCGGCAATCCCGACGACGTAAACGCCAACAACCGCAAGCTGCTGGAAGGCGCCGCCAAGCTGGGCTGGGCGCCGGAGCTGATCCACCGCAGCGTCAAGGGCTGCGCGCGGCTCGGGTATTGCGGCCTCGGTTGCCCGCTCGACGCCAAGCGCACCGCGCGCACGACGTACCTGGCCGATGCGGTGACCGCCGGCGCGCAGGTCTATGCGGACTGCCGCGTGAAGCTGGTCGAGGCCGATCGCCGGCGGGTTCGGGCCGTCACCGCCGACGTGCTCGACCGAGCCACCGACCGCCCGCGGGCCCGCCTGGTCGCCTACGCCCGCCACGGCGTCCTGCTGGCGGCCGGCGCCATCAACACCCCGGCGCTGCTGCTGCGATCGGAGGCCGGGTTGGAGAGCGGGATGGTGGGACGACGAACGTTCTTACATCCGACGGTGCCGCTCATCTCGTTCTACGACCAGCCGATCGAGGCGTTTTACGGCGCCCCCCAGTCGGTGGCGGTGCACCACTTCGCCGATCGCGGCGCGCAGGTGGGTTACTTCTTCGAGACCGCACCGGCCCAGCCCATGCTGAGCGCGCTGGCGATGCCGGGCTTCGGGGACAGCCACCGGCGGATCATGGAGCGCCTCCCTTACGCGCAGGCGACGATCGCGCTGCTCATCGACGGGCATAAGGATGACGTCGGGGGGACGGTCGAGGTAAGCGGCGACGGGCGCGCGCGGCTGCGCTACCCGCTGCACGGGTCGTTGCGGCAGGCCGCGGTAGCCGCGATCACCGACATGGCCCGGCTGCAGTTGGCGGCCGGCGCGCGCGATGTGATGACCTTGCACGAGACGCCGATCGTGATCCGCAGCGAGGCCGACCTGGCCCAGATCGCCGCCGCGCCCTTCGGACCGAACAGACACACGATATTCTCGGCGCACCAGATGGGCGGGTCGGCGATGGGCGAGGATCCCAGCCGCTCGGTGGTCAACTCGCGCGGGCGGCACCACGGGATCGATAACCTCTGGATCGTCGACGGCTCGATTTTCCCGACCAGCCTGGGGGTCAACCCGCAGGTGTCGATCTACGCGCACGCGCGGTTGTTTGCGACGGAGATCCTCAAGGCGAGGGGATGAGAAGTAGCGCCGAACACGGATTATCTCTCGGACGCACTCAACACAGATGTCTCATCTACGCCGCACGCCGACGGGCATGGACCATAGCGTTCTTTAAGCGCCTGCCGGCTCCCGGTCCTTTTCCGACGCCTGGGTGATCGATATGTTCGCCGGCATGACACTCGTATTTTGCCGCAACCTTTGTTGCTTTTTCGGCTCCGGGACAATCATTACGATGTTCAGGCAATAACGTTAGCGGCCCACTGGGACTCTTTATGCCGAGCACGTCTCGACGTATCAAACGCCCAAATAACTCGCCGATAGCGCTGGGCACCGCGTTTCCCATTAGCCTTTGGCTCTCTCGAAGCGAAAGGCCGGGATCCCGAGGCGCGGGGAAAGTCTGAAGTGCCGCCAGCTCACGGAACGAGAGCCGCCGACTACGCCAATGGAACGGACCGGTCGCAGGTCCCGGTGTCGCAGAGATAGTCCACGATGGCCTACTCTTCGCGAGTTTAAGAAGAAACGACCAATATTTCGTTCGCCATCCAAACAAGCTCATGCCGCCGCCCCGAGCCGTATGATGCAAATAATTTTCCCCTTCAGGAATCGTACTCAAGAGATCGGCCCAATATCCTGTGGGTCGCAATTCGTCGGACCATATCTCTGTATCGAGGTGCCCTATTGCATCCCAACTCGAGAGTCTTGGTAGCATCCCTGACCCATCGCCGTGCGTTACCGAGGGAGCTAGAAGGGTCCTTCCCTCCCTGTCAGCCAGTATGAACACCCGCCTGCGCCGCTGAGGAACACCGAATTCGCTACACTCAATGTCAAATATCGTCGGATGATAGTTTGCACCGGTCCGGCCATTTAGACGGTCGAACGACTTCCGCAGAGTGTCGTGACCTCGAGACTGCGAGACAAGTTCCGGGACATTTTCGATAAGAATCGCCCGTGGAACCAGGTCTGCCGCAAGTCTAAAAAGTGCCGGGATAGTGCTCGCTCGCGGATCGCGCGAGCGACTGGCCGGCCGAACCCACGCACTTGCTTTTGAGTACGGCTGACAGGGCGGCCCTGCGGAGAGCAAAGAAAGATCCCCTCGTTTCAGTCCGATCTGGGCGAGCACCTTCGCCCCGGTCACTTCGTGAACGTCGCCAATAGACGACAAGGGCCAATGCGGGAATAATTTTCGCAAGGCAGCCTGCGCTATCGGCGATTTTTCGATACCACAAACAACCTCAAATCCGGAACGCTCCAACCCCGCGTCGAGTCCTCCGATTCCTGAGAACACTGAAACAACGCTCGGTAAACTCATCAGACCGGCATTCCCCCGGGAACGAAAACGCCAATCCCCGACCGCAATTTAGCTACGAACGCGTTTTCGTCGGGTTCCAACTTTTGACGGCACGCAGTAAGACGGAGGCGATCGAGCAGGACGCCGTTACATTTTTCGACTAGATACCGGAGCTGATCGCGCTCGACGTGATAAGGCAACGCCAAGAATCTCGAGACGCATCCATTGTTCATCACCCCGAGGCCGCGAGCCCAGTAGGACGGTTCGACCTCAAGCATCTTCCGTTTCCAGTTCGAGCTATCTCGGCTACATGTAACCTGGCCGACCATGATCCAATGCCCCGCGCGCTCGTCGCGCCACCAGTAATTTACAATTACGTCAGCTCCTTCATCGTGAGCCGAAGAACTAAATGACATCTGTTCTGGCCTAGCCGTCATTCGCAGCTCTAATGCAGCAGCGGTCAAAGCATCGGCGAAGGTTTTACCAGCTCGCCGGTGAGACGACACACTTGCCGACAGGAGCCATTCGCTCTTCAGTGACCGAAGAACGGCTGATTCAAATATTTTCCAAGGAGCATCAGGCGCCGGAACGTCGTAGGCGTGCAATGTCGCCACCGACAAGTAAAAAAGATAGACGTCGTCGCTCGCCCCTCGGTATCGCAGCCGTCCTTTCGATATCTCAAATGGATAGCGATCTCCTAGGATCGTGGCGCGCTCATCGATTTGCTTGAACGTTAGACTAGCGGACTCTGCAAAATTGGACTCAGGTCCGCCGTCGTCGTCATCTTCGTCGTCGATGCCCGACGAATCTGTGCCACCTTCTCCGATAACGTAGGGCTCGTTTCTCAATCTCCAGTCGTTGTCTTCTAGCGTGTCTGCCAATTCTCCTTCGGTGAGCTTCTTCCCATAGATGGCTACGATCTCCAGATAGTCCGCGAGCGCCGATCGCTGCGCTGCGGATCCGTACAGGTCCGGGTTTGGTTCGACGCTGGCCATTGGGGCTTACGGGGGATCCTTCAAAGCGGCCTGAGCCGTCGCGCGAAGCGAGCGCGCTGCCTTGTAGACGTCATCTGTAGCGTCTACGACATCTTGGGCAACTTCGTAATGTCCCAAATCCGACGTTATGACTTCTATTTGCGTAGCGAGTCGTTTCAGTCTGACGGGTAATTCGGCTTCCGAAATTACCTGGCGAGCGACTGTGAAATCTCCGAACCGACGCAGAGTCCTGTGTGCGAGGTCATTTGCGAGAATTCGGCCATAGTCAGTGACGTCACGCGAGTCTTGAAGAACGGCACGAAGTTCCTCCCTAGGCTGCAGATCCCCAAGAACCTCTACCAGCGGCTTCTTTCTTAGGTTCTGAAATGCTTTCCGGACTTCAGGATAGGATCGCGCCCCATTAAATCCTATGTAATTTTTTATTTCGGCAGAGTTCATACACCTCAACCAAACCCCAAATCTATTATTTACAATGTAGACCGTATCTATTCCAAATTCATCGCGAGCGTGTCGCAAAATACCGATCGCACTATAGTAATTTCGAATGCCTTGCGCATTGCTGCCGACCTGCCGGCCCACGACATAGAAGGGATCAGACTCGGTCTTCTTAGCGATTCGATCCGACTCAGCCGCTAGATATCGCGCCTTGGCATCGGCCGGCCATTTTTTGATTCCGCCGATATGCCGAAAGCCCAAAAAGGTCTGGGCGTCGTCGCGAGAGTCGACTACGTAGCACGGAACATGGCCAAGTTCCGTGACTCTATCTTTGGATATATCGAGGTCGAACGTTAAATCTTGCGCAGTCGCTGCTGGCTGTCCCAGCAACACAAATAGCGTTGCTAGTCGGCGGTTTCCCTCGAGCACTAGGTACTTACCGTGCTCGGCTTTCAGAGCGATCAATGGCTCGTGGGTGAAATATCCGTTGTCAACAAGCGACTGCGCCAGTTCGAGCAAAACACCTTCACGAAAGAAGTACTCCAGAAGAAGTTGTTGATCCTCCTCGCCTTGCAGTTCCTCAGGAAGCCTCGGATTTTCCGGATCCAGCAGCAGCTTTGAGACTGGTAGCTCGGCCAGTTCTTTTTTTAACTTGGTCGCACGCTCGCTGTTCGACGAGTCCGGCATGTGCTGACTCTGCGCCAATCGCAGTACTTTGTGAAGACCGCAACGGCCAAGCCGCAATTTCAGCTTGAACTTACGACGGACTGTGCGATCCCAATTCTTCCATCGAGAGACGTCATCTGCGCCGCCGTGCCTCGAACTCACTTTCCGTCAGACCGAGTACCTTTGGGCTGCTCGTCAAGTGCCGGAACCCCGACCCAGGCCCCCCCGCTTCGCCCCCGATCGTCATGTTCGACGTCTAGATGGTCTCCTCGCGCCCGTACTGGAGCGCCGGTTTCAATTCGGCGCCAAGCTTCGACGGCACGTGCCCATGATAGCGGCGACGGCGTATCCTCCGCACGTGGCCCTCGAGATCCGCGACGACGTCCCGCTGGCGCCGCTCACGACGCTGGAGTTGGGCGGCCGCGCGCGGCACTTCGTGGACGCCCACGACGACGAGACGGTCGTCGAGGCCCTGGGCTGGGCGGACTCGCGCCGGCTGCCGATCGCCATCCTGGGCGGTGGGTCCAACCTCGTGGTCGCCGACGCGGGCTTTCCGGGTCTGGTGATCCGGATCGGCACCCGCGGGCGCCGGTTCGAGCGCGGCAACAGCCAGGTGGCGCTGACCGCGGCGGCGGGCGAGCCCTGGGACGATCTGGTGGCCGAGACCGTGGCGCGCGATCTGGCCGGCCTCGAATGCCTCTCCGGCATCCCAGGCCGAGTGGGCGCGACGCCCATCCAGAACGTCGGCGCCTACGGCCAGGAGGTCGCCGACACCATCCGCTCGGTGCGCGTGCTCGAGCGCGGCAGCCGGCAGATCCGTGAGCTGGCGCCGGCCGACTGCGCCTTCGCCTACCGCGACAGCCGGTTCAAGCGCGAGCCGGAGCGCTTCGTGGTCCTGGCCGTGACCTTCGACCTGCGGCCCGGCGGCGCGCCCGCCCTCCGCTATCGGGAGCTGTCCGAAGCCCTGGCCGGCACCGCCAAGCCCAGCCTTTCCGAGGTGCGTCGCACCGTCCTGGCGCTGCGGCGCGAGAAATCGATGGTCCTTGCCGAGGACGATCCCAACCGGCGCAGCGTGGGCTCGTTCTTCACCAACCCGATCCTGCCCGCCGCCGAAGCCGGCGAGGTGGGCGCGCGCGCCCGGGCCGCCGGCCTCCTGGCGGACGGCGCCGAGATGCCGCGCTGGCCGGTCGACGGCGGTCGGGTGAAGCTGTCCGCCGGTTGGCTCATCGAGCGCGCCGGCTTCGGCAAAGGGCTCCGCCGTGGCCCGGTGGGCCTCTCCCGCGCGCACGCGCTGGCCCTGATCCACCACGGCGGCGGAAGCGCTTCGGCGCTGGTCGACCTGGCGCGCGAGATCCGCGACACGGTCCGGACACGGTTCGGCGTCACGCTGGTCCCTGAACCGACCTTCGTCGGCCTAGCGTGGCCCGCCGATTAGCGCGCTGTCCGAGGCTAAAGCCGCGACTTCCGACTTCAAAATGTGCACTTGGCCGGTCCGGCGGATGCACAGGGAGAAGCGGTGACCTGGTAGGTACAAGTCGTCGAGGCGCCGCCGTCCTGACCATCGAGGACAAAACTCTGGGTCCCGGAGGCCACTCCGTTGGTCACGGTAAACGTGAACTTACTCAGGCAATCGCCCTCGAACGTGCACGCCGAGGTCTCGCTGTTGTCGCACGAGTAATCCGGTGGAAGGCCGCCGTCGGGGGCGAGCAATGGTTGTAAGAAATACTCAACGTCGGCCGACGCCAGGCTGACACTGTCGGTGACATGGCTCGCGGCCACGTCATACGAACACTGGCTGCAAGAGCACGCTGCCGGGCTGCCCGCTATTGGCGCAAAAGTCACATGAAAGGCGCCACCGAGAGAACAGGGGCTCGCGTCCTGACTGGCCTGCGCGTCGCTGACCATACCGCTGCGCGACGACGATGAGCACGCATCGAGCGTCACCCCCAGCGTCAAACAGGCCAGAAGACTCCCCGCGGTCCACGAGGTCCGCCGAGATAGAACCAGCGAGGTCATTTGGGCGTTCATCCTATGAGGCCGGAACGGGGGGGGTCGACCTGAGAATCGGCCGGTTCAGGACCGGCGCCCGCCGACCCTCCAACTGCTCGCACGCGCCCCCGAAACCTCGGCCGCCGCCGTGCATCCAACCGGCGCTCAACAAAACTTCACACCGCCGCCGTTGACAAACTGCCGTCCCCGCCTCACCATGTTCAAAATATGAACCGTCGTTCACCAGTTGAATCCCACCCCCAGAGCTTGCGCGAGCGGTTCAAGGAGACGACCTTGCAGGCGGTCCTGACGGCGGCCGAGGACGTCTTCGCCGACGCCGGCCTGCACGCCGCGCACATGGGCGAGATCGCCACCCGCGCCGGCGTCTCGGTCGGCACGCTCTACAACCACTTCGCCGATCGCGAAGCCTTACTCGCCGGCCTCATGGAGGCCCGCTTCGCCGAGATGCTGGCCGAGATGGACGGGGCCCTGCGGGGCAGCGCGAACCGCGAGTTCCGCGAGCGCCTGCGCGCCCTGGTGGTGGCCATGCTGGCCCACTGGGAGCGTCACGAAAAGTTCATGCAGATCGTCCTGCAGGGCGAGACCGGCCGCTACCAGCAGACGTTCCCGCAGGCCTGCCAGAAGATGCGCACCAAGATGAGCGAGATCCACGCCCGCGCCGACAAGGTGATGGTCCAGGGGGTCAAAGAAAAGGCCATCCGGCCCGACCAGGCCGACCTGGCGTCGTTCTTTCTGCTCGGCATGATGCGCGCGCTGGTCATCCGCGACCTCGTCCTCGAGATCGGCGACGGGCTCCTCGTCGAAGCCGATCGCCTCATCTCGGCATTCCTCGGCGGGGTGGGCGCATGACCGCCGCCGGAACCACCCTCGACACCTTCGTGGGCGCGCCGTCGCGCGCGCCCGTCAACAAGTGGTTGGTCACCGTGTCGGTGACCTTCGGGACGCTCATGGGCGCCATCGACACCTCGATCGTCGCCGTCGCGACCCCGCACCTGTCCGGATCGCTCGGCTCCACCGTCGAGGAGATGACCTGGGTGACCACCGGCTTCGTGATCGCGACGGTGGTCGTGATGCCGCTGACCGCGTTTTTGGGCCGCTTCTTCGGACAAAAGCGGGTCTACTTGTTTTCCCTCGGGCTGTTCCTGCTCGGCTCGGCGCTGTGCGGCCTGGCCCGCTCGTTGCCGGTCATGGTGGCCTGCCGCGCGCTGCAGGGCCTGGGCGCCGGCGCGCTGCAGCCCACCGAGCAGGCCATCTTGCGCCAGACCTTCCCCCCCGAAGAACAGGGGATGGCGATGGCGCTCTTCGGCCTGGCCGTCGTGGTCGGGCCCGCGGCCGGCCCGGTGCTGGGCGGCTACATCATCGACAACCTGAACTGGCCCTGGATTTTCTACATCAACATTCCGGTCGGCCTGCTGGGCATCTTCATGGTGACCCGCTTCGTGCACGAGCCCGACGACATCCGCCGCGCCAACCGCGAGCGCGCCGCCGAGCAACGCAAGAACCTCGACTGGCAGGGCGTGCTGCTCATGACCTCCGGCCTGGCCTGCCTGCAGTACGTGCTCGAGGAAGGGAGCCGCAACGACTGGTTCTCGTCGACGGCCATCGCCATCACCACCTTCCTGGCCATCTTCCTGCTGGCGGCCTTCGTGATCCGCGAGCTGACCGCGCCGGTGCCGGCCGTCGATCTGTCGCTGTTCAAGGATCGGGTGTTCCTGTCGGGCACCCTCATCGGCTCCATGATGTTCGCGATCCTGATGTCGATCACCTTCCTGCTGCCGCTCTTCATGCAAGAGCTGCTGGGGTTCTCGGCGGTGCAGGCGGGAATGGCGCTCATGCCGCGGGCGCTCGCCATGATGGTGGCGATTCCGCTGGTGGGCCGGCTCTACAACTACGTGCAGCCGCGCATCCTGGTGATCACGGGCGTCGTGCTGGTCGCGCTTTCCGCCTACGAGATGTCGCACTACACGCTCGACACCGGCAGCCACTCGGTGGTCGCGGCCATCATCCTGCAGGGCTTCGGGTTCGCGGCGCTGTTCGTGCCGCTGACCACCGTCGCGCTCGCCAGCATCCCGCGCTACCGCATGACCGACGCCACCGGGCTCAACTCGCTGCTGCGCCAGATCGGCGGCTCGCTGGGCCTGGCGGCGTTCGCGACCCTGCTCCCCCACTTCATCCAGAGCGCGCGGGTCGGCCTGGTGGCCCACCTGGTGGCCGGACGCCCCGCGGTGATGCAGCGCCTGGGCGGGATCCAATCCGGCCTGGTGGCCCGCGGCCTCGACCCGGGCACCGCGCGCCAGACCGCTAGGCGGGTCCTCGACGGCATGATCACCCGTCAATCGACGTTGCTGGCCTTCGAACGGATGTTCGTGCTGGCCGGCCTGGCCTTCCTGTTCGTCATTCCCCTCGCGCTGCTGCTCAAGCCGCCCGCCGGCTCGCGCAGCAAGCAGCGCGTCGATCTCCACTAATCACCGAAAAGCCGTCAGCAAAGCGAGAACAGACATGGACACCGCCACTGAGACCAGCCGATCCCCAAACGTTGCCCCCGCCGTTGCCGCCGCGCCCGCGGTGGTGGTCCCGGCGACCAAAGCCGAAGCCCCGCCCAAGCGTCGCCTGCGCCCCTTCTTGATCCTGGGCGTGATCGCCGTCCTCGCGGTCAGCGGCGTCGCCATCTACCACTTTGCGACGGTCGGGCGCGAAGAAACGGACGACGCGCAAGTTGCCGCCGATGTGGTGCCGATCGGGACGCGGGTCGCCGGCGCGGTGACCCATGTCAACGTGACCGAGAACCAGCTCGTCAAACGGGGCGATCTGCTGGTCGAGATCGATCCCTCCGACTACGACGCCCGCGCGCAACAGGCCGAGGCCGAGCTGTCGATCGCCAAGGCCCAGGCGGCCGCGGCGGACGCGCAGGTGCAGATCGTCGACGCCACCTCCAAGGGCGGTCTGGCCTCGGCGCGGGCGGCACTGACCGGTTCGGCCGCCGGCGTCCAGAGCGCCGGCGCGCAGCTGGCGGCCTCGCACGCCGACGTCGAGCGGTCCGATGCGCAGCTCCGCAAGGCCGAGATCGATCTCGGCCGCGCCAAGACCCTACGGCAGGCCAACGCCGTCACGCAGGCGCAGCTCGACAGCGCGCAGATCGCCTTCGACAGCGCCAAGGCTGCCAAGGCCCAGTCCGAGGCTCAGGTGGCGTTGGCCGAAGACGCCCGCCGCGGGGCCGAGAGCCGCGTCGGCGAGGCCCGGGGTCGGGTCAGCCAGAGCGCCCCGGTGGCGCCGCAGATCGCCGAGGCCCGCGCCAACGCCGATCTGGCCAACGCGCGCGTGCGCAGCGCCGAGGCGGCCCTGGCGCTGGCCAAGCTGCAGCTCGGCTACACCAAGATCACGGCCCCCTCGGCGGGCTACGCCTCGAAATTGACCGTGCACGAAGGCCAGCTGGTCTCCGTCGGCCAGCCGCTCATCGAGCTGGTGCCGTCGACGACCTACCTGATCGCCAACTTCAAAGAGACGCAGGTCGGCAGCATGCACATCGGCCAGCCGGCCGAGATCGAGATCGATGCCCTTCCCGGCCGGAAATTCCAGGGCAAGGTCCAGAGCCTCTCGGGCGGCACCGGCGCCAGCTTCTCGCTGCTGCCGGCCGACAACGCAACCGGCAACTTCGTCAAAGTCGTACAGCGCGTCCCGGTGCGCATCGCCTGGGACAACTTACCCGCCGGGGTGGATCTGCGCGCGGGTCTGTCGGCCGATGTCACCGTCGACGTGAGGCAATGACCATGGGCCGCTTCTTCGTCCTCCTCGCCACAGTTCTCTCCGCGGCCTCGCTCGCCGAGGCGGCGCCCCGCGCGCTCACCATCGACGACGCGGTCGCGCTGGCCATCCAGAGCAACCCCCATTTGGGCGCCGTCCGGGCACGCGCGGAGGCCGGCGACATCAACGTCAGCTCCGCCACCCGCCGCATGCTCCCCACCATCCACGTCAACGACGAAGCGCAGTATTGGAACGCGCCCTTCAACATCCCCTTCCCGATCCCGATGGGCACCTCGGCGGTATCGATCTTCACGGTGCGCGATCAGAAGACCAACACCTTCACCGCCTCGGCCGACCAGCCGCTTTTGGGCCTGCTGCGGGCCAACGACGAGCGGGAGATCCTGCTCGAGCAGAGCGCCGCCGATCGCTCGCAGATCGCGGCGGCCGAGTCCGATCTCCGCCAGAACGTCGAGACCCTTTTCTTGCGCATCTTCGAGGCCAAGGCGCTGGAGGATATCGCGGCCTCCTCGGCGCACGATCTCGGCGAGCAGGTGACGGTCGCCAAGGCCCGCCTCGCGAGCGGCGTGATCACGCAGGCCGATCTGCTGCGCATCCAGGTGGCGGTGGCGAACGCCGTCCAGCAGGGCCTGGAGGCGCACAGCCAGGGGCAGATGGCCCACGCGCAGCTCTTCGCGGCCATCGGCCTGGCCCCCGCCGACGCCGCCGAGCTGACGCTGGTCGAGCCGACCGAGCGGCTCAACGCCGCGCGCGCCAAGCCCGCCTCCGGCTCGCTGGACGCGCTGCTGCCGCTGGCGCGCGCCCACCGCCCCGAGCTGGCCCAGCAGGCGCATTTGGTGCTGGCGGCCGATCACCAGACCAGCTCGCGCGGGTTCGCGCTCTTGCCCGATCTCGATCTCGAGGGGGCCTACCTGCGCGCGGATGGCCAGCCGTTTTCCCCCAAGAACTCGGCCTACATCGGGCTCAAGGCCAGCTGGGCCATCTGGGAGTGGGGCGCCACCAACCTGCAGCGCAAGGCGGCCGCCGTCCAGGCCGACGCCGCGCGCCGGGACGGCGACATGCTGCAGCGTCAGATCGAAGCCGAGCTGGCCGCCAGCCTGGCCCAGGGCGACGCCGCCCGCGGCGCCGTCGACAGCGCCGAAAAGGCGGTCGCCAGCGCCGAGGAGGCCTATCGGGTCACCGACGCCGCCCTCAAGGCCGGCGCCGCGACCACCACCGACCTGCTGGAGTCGCAAGCGGCTTTGACCCAGGCGCGTCTCAACTTGACGCGCGCCCAGTACGAGCTGGTGCTGTCCGACGTGGCGCTGACCCACGCCACCGGCCGCTGACGCCGCGGCCGACGGCCGGCGGACGCGAGGTACCATCGGCCGTCAGCCGCCGACATGTCGGCGTCTGACGCCGAACCTGCGTGTCGTACCGGCGCGAAAGCCGCACGCCGGCCCGATCGCGCCACCGAGCCCATTGCGGCCTCGGTGCGGCCGTGAAAAAGTGATGGGTGAATCCCATGCGATCATCCTTGTCGAAGCTGCTCCTGATCCTGTCCCTTGCCGCCGGTGCGCAAACCCTCCCGTCGGTGGCGCTGGCCTCGACCGTGCCGTCGGTCCAGGGCCGGCGCCACCATCCGCGCCGCAAGGCGCACCACCGGGAGCGGCCGCGCGAGCGCAAACACGAAGAGCACACCCAAGAGAACCACGGCGAGCTGTAGCGGTCCGGCGCGGCCCGCCTCGAGGCCCCCGCCGACCTGAGCCGGTTACTGACCGGCGTCGGGCGGGCAGATCGTCGGGTCGGGGTTGGCCGAATTCGAGCAGATGGGCATCGGCTTCTCGGCCACCCAGGCGTCCACCACCTTGAGCTCCCAGTCGTCCAGGATCGGGGCGGGGGGCGGCGGCATTGGAATAGTCGTGTTGTCGCTCCGATGGATCAACATCAAGAGCTCGCTGGTCGCCCAGGTGAGCGCGCCAAACCGGCAGGGAAAGCTCGCAGTGGAGGTGGAGGTGCACATCCCCGTATTCGCATACTGATCGAGCCAGCAGTTGGAGACCGGTATGATGTTGATGACGCCCCCATCTTCCACCGGTTCCTTCGCCATATTGAGGTTGCCACCCGCGCCGTGGCAGCGGACGCAGTGGGACATGAAGATCGGGCGCACGTCGGCCTCGTAGGAGGGCGAGGCCGGCGCCGCCGGCTGGCAGCCCGCCAGCAACGGCCCGCCGAAGGTCAGCGCCGCGCCGAACAGCAATCGGCGCCCGAGCGCCTTCCAAGAACCCGGTTTGGCCATGCGCGTCCTCATAGGTAGTAGTGAAATTGCAGCATGACGACCGAGGCGCTGGGCCCCTCGCTGGTCGCCCCCGAGCCGATGATCTGATACTGCGCGAAGAGCACGAACTCGCAGTGGGCCCAGGGGAAGAAGTTCACCTCGGCGTCGAACCCGTTGCGCGCGGTGCGCGCCACCGATAGATCCTCCTGGTAACGCTCATAGGCCACGCCGGCCATCAGGCCGCGCACCGGGAAGAAGGTGGCCCCCAGGTAGGAAACGAACTGGTTCTCGCTGAACGAGGCCGCGCCCACCTCTTGGTGGATGAAGTCGCCCTCACCCATGAACAAGACGCTCGCCGGCTCGATCCAGAGCTTGCCGACCGCGCCGCCCTGGATGCGGGTCGCCTCGCCGGTGGTGCCCACCCGACTCTGCAGCGCCAGCGCCGACATCCCGTTGAAGCGCTTCTCGGCGTAGATCGCCCCGCCCGACTCGCGCAGCCCCACCGATTGCAGCGGGTTCGGGAAGCTCTCGGGCGGCGGCGCGAACAGCGACGCGTGAAGCTCCCAGTCCTCGCCGAGGTAGCCCCCGGAGACCGTGTAGGTCTCGTCGTAGAGGTCGTAGCCGGTGTAACGCCTCACGTAGAAAGTATGTTCGACGAACCGTAGGCCGTAAGGCGCGAAGAAGCGCCCCGCCCGCAGGTAGAACCCGGTCGCGCCCTGGCTCCACATCAGGTAGTGCTCGCGCGAGATGAAGCGATCGGTCACCGAGTCGAGGCGACCCTCGGTCGTCTCGTCGCGGCCGACGTCACCGCGCACCCCACCCTCCAGATACAGCGAGACCTGATCGCCGAGCTTGAAGCGCGCGTAGACGTCGGTCTGCATCGGGAAAGCGGCGTATTCGGGCGACTCCGGGCCGCCCACGTCGTTGCGCAGCGCCGCCAAGCGGACGTCGGCGCCCAGTGCCAGCCAGGACGGCGGCGCCCACAGACCGTGCAAGAAGGCGCCGTCGCCCCCGCGGCTGATCGTGTCGCCCGATTCGTCGCGGCCCCAGTTGTTGATGAGCCCGCCGCCCGCCGGCGAAAAGTGGCACTGGCTGCACTTGTTGGTGCCGGAGCTGAATTGAAACTGCGGATAGGCGGAGGCCCGCCCGCCAAGCGCGATGAGGACGAAGGCCGCCGCCAGCGCACAGAGTGTGAGTCGTCGCATCTGGTTGGTCCCGTCAGTTGTTCGGAGCGCCGGAAGTGATCCAGCTTTCGATGAGCTCGATGTCGGCCTCGGGCAGCGGAACGTCCGGCGGCATGCGGAGCGATCCCTGCGCGTTCATGAGCGAGACCACCGCCGAATCGCCCGGATTGCCGGGAATGACATAAAACCCGTTGAGGAGCGTGTAGTACCCGGTCTCCCGATCGTGCAGGTCGACCCCCCCTTGCTTGGTGATCTTGGAGTGGCAATTCACCGTCGCGCAGCTCGGCTCGACGACGGTGGCGGAGATGACCGACCAGTCGGCCGGGCGGTCGTCCGTGGCGCTGCCACAGCCGGCGCCCACGGAGATGCCCAGCGCGACGAGCGCAGCCACCAAAACCAGGTTAGGCGGTCGCATGCGACGGATTATGCATCAAGGGCGATCGGGCTCAACTTCGATCGCAGATATCCATAGGGTCGCGATTCCGTCGGTGCCGGACGGATTTTCGCTGTCGAGGTGCAACTCGATGCGCAGATTTCCGCCGCCGTGGACCGCCGTGCCCCCCAAAGTGACCGGCATCGCGGGGCTTGGCCAAGACGCATGTGCCAGATTGGTCCCATCCGCCAGCAGATCCAGCCTGGCCGGAACATCCCCGGCCTGCACGCTCTCGGCCCGCATCGAGATCCGATACCGCCCCGCCGGCAAATCGAGATCGGTGGCCGCCGCGGTGTGCGCTTCCGAAAGCCGCAGGCCGAAGCCATCCCAGACGCCCCGCACGGGCGACGGGGCCGTCCCGGGCGGGGGCCTGGTCGCGCGAACCTCACACAGGCGGCCGACGCCGTCGATGTGGCAGACGCAGACCGCCCACCGGTAGCGATCCCGTAGCCCGGCGCCGGCCTCCATCAGCCGGGGCCAGCCCAGGAAGATCAACGCCAGCGCCAACACGGCGGTGACGGCTTCGGCGGCGATGCGCCGGGGCGGGCCGTCCGCCCTTCGTCGCAAGAGATCGCGCACGCGACCGGCGAGCCAGACCAGACCGGCGCCCGCGAACGGCAGCAACAGCACCGCGATCGCCAGCTGGTAGCGGACCTCGGCGAAGAACAGGGTGTAGAGCGCCGCCAGCGCCAGCGGCAGCGGCAGGAGCGTCAGCGCCGGCCAGTTTCGGCGGCCGGCGGCGGCGACGACGCCCAGCGCAGCGGCGGCGACCACCAGGTACCAGAAGTCGTCCACCACCTGTTCGATGCGGGCGCGGTGGAGCTCGAACCAGCTCCCGGCCGGGATCACGCTCTGGCGGTAGAGCGGCCAATAGAGCAGCGCGCGCTCGTGGGTGAGCAGGCGATCGGCCTTGGCGGCCAGCAGGCCGAGCGCGTAGCGCGGCTCGAAGGCGGTCCAGCGCTTGGCCAGATCATAGGCGGCGCGATCGGATTCGCGATGCGGGGGCGCGAACAGCCGGTAACCGGTCCCCTCGGCGAAGAGGCGGTTGAGCGATCGGCTGTACACGCCGTCGGAGTCGGGGTTGGCACCCACCAGCGCGGTGTGGCCGCCGTGGCTGTCGGTCAGGAAAAATTCGCCGTAGCGGTGGCGGTTGCGGAAGCCCCAGGGCAGCAGGATCACGAACGCCGTCAGCGCCGCCACCAGCGCCCGGGTCAGGACGTGGATCCACCGCGCGCCGCGGGCGCGAAAGTGCGGCGCCGCCAGGAATGCCAGCGGCAGCGCCACCGCCCGCACGTAGGCCGTCAGACCCAGCACCGCCCCGAACAGCAGCGGCGCGCCCAGCGGACGGCGGGCGGCGTTGCGCGCCAAGAGCCAGACCGCCAGCGCCAGCAACGCGGCCGCCGGCATGTCCGTGCCGGTCACGCTCGCGACCGCGATCCCGGCCGGCCAGCAGGCGCACAGCAGCCCCGCAACGATCGCTGCCGCCCGCCCGAAGACCGCCCGCGCGGTGCCGTAGACCGCCGCGGTGGCCAGGCCGCCCGACGCGACGCCGATCAGCTTGATCGCCGTGAGGCCGCCGCCCAGCGCGTCGATCGCCGCCACCAGGAAGACGTAGCCCGGCATATAGATGAACTCGGGATCGAAGCGGTGGTGCTCGACCAGGTAACGGGCCGACTCGAGGTACATCGCGAAGTCGCCCACCGGCCGCGTCGGCACGACCAGCACCCAGAGTAGGCGTACGCCGATCGCCAGAGTGCTGAGCAGGAGCCCCACGGGATGGTTATAAGCCGGGCCGGGTCGGGGCACGAAGCCGGGCGTCAACGACCAGAACGTCCGCGGGAAACGTCCAGATCTATCTGAAGGTCGAGCTTTCCGCGCAGCGCCAGAGCCTCCGCGTAAGCGCGGCGGCGGGCCGAGCGCTGCACGATCGTCTCCTTCCTGTTCGGCCGCCCGACTTCGCGCGAGCGGAGAGAGGTATTCACCAGGATTCCTTTGCCACTCGTCGAAGGCATCGCTCGATGTTGTTCGCGGCGTTCACGGCCGTCAAGCCGTGCGCCCAGGTCTCGGCGCTAGACCGCTTTTACGTCGACCCTGCTCAAGGCACCAATCACTGTTCTTCGGTGCCGGCCCGCCGTATCCGCGCGTCCGGCGAGCGCGTCGTACGGACCGCTGTGGTGATCCGGAGCGCGCCTTTCGATTCCGCTTGAAAGCGGCGGTCACAGCTAGAGCGCCGAGCGGTCGACGACGATCCAGTGGCCGAAGCGGGCGCCTCCAGCCCGTGGCCAGTCGGGCAACCGGGCGGGCCAGCCCCCGGGGCGATCGTAGCCGACGATGAAGGCGGCGCCCGTCGTGAGCAGGCTGTCTCGCATCGTGGCGGCGGGCGAGCGGGTGATGGTGAGCGTGACGGCGTCGGTCCACGGGATGCCGGCCGCGTGGGTGATGCCGATCTCCGCGAACGAAAGCGGCTCGATCATCACGCGGGCGTCGGGCGGCCGGACCGCGCGCAGATAATCGGCCAGCGCGCGGTCCTCCCCGTCGAGGCGGGTCAGCGCTCCCATCGACTCGGCGCCGGCCCAGATTCTCTCGCGCCCCACGGTCGCAACCGCCCAAACGATCAGGGAGAAGGCGACCGCGGACGCGGCGATGACCAGCCGATCGACGCGCGGGCGTAGGTGCGAAACCATGGCCGCCCCGAACGGCAACAACAGCGCGCCCGGCACCAGCGCGAAACGCGCCAGCGGCTCGAAGCTCTGGAAGGCCAGCCCACGCGCCAGGTACAGCCCCGGTGGACCGAGGGCGGCCACCAGCACGATCCAGCCCTCGGCGGGCAGCGCCCGCCATCGGCGGACCAGCCCGACGCCCGCGTAAATCGCCCCCGGCAGGGTCATGGCCGCCACGAACGACAGCGACCAGACGCCGATCTGGCGGGCGCGCCCGAGGAGCGCGCCGTAACGCGCGCCCGCGCTGGCCGCCAGGCTGGCGTGGTCGCTCGAGATGTAGCGCGCGAAGAAGAACGGATCGCCGCCGGCCAGGCGGCCCCACACCAGCCAGGCGGCCGGAAAAATGGCCGCCGCGCCGGCGAAGATGGCCAAGCCGCGCAACGCCATCGCCCGACGTCCCGCCCAGTCGTCGCGCCGCCACACCAGCCAGCCGGCGGCCGCCACCGTCAGCGGCAGCGCGATCCAGGCGTCGTAGCGCGTGATCGCCGCCAGCGATGCGAAGAGGCCGGCCAGCAAGAACCAGCGACGGCGTCCTGTCGCCAGCGCCACCAGCAGACGTTCGAGCGCCAGCACCCAGAGCAACAGGTAGAGCGCTTCGCTGGATGCCGTGGTCGACGCCTGGATGTGGAGCGGCGAGACCGCCAGCACGAACGCGGCCAGCTCGGCCCGGCGATCGGCCCGCGCGGGGTCGGCCGGGTCGAGCGCACGCCCGAGACGCCGCGAGAAAGCCAGAAACGGGAAGAAGACCCCGATCCCGACCAGCAGCGACAAATAACGCGACGAGCGCGCGGCGACCCGATCGAGCGCGATGAACGGACGCATCAGAGTGGTGTGCAGCGGCCCGAACTGGCAGTAGGTGCGCGGCACGGCGGCGCTGGCCGGGTCGAGCACCATCCGCTCGGCGATGAGCGCCCGCATCGGCGCATCGCCGTGTTTGTTCTCGGCGAACGGGAACAGCCCGACCCGAAGCACCACCGCCAGCGCGACGACGAACAGCGCCTGGCGCGACATCAACGGCGCGGCAGCGCGGCCCGCACGCGCGGCAACGCGGCGTCGATCTCGGCCAGCGAGACGGCGCCCACCGAGATCCGGAACCAGCCGCTGTCCTCGCGCAGACCGAAGGCCTGAAACGGCACCACCGCGAACCCCGCCCGATCGAGCAGCAGCTTGCGGGTGGCGTCGTTGCTCTGGTCCGGGATCGCGAACCGTACCGACAAATAGATCGCCCCCTGCGGCGCGATCACCTCGACCGGGTAGCCGTCCTTCTGCATCTCGGCGAAGCCCGCGGCCAGCCGATCGAGGCGCTGCTGAACGCGCGGGCGCATCTCGGCGAGATACGTCGTGACGGCCGCGTCGTCGTCGAGCAGCGCCGCCATGGCGACCTGCTCCGGACGCGGCGCCCAGGCGCCCACGTGCCCCAGGATGTCGGCCATCCGCTGGCGCGCCGCGGGCGGCATGACCGCCCAACCGACGCGCAGGCCGGTGGCGGCGAAGCTCTTCGACGCGGCGTCGAGAATGATCGTGTAGGGCGTCACGTCGGGACAGACCTCGGGCGGCGTGACGTGCTGGGCGCCGCCGAACACCAGCTGCCAATACACCTGGTCGTAGCAGAGCCAGATGGCCTTGCCGCCGGCCCGCTCGCGCCGGCGATTCTCCCCGACGATCATCTCGCAGATCTGGCGCAGCACGTCCGCGTCGATGGCGGTGCCGGTCGGGTTGAGCGGCGAGTTGATCAGGATGAGGCGCGCGTACGGCAGGTGCGGGCGCAGGTGATCCGGCGTCGGGAAGAAGTTGGTGTCGGCCCCCACCGGGATCTCGACGGCGCGCGCGCCGCACAGATACGCGTAGTGGTTGTTGTTCCAGGACGGAACCGGGTAGACGGCCGCGTCGCCCGGATCGAGCACGGTCTTGTACGACCCGTAGAGCAGCGGCCGCGCGCCGCCGGTGATCAGCACCGACTCGACGGGGTAATTCAGGCCCAGGTGCTTGGCGTAGTAGCGCGCCACCGCCTCGCGCAGCGCCACCACCCCGTCCGAGGGCGGGTAGTTGGTCTGCCCGGCGGCCAGCGCCGCCCGCATCCCGTCGAGGAGCGCGGCCGGCGCTGGGAACTGGGCCGGATCGAAATCGCCGACGGTGAGGTTGCAAATCTGCGCGCCTTTGGCCTTGAGCGCCCGGATCTCGGCGGCGATGCGCAGGATCTCGGACCCAATCACGCCCCGCGCGAGATCCGACAGCGACCCATCGACGGCGGCGTGCTCCCCAAAGCTGAGCGGCGTCTGCATGACCGGCGCATCTTACACGATGCCGGGCGACGGGCAGCCCGCCGCGCCGAGGGTCGCGACCGGGACATTCCTGCCCGGATTTCCCGAGCGCGCGGATCGTCGTTCCAGCCCCTCTCTCGAAGATTCAACCTTTTGCGCTGCCGTTCTTGGTCCGCCACCAAGAGGACACCACTCTGCGGCGCAGGGCTCCGTCCTCCACGGCCGGCCGCTATCCGGGCAGCACGTCGTCGACGGGAGCGGCGAGATCGGGGAAGGCTGCCGGGTGCAGGATCTCGCCCGGGCCAAAGGTCGCTACCTGCGTATAGCCGTCATTGGCCGGATCGGTGTGCCGCCGAACCGTACGGGTCGAAAGATCGACGACCCAATATTCCGTAACCTGGGCGCGCGCGTAGAGGGTCGCCTTGACACCCAGGTCCTTGCGCAGCGACGCCTCTGCGACCTCGACGACGAGCAGCGAATGCCGCGGATGCTCCCGCTGGTAATCGGCGATCGCCACCACGGCCAGATCCGGTTCCGGCTCCGATTCGTTTGATATCGCCAGCGGGCTCTGCACGCGGACCAGCGCGCGTCCGACCAGCGCCGGCACCAGGAGCATCGTCAATCGGCCCACCACGTCGGCGTGCCGGGCCCCCGCCGGGGTCATCTCGACCAACACGCCTTCCAGCAGCTCGATGCGCTCATCGCCGAATAGACCGTCTTCGACCAGACGATCGTATTCGTTTCGCCGCAGCGGCCGCGGGTGCTCGGGGCCTATCTCACGGACGTCGAGCACATCCTCAAGATAGCACGCAGGCCTTCGTCGCAGGCCATCCCGCGCCTGATCCTAAGGTGTCTTGCGGTCGCGGCGCCCGGCGTCGGCGCCGGCGTATTTGGCGCGCAGATGCGCGCGCGCGTGCAGGTCTCCTTCGGCCCACAGGCCGGGTTGCACTGCGGAATACACTGGCCGTTCTGGCAGGCGAACCCAGGCGAGCAGATCGGGGTGCAGCTCGCGGCGGCGCTCGCGCCCGCTGGTGCCGCCGGCGGCGCCGGGACGCCCGCGACGGCTTCGGTTCGAACCGCCAGCGTGGCCGACAGTATGTTCACGCCCGGCTGCGCGTCGATGAAGCCGTAGACGGTGTCGCCCCCTACCAGGCAGGCCTGGTGGCGCAACTCGTCGACGCAGAGCTCGGACGCGTCGCAGGAGACCTGAATCGTGGCCAGGTCGGTATAGGAATACCAAGGGCGCGTCTTCGGAAAGACCTGGACCGGACAGTAGCCGCCCATGCGCGGCGGCCGGGCCGGCGAGACGAGCGTGAGCCTCTGAAGCTCCGACTCGGCGCACGCGCCGGACAGAACGCCGGCCAGGACCAGGCCCAAGACAAAGACAGCGGCCCGTCGCCACGCGAGCTGCCGAAGCCACCGCATCGGCCGCCTACGCCCGTTCGAGGTAGGTGTAGCCGGCCAGGCCTTCTTCGTAGAGGCGCAGCATGGAGCGGGTCTCGTCGAGGCTCATGCGGTTGGCGCGCACCGCCAGCTCGGCGAAGCGCCGGATGCGGGCCACCAGCTCCTCGCGGGAGTAGCTGACGTATTTGAGGACGTCGGTGACGGTGTCGCCGGTCACGACGTGCTCGATCTGGTAGCCGCCCCCGGCCGCCAGCGAGACGTGCACGGTGTTGGTGTTGCCGAACAGGTTGTGCAGATCGCCCAGGATCTCCTGGTAGGCGCCGATCAAGAAGATCCCCAGGTAGTAGTCCTGGCCGTTGACCGGGTGCAGCTCCAACACCGGCTTGACGTCGCGCCGGTCGATGAAGTGATCGATCTTGCCGTCGGAGTCGCAGGTGATGTCGGCCAAGACCGCGCGACGGGTCGGCTCCTCGTTGAGGCGGTGGATCGGCATGATGGGGAACAATTGATCGATGGCCCAGATGTCGGGGAGGGACTGGAACATCGAAAAATTACAGAAGTAGGTGTCGGACAGCGCGCGCTCGAGGCCTTCGAGCTCCTCGGGCACCTCGCGCATCTCGCGCACCATCTTGAGCAGCTTCTGGCAGACCGCCCAGAAGATGTCCTCGGCCACCACCCGCTCGGGGAGCGACAGGTTCCCCAGGTTGAAGAGCTGCAGCGCCTCTTCCTTGTACTCGAGCGCGTCGTGGTAGGTCTCGAGCACGTTCTTGCGCGAGACGTCGCGGAAGGCCTCGAAGAGGTTCTTCACGACCCGCGAGGCGTCGGTGCCGATCTGCTCGGGCGCCTTGCCGACGTCGAACTCCCCCACGCCCAGGATGTCCACCACCAGCATCGAGTGGTGCGCCACCACCGCCCGGCCCGACTCGGTGACGATGGTCGGGTGCGCCACGCCGCCCGCGTCGCAGATCTCCTGCAGCGAGAAGACGATGTCGTTGGCGTACTCCTGCGTCGAGTAGTTCATCGACGAGGCGAAGTTGGTCTGCGAGCCGTCGTAGTCGACCCCCAGCCCGCCACCGGCGTCGAAGTACTTGAGCGGCGCGCCCAGCCGGCAGACCTCGACGTAGAAGCGTCCCGCCTCGCGCAGCGCGTTCTTGACCGCCCGGATCGCCGAGATCTGGCTCCCCAGGTGGAAATGCAGCAGCTCGAAGCAGCTCAGCAGATCGTTGGCGCGCAGGAAGTTGATCCCTTCCACCACCTCGCGGGTCGACAGGCCGAACTTGGACCGGTCACCGCCCGAGGCCTCCCAGCGCCCCGAGCCCTTGGCCGCCAGCTTGACCCGAATACCGATGCGCGGCCGGACGCCCATCTTCTTGGCGGTCTCGGCGATGAGCGACAGCTCGGAGAATTTTTCGACCACGATCAGCACCGTGCGCCCCAGCTTGGAGGCCATCAGCGCGGTCTCGATGTACTCCTCGTCCTTGTAGCCGTTGCAGACGATGAGCGCCTCTTCGTCGTCGAGCATGGCCATCACGGCCAGCAGCTCCGGCTTGGACCCGGCTTCCAGCCCGTAGTGATATGGCCGCCCGAACTGGACGATCTCCTCGACCACATAGCGGTGCTGGTTGACCTTGATTGGGTAGACGCCCTTGTAGTCGCCCTTGTACCCGTACTCGGCGATCGCCCGCTTGAAGGTCTCGTTCAGCTCGACGATGCGGCTCTGCAAGATGTCTGAGAAGCGGATCAGAAGCGGCAGCCCGATCCCGCGCCGCGCGACCTCGTCGACCAGCTCCTTCAGATCGATCTTCGCGGCGTCGGCGCCGGCCGGGTGGGCCTGCACATTCCCCGCGTCGTTGATCGAGAAGTAATTATTGCCCCAGTATTTGACCCCGTAAACTTCTCCGGAGTCGCCGATCGTCCACTTGCGGGGCATACCCGCGCCGCTGCTCATGAGGCGGTCTAAGTTGGAGAAGTTTTCGGTCGGACGCCAGTGAAAATATCGTCCGGCGGCCGCCGACCGTCAGAACTTCAGTGAGACGCCCAGCACGAAGTAGAAGTTGGGGTCGCTGGTCCCGATCAAGGCCTGGTTGAACGTCCCCTCGAAGGCCATCCGCTGGTCGAGACCGTAGCTCTGGGTCAGTGGCACGAACTCGAACTGGAAGAACAGCGAAGTCAGCCGGTCGAGCGCCGCCGTGGCCGAAAAGCCCAGATAAAATCGGTGACCGGTGAACCCCCGCGCGGGATCGCCGCTCCCGAACAGCCGCATTTTGGTCGCCGCATCGTTGGCCGGTGGATAGCCGCAATAGGAATCGGCGGTGGCGCCATTCGCCAGCTGCTGAGAGGGGGGACAGAAGGCGTCGTCCCAGAGCGACAATTTGCCATAAACCGACACCGTGGCGATGTCCGCGAAGGCCAAGGACGCGATGGCGTCCGCGTCGAAGAACAGGGAGCTCCGGCCGTTGATGCCGAATCCGTAACCTCCGTCTGCCTCGGCGGCAGCCGCGAAGGGCCCCGTGCCGACAATCTGATAGCGCCCGCGGAGGGCAAAGTCGGTGATGTCGATCATGGTCTGCATCTGAAAACCGACGTCGAGGCCGCCGATCTCGTAACCTCCCAAGCTGCGGGGAGACAGGGCGCCCACCATGATCCGCGCCGTCAGGTAGTAGGGGTAGCCGATCCCGAAGTCGGCGGTGACACCGCCGACCGGGTTGACCCGCGCCCCGAACGACGACATCTGGGTTCGGCGTTTGGTCACCTGCTCCGGCGTCGGCCCGGTGGGGATCAGCTTGAGGTCGACCGAGAAGATCTTCTCGCGGCCACCCTCGACCTTCATGTTCTCTTTGTGGTCGAAGTAGCCCTTGAGGCGGAATTCGACCACGTGATCGCCGGTGCCGATGCTGTCGCGCACCACCGGCGTGTGTCCGACCAGCTCGCCGTCGATGCGCACCTCTGCCCCTTCGGGAGTCGACAGGATGCGCAGTATCCCGGTCGCGGAGAGGTCGGCCACCATGGCCACCGACTGGTTCTCGACCAGGATCACCTCGCGTTTGAAGTCGGTGAAGCCGTCCCGGTGGACCACCACATAGTGCTTGCCGGGGTCGAGATCGGGCCGGTCAACCGGCGCCCGGCCCAGGCTCGAACCATCCAGGAACACCTCGGCGTTGGGAACGGTGGACTGCACCTTGAGCCCCGCGTGCGGCCGATCGACGGGGGCGACCTCCATCCGAAAGCTGACGATGGCGTTCTCGCCGGGGGCGATGCGCACCGTCTGCTCCTGCGGCTTGAACTTGATCTTGCGGCCGCCCACGATGTGCTCGCCCGGCTTGATGTCGGCGATGTTGACCGGGGCCTTGCCCTTGTCTTCGCCATCGATGAAGACCTCGACCTCGGGCTCGTTGGAGATGATGCGCAGGCTGGAGCCGCCAGCGGCGGGACCAAAGGTGGCCGCCAGCTTGGCCTGCTGCCCGGCCACGACGGTGACGGTCTGCCGCCAGGGGGGCAGCCCCTCCTTGCGCACTTCCACGACGTGATCGCCGGCGGAGACGCCGGGGATGATGGTCGGCGCCACGTCCTTGCGGGCGCCATCAAGATAGACGTCGCCGCCCTGATCGGAGGTCACCAGCAAAGTGCCGGTCGGGGCCTCGGCCCGCTCCAGCGACACGTCGCGGGTGCGCCGTTCCCCTTCGGCCAGATCGAACCAGTCGGAGAAGGATTTGAACCCCGCCTTCCGGACTTCGACCTGATGGCGGCCGGCCGGCAGCTCGAACGAGTTGGGCGCGGTGCCGCGATCGGCGCCGTCGATGAAGACCTCGGCGCCGACGCCGCCGCTGTCGGGGCTGGCCTGCAGATCGAGGCGCGCCATCTGGGGCGCGCGATCGAGGGTCACCACCAGGCTCTGGCTCTTGCGCACGTCCAGGGTCCGCTCTTCCGGTTTGAACCCCGCGAATTCGACGACCACCTTGATCGGGCCCTTCGGCACCTTGAGCGTGACGGGGGTGTAGCCAGCCACGCCGAAGGCCTTTGGATCGGGTTTGTCGCCCGCATCCCAGAAGACGGTGGCCTGCTGAGGCGAGCTGTCGACTTTGAGTCGAAAGGCGCGACCGTGAATGCGTGGGCGGGCTGAAGCCGTCTGGGCCGAGGCCGTTGCGGCGCCTGGGCCCGGGACCACTCCGAGGATGGCGGCGCCGAGAGATAGCGCAGCCGCTGCCAAGATCGGGGAGCGGAGCATCGGGGTGACCGAGCGTACCGGTGGACGCGGCGTGGCGTCAACCCGCGTGTCGCGTTCAGACCGCGGCGCATAGGGTGTTGTCCCCGCTCAGGCGCCTCCGAGATCAGAGCGCCGCGCCCAGCGCACAAGCGCCGCCCCGTGCGATATTCCACCGCAGCGCGTAATGAATCGGTCACGCACTCCGGCAGATCCGCCGATCCGCCCGTTGTGTATCCCGATCGATAACTAATTTGCCAAGACGTACCGGGACGCACTTTTTTTGAGAGCGTTGCTCGGGACAATCGCGTACGCTCATGTCGTACTCTGTGGGATGGGGGCGGTCCTTGTATCACTTAAGGTTGTTTCTTCCAGTTAATTTGCTCATGCGGCGCGGTGCGCTGGCTGCGGCTTTGGTGTTGGCGGGGCTTGCCGGTTGCAGCAGCAACGGCCACCACGCCGCGCCGCCCGTGCCCGACGGCGGCACCGACGGGTCGCACGACGTCTCGCCGCACGACGGTGCTGGCGGAGCCACCCACGTCGACGGTGGCACCGATGGTTCGCACGACGCATGCGGCTCGAGCGGCGCCAAACAAGCGGCCGGCGCGGCCTGCGCCTGCAACGGACAGTGCCAGAGCGGATTCTGCGTCGACGGCGTCTGCTGCAGCAGCGCCTGCACCGGCGGCTGCCAGACCTGCGCCGCCAGCGGTTCGCTCGGAACGTGCACCAAACGTACGTCCGGGGCCATGCCCCGCAGCCCCTCGGACTGTCCCGTGCAACCGGTCGCGACCTGCGGCACCGACGGCACCTGCGACGGCGCCGGCGCTTGCCACAAATACTTCGGCTCGGTGTGCATCGCCGGGACCTGCAGTGGCAGCGCGGTGGTGGGCGCCTACGCCTGCGATGGAACAGGACAATGCAAGCCGGGGGTGACGACTCTCTGTCAGCCGTACGCCTGCGATAGCAGCAAGAACGCCTGCTTCATGAGCTGCACCGCCAACAACCAGTGTAGCGCGCAGGTCTGCGATTTCGCCACTGGAAGCTGCGGCAAGAGCGGCCCCGGCGGACACTGCAGTGGCAACGACGACTGTATCTCGGGGTTCTGCTCGGACGACGTTTGTTGCAACGTCGCGTGCCAGGGGGCCTGCGTCGCCTGCAACCTTTCCGGCCGCCGGGGGACCTGCTGGCCGATCGCCGCGGGGGTGCCCGATCCACGGGGGAGCTGCAAAGACACCGGAGCGGGCTCCTGCGGACACGATGGCACCTGCGATGGCGTGGGCGGCTGCGCGAACTATGTGCAGGACGTCGAATGTCTGGCCCCCACCTGCACGGGCAACCGGCTCAACACCGCGGGGACGTGCGACGGGCTCGGCACCTGCGGCGCCCCGGGCGTGCGGGACTGCCACCCCTTCCGCTGTGCCGCCGGCGCTTGCACCAACGCGTGCAAGGTGGACGCGGATTGCGACACTGGGGCGGCCTGCGTGAACCAGACCTGCGGTCCCAAGCCGATCGGACACACCTGCGGCGCCGCGGGTGAGTGCGCCTCCGGTTTCTGCATCGACGGGGTGTGCTGCCAGAGCGCCTGTGGGGGCGCCTGCCGCACCTGCAACTCGCCGAACGCGCCGGGCACCTGCACCATGATCGCCTCGGGGAACGCCGATCCGCGCGCGGTCTGCGCCGACACCGGCGTCGCGTCTTGCGGCACCGACGGAAAGTGCGACGGCAGCGGCGGGTGCGAGAGCTATGCCGTCGGCAGCGTGTGTGCCGCCGAGACCTGCGCCAGCGGGCTCTACACGCCGGCCTCCACCTGCAGCATGAACGGAAAGTGCGTGGCGCCCGACGCGCGCGCCTGCGCGCCCTATGTGTGCAACGGATCCGCATGTTTCGGCGCCTGCGCCACCAGCGATCAGTGCAAGGCGCCCAACAGCTGCAGCGCCGCTGGTTCGTGCGGCCTCAAGTCCAACGGCGCCTCCTGCGCCACCACGGCCGAGTGCAGCAGCGGCTTCTGCGCGCAGGGCATCTGCTGCAACAGCGCCTGCTCGGGCGCCTGCCAGTCGTGCGCGCTCAGCAGCACGCTCGGCGCCTGCACCAACGTGACCGTCGGCGCGTCCGATCCGCAGGGGACTTGCAAAGACGCGGGCGCCGCGTCCTGCGGCACCGACGGCAAGTGCGACGGCAAAGGGAGCTGTCAGAAATACGTACAGGGGACCACCTGCCTCGGCTCGACCTGCCCAACCGGCACGACCGTCTTCACGGCGGCCTCCACCTGCGACGGCGCCGGCAAATGCGTCACGCCCAGCGCCATCCCCTGCTTCCCGTTCGAGTGCGGCGTCAACGTGTGCAAGGGATCGTGCAGCGCCAACTCGGACTGCGCGGCGCCCGCCATCTGCAACACCGGCGGCTCGTGCGGCCTCAAGCCCAACGGCCAGGTCTGCGCGACCGGGCCCGAGTGCTCGTCGAGTTTCTGCTCGCAGTCGATCTGCTGCGCGACCGCCTGCCAGGGCGCCTGCCAATCCTGCGCGCTCACCAAGTCGCTGGGGACTTGCACCAACGTGGCGGCCGGCGCCACCGATCCCCAGGGGACCTGCCACGACGCGGGCAACGCCAGCTGCAGCACCGACGGCTTCTGCAACGGCAGCGGCGCCTGCCGCCTCTACGCCGCCGGCACTTCCTGTGCCGCGCCGGTCTGCGCGACCGGCTCGACGCTCACCTCGGGGCGCAGCTGCGACGGCAAGGGGGCCTGCCAAGCCGCGACGACGAGCGCCTGCGCGCCGTACGTCTGCAACGGTTCGACCGCCTGCAAAGCCGCCTGCACCGTGGACGCCGACTGCCTGTCGCCGGAAATCTGCGATCCCAAGACCAACCTGTGCGGCGCCAAGAAGCGCCTCGGACAGGCCTGCGCGGCCACCACCGACTGCCTCACCGGCGACAGCTGCGTCGACGGCGTGTGCTGCAGCACCAGCGTCTGTGGGACCTGCCAAGCCTGCAACGTCGCCAGCAGCCCTGGCACCTGTGCGCCGATCGCCGCAGGAACGACCGCCCCCTCCGGCCAGTGCGCGGTCAGCAGCACCGCGCCCTGCGGCAACACCGGCGCCTGCAACGGCAGCGGCGCCTGCCAGCAGGGGGGCACCGGCGTGGCCTGCGGCAGCGCCGCCTGCCCGGCCGGCTCGACCTTCACGCCGGTGTCGCACTGCACCGGCACCGGCACCTGTGCCGCCGCCACGTCCACCACCTGTGCCGGCAACTTCGTCTGCGACACCACCAACAAGGTCTGCAAGACGACCTGCACGGCCGACACGGACTGCGTGGCGCCCACCACCTGCCAGGGGTCGGGGACCAGCAAGAGCTGCGCGCTCAAGCCCAGCGGACAGGCCTGCACGACCGCCAACCAGTGCATCAGCGGCTTCTGCACCGACGGTGTTTGCTGCGGCACCGGCCCCTGCGGCACCTGCAAGACCTGCGACCAGACCGGCAGCCTCGGCACCTGCGCAGCGATCACCGCGGGCACGACCGCCCCGGCGGGCCAGTGCGCCGTGTCCGCCACCTGTGGCAACACCGGCACCTGCAACGGCGCCGGCGCCTGCACCCAGGCCGCCACCAGCGTCTCGTGCGGCACCGCCGCCTGCAACGCCGCAACCTCGGTCTTCACGCCGGTCGCCAAGTGCTCGGGGACGGGAACTTGCGTGGCGCCAGCGACCTCCACCTGCGCGCCGTACATTTGCGGCACAGCCGCCTGCGCGACCACCTGCAGCGCGGACACCGGCTGCGCGGCGGCCGATTATTGCACCGGGACCGGCGGCAGCTGCCTGGCTAAGAAGAGCAACGGCGCCACCTGCACGGCCGCGCACGAGTGCACCAGCGCCAACTGCGTCGACGGCGTCTGCTGCGGCAGCGCGAGCTGCCCGACCTGCCAGGCCTGCA
>Ga0075522_10000098_pt1 | contig 53429 bp, 57 predicted proteins | sample NGEPerA_FD_74796 | JGI IMG/M metagenome (GOLD analysis project Ga0075522, IMG submission 74796) | Arctic peat soil microbial communities from the Barrow Environmental Observatory site, Barrow, Alaska, USA - NGEE PermafrostL2-A | ecosystem: Environmental > Terrestrial > Soil > Wetlands > Peat ... | reverse complement strand
ATATGACAAAGTTTAACAAAAAATTAATATTAACTGGCGTGTTGGGCGTCGTTTGCGCGCTCGGCCTAGCCGCGCCCGCCAAAGTACTCGCTGCCACTTCGCCGACACTCGGTACGGTGGGGAGTTACTCGGTTCTGGGCAACACCACAGTGACCAACACCGGCGGCACTACCATGCCTGGAGATCTGGGTATCAGTATAGGCGGTGCCCCAGTTGGTTTCCCCCCGGGTACCGTTGGTCCCCCCGGCAAAATCCGTAATGCTGGCGACTCACTCGCGGCTCAGACTGCCGACACTGCCGCGTTCGGTTTTATTGACCAGACCTGTACCACCACCTATGCGGGTACTAAGGACTTAGTCGGGTTAAATCTTGTGCCTGGCGTTTACTGTGCGGACGCTTTCCAGTTATCGGGAACGCTGACTCTCAATGGAGGCGCGGGGAATGTTTGGATTTTTAAATCAGCGGCAACGCTCATTACTTCAGGCACCGCCAATGTTCTAGGCGGTGACCCCTGCAACGTGTGGTGGCGAGAGGTTAGCTCCGCGACTCTTGGCACAAACACTTCGTTGATAGGCAGTGTCTTAGCATCAACATCTATTAGCTTGCAAACCGGCGCAAGCTTGAATGGTAGGGCCTTGGCGCAAACTGGCGCAGTGACGTTGGACACCAACACCATCACCGGAGCAGCGTGCTTGACAGCATCCACCTTTCCCAGCGGCAGCAGCGGCTCGTCATCGTCCGGTAGCGGCTCAAGCTCAGCTGCTGGCGGCATCGCTGGCGCGCCGAATACGGGTTTTGGCGTAAGTGCCGATCATCCTTGGCAGACTCTGGCGGTCTACGGTCTTGGAGCCGCAGGCTGTTTAAGCTTGGCTTTTGTAGCTCGCCGACTTGCTAAGCAGTAGTAAGGCAAAGGGCTTTGTGCGAACCAAAGCTAAGTTAATTTCCAATATCTTAATAGCTATTGCGATCGGTCTATTACTAACCGGATCAGGTATTGCTTTTCACGATTGGCACGCTAATAAAACCGCGAACCAACATGCCGCTAAACTTGTTTATAACGCCAACCATAATATCAGTCATGCCGTGCCGGCCACTACGCCAGCGACTCCCAGTGCTTTCGCCAGCTACACCGTAGCCGCCGACTTACCGCGCTACATTTATATACCGAAATTATCCGTCCAGGCTATCATCAAACCGCTTGGATTAACGGCCGCTGGCCAGCTCGCCACGCCAAACAATGTCTACGACACCGGGTGGTATACCAAAAGCAGCCAGCCGGGCCAGCCGGGCGCCGCGGTAATCGATGGGCATGTATCCAGTTGGACGACGAACGGCGTGTTCTATGGTTTGAAAACCCTGCAGGCCGGGGACGCTATACAGGTAGAACGCGGTGATGGAACTAAGCTAAATTACCTCGTAGTCAAGAAGCAGGTCTATGGCTACCAGCAAGTTGATATGTCGGCTGTTCTGTCACCGGTTGAGGCCGATAAACCCGGTCTCAACCTCATAACCTGTACCGGCGACGTCATAAAAGGCACTAATGACTTTACTGAAAGAGTCGTGATTTTCGCTGTCGAAACATAACTGGTTCCAAAGATCGTCAGTCAGTCTTAGGAGCGCGTATCAAGCCAATGGCATAGCTGCCCGGTATTGCCAGGATCAGCCCGGTAACTAGCACTACCTTAACTGGGACCAACAGGCTTAATACCATGAGGAACGCGAATAATATAATATCACCCACGGCGCAGGCCATCAGCATGGCGTATACGTACGGCAACAAGGGCTCATGTTCGGCATTCAGGTAATAACGCGAGTAAAAAGGCGTAACCACCAGCGCCTGCCCCAGTCCGTTGAAAAAATTAACCCCGGCGACCTGGCTAAGGGACTGGATAACCAGCCGGACAGTGTTAGTCAGGCTGATAACGTTAACACCGTTTTTTAGATAACTTGACATCTTCCTGGTCTGGCGCTGGCCGACATAGAGGGCGATAATGATGCTGGCAATCACCGAGACGGAACTTAGGATACCGACGCCGACATAAGTCGGGACGAGCAGGAAGATAAACAGCGGCCAAATAGTGGATGCTACCATGGCGTCCACTTCCGAGCCCATGTTAGCTATCAGGTCCCGTCCGATTTTTCGCAAGCGCAGGTGTTGCATTTCGAACGGCTCATGCTCCATGAACTCCGATCCGAAGAACAATGGCAGGGCTGCCGCTACGAAACATAACATCGTCAAGACATACAGCACGCTAATACCCAGCCAGCTGGCGATCGCTCCACCAATCGCCGGAGCGATACCATAGGCCAGCATCAGCAAGGCCGACGATATCCCGACGGCCGGCCCGACATGCTTGTGCAGTAGGCTGCGCGTGAAACAGGCCCTAAACTGCGTCCAATACAGCGAAATAGACACGCCCCACACCAGGGCGATTGACCACAAGGGCCAGTGAAGGCTCTTAATGGTAGCTAGCATAAGTATCTGGCCGCCTTGAACAAGCAAACTAATACCCATAGCCCGGTTGAAGCCGACACGGTTCGCCCAGCGCATAGCCGGAGCCTGTGTCAAGCCCCAAAAAACCGAAGACAACAGGAAGTAGCCCATAATAGCCGTCAGGCTATAGTGTAGCCGGTATAAGTAAATCGGCACGAAAATCGTCACCAGGCTGGAAGCCAGCTCTTTGACGGTGTGGGCCCAGTATAGCCGTCGCAATTCGCTCAAACGAATGCGGACAATATGATAGTGATAATGGCCGGCGTGATGAGTCATGAATTGAATTTTGAACTGTTTTGGTAATTAAGCTAACCTATTACCAATCATAACAGAAACAGAACTCTTACATCACCGAAAAAGTATTAAGCACAGCCCGCTAATTGTACAGACCTACGTTATCATGTTAGAGTATATTACTTAATGAGCAATCAGGCATTGAACGAGTATCTTGGCAGCGACAGGCATCGCGCCTTGGATGTTACGGTAGCCACAGCGCTGCTAGGTCCGGCCGCTTGTGTGATGGCTCCTTTGAGCGTAGCTTCGGTGATCAGTAATCGCACGGTGCGCGTGTTGGAAACCGTCGGGACTATCGGACAAAGAGGAGAGTTACTTAATGTCCGCAAAATAAAACCGTTGGACGAGACAAGAAACCACCGCCTGTTGGGCAAATTTGGTTTGAGCGGCCACCACATAAGCGGGCTTAATAGGCTCGTACAAGACGGCGGTGCGGATGAATTACTGCAGCTAACGGATGTGTTACTTGGAGACCGGTCAATGGTCGGCCGCCGGCACGTCGTGGCCGGCGACCTTGAAGAGCAAGCCGAAGTAAGCGATGAGGACCAGCGTGAAGCCTGGCCGGAACATGGGAATAGCGAGAATTTGTCTGAAGCTTGGCAAGCGGAAGTTCTGCCCACCCGTCCTGGTTTTACTGGTCCGGGGCGGCTGTATACGCATCGTCACCATGAGGTATTTGCCCAAGGTGAAACTACAGACAGGATTTTGGCTGTAACTATGGCGCTCGAGCTTGAATACGTTCGGACGGCAAGTTTAGGCGGTGACATCGCGTTTCTAGCTCAACTCCCAGCCGCAATGATGAACATAGTCCGCCAGCCATCTCCCAACGGCCACGTCCAATCCTGAGCTATAATATGTAACGACGCATGAATAGTTCCTCGAAGCAGCAACTCTATAGAAAAGTTCCGGAAATAACGATTGTTTTCTGGATCGCTAAATTACTGACGACCGCAGTTGGGGAATCGACCTCGGATTTCCTAGTCTTCAAAATCAACCCGTACGTTGCCGTAACTTTGGGCGGTATCGGTTTCGTGGTCGCTCTTCTGCTGCAATTTTCAACGCGGCGATACGTACCGTGGGTCTACTGGTTGACTGTCGCTATGGTTGCAATATTCGGAACGATGTCCGCCGACGTGTTACACATCCAGCTCGGAGTACCTTATGTCATATCAACTTTGTTTTTTGCTATCGCGCTGGCCGTAGTATTTATAGCGTGGCAGGCAAGCGAAAAGACCCTCTCGATCCATAGTATTAACACTCGTCGGCGCGAACTGTTTTATTGGGCAACGGTCATGGCAACGTTCGCTCTCGGCACGGCCGCCGGTGATATGACGGCAGTGACCCTGGGCTGGGGATATTTCTCATCCGGCTTATTATTCGCGGGCTTAATCGCGATACCGGCATTGGGCTGCTGGTGGTTTGGCATGAACGAAATATTCGCTTTCTGGTTTGCCTATATTGTGACACGTCCCCTCGGCGCATCTTTTGCTGATTGGGCGGGTAAATCACACGCCGTCGGCGGATTGGGGCTAGGCGACGGGCCAGTGAGCCTGTGCCTGACTATCTTAATCGTCGGTTTTGTCACCTACATGACACTCAGCCGCAAAGAGAATAAACGTGAACGCGCGACCTAAAGCACGGGCTATTTAGATTTCTTATTCATAATTGATAGCTTGATAGTTGCCGATAACCAGCCAACAAAGTAACCATAGAAAATCAAAGCCACGTCTTTGAGTTGCGTACTGGTATCCAGTCTCCAAACAAGCAGCAGCACGATAGCCCAAACGACAAAAAGCCCGATACTATAAACCCGCCAGGAGTCACGCCAATTACCCATAGGCTAATTATACGCTTGTAGGAACAGGGGGTAGAATTTTTTAACAGGTTAGTCGACCTTGCGTGTTTGTTGGCGAACTTGAGCGCCTGATTCATCTATCGCCTCATCTTTTCGCGTTGTGACGGTCTCTTTAAGTTCATTCATAAATACCTTTCTGGTTAGAAATTTAAGCTCGGCCGCGAACCATTTTATACAAGCCAAGCAGTATGACGGCGCCTAATATGCCAATGACTATATTTGCGATCGCTCCTTGTTCATCGTCCGTGCTCATTATTTTGGACGCGAGCCATCCAGCAATTGCTCCAAAAATTATCCATGCGACGATGTTCATATTTACCTCCTTACTAACGATTACCTTTAATATTTTCTAAAACCACTCTAGGTATTGAAGTTATCAGTCTAGGGCGGTGCGGATAATAAGTTGACGACCAACGGTTATTTTCCCTAAGGGCCAAGTCTTTTAGAATCATAGCGGCGGCTGTACCGTTAGATAGCCCCCATTTCTTGAAGGCCGTCGCGACAAAAACATTTTTTGACCAAGGGTATAACGGACCAACAAGCGGTATTCCATCATAGCCAAGATAATCCCGGTCTGACCATTTATGAGTAATCTTAGTAACTCCCAGGTGTTTTTCGGCGTAATCAGCAAGCTTTTGGAACTTTTTTTTGCGGTTGAATCGGAAACCTGAAAAGTGGCCCTCGCCGCCAATAAGTATATGCCGGACACCATCTATTTCGGCAGGTAGGATAGAGTAGTTATTTTTGTCAGGCGAAATGTACATTCCATCTAACTTTTTGGTTGTTATGCCTGCCACAATATACGACTCGACGGGGTATTCAAACAGGCAATAGGTGCCACGTGCAAGCAGGGGAAATGTCGGCACATTGCTGGCAATAATTATCTGTTTGGCATGCACTTTGGCTTTTTTAGTCTTTACGTAGCAAGCCTTACCGCCCCTTATTCTCTTAACAGTACTATTCTCGAAGACGTAACTGCCGTTCCCATTCACGTATTTAGCCAATCCTAAGAGGTATTTTTGAGAATTAATTTTGGATTGGCCACTGAATTTTACCGATGCGAGTGTTTTAAACGGAAGGGGTGTAGTTTTTTCAAATGATGCTGGTAGACCAAGAGCAGTAGCCGTCTTCGCTTCTTGTTTTAATAACTCAATCGCTTCAGGATCATCAGTATAAACATAATTATCTTGGCGTTGCCACTCGCAATCAATTTTTTCTTGTTTGACTATTGACGCAACTAACTCAACAGCGGCCTGATTGGCTTGGGCATATATTTGTGCCACCTCTACTCCAAGTCGTTTTTTGAGGTCATCGTACACGAGATTGTGCTGTGATGTAACTTTGCCAGTGGTTCGTCCAGTTGTGCCTCCGCCTACGGTGTGTTTCTCTAACACGGCAACTTTATATCCTGACTTTTTAAGCAAGTAAGCAGAAGTTAATCCTGTAATTCCAGCACCGATGATCACAATATCAACGTTCAATTCGTCACGTAACTCAGGATATATCGATTCTGGATAAGATTCCTGCCAATATGACTCATCCAGTAAAGGCAGTTTCAGCATGTTCCAAGACTACAGTAATTAGATATAAACCACTGTGACGAATCATACAGTTTCATAAATATCTTTTAGTCCACTAGTATATCGGCGGATAAATACGCGTGGTTCTATGCTTTGTTTATCTTTTTCTTAATCTGGACTTTACTTAGATTAGTTTCCTTAACAAGTCTTTTTATCATTTTGCCTTCGGTATCTTCTTTTCTCTGTCTTTCTTGCTCGACTTCCACTCGGGCTGCTTGCCAGGCTGACCAGTGACCAGAAACCAGTGACCATAGCGAAAGCGCGGATACAAAAACCACGCTTTTTAGCCATCCCAGGACGAATGCAACTGGTATCATGGCCACCCAAAAAATAGTAAACCAGCCGTTTACTCTCCTCATGAATTTAGGGTCACCTTGTATGCTTGCCCATAATGATCTCATAGCGTTCATATTACAGCCCCTTCCCAGACATTAACTTTTGTAATTGTACCCACCATAGTACAACATTGCATCAAAAAACAGGGGCGATTACTCTTATTTTAAATATAGTCGAAATTGAGGGCCACAGTCACTGCTATATATCAACTAGCCCATCTTATCCAGAATGCGTTGGATCGTTTTCCAAGTCCGGCTGGTAATGTCTTTGCCGAACTGCCTCTCTAACCAGACCATATAATCCGGAGTTTTACCGGTCGTCGTATCAACTGTTCCAAAAATAGCCGCGTCTTCTTCGCCAATTATCTTATACGGCTTACCGTCCGGCTGGTATGGTAGTTCAAACGGTATTTTTGGCACTCGCTTGAAGAATGTAACTAACAGATAGGTTTGCCGGCCATGTTCTTGTCCATGATACGGATCCAAATCGATCAAACTTCTAAGCTCGGCCTGGCTACGAATTATGGTGGTGCTGTTAAAACCCAATTTTAGAGGCAAGGCTTTTTCTATACGTGCTTCCATAGACGCAACATTCCTATTGCTACTTTCAAATATTACATTACCGCTCGTGATCAGCGTTCGAACGTTATTGAACCCTAACTCTTCAAAAAAAGCTTTTAATTTCTCGCTTTTCATATTCGGATTGGTCGGCCCAATTCCACGCAACAAAGCAACATACTTAGTCATAGGCCCATCAAGCTCATAGTTACCACTAAACCCTGATGATCGGTTAGGTATACGGTTTGATCATTTGCTAGTTTAACTTTTTCGGTGAATATTCTTCGTGTTCCTGAAGCCGATGCTGACTTTTGATTATTGGTCAGCAGATAATCTATACGATGACGGAATTTCGGGCTAGGTACATATTCATTATGAAATGAAGGCTTATCATCATCTTCGAAAAAATCATACAAGCTGCTCGCGTCAAGAAAACCCTTAATCAACTCGCTACCAGTTTCAACATTCAAATCTCCCGCGACGACAACGTTGTTTCGGGGGTTTAATTTATATTGAGCTTTAGTGGTCTCTTCTAATTTGCCTAGTTGAGCTTTTTGTATGCTATTAGATCTACTGCTCGGACTCCAATCCAAGTCAACGTTATATAGAAGGTGAGTGTTAATAATTGTTAACGGCAGAGACTTAGCCTGTAAAACCATCATCCCCTTTAGGGTTGATCTAAGAAGACTTAGCTTGGGCAGATTTGAGCGATCAGCCTCCATGGCCGAAGAAAAGTAAGATGCGTAACCAACTTTGCCTAGAGGTATTTTTGAAAAAGTTACCAAAGCACCTCTAGGGCCGAATGCATAAGGCACAAATAGTACATATTTATAGGAAGGCAGGTTATTTTTTAATAATCGGAGGTTTCGGTAAGTAAATACCTCCTGGAAGTTAATTACGTCTACATTAGAATTTTCAAACAATTTACAGATTGCTTTATGTCGCACAGGATAGGGTATTAGCACTTCATCGACATCTGGTGGATGATAAAAAGTCGGCAAGCCATTAATGTTGACAGTAGCTATAACAATTTCTTTATCATTCGTCATGGAATAACTATAACAAAGAGATCAAGAAGCCTGTGCTAATGAAGGCCCATCTAGACGTTATCGCAACCAGACTAGCTGCAAATGTTATGATTATCTCATCATGAAAAGAGTTGTTATCGTTGGTTGTCCTGGCTCAGGGAAATCAACATTTTCTAAGAAGTTAGCAAGCAAGGCAGGACTTCCGATTATCCATCTAGATTACTACTATCACCAAACCCAACATAACTATTATGTCGATACAGAATCATGGAATTCCAAGGTTGTAGAACTCATAAAACCTGATAAATGGATCGTGGAAGGCAACTATGGTGCCACATTTCCCGAGCGATTCGGGGCTGCGGATACTATCATCTTTTTTGATATACCTAGGCGTATTTGTTTTTACAGAATATTAAAAAGATGGATTTATTATCGTAATCGAAAACGAGATGAAATGCCAGATGATTGGGCCGAGAAACTAGACCCCGAGTTCTTAAAATATGTTTGGTATTTTAAGAAACGAAGCAGGCCCAAGATACTGAACCAGGTAAACATTCATAAGAACGAGAACGTTCTAATTTTCAAAAAATCTAAAACAGCCGAAGACTATCTAGGCAGCATTTAATCTTAGAGTATAACCATTCAGACCAGAACCTCATATATTTGCCTCTGGTTTTGTGCCCGGAACAGATTGTATTCAAGTCGTGAGCCGAACCGAGCGGGATTCCAGCGAAAGTAACTATCCTCAACACTATCGATTAAGCATCTCATGCCTAAGATAAGCGCTATCACCCGACCAGCTGTCAAGGCATCTTTCATAAACGCTTGCCTGTTAGCACGAGACCCCGACTTGTGATAATAAGCCTCAATGATAGGGTGCAGCTGCTTGGCAGAAAGACTGCCTCCGCTTTTATTGATAACCTCGCCTACGACTGACTGCAGCATATCCCCAACATCAACTAACGGGTTAGCTATCCTAAATCCGTCCCAATCAATAAACGTGAACGGCTTGCCTTGTCTGAAGAGCGTATTACCGATTCGCGGGTCGCTATGTATTAATTGCAAAGGATAACTAGCAATACTGGTCGCTCGTGATAAGCTGATTAGCTCTTTGGTCAATTCGCGATACTCGGCATCCTGTATCTCGGGTATCATTGTCTCGAGCTTATCGGCGTAATATTCCGTATTCTGGGAATGAGTCCGTTTGAACTTCGGCTGGTAGTCAAGCGTAGCTAATGAACGGTGCAAATCTCCGAGGATGCCGCCTAAGTCTACCGCGGCCTCTAAGTCTCCTTCGAACTTAGTTCCGGGCACCGATTCAATATAACTGAATGAGCGCCAAAGTTGTCCTGAACGATCGGGTAGGTAGGTAGCACCATTGCTGGCTTTATGAGCAATAGCCATTTCCCAACCCTTCTCCCTTAGATGATCGGCTACGACTTCGTAGTCTTCACCGATTGCCGCATTATAAATACTACTGATTCGCTGGAGGATAGTCTTTTTACCATTAGTATCAGTAACCAATAGAGTAGTATTAATGTCTCCGCCAGGAACTATAACCTGGCTAGTTATGTCACCCGGATAATAAGCTTTCAAAATTTCGGCGGGAATTAAATCTGGAGTTGGTTCTAACACTCGTATACTTAATTCTAGCTGTTTACGTTTGTCAATTTTATAAGACCTCGAAGAAGCCTTTTTAGTTAAACCCTAGCAAGCGTAGTCTTGGTCAATTTGACCCTTGAACTGTATAAGCCAAGTTGCTCCACCAGTAAATTGATGTCCGCTGCAGTAGGTCTTAGCTTGATTGGCCGTTTTCCAGGTTGTAGCGCCCCATGACGGCCAGTTATTCAGCCAATTTCCAGTTACGCTGTCCCATTGTGCCGTAGTGCTATACGCACCAACAGTTGTGGCTCCGTTTGCAGTTAGCGCGTCATATTCTCCCTGTAAGCTATTCTGGTTTTGTATTGCATCTGTTGACCAGGTGTTATTTGTCTCCACATCTAACCACCAAGTAGAAGTGTGTATACCTACACTCGATGCTGCATTATAGGCATATAGACCAGAGTTGTAGCCATAATTGTAAGCTAAACAGTTACTATCACCAGTTGCGCAAACATGCGGGCTAGTGGCGTTAATGTGCGATGAGCCGCTATACCAACCAGTATTTACGTAAAGACTGAGGTTACTAAAATATGAAGCTTCTTTGGCAAGACAGGGATTTGTCGAATAGCCTAGCCCGTCGGTAACGCCCACAATACCAAACTTGGTACTTGTTGATATCTTGGAGGTACAGTTAGGCCAAGATATATCATTACCGACTGTCCCCGGAATATATATGCCTTGTGCCAGTGCCGTGCTGCCAAATAAAACTAAACTTGCTAAGGTAGAGCTAATAATTGCTAGAGGTTTAATTTTCATATCCTGCTTACATGATACATCAAGTCTGAGCAGGCTTTAAACATAAGTGTATGGAGGGCCATCGTGCACTCTATCGCAACTGAGATTACTAGGTGTGCCCAACTAGCGAAATGCTAACCAAGAACGCAACAGAGCAGGTGACCTCATACAAGAAAGTATATTTGCGAAATTTTTTGATTATCATGAGCATCCCAATGAGAAACGGGCATGCTAAGGACAGGCTCAGACTGATTCGCGCAGCAATACCTACGTTTACTCCATGGAGCAGAATGAGTAAGGTCAATGCATACATGGCAACTACGACTATGCTAACCATGGCCCCATGTATGCGCTTGCTTCTACCTACGGTAGCTGGCGCCCAAACAAACACCATTTCGCAGAGTGCTGAGAATAGCAGAAGATAATATATCCACTCCGGTGCCTGTATAAGCGGCAAGACCCAGAACCATACAAATGCGTAATACAGTGGGAATAAGATGGTCATGGTTAGCGAGAATATAACACTAGATGTCTTAGAGTAGGCTACAGTCTCACTAATACTGCTGAGTAAGCTACCAGTTCTTTTGTGGTGAGCCTTCATTAAGGTTATCAGCACTATCGTTAGAGTACAGATGGTGATGAAATCAAAGTAGTGCCAGAATGCAACAGGATGGGCAGGAAACATAAGCTAATCATAGCAACAAAAAACTCCTCATAACAGAGGAGTTAGGCATAAGCGAAATGGAGGGCCAGGAGGGACTCGAACCCTCGACACCCTGCTTAAGAGGCAGGTGCTCTAACCAGCTGAGCTACTGGCCCGTAACTCAACAAACTTTAGCAAATTACCTCTGTTTTGGCAAGAGTATTGACGGTTTTTATGGATCCAGCCGGGCGGTCTACTGGACAGGTGTTGGCGGCTGGCTGGGTGGAGGAGTATCACTTGGCGGAGTAGGGTCTAACGAACCACTATCAGGGCTGACCGTACCTGGCTGCTCTGAGTCGGGAGGTGCCGTGACGCCTATAGTTGTTGGTTCAGTAGGAGACGGACCAACCGGTGCCGTAGTCGCGACAGTGGGGTCAACCGCAGGCATGGGGCCTGGAGTTGGAGCCGCGCCAACTGGCGCCGCGCCGAGCTTGTTGAACTCACTCTGGAGGATAGCGAAGCCGACGATGCTCAATAGCAGCATCAGGATCAAGGCCAGAACAGCTGAGATCTGGCCGTTGCTGACCTTTTCTACGCCTACGCAGTATTTCCATATCCAGTAGAGGTTAGCCAGCGGTATGATCAGCAGCCAAGCCGTAGGAATATCGGCTCCTTGGGCGTTTAGCTCGCCTTTAGTTTTGACTTCCCAGACCAAAGCGTAAATACCAAACGTAATCAATGACAGCAAAAAAACCGCTGCCGGACTGCGTTGTTTCATAGTGATGCTCCTAATTTAAAATTTATCTTAATGCCTATGCTTAATACTAGTCATATTAATTGGCGAATGCAAACTAAAAGCAAGGTGTTACAATTGTTGGGTATGAAAATGCTTAGTGGTTCAGATTTGGCTGTCTATATTAAGCAGCGGCAAGCGGACCAGGTAAGGAATTTACGCCAAACACACGGCGTAATCCCGAAACTGGCTATCGTCGTCACGGTTGATAACCCGGTTATCGACGTCTATATGCGCCTCAAACAGCGCTATGGTTCCGATATTCTAGTAGAAGTAGATGTCCACCGGGTAGCCCAAACAGAAGTTAAAGGATTACTTAGCAAGTTAAGTAATGATCCGTTGGTTCACGCGGTTATCGTTCAGTTGCCGCTAGAAAACCCGGCCGAGACCGACTCTATAGTCAACCTGATCACGCCCGAAAAGGACGTTGACGGCCTTAGCGCTGGTTCGAAATTCGACCCAGCCACGGCGTTGTCCATCCTATGGCTGCTGTCCGGCTATAACGTTAATCTCGCCGGTAAGAGCGTCATATTGGTAGGCCACGGCAAACTAGTTGGCCAGCCGTTGGAAAAACTATTGAGAGCTTCCGGGATCCAGCCCGAAATAGCGGACAAAAACACGCCCGACGTGCCTGGCGAAGTACTGAAAGCCGATGTCGTCATTAGCGCCACAGGCGTGCCAGGCCTGATTAAGCCCGAGATGATCAAACAAGGAGCGGTAGTTATCGACGCCGGTGTTGCCAGCGAAGGCGGCAAGACGGTCGGCGACGTCGCGCCCGAAGTTTATCAAACCCGCGACGACCTGACTATAACGCCGCTCAAGGGCGGGGTAGGTCCCCTGACCGTCTGCGCCCTGTTCGAAAACGTTATTCGGGCCGCCGAACATTCCGTTACCCAGCCGTAGCCTTCCTGACCTTGAATAATAAGCGAATATATGGTATTGTTTGCTGATTATGATAGATGTCACGCAACCAGATCGCCTGGCTTTTCTTCAAGGCTTGGAAGGCGACCCCGATACCCGGGCACCCACGGAAGGTTGGAGAGTTAACAACTCCAGCCTTGAAGATTATTTTGGCCCCGTAAAATTAGACGGTCATCCGGAAGGCGTGCTCGGCATCATCCAGAGGCAGATTGGTGACACCGAAGGCAATGCCGGTATAGATATCGCCGGCGGCACCAACGGCGTCGCTCTACAGGAACTTCTAAAGATGGGGCTGCTCGAAAACGCCCTCGTAACCAACTACCGTAATAGGCCCAACTGGCGGGCACGCAAGGCTGGCATCGACTACGTCAGAGGTAATATTTTGTTGCCGAAAACCTGGCAGAAGATAATCGACTGGCAGGAAGAGCAGGCACCCGAGGGGCTGGCTTTGGTCATGCACCGGCCTGACGGTGGTATGCAGTCTCTGTCAACGGACTTTTACGAAGGTGTCGTTCATCTATTGCTTGATGTTGTTGGTCCCAAAGGAGTTATGTTTACGCAAGTACCCCAGATACTAAGGCATAGGCGCCCCGAGGAGCTGGCCGCTATCTGTGAGGGAGTTAAAACCAGGCCTGACGTAGAAGAGATCTTAGTCCCTAAACCGCCGCAAAATCCTAAACAGGCAGCCGTCAGAATGCCCAAAAAAGACTGCGTAGTGATAATCAAGAGGTAGAGTCTTGAACCTTGTTTTTCAGCAAGGCGAAAATTGCGTCGGGCATAGAGTGGGCCGACCAAGCGCGGAAGTCATAATCGGCCGGTATTTCGAACGAGTATTTCTCAAGCTCAGGATAGGTTGCCTGGGCCAGGCGCATGGCCGCGCGGGCTTCTTTGACCTCGCCGACGCAATCCAACGGTTTGTCACCTTCAATCCCTAGCAGCTGCCTGTAAGTGGTCTCTAGGCCAGGTTCCAGCAGCAGGTTTTTACCGCCCCATAAGGCTTCCAGTTCCTGGCGCCCGACAAAAGGCGTCATTATCAGGAAAACGAACGCGCACTTCGGACATTCGCCGCACCAGAATATATGGTGTTGGTCATGGGTGTAAGCCCGGTTGCAGGAGCTGAAAACACCTTGGTATTTGGCGAAACCCAGCCCGGCAAACAGCTCGGCGATCCGCAGCTCGCTGAAGGGCCTCAGGAATGAGTAATACCGCAAACTGTCGCCAAACAGACGTCCCAAGCAGGCCTGGAAATCCTGCTCATACTCCAGGGACTTGGAGTACTGGTGATTAATGTCAGTGTCCCGGTAACGCAGGCTCGGCTCGCTGGCCGAACTCTCATTGGAAACCACGGCGTCACGGTAGCCGCTTAGAATACTGACGATAGTACCGACACAGGAGAAAATCGCCGATATCGGTATATGCCCGTTCATGGCGTCCTGCTGGTTAAGCTCTTTGAGCTGCTGGTCCCATTCGCGGGCCACCCAGAAATGCGGCAAACCGACCCGTTCGGCCAGCGGTTCAAGCTGGGAACGGTGGTTCAAACTCCAGGTCGCGATCCGCGGCTGGCCACGCAACAGTTCGACCGATACCAGCGAGTCTTTACCGCCGCCTAGGCCGATTAGCTGGCCGGGTTCGTTAGCGACTTGCATGGGCTGTAATTCATCGCTATTAACAGTGAAGGTGACTGCCGTAGCCGGGTCGAGTTGGTTGACGTAAAAGAACTCGCCAAGCCCTCGCTGGTAAGTCTTGCCCAGGAAAGCGGCCAGGGTTTTGTCGATTTGTCCGGATTGAACCACGATTTCAGGAGCCAGATACAGCTTGTAATAAGATACGCCGGCCATAAAGAACAACAATTGCAGCGCCCGATCCAACACCGCCTCGTCATAATCAACGAACTCGAAGTCGAAATGATAGAATTCGCAGAACTCCAACGCCTCGTCATAGCCATAATAGAGGCGTAATTCACCGCTGGACCTGTCGAAATCATAGCGCTTGAACGCGAACTGCCGATATTTGCTCATAGGCCCAGCACCGCTGCCCTGAACTGCAAGCCGCGCTCCTCGAAGTTCTTGAACATGTCGAAACTGGCGAAACCGGGCGACAACACCACGGCATCGCCGGGGCTGGCCAGCTGTCGGGCCGCCTTAACGACCTGCGGCATAGTTTTTGCCCCGCTATCAACGGTATAATTCGTGAAACCGGCCTTATCCAAACTGGCCGCTAACCTCTCAGCGCTGGCACCAATTATCAGCAACTTGCGGAAATCAGCTTGGTGATCCATCACGTAAGATCCGAAGTGGTCGATATCCAACATCCGGTCGTAACCGCCCAGGATCATGACTTTTTTGCCCTCTATGGCCTCGATCGCGGCCACGGTAGCGTGGAGGCCGGCCGCGTAAGAGTCATTATAGAAACGCACGCCGTCTACCTCGCGAACGAACTCGATCCGGTGCTCCAACCCCTGGAAACTGGTCAAGACGGAACGCAGAGCGTCAACGTCTTGGGAGATTTGCCAGACGGTAGTGACAGCGGCGCAAATATTCTGCCAGTTATGGCGGCCGCGCAGCTTCAACTCGTCCGTTTTACAGATTAACTGACCGTCAATAGTAATAGCGCCGTTGTCGACGGTCGCGCCGGGCGGGGCGCAGTAGGGTATTTGCCAGCCGGGGCTGGCGGCCGCGATTGCCCGCGATGTCTCGTTATCGGCGAAATAAATAGCGATGTCTTCGGCCGTTTGATGCTTGAACAGCTGCATCTTAGCCTCTGTATAGTCGCTCAGGTCGGCATGCCAGTTCAAGTGCTCCGGCACGACCATCAAACAGACGGCTATATGGGGTGAAAGCTTGAGGTCGGTCAATTGGAAGCTGGACAGTTCCAGCACGACCCAGGAGTCAGCGGTCAGCTCATCGAGAAAAGTCAGCGGCGGCAGCCCGATATTGCCGCCCAGCCGCACATCGCGACCGGCAGCCTCCAACAATTTGGCTATCAAGGTGCTGGCAGTGCCTTTGCCTTTGGTGCCTGTTACGCCGATGATGTTAGTAGTTGGGCAGGCTTTCAGGAATTCATTGACATGAGTGGTGATTTTGCCAGCTACGCCTGGGTTTTTGTCGAGAATTAACTTCGGTGGCAAGCCAGCCGTGCGCACCAGCAGGTCAAACCTATCCAAATCATCCAGATATCCCTCGCCCAGCACGCTGGAAACGCCCTCGGGCACGACCAGATCCGGATTCCGGTCGCAAACGGTCAATTCGTAACCCTGACCCGCGAAATAATCATAGGATGCCCGCCCTTCGACGTCGTAACCCAGTATGGCGATCTTCATAAGACTATTATGACACGACCCGAAGCGTGGCGGCTCTTTGACAACGGCTTAAGCAGCCAGGTTCTTCTTAACTACGTCGGCTACCTGGCGCGGCGTCATGTCGGCTTTCATGATAACGCCGCTGACACCCAGCTGTTTGACCTTGGGCGGGATTTCCTGCTCGCCCATGTTGGTCAGGATGATAACTTTGACTTTTTTGCCCCAGGGCGCCGCGCGTAGGTGTTCGAGCATTTCGTCACCGGTCATTTCCGGCATCATCAGGTCAAGCAGGATGATATCCGGCTTCATCTTCTGCACCAGCTCCAGCCCCAGCTTGCCGTTGTCGGCCGTTTCCACTTCATAATTTTCCGCCTCAAACTTGAAGCGGTACATCTGGCTGATTGCCTGGTCATCCTCTATAATCGCGATTTTGATCATATATTCATCCTAGGACTGCTATAGTTGAAAACAGCTCTATTAACCATTATAAGGCTAAAACCTTAACTTATGCATAGTACACTTTTTATTGCCCTATTGGCGGGCTTTGGCGGCATGTTGGGCTGGGGCACCGCGGACTTTTTCGCCAAAAAGACCATTGATGAAATAGGTGATCTTCGGACTCTGTTTTGGCAACAGCTATTCGGCGTAGTGCCGCTTCTGGTTATCTTTTTGGCCCATCCCAAAATACCGCACTTACAGCACTTTGATCTGTTATTTCTGCTACTCTTTGGCATAGTTGAAGCGCTGTCTTATCTATTTCTCTATGCCGGTTTTGGCAAAGGCCAGATTAGTCTTCTGAGTCCGGTTTTTGCCTCATATTCGGTATTAGTAGTAATTTTGTCGATTATAATCCTGGGTGAATCGCTTTACTGGAAGCGCAGTCTAGCCATAATCATTACTTTTATAGGTATTTTGCTGATTAGTACCGATCCGCAAGATCTTAGGGGGTCATTACGTAAACACGCTTTCCGTCTAGAGGGCTTGACCGAAGTAATTATGGCGATGATCGGCTATTCGTTCTGGCTGCTATACCTGGACAAATTCTTGAACGGTAAACAGTGGCTGTTTTACCTGTTGATTATTCGTTCAATCGCGGTATTGACGCTGGGTGCTTATGCCGCGGCCAAGCGCACATCGCTGCGATTCAAAGATACTGGCTTATGGAAATTCCTGGTCTGTATCGGAGTTTTCGACGTGGCGGCCTACAGTTTCGTGTCCTATGGTTTTAGCCATAGCCGGTATCCTAGCGTCATTGTTGTCCTGAGTGCTACTTTCTCTTTGCCGACAATGCTTCTGGCGTACCTATTCCTGAAAGAAAAGATAAAACCTTTCCAGCTAGCTGCGGCCCTTACTATCCTGTGCGGTGTCGTGCTTATAACGTTGAGCTAAATCAATTTGGCATATGGATAACGCTTTGCTAAAGTTATAAAGAACTCTGACAACAAAACAAAAATATGTCCCTAATAACTGCCGAATACGCCAACATTCTGGAACAAGCGCGCCTGGTTAATTACGCCACGCCCTTTTTCTACACCAGTCGCGACATCCTCAAGAAAAACTATCATACCTTCACGCACCTGTTCGACGACGTGGAAATTTACTATGCCCTGAAGGCTAATTCCGACCCTAAGATACTGGCCTACCTCAATAGCCTAGGCTGTGGTTTCGAGGCTGCCTCAGCGTACGAAATAGAGATTTTGATCGATCTGGGCGTTGAAGCCAGCAATATAGTCTATGGTACCTCTATAAAGCCGGCAGAGCATATCAAGTTAGCTTACCAGGCGGGAGTGAAGCGTTTCGCCGCCGATTCCAAGGAAGAGATTAAGAAAATCGCCGACAACGCTCCGGGCGCCAAGGTCTTCATCCGCACCATCGTAGATGATGGCGGTAGCGTCTTCGTCATGTCCGAACGGTTTGGCGCCCCTGTTAACACCGTCAAAGACCTGATCCTATACGCCCGTCATCTGGGCCTGAAAACCTACGGCATAAGCTTCTACGTCGGCTCTCAGGCGGCCCACGCCAATATGTGGGCCAAGGGCGTACTGACAGTTAAACCTGTCATCGAGGAGTTGCTGCAAGAGGGTATTACCCTGGAGGTCCTGAATATCGGCGGCGGCTTCCCGGTCCACTATGACAATCACCAGGATGCCCCGGAACTGCGCGAAATAGTGATTAATACTCATAACGCTTTGCACACCCTACCTTATATACCGAGGATCATTATGGAACCGGGCCGCGGCATAGTCGCTACTTCGACGGTGCTGGTGACCCAGGTTATCGCCAGGAATGACCGGGCCGACAAACCCTGGCTTTGCCTGGACGCCGGTATCTACAATGCTCTCTACGAGGCGATGATTCACCAGGGTGCTACCAGATATCCCGTCCACCCCTTGAATCCGCCGACCGAACCGACCGACAGCCTATCCTTCACCCTGGCCGGCCCTACCGGCGATAGCTTGGATATTATTGCCCGCGACGTGGTGTTGCCATCATATATAGACGTCGGCGATAAACTGGTTTTTGAACATGCTGGAGCCTACACGATCGCCTTGGCCACCCGTTTCAACGGTTTCCCGGCGCCGTCCCTGTACATTGGTTGACAACTATGCCAGAAAAGCTTATGTTAAGGATAAATGTAAGAGGCTGGAATGCTGAAAAATAACAATATCTACCAGAAACTGATCGCCACTTACTTCGGGATTATGGTCGTCTTCTGGGTGTACTTGTTCGTCTCGCACCACAACGCCGGCGACCCCAATTACTGGTATTCCTTCCTGTTCGGACTGATACCTTTCTTCGGCGGTTTGGCCGGTATGTTTAGGGCCCATATCTGGGGCGGCCTCAAGAGTACCCTAGGCAAGGCGGTTTTCTTCGTTTCGCTGGGGCTGTTTCTCTGGGGTTTCGGCGAAAACATCTGGTCTTACTACAATTTCTTCAAACACGTGCCGGCACCTTACCCGTCTTTGGCCGATATCGGTTTCGCGCCGAGTATTTTCTTCTGGATTCTGGGGACGGCGTTTCTATCTGTCGCTACTGGGGCGCTGTTTGCCCTCAAGAAGTCCCATCTGGCTAAGCTGCTGGTGATTTTGGCCCCTGTCATACTGCTCATACCCTCGTACTATCTCCAGATACATGTCGCGCGTGGTGGCATATTGGTGCCCAAGGGCGAGACTATCACCAAGACAATACTCGATATCGCCTATCCGTTCGGCGACTTCCTGGCGCTGACGTTCGCGGCCATAGTTTACGGCTTGTCCTATAAGTATTTCGGCGGTATGTACCGGCGTGCGGCCAGCTTTATACTGGCCGGCCTGGCGGTCATGTATTGCGGTGACTCGATATTTTCCTACGCTACGACCAAGGGCACTTATTACAATGCTGACTGGGGTGATCTGGTATTAACCACCGGCCTGTTCCTGATGACTTACGGCATACTGGCTTTTGCTACTAAGCCTAATGTTGAGAAACAGAAGGAGTAGCTAAGCGTTATGGACGTCTTCGAGCAGATCGTGGTCAAAATCATCAAGAGCCAGGAAGCGATTATCGGCCCGGTAGCGATTGAACAGGCGCAACGGGTACCGCATTTGAAGGTGGATTGGGATAACCAGAAAATCGACATCGACGGCGATGAGCCAGTGGTAATTGACGACCTGGTCGAAGTCTATAAGGAGTTATTCGGTAATATCTCCGTCGAAGTCTCCAAAGAAGCGGCCGCCTCACTGATTAGCCAAGTTCCGGCTGGCCAGCTGCCCAAGGCGCTAAAATAACTCTTAAGAAGTAGGTGGGTGTATGCCAGAAAACGCCGAAACTGAGGCGCTAACTGATAAAGAAACAGGTAAACCGGTCGGCAAGCCCGCCCGCCTGCCTTTCCAGAAACACCGGCAGCTGGAACGTGATATCGAGCATATCACCGGTGAAATGTACAAACGCAACAAGGAGCTGGCCGAGACCAATAAGACCCTGTCCTTGTTGAGAACCATCGACGCCCTGGTTCTGGAATCACATGCCACGCTCAAGATGGTCAGTGACCATATAACAGAGGCCATAGTCCAGGTAACAGATTATCCTTTCGTCGGCCTATTGACCCGTTCGACCCATAGCCGGCAGGAACTGGTGCTGAACGGCTGGAGCACGGCCGGCAAGCCGGAACAGAAGTCGGTAATGACGCTCGGCTTCAGCAAGCCCATACATATCAAACTGACCCACCCCTGGTTCGGACAGATCGAGGACAGCAAGCTGGTCTCGCTGGACGACCTGCCGGAGGAGGCTATGGCCGACTTCTTGAACTGCCCCGTCGAGGACATCAAGCGGGCCAAACGGCGCATCAACCTCAGGTCTCTATATGTCGTCAAACTGCTAGCCCGCCGCCAGATAGTCGGTCTCCTGGTTGTCGGCTATCTAACACCGACGCAACAGCTCAGCCAGTCTGATACTGCTCTGTTGGACCGTCTGAGCGAAAGCGTTGGCGTGGCACTCGATAACAAGCTGCTGTTCGAAGAAAACCAGCACGTTTTGAGGCAAATCAAGGAGTCGAACGCCAAACTGTTGGCACTAGACGAAGCCAAGGATGACTTCATCAGTATGGCCAGCCACCAGCTGCGTACGCCGTTGACCAGCGTCAAGGGCTATATCAGCATGATCAAAGAAGGCGACGCCGGCAAAATAACACCTATGCAGAGCCAGATGTTGAACCAGGCCTTTTTCAGCTCCCAACGGATGGTTTACCTGATCGCCGATCTGTTAAACGTGTCACGCCTGCGGACTGGCAAGTTCGTCATTGATACGGCCAAAGTCGATCTGGCCCAGATGATCTGCGAAGAAGTCGACCAGCTTAAGGAAATTGCCAAAGTTCACTCGCAGGAGCTGATTTATAAGCAGCCCAAGAACTTCCCCGACCTGATGCTGGATGACGTTAAAACCCGCCAGGTTATCATGAACTTCCTCGATAACGCGCTGCACTACACGCCAAAAGGCGGCACCATCACCGTTCATCTGTTAAATAACCCGACTACGGTGGAATTCCGGGTCGAAGACAACGGTATCGGCGTGCCAGCCAGTGAGCGCGCCCATCTGTTTACTAAGTTCTATAGGGCAGCCAATGCCCGCAAAGCTCGCCCCGACGGCACCGGCCTGGGCCTGTTCATGGCCAAGAAGGTCATCATAGCCCAAGGCGGCTCCCTAATCTTCGAGAGCAAAGAGAGCAAAGGCAGCATCTTCGGCTTCATCTTCAGCAAAGCCAAACACACTGTTCCGCCTGATAGTACCGAGGCACCCGCTAAAGCGCCTGTCTCCACCCCTGTAGAGCACCCTGTAAAAAATTAAACACCTTCTCCAAAACGCTTGTGGTATGCTAAGTACACAATATACTTGACATAACATAGTGCTTGTGATATATTGTTGTCATAACACATTTGGCAGTCTGTCAAGGCTCCAAGGGGTGTGGGAACAGTAAGCGCCAGAACTGGCGCAGAACAGGAGAACGATTACTATGGGAGCAGAAGCACTAGCTATGCCAGCAATGACTGGCGAAGAACATATCTTAGGCGGCCAAGAAGCAGCCAAAGGTACATTTATTAATAGCATCCTAACCAGCCGTCCGGCTAAATTTCTAATCGGAATGGCAGCAGGAACAGCCGGTATTGGTGCTGTCGACGGATTCGTAGGTATTGGCACTGCAGACGCACAGGCTAGTTCCGGTGCTACCGCGGCTGATGTCTTTAACTGGGACCACGTAGGTGGTGCTCCATTAGTACCTGGCGGTGTCCACAGCGTTGGCGCGGCCAAGAAATTCCTGGAATCATCCGAGGGACACGCCACATTAAAGCGCGAAGGTCTTAACCAAGCCGAAAGAACGGCAGTCGAAAAAGCCGTAAGTGCCGGCGGCCTTCATAGTTGTACTATTCCTGCGGGCAAAATTATGGAAAGCATGGTATCCGCGAACATGGATTTGAAGAAGAACGTAGTTCTTGGTGATCCAAGCGATCCTAATGGCGTACCGGGTTTTTGTGTAACTGCTACCCGAACCTATACGCAAGGCCACAAAAGAGTTAAAGAAACTATTAAAGACGCCGTCGCTGGCCCTTGTAATAACGGCCTGTTGCTCAGTCGCAGTTACGTTACGCTCAAGCACCCTAAACCTAAAACAGCCCCAGTTGAAGTCTTCAAAATTGCCTTGGATGATACTGGTAAACAGTTAGTCGACAATAAGGGAGACGCTATTACCCCTACTGGTACGTTCCGTTTTGAAGCTAAGTGTAAGGATGGCAAGGATACGGTTGACACCACGGTTACCTATAACCAGTCTCCGCAGCCCCTTTTGAAGTGTAATGTCGGCAGCAACGTGACCGTCACAGAGTTGTCAACGCTTGGTAATGAGCAGTGGAGTATGTTATCTCCTGCGACCCAAACCATGGTAGTTTCCAAGGATGGCGATAAGTTTGTCTTCAAGGACGCAGAATTACCTCCTACTCCTCCGACTCCTACTACGCCCCCTGCTGTGTGTGCTCCGGGCACCAACCTTGAGAACGTAAATGGTACCGAAGAATGTGTCATCCCTAAGGATGGTACTCAAGGCCCTGGTACCGGTACTCCAGGCCAACCTGGCGGTCCAGGAGCTGGCGGCCAGCCAGGTAACCCTGGCGGTTCAGGTGAAACCTGTATCGACCCTGCTGACACTACTGATGGCGACATGAACGCTACCACTCAGGGTGACATCATGTACGGTATTCACGATCAGTTTGGTTACTGTGTTGGTTCTGCCACACCTTTGGTTAACGGTTAAAGTAATTAAGAAAGGACTATGAACATGCGCATCAAATTACGACCCAAGATAGCTCTCGCGACTATGCTCGCAGCTGCTGTTCTAATCGGACTGCCAGCAGCAGTATTCGCCGGATTTGCTCCGTCGGATCGCCAGACATTTCAGTGTATAACTCCTGATAACTGTCCTGGTGCCAACTACGTGACGTTTAACTCATTTACCAACGCGCCTAACTATGGCGATGAACGCGCCTTCTTCGATGGCAAAGATGCTGGTGTTACCGGCCCTGGCGGCTACCAAGACAGCATAGGCGTGCATGACGGCCAAGAACTGGTTCTAAGGGTGTACATCCACAACAATGCCAACCCGAATGCTATCGGTTTTGCTGCCGCTACTGCGACGAACACCGCTATGCAGGTACAATTACCGACTAGCGCAAAGACCGCTAACGTCGCAGCTGCTGACATTAGCGCTGATAACGCCAACCCCGGTACCGTAAGTGACACCGTAGACTTTACCGGTGCCAGCCCTTTTACCCTGGCATTTGATGAAAGCGCTCCAGTCCAGATTACCTACCGCCCGAATGGCGCCGGTGATTACGTAACTCGAACTCTGCCAACTGCCTCTTTCGCAAGTGCAAATGTTTTGAACGCGAATTTCGGCGACTGGCACGGCTGCTTCAACTACGCCGCCCTGGTAACAATGAATGTTAAGGTCAGTATGCCGAACATCCCGACCCCGTCTCCTACCTACACCTGTGACGCTCTTAACATAGCGGCCGATGTTGACCGAAAGGTAAAGGTTAGCGCTTTCTCTACTACTGCGACTAACGGCGCTACCTTTAAGGATGCGGTAATCAACTGGGGTGATAATACTACCCCGCTGACTACTAACAATGTCGTAGGTCAGGCCCACCAGTATGGTGCCGACGGTACTTACACCATTACCGCGACTGCCCACTTTACAGTAGGTGGTGAGGACGTAACTGCTACGGGCTTGCAGTGTCAGAAGCAGGTTACTTTCAGCAGCACCACGCCGCCGAAAGTAACGCCTCCGCCGTCGACTCCGCCTTCAACGCCTTCGGCTACTCCTGCAGCTCTGGTTAACACCGGTCCTGGCAGTGTCGTAGGTCTGTTCGCAGCCGCTACGGCCGCCGGTACGGTAATTTACCGCCGGATGCTTACACGACGCCTGAGCCGTCAGTAAGCTGTGGATAAACACTAGCGTAAACTCACAGTTTATGCTAAGGTTACCAACAGTTACAAGAGCACTGACTGACCGCTCTAGCTAAAAACAAAAACTTAATCTTCGGGAATCCCCTTCGCTTATGGCGGCGGGGATTTTCATTTTGTCGTGAGAGGGATTGACTTTTCTAAGCACAAGTAGTATAATAGTACTAGTTAGAGAGGTAAAATGCAATTTCAAGAGACAGTGCAAAGAATAGCGCAGATCAACCCTTTGGAAGTACTTGGGTTACAAAACAGGGTTCTTACCTTTGGCGCTACTGCCATAGCTTCATTCGGCGTGCATGCCTTGGAAGCTCCTTCCGCGGCCGTTGCCGATAATTGTGTAACTACTACCACCGTAGAGTCCACGACGACTGTCTGCGGACCCGACCAACCAGATCCCAACACTGGCACCACTACTCCTACTCCGGCGCCAGCTACTACGCCTCCCAAACCTGAACACCACAGCCATACAGGCGGCATCAAATCATACTACAAGGACCCTTTCAGGGTTGAAGTGCAGAACCGCACTTTTTTCGCGAGGCGCATTGACCAGGGTGAAGACGAAAGCGGCACAGGGGCGGTTTATCCTATTGGGGACAGCAGAGTAACCGATGTTACTACGAGTTCCTCCTATTGGGCTAATGAAGGTGGCAATGTGGTTGTCTACCGCTTATCTGATGGCCCCGCTCGCGGCAAAAGCGTTTATGTATCGGAGAACTGTAGCCCCAATCCGGCTTTGTACATAGGGAAGAGGGTTTTTGCCGGTAAAACAGCCCTTTGTTACATGCACGATGCTTTTCCTTATACTGAAACCGGCTGGGCCCAGGGCGGCAGGGGTAATGATAAACCGATCGATTATAGCTTATATTCCAATTTGACGGACGGGTCGGAAATGGCGGTAGGCCTGAACTTTTCGAACCTGATGCAGAGGCTTGGCGCGCCCGGCGGCAATACGAACCCTGGACATGTGTCCTACAACATGGGTACGATAATGGGTCGCTTGCCAGCCGGATTGCCTCAATGGAATAATTTGGCCTAACCAGCCGTATATTTCCGCCCAGGATTCCTATTCTCCCTCTGTTATGGTATGCTATTTCGAGCTGAGGCCATTTACGTATTGCTAAATCGGCGGCAGTAAATAGAGGCCTTTAAGGTCCCGTCGTCTAATGGTTAGGACACCAGGTTTTCATCCTGGCAATCGGAGTTCGATTCTCCGCGGGATCACCAGCAGCAATCAACTTTTCCGGGTGGGCATCATGCGACAGACAGCTACGGCACCGAAAGTGCCACTCAAACAGTTTAAGCGGACGAAGATTATCGTCACCGTCGGACCTTCGTGTGACACTTACGAAGCTATTTTGGCGTTGATTAAGGCCGGAGCCAATGGTATTCGGCTTAATTTCAGCCATGGTACGACCGAAGAGCGGACGCGACAGATCAAATGGATCCGCCAGGCCAGTCAGGAATATGGCAAGCCGGTGGCTATTATCCAGGATTTGCAGGGGCCGAAGATCCGGTTGGGGGACTTCGACGGGATCGTTAACGTTAGCAAGGGGCAGGGGCTGAGTTTCCAATATAAGGCTGATTACGCGGCCAGCGGCCATTTGCCGACGCAGTATGACCTTAGTAAGAAAGTGAAGCGCGGCGAGCGGATTTACCTTTACGACGGCAAAATACACGCTACCGTTACCAGCGTGCGCGAGGGCGTGGTTCATACCGAGGCCGGGAACGACGGCATTCTTATCAAGCGCAAAGGTATGAACCTGCCGGACACCGACTTCGGCGGCGATATTATTACGGCTAAGGACCGGGCGGACCTGGTTTACGGCTCTTCCCAGGATATTGATTACGTGGCCTTGAGTTTCGTACAGACGGCAGATGACATTATCAACCTCAGGAACCTGTTAAAAGACATGAATAGCAGCGCCAAAATCATCGCCAAGATCGAGACCAGCGCCGCCGTCGCTAATATCGAGGACATCGTACTGGAGAGTGACGCCGTGATGATCGCCCGCGGCGACCTGGCAGTCGAAACGCCGGCCGAGAGCGTGCCGATCGTCCAGCGCCAGATTATCGGTCTGGGTTTGCGTTACGCCACGCCGACGATTGTCGCCACCCAGATGCTAGCCAGCATGAACGAATCGCCGGAGCCGACACGGGCCGAAGTTTCGGATATCGCTACCGCTGTCGTAGTGGGAGCTGATTGCGTTATGCTGAGCGACGAAACGGCCAGTGGCAAATATCCGCTGGAGGCCGTGGAGACCATGAAACGGGTAATTCGCTACACCGAAAGCCACTTACCGCTAAAAGTCAGCTTCCCGGACAACGAAGACCATAGCCGCCAGGCCGCCATCAGCGCTGCTGTCCTGAACCTCGCCGAAAACATAGATGCCGTAGCGGTCGTCGCCGAAACCAAATCCGGCGCCACAGCCCTGCAAATAGCTTCCCATCGCTCGACCATACCGCTAATCGCGGTCACCAGCGACAAGCGCACGGCGCAGCAATTATCCGTGGTTTACGGCACCAAAAGCTACGTCCGCCCGGCTGATGCCCTAGCCGCCGCCAAACTGACTGACTGGCTGCTCAAAGCCAAGGTTTTGCGCAAAGGCGACATAGTTGTCACCGCTTCCGGGCGCTATCCCGGCGTGGTCGGTACTACTGACACTATCAAAGTCCGCATGCTAGAATGAAACTGATAAATGTTTACCAAACAGACAATCAAGGATATCGATTTAAGGGGTAAAACCGTCTTTCTGCGGGCCGACTACAACGTGCCGGTGGAAGACGGCAAAATCACTGACGATTATCGCATCAAACAATCCTTGCCGACGGTACAGTACCTGTTAAGCCAGGACATCAAGCTGATTATTTGCTCCCACTTGGGCCGCCCGGAGGGCTATGATGCCAGTTTGAGCCTGGCTCCGGTTGCCAAGCGGCTGGGCCAATTGCTTGATAGGCCGGTGGAGTTCGTACCTGATTGCGTCGGTGAAGCGGTGGAGCAGGCGGCCGCCAACCTGCAAACCGGCGGTGTATTGATGCTTGAAAACGTTCGTTTTCATCCTGAAGAGAAAGCTAACGATGATCATTTCGCCAGGCAGCTGGCTGGTTTGGCCGAAGTTTATGTTAATGATTCGTTCGGCGTTGACCATCGGGCCGACGCCAGCCTCGAGGGCATAACCCACCATCTTCCCAGCGTGGCCGGCCTGCTGCTCGAAAAAGAGATGAATATCCTGACCCACGTCATGCAGCAACCCGAACGGCCGCTCATGGCCATCATCGGCGGCGCCAAGATCGCTGACAAACTTGACGTTATGCAGCGGTTCATTGAAATCGCCGATATTATAGCCGTCGGCGGGGCGATGGCTAATACTTTTCTAGTGGCCGACGGCGTGCATGTGGGCGAGAGCCTGTATGACAAGGCCGAAGTCGAAGTCGCCAAGGATATTCTGCGCAAAGCCGCCGAAGAATCCAAGAAACGGCCATTCGCTTTCATCGTGCCGCGCGACGTCGTGGTCGCCGACAAAATCGACAAGGCGGCCCCGACGCGAATCGTCGAACTGACTAATCACGTCATAGCAGGTATCGAACACTATCCGGATCACGTGCCCGCGGCCGCCAGCCATATACACGCCCACGAAAAGATCCTTGATATTGGTCCGTTCAGCGCGGCGTTCATAGCCGGGGCGGCCCAGTTGGCCAGCACCGTCGTATGGAGTGGCACGATGGGCATCACGGAAACAATCGGTTTGCAGGGGCCGATCGGTCCGACGGCGCATGGCACCCAAACCGTTATCGAAGCTTTGATAGGCGGATTCGGCCATAAGCCGTTCACGGTCGTGGGCGGCGGCGATACCGTGGGTTATGTCCAGTCACGTAACCTGACAGCTGACTTTGACCATGTTTCAACCGGCGGCGGGGCCAGCCTGGAAGTACTGGCCGGGCATAAACTGCCGGCTGTCGAAGCCCTGCTTGACAAGAAATAGAGTACAATTAACATAAGCAGTATGAAACGTACCCTGATTATCGGTAACTGGAAGATGCACCTCGACCCGAAGGAGGCCGGCGTGCTGGTCAAACGTCTTGATGACCATATAGAGGTACACCGCGATATAGAGGTGGTGCTAGCACCGACTTTACTTGCTCTTCAATCGGTTAGCTTAGAGATCGACCACCATAAATTCCGGTTGGCGGCCCAGAACGCTTTTTATAAGGACGAGGGCGCGTACACCGGCGAAGTCAGCTTCACTATGCTCCGCGACATGGTTCATTACGTTATTGTCGGCCACTCCGAGCGGCGGATTTACTTCGGTGAAACACTGGAAACGGTGCGCGACAAAGTCCAGGCGGCCGCCCGCAACGACCTGATCCCGATTCTGTGCGTTGGCGAAACCAGCCAGGAGCGGGCTGCCGGCGAAACCCGCCAGCGGGTCCACGACCAAGTCGTAACCGCCTTGGCCAACCTGACCGCCGAAGAAGTCGAGAATATGGTTATCGCTTACGAACCGGTTTGGGCCATCAGCACGTCCGGCGGCGGTATAGCCAAACCCGATGATATCCAGAGAATCCTAAAGTTTATTCGTCATCAGGTTGGTGAATTATACGGCGAAGCGGCCGCTGATAAGCTACGCCTGCTCTACGGTGGCAGTGTCGATGGCGACACGGCTTCCGGCTATTTGGCGCTTGATGATTGCGACGGCACGCTGGTAGGCGGTGCCAGCCTGAATTACCAGCAGTTTTCGGCCATCGTCGAGTCTGCCCAACGCCTGAAACACCCAAAAGAAGCGAACGATGACTAAAATCAAAAAACCAGCCGGCGGCAAAGCCATTATAGACGTGGCTCATCCCGGTAAGTCAGCCCCCTCAGCCAATTCCAAATCGGTTATCATCGGTCACCGGCCATTGCTGAAGGACCCAATGATGGTTGACGAGACCGCTTCGCAAAGTGGTAACTCGGCTGACAGTTCGCTGGCCAGCGTTTCGAATAAATCCGGCGCGCAACCGTTGACGGCACCCTTGCTGGATCATGATAATAAGGCTGAAACAGACACCTCGCCGGAAGACTCCGCTTCGGCCGCGGAACCGACAGAAACCGCCAGCCCGGAGCCGACCGCCGAGGATAAGACGGGGGCTGATGATCCGTCCGAACTAAGCGATTCAATCTCGCCCGACCAGCCGCCGGAATCACCGGCAGCAACCGAATCAGTTGAAACTCCCGAAGAGCCGGTCGATAATGACGCCGCGCCTGCGCCCGATGATAATGGTTCCGTTGATGACCAGCCCAAGGCCGATAAGCCCGAACCGGAAACACCCGCGAAGCCCGACCAAGCGCCATCGGACGCGACCGAAGAAACCGAACCTAAGCCGGCCGAAGCGGACACCGGCGAAGCCACTCCCCAGTCAAAGGAAAAAGCCAAGCAGGCCGAAGTCGAGACCAACCAGGAAGCCCAACGCCAGGCTACCATCGACAAGCTGGCTGACAGCAAGAAGTACTATCTGCCTATAAACGCCGTTGAGAAACGGCGCTCCCGGCGTTTCGTGATTCTAGGCATTATTCTCAGCTTATTATTAATCGTGGCCTGGGCCGATATCGCCCTCGACGCCGGCCTGATCCATGTCAACGGTATTAAACCGGTGACTCATTTCTTCTCAAACTAAACAACAGTTCGGGGTCGCCATCTCTGTTAAAATAGTAAGGTGTTAGACGGACTTTTTGAGGGCTTGAACCCGGAGCAGCGGCGGGCGGTGGAAACGACTGAGGGACCGCTGTTGATTCAGGCCGGTGCCGGCTCCGGCAAGACCAAGACGCTGACCCATCGTATTGCTTACTTGATCGCTACGCACAAAGCCACGCCGTTTAATATCCTGGCCGTGACTTTTACCAACAAAGCCGCCAAAGAAATGCGCAACCGGGTTGCCGGGCTGCTGGGCGAGAACGCCGAGAACCGCGGGTTTATGCCTTATATGGGTACGTTTCACGGGATTTGCGTCAGGCTGCTTAGGCAGGATGGGGAAGCCGTCGGTATTCCGCGCAGTTTCGTGATTTTTGACGAATCCGACCGGCAGGCCGCGGTCAAACGGGCCAGTAAGCAGTTAATGATTGACGAAAAAGCCTTTCCGCCTCGTCTGATAAGCGGTCTGATCAGCAGTGCCAAGAACGAAATGCTGGCACCGGAAGAATACGCCGCTTCGGCCAGCACGCCGGCCCAACAGGCCGCGGCTAAGGTCTATCCGTCTTACGAGCGTTCGCTGAGGGAAGCTTCGGCGCTGGATTTCGACGACCTGATTAACCGGACGGCCCGGATGCTCAAGGCCAAACCGGAAATCCGCAAGAAGTGGCAGCTTCAGTTCAAATACATCATGATTGACGAGTACCAGGATACCAATGCCGCCCAATACCAATTGGTTAACATGTTAACTAATGAGCACAAGAATATCGCCGTCGTCGGCGATGATTGGCAGAGTATCTACAGTTGGCGAGGGGCCGACTTCCGTAACATCCTGAGGTTCGAAAAAGACTACAAGGATTGCACGATTATCAAGCTCGAGCAAAACTATCGCAGTACCAAGAATATCCTCGATGCCGCTCACGCCGTCATTACCAAAAACGCCCAGCGCAGCGACAAGAAACTGTGGACCGATTCCGGCGATGGCTTGCCCGTCCAATTATTACAAGTCGGCAGCGAACGATCCGAGGGAGAGGCTATAATCCGCCGGATCCGACTGGGCATTGACAGCGGCCGTCGGCATTATGGCGACTACGCCGTGCTATACCGTACTAACGCCCAGAGCCGGTCGATCGAAGAAGCTTTCGTGCATTACGGAGTGCCTTACCGCGTGGTTGGCGGCGTGCGTTTCTATGACCGCAAGGAGATTAAGGACATCATGGGTTATCTGCGGCTGATTTTTCAGCCCGAAGACCGGGTTAGCTTCGAGCGGGTCGTTAACGTGCCGGCCCGCGGTGTCGGCGCCAAGAGTTTACAGAACTTTTTCTCGTGGCAGCAGTCGGGGGGGCTTTCGCTGCTCCAGGCCCTGCGACAGGCTGGCGAATGTGATGATTTGACGCCTAAAGCCCGCCAGGCGCTGGGTGAACTGGGTGACATTCTGGATGCGTTGCGGGAAATCAGCCAGGACGCCAGCGTGGCGGGCTTGATTGATTCGCTGCTGCGCCGGATTGACTACTTGCATTACCTGGATGACGGTTCGCTGCAGGGTGAGGCTCGGCAGGAGAACGTTAAGGAGCTGTTGAGCGTGGCGCGCGAGTACCAGGAGGAGGGTTTGGCCGGCTTCTTAGAAGAAGTGGCGTTGGTTAGTGACCTGGACGGCGCGGATTTTAGCGGCGATGCCGTGACATTGATGACTTTGCATGCTGCCAAAGGCCTGGAATTCCCGGTGGTCTTCATGGCCGGGCTGGAAGAGTCGATTCTGCCGCATTCGCGGGCCTTATATGACCAGAGCGAAATGGAAGAGGAACGGCGATTGTGTTATGTCGGTATGACACGGGCGCGGCAGGAGCTTTATATGACCTATGCTTCGGGGCGGTTGTTGTATGGCGGGGTGCAGCATAATCCGCCTTCGCGCTTTTTGTCGGAGATTGATAGTGAATTTCAGTCGGTGAATGGGTTTGAGGATTCTGGCCGTGAGGCGTTGCCATCCTCCGGCCTAAATTACGGCCTACAGACGGCAATGTCTCAGGCCGCGCCAGCTTCTCCTGTTAATGAACCTAGGTACGTGCCGGATCTTAATGAGGGGGACGGGGTGCGGCATCAGGTTTTTGGGACGGGGACGGTTATGGAGATCGAAGGTGACACGGCCGTCGTTTATTTCAAAGGCAAGGGCACGCGCAAGCTCAATATCAGCTTCGCTCCCCTGGAAAAGATATAGTCCGGCTAGTGGCTGCCAGGTGCTTTTGCTACAATAAGGCAATCGGTTTCAGGCGTTACGGTGTTTTCTGAAAATTGCCTGGGCCGGCCTACTTATGCGCAGAAAAATTGAGAAACTACATCTGAAATTCGACCGTTACAGGAGGGTGCGGCTGCCCCGGCGGATCCGCAAGTTCAAGATTATGAGCCGACATCCGTTCGCCGTGCCGTTTATTACGGTCGGCGTGCTCCTGGTGCTGACAGCAGCCGGGTTCCTGGTGTTCAAATGGACCGTTAAGCCGGCCAGCAATGTTTACGTAGTGATCATTTCGCATGACGGGGTCGAGCAAACCGTGCCCAGCCGGGAGCCTACGGTCGGCACTTTGCTAGCCAAGCTTCACCTTACGCTTGGCCAGGGCGACGTTGTCGAACCGAGCCAGGCTACCCACATTAACCAGGACAAGTTCCGTATCAACATTTATCGGGCCGTGCCGGTCGAAATCGTTGACGGCGCGCAAAAAACCTTCACCTTTAGCGCTGCCACTACGCCGCGCGCCATTGCCAAGCAGGCCGGCCTCAATATCTACGCCGAAGACCAGTTGACCACCGCGCCGACAGCTAACTTCATAGGCCAACAGGCTATAGGCGAAACAGTGACTATTAAGCGCTCGGTACCAATCAGCCTGATCCTATATGGAACGCCAACAGTTACCCGAAGCCATTCCGACACTATCGGCGGTATGCTCGCCGAGAAACACATCGTGTTGCGTAACGGCGACACCGTGCAGCCAGACGCCAGTACCCCTGTAACCGCTAACCAGCAAATTTTCATCCTTCATAAAGGCACCAAGATAGCCACCTCGACCCAGCCGATACCGGCACCGGTCCAAACTATCGACGATGCCTCACTGACTGTCGGTACGACTGCTGTTCGACAGCAGGGTTCACCAGGCGTGCTACTCATCACGTATCAGGTAGACGAAAAAACCGGTGCTCAAATCCAGCTGCAATCGGTCCAGCTCCAGCCGCCGGTCACCGAAATCATTGCCCGCGGCACCGCGCCGGTACCGGCCACCAGTAACCTGTCAACCTGGCTGGCCAAACTTCGTGGTTGCGAATCAGGTGGTAATTACGCTGACAATACCGGTAACGGCTATTACGGTGCCTACCAATTCAGCGTCGGTACATGGAACAGCTTAAACACCGGCTATGCCACAGCTAATCTGGCGCCACCTGCCGTGCAGGATTCGGCTATCGTGAAAAACACCAATAGATCCGGCGCCGGACTGGCCGGCCAGAACCCCGGTTGTTATCGCAGCACCGGTATTTCGGCCTTCCCACCGAGCCAATAGGCGTTTGATTTATGACTGACCAGCCTTTTGCCAAGAAATCCCTGGGCCAGCATTGGCTGAATGACCGGGCCAGCTTGGAGGCCATGTGCGACGCGGCCGAGGTACAGGCTCAAGACACGGTTCTGGAAATCGGCCCCGGGCTGGGCAGCCTGACACAACTTTTAACAGAGAGAGCAGGGCAGGTGATTGCCGTCGAGTTTGACGAAAGGCTGGCCCGCGAATTGCCGCGACGGGTCGAGGCCGGTAATTTGCAGATCGTTAGCCAGGACATCATGCGTTTTGATTTCGGCAGCTTGCCGGCCGGCTACAAACTGGTTGCTAACATTCCTTATTATCTGACCAGCCATTTGATCCGGGTGCTCAGCGAGACTGCCAATCCGCCGTCAACCGCCGCCTTGCTGGTCCAGAAGGAAGTGGCCGAACGGGTGGCCGCCGGACCGGGCGATATGTCCATTCTCAGTAACACGACCCAGTTCTATTGGCAGGTCAGTTTAGGCCGCGTGGTGCCAGCCGAGCTCTTCACGCCACCGCCCAAGGTGAATTCGCAAATCCTGATCCTGTCGCGTCGCCCGGATCTGTTGTTTGAGGATGTAGAGCCCAAAGAGTTCTTCCGGATCGTGAAGGCCGGTTTCGCCCAACCGCGCAAGACATTGCTGAATAATCTCAGTGCCGGCTTCCAATACGGCCGCGATGAAGCCCAATCGGTCTGCGACCGGGCGTCGATTGATTCAAAGCGCCGGGCCCAAACGCTTAGCCTGGATGAATGGCACGCCCTTTATCGTTCGCTTCATACTTGATGTGTTAAGTATTGCGGATTAAACTGTAAACATGGGTCCGGCCAATGATCTCAATTATCTAATCCACCATCTGTCTGCCGTCATGGGCCGTCAGACCGAACAGGTGTTGCAGGAACAGCTCGGTATAGGTCTCAGCCAGTTCAAGATCCTGATGGTGCTGGAATGGAACCCCCGTGTCGGCCAGCGCGCCATCGCCGACTCGCTGGGCCAAAGCGAAGCCGCCATCAGCCGCCAGATCAAACTGCTAAAAGCCAAAAATCTCCTGGTCACCAAACAGGACCCCAACAACCGCCGCAAACACATAACCGCCCCGACGCCACTTGGTATGCAGATCACCGAAGCCGCCTCCGGCATCCTGCGCCGCAGTTTCGGACCCGACCTGGCCAGTCTCGGCGATGACCAGCTTAACCGCCTGACAGCCAGCCTACAGCAGCTTCACCGTGTCATCTGCCGGCCGGGTCGCACCGGCGCCTGCGACCACCAGCTTGGCCTCTGACGCCATCTAAACACTAGCTTTAAGGCTCTAAATATGCTACAATGATTATCCGTCACCGAGGTGACGTATTACGGGGCTGAATTTTAAGCTCGACGTTGGACTTTATCGGTTAGATCAGCAGGTCGCTTGTCAGCGTATAGGCAAAATCTGTAATTGCAAACCCAATTACTCGCGGACTGAAATCTGTTGCTAGTGTATTTGCTAACGCATTTGCACCTCGCGCAGACTTCGCTCTCGCAACAGCTTAAGTTAATCCTTAAGCCGTGCCGAACACGACGCCAGATAGTGCGAAGGCGCGCCATATTTTCTGGATGCTCGCGCTGAACTGTCCTAGCAGCGCGCTAAGACTTTGGACTGCGGTAATGGATTGTTTGTTCGTTTTGATACCCATTACCTAAGACACTAAAACGAACTATGCCTGTAGACGACTAACCAAATAAACTGACGGACGCGGGGGCAGTACCCGCCAGCTCCTCCAAAAACGCATCAGCATACGCTGGTGCTTTTTTATTGCTTTTCGGGTTCGTTGTGCTTATGATTTAGACAAAGTGTGAATAAAGGATTATCTATTAATGGGCAAGCTTGCTGACAATAAATTAGGTTTTAGCACGGTTGAGGTATTGCTGGCTTTGATTTTGGTGGCGATTATCGCTTTTATCGGGGTGTATGTTGCCCATAATAATAAGCCTGCTTCTTCGACAGTGCCGGCGCCGGCGAAAAGCCAAAAAATCACTCCTGCCAAGCTAACCTTAGCCCAGGCAGTTACCCAGTCGCAAGCGGTCTATGACGCGTACGAAAAGGACGTGCTAGACGGGCAGGTGTTGCAAGACATTAGCGCGTGGGCAAAAAATAACGTTCCTGCCGCCGAAGACCTGCAATTTATTAATGCCCACAAAACTTTATTTACTCCTTCATTTGTTAAAGCGGCTAATCAGTACCAAGCTACCAATACGTCTCCCCTAAATGATAATTTCATTGAGTGTACCAACGGGTATTACAATAATGGCTCCACAAAAGTCGTCGGCGATAGTTTGGACGGCCAAACTGCCATGTCGACAGTAAGCTTTACTGCTGGCGGCCAGGCCACTGGCGGTCAAAGGACGTACAGCTTCTCGATTACGCAAAAAGTCATAAACAGTAAATGGGCGATCGACTCGATCGACCTTAGGGGTTGCGTTATAAACCCGGCTTCGTAGAAAATACGACCTCACTATACTTGTCACACCTGTATGGCGTTTCTTGCTAAGAGGGGGTGTTCATGTTAGGATTGAGGCTATGTCTGTTTTAGTAGTTATCGGTGATTCAAAGAAGAAGGGTTCGAAGCTTTTGCCTTAGCGCCCTTGATTCGTCATGATTCGGCCCCGCGCTAAGGCACGGGGCTTTTTAATACTTACTGAACGAGGAGAAATTATGTCAGAGTTAAGAACAGGATTCGGCCCGCTACCCGGGGCTGAACAGGAACGGGTGATAACGGCCATGATAACGCCGTTTGACGAACATGGAAGATTAAACCCTGGCGGTGCCCAGGAACTGGCGGCCTGGCTGGTGGGCCACGGTTCGGACGGTTTGGTACTGGCCGGGACTACCGGCGAAAGCCCGACGCTTTTGGCGGATGACCAGCTGGAGTTGTTCCGCGTAGTGCGCCATGCCGTCGGTGATGACGTGCTGCTGATCGCGGGCACGGGTTCAAACAGCACTGCGGAAGCCGTTACGCTGACCAAGAAGACCGATGATCAGGGGCTGGTTGACGCTATGTTAGTCGTTTCCCCTTATTACAACAAGCCTTCACAATTCGGTATTGACCATTATTACCGCAGGGTCAGCGAGGCGACCGAGCGGCCGGTCATGCTTTACAATATTCCAGGCCGTACGGCCGCATTGGTCGAAGAAGAGACTATCATCCGGCTGGTTGATGATAGAGTGGTCGCGGCCGTTAAGGACGCTACCGGTAATACCGATATGGCTAAGTCTTTGAATGCCAGGTTTGGCAGGGACCTGACTATATTCAGCGGTGACGACGGCTTGAACCTGGAATTTGCTCGTGCTGGCGCGGTAGGCGGGGTTTCGGTTGCTAGCCATTGGGCCGGCGAGGAGATCGGCCAGATGTTCGAAGCTTATTTCCTGGGGGATGAAGCAAGGGCCGAACAGATTCAGGCGGCTCTTGAGCCGTCCTGCAGGTTTGAATCCAACCATACCGATGATGACGGCGTAGAGCACAGTACGCCGAACCCGATCCCGGCTAAAGTCATGATGGCACATAGGCTTGGATCCAGCGTGGTTGGTGATTGTCTGTCGCCGATGCTCGCTTCGCCCCAGGAAATGCGTTACCTGCGCGCTAGGGCGCCTGAAATACTAGCCAACCTGGCGGTCGCCATGGGACATATTGCTGCTCCGGCAGGGCATTAGCCGGTTTGCTATACTGGCTTAATGAATATCGTTGGCTCGGTCGCGGGGGTTCTGACAGTCGCGGCTTTTGTGCCGCAGACTTATAAGGCGGTTAAGACCAAGAAAACCAGGGATCTGGCGCTGGCTACTTACGCGACCTTGATCGTTACTGGTACCCTATGGACGATTTATGGGGTGCAGACCAAGAGTCCGGCCGTGTACATTACTAATGTAATAATAGCTTTGCTGGCTTTGATTATTTGCGTGATGAAGATTATCGAGGGCTAGCTTATCTCTCGTAAGGAGTGATTCGGCGTGCGGGCAATTCCAGCGCGAAAACAGGGGTAAACGGCGGCGCGCTGCCCAACTGGATCCTTCTGGGGTGAACCCGCTGGGCACGAGCAGACAAATGCAAGTGGCCGCTGACCACGTCCTTGGATGTTACCGCCTCAGGTATCTCGGTAAGGCTGGCCAGTTCAAGGTTCGGGTCAAAAATCTGCGGCGGCTTTTCCAGGTGGCGGCGTTCGGGTGTCCACAAAGCGTCCAGCGCCTCTTTCTGCTCCTCCCAGCTTGAAGTCGGCTCGACGCCTGCGTGAACAATGACGGCCGTAGCCGTCTCCAGGTATGGCCGCATGCCATAGATTACGGCCAGATGGCCCCGATCCTCCATGGCTTGGCGTAATTCTTCCCTGTCTTGCAAACGATCGCGAGTTGGCACGAGACCGTAACTCACCATTAGCGTTGGATGCGTACCGACCCGCCAATCTTCGGCGTCACAACTTTCCGGGTCCGTCAGCACTTTTAGCAGGCCCCACTCATGGTTGCCAGCCAAGGCTATCGCGCCGCTATCTTGAATCAGTTGAAGAACCCGGGCGCTATCATAGCCGCCATTGATAAAATCTCCCGCGAAAACCGGTGTGACCTCGTCAAGGTTATGCGCGCCTAATGCTCTGGACACCGCGTCATAGTCTCCATGAGCATCAGCCATCACGACGCACCTTTCCAACATAACGTCAGACATAGAGCTAATTTATATCACAAAAAGCTAAGCATCACAAGGTGCTATATAGCTGCCCAATCAAGCAATACCTGAGGCTACGCTTAACTTTGTCTATTGTGTATGCGCCGGGTCTCTGGTACACTAGCGGTGCTAGAAAAGCTGCTAATAACTTTTGTTAGGTTCTAGAGTAAATTAAGTTAAATAAGATAAGTACGTGTTTAAGAGGCGCAGCTAACTGGTTTGCCAGATTACCTCTAACAGTGCAGGAGAGTAAAGTATGGCAACCAAATTATTCGTAGGTTCCCTCGCATGGGCAACTAATGACGACAGTCTTAAGGACTTCTTCGCAGCTGCCGGTACGGTAGTATCAGCAAGCGTCATCATGGACCGCGAGACCAACCGCAGCAAAGGCTTCGGTTTTGTCGAGATGTCATCTGACGAAGAGGCTAAGGCCGCTGTCGAACAGTTGAACGGCAAGGAACTCGACGGCCGCGCTGTCGTAGTATCCGAAGCTCGTCCTCGCGAAGATCGCCCTCGTGGCGGTGGCGGCGGTGGCGGTGGCTACAACGGCGGCGGTGACCGTCAGCGCTACTAGTCTTTCATAGATTGACTAAGCTTAAATGAGCAGGTGAAAACCTGCTCATTTTTATTTGGCTTCGGCGGGGAGAAGCGGAATCAGTCTGAAGCTAGAGCCTAAAGAGTCTTAAGGCTGCTGACGATAGTTGACGCGGAAGTTACGGCGTCCTTGATGTCGGACTGGGCCGTCTTAAGCTGGTCGCGGTCACCTTTCAGTACTGATGGATTGCCATTGTAATCACTAGGCAGCAAACCAATTACGTCAGACTCGATCTTGGTCGAGATAGCTTGGGCGGCACTGATCTGGCTGTTCATGGTTGTCAAGCCGCTCTGGAGGGCGGTGACGTTCTTGCCAGCTGTCTGGGCAGCGCTGATGCGGGTTTGCAATTTGGTTGCCAGGTCCGACAGTTTAGCTTCGGCAACCAACTGGTCATCGGCGGTTTTGACAAGATTGATCTTGGGTACTATGAGAGCGTAGACACGGTAATCGTTGATGATCGACTGGGCATCGGCTTTAGCATCGGCGTCGGTGGTGTCAGCGTCAAGCTTAGTCTTGAGGGCTGTCAGGTTACTTATCTCGGAGCTTACTTCAGCGCTTAAAGAGGCTTGATCATTGGCGCTGAGCTTGGCCTCGCTGCTTATTTTGCCGCTTAACTCGTTAAGAGACTTTAGGCGGCGCGTAATCTCGCTGTTGCCGCGGGTGATCACCACCTTTAACTTGGCTTGGTCGCCAGCTGAGGCTCCGGTTTTGTCAGAGGTTTTGGCCGCGTCTAAGGCACTGGCCGGTATGATGGCCAGGCTTAGAGCGCCAATGATAGCGCTAAGAGCTAGGCCGGCTCGCTTTATGATGGTTAATTTCATGTTAATTTAATTATCCTTTCGTTGCGGTGTTTATTGAGGTACTGAAGTTAGAGTTGATTGGTCGCTTAGACTGGTATTGGCGGCCGATAAGTCCTTGCTGCCCTGGCTGGCGTTGCTGGACGCGGTTTGTAAATCGCTCTGAAGGCTGGCGTTGCTGGTGTCGCCGGTATTAGAGGAGGCCGCCGCTTGTTTTTTGGTGGTAAACTTCGGACCGGCGTTATTGCTGGTGGTATTAGCGGCGTTCAGAGACTTGTCAGTGGTTTGCTTGGCGTGGTAAACGAACCACCCAACGAAGCCTATGACAGCTACGATGACGATGACGAGGATAGTTTCAATCGGGCTGAAACCGCGTTCGTCTTGTTTTGTGTCAGACATGTTAATTCCTTATATAATGTTTATGCTTTATTTACTTTACGGCACAGGCTGTATCGAATCAAGAGTATTGCTTGACCTGTCGCGCTGACACCCGTAGTCTGGGGAGTATGCCGCCCTTGCGAAAAGCCAGAGAACTGGTCACACAAACTTTACAACTGTCCTTCCGGCCGGATAAGGAACTGACGCCCGAAGATGTCCTTGAAGCCCGCCGGTATATCGCGACATATTGGACCAAAGTAGAGCGCTTCCACCCCAAGGATGACGAGAGTTTGCTGGGCTTGCCTAAGCCTTACCTGGTGCCGTCCTACCGGACAAAGACGGGTTTCGATTATAACGAGCTCTATTATTGGGACAGTTATTTCATGATTCAAGGCTTGCTTGACGAAGAGCACCGCGAATTGGTTTGCGGCATCCTGGAGGACCTGATGTCGCTGTTCAAACGTTTCAAAATTATACCTAACGCCTCCCGCACTTATCTGACAGGACGCTCGCAGCCGCCGTTTTTGACCAGTTTCATCTTTGACGTTTACCAGCAGTACGATCTGGGCAACGCCTGGCTCAAAGACTCTATGAAAGTGGCCGAAGAGGAGTACAGAACGGTTTGGATGGGCGTTAATAAGCCGAACGAACGACAGGTTTATCGCGGCCTGAGCCGGCACTATGACATTAACTACCTGCATGATCTGGCCGAGGCCGAGAGCGGCTGGGATATGACGCCGCGTTTCGATCGCCGGGCCTTGAACTTCCTGCCGGTCGACCTGAACGCTTTGCTTTATAAGTATGAAACGGATTTTGCCCGGGCGGCCCGGATCTTCGAGGATAAACGCGGCGCGGCCTTTTGGGACGACGCGGCCGCCCAGCGCAAAGTCATCATGGACGAACTGATGTGGGACCGTTTGCACGGCCTGTATTACGACTACAATTACGTCAAAGAGAAACGGGGCGGCACCAGCAGCCTGGCGGCTTATTATCCGTTATGGGCGGGTATGGTGAACGAAAAACAAGCCGCCGCGCTGGTGAAATCGCTGCGGCGTTTTGAGCATAAGGGCGGCTTATCTACTACCGACGCGTTGCCGCTCGGCCAGTTCGTCCTGGGCAGCCTGCCGACCCAGTGGGCCTATCCGAACGGCTGGGCGCCGCTGCATTTCCTGATCATCAAGGGGTTAGAGCGTTACGGTTACCACCAGGATGCCCGCCGGATCGCCATTAAATGGATTAAGGCCAATCTTCAGTGGTTCAACGCCGAGCATGTTTTCCTGGAGAAATACAACGTCGTATCCCCAGAGAAACCGCCCGTCAAAGGCCTCTACCCGTCACAAACCGGCTTCGGCTGGACCAACGCCGTCTTCGAACGCCTGTGCCGGGACTACGTCGACCGCCCCGCCTAGCCGCTTGACAAAACCAGTGCTTGGTGTAATATTGAAATAATGTTTATTAAATTGGCAACCGATTCCCGACTTATGATGCCTATGCCCATGCTTAGCCCTAGGCCGAGTTCTTAGTAAGCGATCCAATCAGCAAGCAAACCGGCCTAGGGCCGGTTTTTGATTAATAAGCCTACTGAGAGACTAAATATGACAAGGGAAGACAAGATTTAAAATGACACAATTAGACCTTTATCCGGCCTTGGCCGAAGCCGCGCGACAGCAGTTTGACAGCGAAGGCCACGTGGCCGTGCAGGGCCTTTTCGGCATTGACGAAGCCCAAGCCGTGCTGTCGCAAATCGGTTCCCAGCCACTTAGGCATCATCTGGGCGGTCCCGGCGAACAAATAACCACGCTCAGAAGCATGCCTACCAGAGACCGCGACACCGCCTTCGACGGACTTTTCGAAAGAATTAGTAACGGGGCAGCCACTCTGGGCGAGACGTTAGAGCCTGGATCCGGCTGGGGAATCAATGCCCAGCTAATTAGAATGATAGCCGGTGCCAAGGGTAGGGTACACACTGATTGCCCGACTCTGGGAGACGTTACGGCTATCGCTAACCTGGATGGCAGTTCTTCCTTCCGGGTTATTGACGTCGGGCAGTACCGTCTGGATCCTGGCGACGTAGTGTTTATTCGCGGCCATGAGATGCGGCATCAGGGCGTAGCCGACCTAGGCGTCGCTCGGGTCGGCCTGGCTGTCGCCCGTATGGCACCACTCAAGTAGAAATAAAGGGCATGACTATTTTATTTACCATCAGAAACAGGTTAAGCTATATCTAATGAGCAAGTACTACGTCTCGACGTCTATTCCCTATGTCAACGGCGATCCGCATATTGGTTTCGCTATGGAGTTGCTTTATGCTGACGTCCTGGCGCGCTGGGCGCGGCAAAAGGGTGATGAGGTTATCTTCAGCACCGGCACTGACGAGCATGGCGGCAAGGTTGCCGAAAAGGCCGCCGAGCAGGGACTGGAGGCCAAGGCCTTCGCCGACCAGGTCAGCCAGCGTTTCCGGGAGCTGGGCGAGCTGCTGAACGTCAGCAATAACCGTTTCATTCGCACGACTGATCCTGGACATGAACAGCGCGCGCAACTGATCTGGAAGAAGCTCAAAAAGGACATTTACAAGAGTAAATACATCGGCTGGTATTGTACCGGCGACGAGGCTTTCGTCACTGATACCGAAGTCAAAGCCAACAACGGCGTCTGCCCGGCCCATAATCGGCCTTACGAAAAAATCGAAGAGGAAAACTATTTCTTCAAACTCGACAAATACAGCGACCAGATCATCAAGGCCATCGATAGCGGCGAGTTCCTGATCGTGCCGGAAACCAGGCGCAACGAAATCATGAGCCTTCTCAAGAGCGGCCTGGACGACATCAGCGTCTCGCGGCCCAAAGACAAGATCGGCTGGGGCATTCCGGTACCCGGCGATGCGGACCAGGTCATGTATGTCTGGTTCGAGGCCCTGATGAACTATATAACCGTGCTGGGCTATCCGGAAAAAGACGACTTCAAGCAATTCTGGCCAGCGCAGGTACAGGTCATCGGCAAGGACATTATCCGGTTTCACGCGGCGATTTGGCCGGCCATGCTGATGAGCTTGAAGCTGCCGCTGCCCAAGCAGCTCTATGTCCATAGTTTTATCACCGTCGAAGGCAAGAAGATGAGTAAAAGCCTAGGAAATGTCCTGCATCCGGCCGATGTCGTCGACAAATACGGCGTTGACGCCTGCCGTTACTACTTCTTGCGGCATGTGCCAAGTTACGAAGACGGCGACTTCAGTTGGCAGCGCCTGGAAGCCGCCTACAACAATGAACTGGCTAACGAACTCGGTAACGCCGTGCAGCGCACCGTGGCCATGGTCATGAACTATCAGGCGGGGGTCGTGGGAGCCATCCCGGCGGCCGAGCACGATATCGCCCAGTACGAAGCGGCGCTGTCAGCCTGCCGGTTTGACCGCGCCCTGGATGAGGTGTGGGAGCAGGTCCGCGGCCTTAACCAGTACATCGACGAAGAGAAGCCCTGGGTGATCGCCAAGTCCGACGACAAGGAGCACCTGCGCGACGTGCTGGCTTACCAAGTCAGTTCGCTGCTTAATATCGCCGAGCTGTTGGAGCCTTTCCTGCCGGACACCGCCGCCAAGATCAAGGCCGTTTTTGCCGGTGACAAAGTTAAGCCTACCGAAGGCACGCTTTTCCCCAAGCACGAGACCGCCAAGGAGACATAGACCATGCCCGAGCTGGTCGACACGCATTGCCATATCCAATCAGCCGGCCAGGGCCGCGGCGAGAAAATCACGCGTGAACTCTGGGCCAAGTCGCCAGAGCTGACAGGCGACGACATAGTCGCGGCGGCGGCTGACGCTGGCGTGACACGGCTAATTTGCGTCGGCTGCGACATGGCCGACAGCCGATTGGCGACAGGATTCGTGAAAAACCGTGAAAACTGCTGGGCGTCGATTGGCATTCATCCTCACGAGGCCAAGCACTACGCCGGCAACCGGCAGCAACTGGATGAATTCGCCAAGTTGGCCGGTGAGCCAAAAGTCGTGGCCGTGGGGGAATGCGGCTTCGATTTTTATTACAATCACTCGCCGAAGACGGATCAGGCCGAAGTGTTGAAATTTCAGATAGAACTGGCGCTGGAGCATGATTTGCCGATGATTTTTCATGTCCGCGAGGCGTTTGATGATTTCTGGCCGGTTTTTGATAGCTACGACGGCGTGCGCGGCGTGCTGCACAGCTTCACCGATTCGGCTACCAACCTGGCCAAAGCCCTGGAGCGCGGGCTGCATGTCGGCGTTAACGGCATCGCTACCTTTGCCAAAAACCCGGCCCAACTTGAAGTTTACAAATCGATCCCGCTCGAGAATTTATTACTGGAAACCGACTCTCCGTTCTTGTCGCCTCATCCCCATCGCGGCAACATTAACGAGCCCAAAAGACTGTCTGACGTAGCCGACTTCTTGGCTGAACTGCGCGGCGAGCGTCTCGAAGACCTGGCGGCTGCCACTACCGCTAACGCCCGAAAGCTGTTCGGTATCTAAATGGCCGGGCAGGCCACCGTCTATCTGGATTACGCGGCCGCCACGCCGGTCGATCCGGTCGTAATCGAGGCCATGAGACCTTTCCTAACGGATAGTTTTTATAATCCGTCGGCAACTTATTCCGCCGCCCTGGCAGTAAAAAAATCCGTCGCTGAAGCCCGATCCAAGGTTGCCCATTGGCTGGGCGCCCGCTCCAGCGAGATCATCTTCACGGCCGGCGGCACGGAAGCCAATAACCTGGCCGTCCACGGGGTTATGCGGCAATTTCCGGCCGGCAATATCGTTGTCAGCGCCATCGAACACGAGTCTGTCCTGGCACCGGCCCGCGACTATGATTGCCGCGAAGCCGCGGTCCGCCCGGACGGTCGTCTGGATGTCGATGACCTGCGCCGAAAAATCGACGATAAGACAGTCCTGGTCAGCATCATTTACGCTAATAACGAGATCGGTACCATACAGCCGGTCAGAGAAGCCGCTAAACTCATAGATGAGATCAGGCGGCAACGCGCGCCCGGCGCTCCGCCCCTGTATTTGCACACCGATGCCTGCCAGGCCGCCAATTATCTTGACCTGCACGCGGCGCGGCTGGGCGTCGACCTGATGACGATTAACGGCGGCAAAATTTATGGCCCTAAACAATCCGGCGCCTTATACGTCAAAGCCGGCCTCAAGCTGCAGCCCCTGATCGATGGCGGCGGCCAGGAACGCGGCCTGCGCTCCGGCACCGAGAACGTCGCCTCGATTATCGGCTTGGCCGCGGCCCTGGACCTGGCCCAATTAGGCCGCCACGAAGAAGCCAAACGTTTGCAAAACCTCCAACAGGATTTCTTCAAACTCCTGGAAAAGCAAATTCCTTCCGCCCAACTCAACGGCTCCAAAAAGTACAGTTTACCCAATAATATTCACCTGACAATACCCGGCCGGGACAACGAACGGCTGCTAATCCAGCTCGATGAAGCCGGCATTATGGCGGCCGCCGGCTCGGCCTGTAGCGCCAGTAACGAAGAGCCGTCGCACGTCCTGCGCGCCATCGGCCTGACTGACAGCGAAGCCCGCGCCTCCTTACGCCTGACGATGGGCCGGAGTACCGACGAGGCCGCGGTTAAGCGTTGCCTACAGGTGTTAACGGAGGTTTTGTTGTAAACGCTTTTGGAGTATAATCACTCCTGTAAGCATTAGCTCTGTCGTGCTGTTAGTGCGGCGGTTCGCGTAACCGTAATTTTATAGGTGATGGTGGGTAAACAAACATGACGATCTGGTGGCTGGTCCTAATCCTGGCGGCGCTTGGTAGCTCCGGTATAGCTTTTATCTGGCTGGCAGTCCGCGTCGGCAACACCGGCGGCAAAGCACGTGCGGCCAGCGACGACGAGTCCATAGAAGACAAAGCCGACCATGACGTCGAGCATATTTTTGACGCCGATTTCCGTGAGGAATTGCGCAACCGGGGCCGGCTGCACTTCGAGAAAATCATCGGCGAAAACGCCATGTTCCTGCAACAGGACCTTCGATTGACGACTTCGCAGCTTAACGAATACATGAAGACCGAAATCACGGCCAAGCTGAAGGAAGAGTTTAAAAAATACGAAGAATCCATCATGGACGCCAAGCAGCTGGCCATCGATTCCATCCAGAAGACCAACGTAGCCATCGACGAGCAGAGAGAATTGATGAGCCAAGAGGTCCAGAAGCAGATCGTACTTGAGAAACAACAGATGGCCAAGCGCTTCGAGGCCAATATGGCCGACATCATCAACCACTATGTCCTGGCGGCCATAGGCAACCAGATTGACCTCAGCGACCAACTGGAATATATCCTGGGCGAGCTGGATGCCAATAAGCAAGCCATCATCGAGGACATCAACAGTGGCACCTGAGACCAAACCCGAAGCCCGGCGGACACCGGGCCTGCCTATCTTGATCTCCAGCCCGGCCGACGTCGGGCGGCTTTTGCGTGAGCTTGAAATGATTGACGAGTCGCTGTTGCAACTCAGCTTGCGGACCGGCGGCCAGGAAGTCAAAATGCCCAAAACCAGCAGCCTGATGGACCAAACCATCCAGCTCAACAACCTCAACCTGTTAAAACCGGCCGACCGTTCCGCCCTCAAGCAATTTCTGTTAATAGTTCGTCAAACCGCCCCGGTGTTGCACATAAGTTTCGGAGCCGATCCTTCGGTGGCGTTCGCCGAAAAGCTGATGACCTGGCTGCGCAAGGAAATCCACCCGTTTACCCTGGTCACCATCGGCCTGCAGCCCAATCTCGGCGGCGGTTGCGTGCTTCGGACCGCCAATCGCGAGTTTGACCTTTCGTTACGGCGGCATTTCGCCGAGCACCAGAACCTGTTGATCGACCAGCTGGTAGCGGTAGAGAAAGCGGCATGAGCGACAGCACCCACTTCGATAAACTGATCAAGGCCGGCAACCCGGTCGGCGAAGTCATAGCCGTTGAAAAATTCATGGTCCGCGTCAAAGGCCTGCAGCCTTGCGCCGTCCGGTCGTTAATCATGTTCGAAGACGGCAGCAAAGGTTTCGTCCACCAGATATTGTCCGACCACGTGACGGTTTTGCACCTGGGTGCCCAAGAGCTGCGGTCCGGCATGGTCGCCGTAGTCCAGCACCAGGAGCTGGTTTGCAAAGTCGGCAAGGATTTCGTCGGCCGCGTCGTATCGGTAACCGGCGAACCGCTTGACGGCAAAGGGCCGATCGCCGCCGATAGCGTTTGGCCGGTTTTCAATGACGCCCCGTCGCTTTACGAGCGGCGTTTGATCGAAGACCAGCTGGAGAGCGGCGTCACGGCCATCGACACCCTGTTTCCTATCGTTCGCGGCCAGCGCATGGCCCTGCTCGGCGACAGCAAGTCCGGCAAGAGCACCCTGGCGACCCAACTGACCATCAACCAGAAGAACACTGACCAGATCGTAGTTTATTGCTTAATCGCCAAACGCCCCAGCGATGTCAACATGCTATTGAACCGTTTGCAGCAAAGCGGCGGCCTGGACAAAGCCATAATCGTGGTATCGACGATGTTCGAGTCGCTGATCATGAGCTACATCGCGCCGTACGTGGCCTGTTCCATGGCTGAATACTTATGGCAGAAATGCGACCAGGACACGATTATTATTTACGATGATTTGACGAGCCATGCCCATGCATACCGAGAAGTGGCCTTGCTCTCCGGCGTCAGTCCGGGCCGGGATTCTTATCCGGGGGACATGTTCTATGCCCACTCCAGCCTGCTGGAACGGGCCGGCCGCCTGGATAGTAACGGCCGGTGCCTGACCTGCGTGCCAATAGTCCACGCCGACAGGGGAGATATAACGGCCTACCTGCCGACCAACATCATGTCGATAACCGACGGGCAATGGATTCTTGACATGGGCATTTTCCGGGATGGTATCCGTCCGGCTTTAAGCATGGGATTAAGCGTTACGAGAGCCGGGGGTGCCGGCCACAACAAGCGCCAAAAAGAACTGGCCGACAAAGCCCTGAAAACTCTAGCCGACTACCGCCAGGCCGAAGAGTTTTCGCATTTCGGCTCGGAACTGGCCGTCGAAGCCCAACGCTCCCTGAACAGCGGCGCCCGCATCTTCAAGATACTAACTCAAAGCCCGGCCGACACCTTTTCGCTGATGGCCCAGCAGCTGATGTTCGATATCGTGCTCAACCTTGAAGACAACCAGGAGCTGGACCTAAGCATCCTGAAATTAAAAGCTAATGAAGCCGCCGCCAAGATCAAAGATGAACAGGATTACGAAAAGGTACGCGACCATCTCAAGACGGAGAGCCTTATCCAGCTCAAAGGCGCGGAGACAAAACCCTCCGAGCCGGCCAAACCGGCTGACGAGTCGAAGAAGCCGGACGCCCAACCGGCGGGAGCAAAAGCATGAAGCATCCGAACGAAATAGCCACCGAGGAAGCGGCGATGTCCACGCTGGTGCAGCTGACCAGCGCTTTTGAGGGTATCGCCAGCATGCGCATTGCCCAGATCAAAGACCAGGTTCTGCAGTCCTCGAAGTTCTTCGACGAGCTATGGAACATTTATTCGCAGCTGCGCGTCAGCAAAGATTTCGGTTTCGGCCGCGAGACGGTCAAGGTCGCCATCGACAAAGAGCTGTACGTCATCATCACCGCCGAGGGCGGTTTAAGCGGCGACATCGACCAGAAACTGGTGCAGTTGATGTTACGGACCTACGACAAGGACAAAGTTGATGTCATCGTGATCGGCCACCATGGCGCCATGCAATTGGCCCAGCGCGGCATCTCCTACAAGAAATATTTCAAAATGCCCCAAAAGGACAGGAACATCAATGTCACGCCCATCTCTCTCGAAGTCCAGCAATACAGTTCGACGAAAATATTTTACCAACAGTACATATCGCTGATGGTCCAGGACGTCAGGCGCATCGAACTTTCCAGCGCCGTCAAAAAACTGGGCGATACCAGCGACAAAGCCGATGAAATAATCAGCGAGGCCAACTATATATTCGAACCGAGCAGTTACGCCGTGGCCGCCCACCTGGAACGTTCAATGATGCAAATTGCCATCAGCCAGTTGATACTGGAATCCAAGCTGGCCCAGTACGCTTCGCGTTTTCGGGCTATGAGCGCTTCGCATAAACGGTCCGATGAGTCTAGGAACGACCTGCACATGGAATATAACCGGGCCAGGCGCGGTCTCAAAGACGAACGGCTCAAAGAAATCGTCAACGGCCTGAAAAAGGCCAGAGTCGGGGCGGGAGCTTAACATGGCTGGCGTAATAACCGCTGTCAAAGATTTCGTCGTACTGGCGCAGTTTGACGAGGACCTGCCCAACCTTCATGAGCTGCTGACCGTTGGCAACGGCCATGGCACCCAGCTCCTGGTCGATCACCTGGAACCGGGGGGCATCGCCTTTTGCCTAAACGTCCGCAGCGACCTTAGGATTAACAAACATATGACTGTCGAGCGCACCCATAAAGGCATTGAAATCCCACTCGGCGACGCCACGATCGGCCGCATACTGAATGCCCTAGGTGATCCGCTGGACGGCCTGGAACCGCTAAACGGCGATGACGTGCCGCGCAAAGATATCCTGAAACTGCCGCCACGTACGGCCAACTTCACAATCGCCAAACCGGAGATCTTGGAGACGGGCATCAAAGTAATTGATTTCTTCACGCCCTTCGTCAAGGGCCGTAAAATCGGCATTATCGGCGGTGCCGGCGTTGGTAAGACGGTGCTCACTATGGAGCTGATTAACAACATCGCCCGGTCCGGGAGCGGACTGTCATTTTTCGCTGGTATCGGCGAACGTATCCGGGAAGGTCACGAACTGTTCATGACGCTCAAAGAAAACGACCTGCTCAAAAACACCTGCATGTTCTTCGCCCAGATGAACGAGAATCCGGTGCAGCGTTCGCTGGTTGGCGTTTCGGCTACGGCCGCCGCCGAGTATTTCCGGGACGAGCAGCACAAGGACGTGCTGTTTTTCGCCGATAACATGTACCGCTATGTCCAGGCCCGCAACGAGCTGGCTACCATCCTTGACCAGGTACCGAGTGAAGGCGGCTACGAACCGACTATTTTCTCCGACGTCAAAGTCCTGCAGGACCGCTTAAGCTCGAATGAAAATGGCTCTATTACATCGGTGCAGACGATATACGTGCCGGCCGACGACATTAGCGACCCGGCAGTCCAGTTCATCCAGCACGAAATGGACTCCGTCATAGTCTTATCCCGCAAAGTCGCCGAACAAGGTATACGGCCGGCCGTCGACCTCAACCTGACCAGCTCTTCGCTGCTGACCCCGGAAGTAGTCGGTGAACGCCATTACCTGTTAAGCGTCCAGGTCCAAGCCTTGCTCCGCAAGTACGAATCACTGAAAAATATCATCGCGATCATTGGCGAGAACGAACTTAGTCCGGCCGACCGGGCCGATTACGCCAAAGCCAAGAAGCTGATTTCCAACTTCACCCAGAACATGAGCGTCATGACCAAGCATAACGGTGTTCCGGGCGACTTCTTCTCGCGCGAGGAAACGCTTAAGAGCATCGAGGAAATCGTCGTATGACCGACCAGCCTTCAGGCGTTGACGAGCAACGCGTCATAGGCGCCCAGGCCGAGCCGGAGACCAAAACCGAACAGGAACAGAAACGAGCTGTCCGCGACTATGACCAATCTGTCTCCGACAGCCGGCTCAGCATGAACGTCAGGGTCTATTCGCCGTTCCGCGACTATTACGACGGGCCGGCTTTCAGCCTGACGGCCGAGAACGCGACCGGGCCGTTTGATATTTTGCCCAGGCACCATAGCTTTATTTCGTTACTTGACCCCTGTGATTTAGTTATCCGGACGGCCAACGAGGGGCAGCAGAAGATTCGCATTTCCGGCGGCCTGATGCACGTCAAAGCCAACCAGGTGATCGTCTTCCTCGATATCTAAGACCGGCTGTTTTTGTTAAAATAGACAATCTATGGCCAAGAAAGTTTATGTCGGCATGTCCGGCGGTGTTGATTCGTCCGTAACGGCGGCGTTGCTCCAGCAGCAGGGCTATGATGTCACGGGCGTTTATATGAAGAACTGGAGCCGTGATTTGCCGGGCTTCGTTTGCCCATGGAAGGAAGATTACCAGGACGCCAAACGAGTGGCCGTCCAGCTGGGGCTTGATTTCAAAATGTATGACTTCGAGACGCAGTACCGGCAAAAAGTCGTCGATTACATGGTCGCCGAATACCAGGCCGGCCGAACCCCGAACCCCGATGTCATGTGCAACCAGGAGGTGAAGTTTAAATTATTCCTGGAAACCGCCCTAGAAGACGGCGCCGACCTGATAGCCACCGGCCACTATGCCCGGATAAAAGACGGCCAGCTCTTCAAGGGCCTAGATGACAGCAAAGACCAATCGTACTTCCTGTACCGCGTAACCGAGGAAGCCTTGGACAAAAGCCTGATGCCAATCGGCGAACTGCGCAAAACCGAAGTCCGCCAGCTCGCCAAAAAGCTAGGCTTGGCAACCGCCGATAAGAAAGACAGCCAGGGTATCTGCTTCGTCGGCAAGGTGGGTATCAAGGAGTTCCTGCTTAATGAACTCGGCCCGCAAACACCCGGCTCGATCATAGACCAAACCGGCCAGGAAATCGGCCAACACGACGGCGCAATTTTCTACACCATCGGCCAGCGCCATGGCCTCAACGTCGGCGGTGGCCTGCCGTACTATGTCAGCAGCAAAGATATGAAAACTAACACGGTCTATGTCACGACCGACCTCGACGACAAAAACCTCTGGACCAATGAAGTCACCCTCGAAGACCTGCACTGGATTAACGCACAGCCAAGCCAGACGAAAGACTACCAGGCCCGGTTGCGCTACCGCGGCCCGCTAGTAGCCTGTTCTATCAACGACAAAAACCTGATTCTCAAAGAACCCCAGCGCGGCCTAGCTGCCGGCCAATCGGCCGTCATTTATGATAATGACCGGGTTTTGGGCGGAGGTATTATCGATTAAGCAGCGACTGGCTAAGAGTTTCCGGATGGCCGAGGCCTTCGGGTGCCGGTCCGGGGTGAGGAGGGGGTAGTTCGCTCGCCGTAGCAGTCATGCCGGTGGCGACTGTTCTTTCCAATACCGCGCTCTCTAGGACTGCTTCCAAGGCCTGTTGCCGCAGAGTGCTGAAGGGGTCGGTAAAGCCCGCTTCTTCAAGGCCGGCCACTATCTTGGAGGCGCTTTGGCCTGCACCCTCAACATCGGTATGCTCTAGGATAACAGCGGCAATATCCAATCCTGTTGCTCTTCGTGCGCTCTTTTCGCCACCTTTGTCATAACCCGCGGCCGCGACCCGCCTGTCCGTGTCATCTATTCGTGCCGGTCCATATGTCATGATGCAAATATATTATTTAATGCTAAAAATGTCAAGGATATGTTATAACCTAACAGATATGACGACCCGGGATCATCTGCTAAACTAAGCCCATGAAAGCAGTCTTCCTCGACCGCGATGGCACGATGATCATCGACCCGCCGGATTTGAGGGTCGACAGCTTGAGTGACCTGCACCTATTCCCGGATACCGTCGAGGCGCTCAAGCTTCTGGCCACGCTGGATTTCGGCGTCATCGAAGTCACTAACCAGGCCGGCATCGGCGAGGGCCGGATTGACCGGTCCGAGTTCGAACGTATCAACAATACGTTCATCGACCTCATAGAGGCCAGCGGTATCAACTTCCTCAAAATCTACGTCTGTCCGCACAAGCCCGAAGACAACTGCGCCTGCCGCAAACCCAAGCCGCTGATGATTCTGGAAGCCGCCGCCGAATTTAATATAGACCTGGCCGAATCTTATGTCATCGGCGACCGCGAATCTGACATTCTGACCGGTGTTAACGCCGGTACCAAAACGATTCTCGTGCAGACTGGCAACACGCCAGTCGTTTCTCCCGAGGCGACTTACACCGCCGTCGACCTGCTGGACGCCGTAAAGTATATCGCCGCCCACTAATCTGTTACAATCTAACAGATATGACAGCACAGGAAATACGCAAAGCCTACCTGGACTTTTTCGCGGAGCGCGGCCACAAGGTAATTCCGCGGGCCCAGCTGGTGCCGTATAACGACCCGACGACCCTGTTCACCGGCTCCGGCATGCAGCCTCTCATCCCGTATCTGTTAGGTGAACCGCATCCGGAGGGCGTCAGGCTGGTCGACAGCCAGACCTGCCTGCGGGCCCAGGATATCGAAGAAGTCGGCGACAACCGCCACACCACGTTCTTCGAAATGCTCGGCAACTGGTCGCTCGGCGATTATTTCAAGGCCGAGGAGATTCCGTGGCTGTTCGAGTTTTTGACCGATGTTGTCGGTCTGGACCCAGCCAAGCTTTATGTCACTTGCTACATCGGCAACAAGGAGTTTGACATCCCTAAAGACACCGAAGCAGCCGGCCTCTGGGCAGGCCTTTTCGCCAGGAAGAATGTCGAATCCAAGCAGGTCGAAATCGGCTCCGAAGCCGACGGCTACGCTAAAGGCATGGGCGATGGACGAATCTTTTTCTACGACGGCTCCAAAAACTGGTGGAGCCGGGCCGGTGCCGAAGCCTCGACGCC